>OLOL01001107.1_pt1 | contig 24864 bp, 19 predicted proteins | sample 1673081 | NCBI WGS metagenome assembly OLOL01 (sample SAMEA3136753, study PRJEB25190) | human gut metagenome
CGAGTCGGCGCCGACCCGCCTCGGCATGACCATAGAGGAGCAGTGGCCCGCCCTTAAGCTGGTGGGCTTCGGCTTTTACTACGCGTGGATCTGGGTGTCGTACAACAGCAACGTGCTCGTGTTCCCCTCCGCCGCCTCCGACTTGCCCCCTGACACCATTTCCCTCACCTATCTGGTCTCGACGCTTGCCCTGGGCGTCGCCCTCGTCCTGCTCTCGCTCGTGCGCCCTCTCACGCGGCGGCTCGTGGGCAGCAACCTGCTCCTCATTGCGGTGGCGGTGGTGGTGGGCGCGGCCACGGTGGGCACCTACGCATCGTCTAGCCTGGGCGCCGATGCGAACCTCTACCTTATCGTGAGCGCCGCGCTGACCGGGGCGGGCACGTCGGTCATCGTGCTGAGGTTCGGCGTCGTCTACTCGAAGGCGCCGGCGCGCGAGGCCGCTATGTACACGGCGGCGTCCTTCGTGTTCGCCGCCATGATCTACTTCATGGCCGTGGGGCTGCCCGATCCGGTGGGCATGGTGTTCACGGCCCTTCTTCCCGTTCTGGCCGTGGTCTCTACGCTGACCAATCCTGAATGGTCGGATGAGGGCGAGGGCGGACGCCCCGAGGGTCCGGTTCCCCTGCGGAGGTTCTTCGTGAGGCTGCTCGTGGCCGTGGCGGTCTTCTCCGTCGTGGTGGGCGTCTCGCGCGGGTTTTCCGTGCCCCATTCCTCCATCAGCTCGCTGAACGCCGACGGCGCGCTCATCATCTTCAGCACTGCGGTAGTGGCCGGGGTGCTGTTCGTGGTGGTGGGGCTGCTGCGCCGCCAGTTCGATGTGAGCCGCCTGTACTATCCCATCATCATTGCCGTGGCGGCCGGCATTCTCGTGACACCCCTCCTGGGCGGAACGGGTTTCGGCAGCCAGTTCATTACGGTGGCCTACAACTGCTTCGTGCTGGTGATCTGCTCACCGCAGCGCTGTTCATCTGGTGCCGCATCAAGGGCCGGATGACCAAGCCCATGGGCGCGGCGGGCCTGCTGGCCTATGTGGCCTACTCGTCGCGGCTTTCCCCGATATTGGTGTTCGGCTTGGGCCGCGGGGCCTCGGCTTTGGGGACGACCTTCGGTTGGCTGGCGGGTTTGGAAATCGTGCGCAGCCAGGGCGACGGCAGCTTGTCCTTGGAGGTTGTCTCGGTGGCCATGGTCTTCGCGCTTTTGGTAGTCTCCATGCTGGTGCTGAACGACCGCCTGATCGGCGACGCGCTGCGTCCGGAGGAGCGAATCCGCGGCGATGCCGCGGAGGTACCGGCGCAAGGCGCAGGATCGGCAGGGGAGGCGGCGTTCGCCGACCGGCGAGGTGCCGAGGATCGCAGGAGCGCGGCTGACGGCGAGGGTGCCTGGGATGGCGGAACCGGCCGTAGCGGGGCCAGCGAGATGGGCGGAGCTGGTGCCTCCCTTGCCGACGACAGTCCGGGAGGTGCTGCGGCGGGGGAGCGGCGTTCCGGCCCTTATCGCATGCGCTGCGATGCGGTGGCCGAGCACTACGGGCTCTCGCCCCGGGAGCGCGACGTGTTCGATCTTCTCGTGCGCGGCCGCTCCATCGACTACATCGCCCAGAACCTCACTATCTCCTTCAACACGGCGAAGTCCCATATTCGCCATATCTACGTGAAAGCCGACGTCCACTCTCGCCAGGAGCTCATCGACCTCATCGACCGCGAGCGCTAGATGCTGGGCCTTAGGGAGCTTGCGATTAGATCCCCTATGCCCTTGACCGTCTCCCATCGAATATGTTATACGTATAACATATTCGATGGGAGGTTGTTATGGCAGAAAGTGTTCTTGTGAGTGCGCGGGTTCCGCAGGCGAAGAAAGATGCTTCGAAGGGCGTGCTGGCCTCTCTGGGGGCGAACACGTCCGATCTTATCAACAGTGCCTTCGACTATCTTCTCGAGAGACGGGAGCTGCCGACGACTGCTCCTGCTTCTCGGCCGAGTCGGGAGGAGTTGGATGCCTTTCTGGCCGCTTCGACACTCGATGTCGATTGGAGGGGAGAGGCGCCCGATGGCGATTATCGCTCCCTCGTGAGGGATGGAAAGCGAGGGCGCTATGAATCTCTTGCTTGATACCAATGTGCTCATCGACTACCTGGGCCGCAAGGAGCCGTTTTTCCTCTCAGCTCAGAAAGTAGTCATCGCCGGATTCTTTGGTGATGCTCGGCTGTGGGTTCCTTCCCAGTCTGTCGTCGATGCCTTCTACGTCCTGAGCCGCTATGTTGATTCGGCGCGGCTGCAGGCGGCGATCCTGAAAGCTCTCACAGTGATTGAGCCGGTAGATCTTACGGGCGCCTCCCTTGAGAGAGCGGCGCGTCTCGGCTGGGACGACTTCGAGGATTGCCTGATTGCCCTTGCTGCCGAGAGGGTGGGGGCCGACTATCTCATCACTCGCGACGCCAAGGGATTCGCACGCTCAACGGTTCCGGCGGTGTCCCCGGATGCGTGGCTTAACGTCATGCGCGAAGAGCACAGCCTCGACTACGGTGAGGTTCAGCTTTAGGGCGTAGCACTGCGCTGGAGCCGATCATGATGGCGTATAATGGCGCGAAAGACGATGCGGGAAAGGAGGCGCGGCGATGGCTGAGGCGGCGGGCGTGTTCGAAGACGGCGTGTTCCGGAAAGGCGACGTGCGCCTGTCCGACCGGGCGGGCAACAAGATACTGCCCATCGGCAACGATCGCTTCGCCAGCGTGGCCGAGACCTCGGTGTTCATCGACAAGACGATGCTCATCGCCGACGTGCTCGACAAGGGTCCGGCGGTTACGCTGTTCTGCCGGCCGCGTCGGTTCGGCAAGTCGCTCAATCTCTCCATGCTGCAGCGCTTCTTCGAGATCCCCGTCGGGGTCGATGAGGGAAAGAGCTATGCCGATCTGTTCGAGGGGCTGGCCATATGGGACGCCCGCGATGGGCACTACCGGGCCCATCAGGGCGCTTATCCGGTTGTGCGGTTCACGCTCAACAACTTGAAGAGCGTGAGTTATCCTGATTTCATCAGCTGGTTCTCCGATGCGGTGGCTGAGGAGTGTAACCGACACGACTATCTCCTAGAGAGCGATCGACTGAGCGAGTTCGACAAGGACGCATTCGGCCAACTTGCCTCAGGTCGTGCCGAGATAGGTCAGCTGGGACGCTCGCTACTAAGGCTGACGATACTTTTGCAGCAACACTATGGGCAGTCGGTGGTCGTGCTCATCGACGAGTACGATGCGCCCGTAATGGCTGCCCATGAGAGCGGCTGCTACGATGAGGTGGTGTCGTTCCTCAAGCGCTGGCTTACGGGTGCCCTCAAGAGCAACGATGCGCTGGCCTTCGCCGTACTGACGGGCGTGCAGCGCATATCCAAGGAGTCGATCTTCTCCGACCTGAACAACTTGCAAGTCGATACGCCTCTGAACGTCGCCTCCGATGAGCGCTTCGGGTTCACACAAGCAGAAGTAGAGGCGCTTGCCGAGTATGTGGGAAGCGCGAGCAGTGTGTCTCAGGCGCGCGAGTGGTACGACGGTTACCGCTTCGGCGACGTCGACGTATATAATCCGTGGAGCGTTCTCAATTACTTCGGTAACGGTTGCGCGCCCGATGTCTATTGGGGCAACACGTCATCGAACTCGGTGCTGGGCGGTCTTGTTTCGGGCGCCGATGATAAGATGCTGAAGCGTCTCTACGCGCTTGCGGAGCCCGACGGCGCCGTGCGAGCGCCCCTGGATACCCGCGTCGTGTTCTCCGGCTTGGCGGTGGCGCCGCAGGCGGTATGGTCGATGCTGTACCTTGCCGGGTATCTCACGACTGACGATACGGCCCTGCCGGGCGATGTCGACCGCCTGCGTCCTCTGCGCATACCCAATCGCGAGGTCGCCAAGCTCTATGCCTCTGAGATCACCGGTCGCTTCGCCCAGGTTGCCGGCGGCCGCGACGCGCTCGACGACCTGCACAGAGCGCTCGTGTCGGGCGATGCCGTTGCTTTCGCCGAGGAATTGGAAAGCGTGCTTTTGAATTGCGCGAGCTTCCACGACCTTGTTTCCGAGAACAGCTATCACATGCTCATGATGGGCCTTCTGTTCAACGTGCCCGGCTATAGCGCCCCCGTCTCGAATCGCGAAGCGGGGCGCGGACGCTTCGACGTGCAGCTGACTCCGGCGGATCCCGCTCGCAACCCGCTGATCACTTTTGAGCTGAAGCATGCCGAGCAGCCGACCGATTTGGAACTGGCGGCACGCCAAGCGCTGGCGCAAATTGACGAGCGCGCCTACGACGCCGCCGCGGAAGCGGCCGGCTCGATCCGCTACGGCATCGCCTTCGCCGGCAAATCAGCGGCCGTAGCCTGTGAAGTCGTTTGAAGAGCTGCCTGCTGATTAGGGAGGAGCTGCGGCAATGCAGAAAATGGCGCAAAGTTCCCTTTTCGAACTCGGCGATGTGATTGTGACGGAGCCGGCTGAGGGCGTTTACGGTGTCGCAGTGGTGTTGCGGCTTCATGAGCCCGAGGAAGGGTTTCTCCCCATGTGCGATATTGGGGTGACGCCGTTTGCTTTCGATCACTGTCCCCATATGGATGAAATAGACTTCAGGCGGCCGGATCTATTTCGACGTTTCAGGAAACTTGATTATTGCGAGAAAGACGATTCGTACGAAGGCACCGTTGAGCGGATAACGGTGGGTACTTATACCCGTCGAAACAAGGCGGGATTCAAGGTTATTGGGCGCATCGATCCGAAGTACGATCTAGAAAAACCGCTGCCGAAGGCCATAGGTCTTTGCGGAGACGTGTCTCGGATGTTGGGGATGGAGATCGCTTTTTCTGATAGGTCTAAAGTGTTTCCAGAAGGTCTATGGGACGATGCTCGGGCGCAGGCTTTTTCGGCCTCCTATCGCTCGCGCATGGATGACTTGATGGTAGACTGGAACGGGGGCGTCGACGAAAGAAACGTCAAACGTATTGCGGCGCGCGAGGGATGCTCCCTCGCCGATGCCCGACGAATTGATATTGCTCAGTACAGCAGGGCTCGATCTTCGCGATTTGCGCAAATGGCCCAATGTGTTTTCGATAATGTCATTCGCTTGAGCGACCCCTTCAAGTTCTGTTCCTATCGTATTATCTTCTGCTGCGAGCAAAGTGTCGAAGAGTGCAGAGCCCCGCTTCTTTGCGATAAAATCCTTGAGGTTTGGGTGCCGTTCAATCCATTCAGCGTATTTCCTCTTCCTAACCACGAGCGTAAAGTGGCGATATTGGACATGGTGCTGTCGGGGTTGGAAATACTGGAGAGCGTCGGATACCCTGTGCGATTTGTTCAAGAGGGATGCCGCAGGTTCGCGGAGGCGGGATTGCCTGATGATGTGATTTGGCTACAAAAAATGTCGCGGAAGAGAAAACGCGCTCAGGTGAAGGTGCATTATACGACCGATGATCTGGTCGTTAATTTGTCGGTGTTTAGCAAAGATGGAGCGCTTTTGAAAAGCGAGAACGTGGTAACTGGCCTGCCTCCGGCCTCCTGGGGACTTCCGTACGAATACGTGGGGTCCCTGAAGTGGAAAGGCGAGTCAGCGGTGGTCCTGAGCGCAAGATCGGGCTTCTCGTACGAGATGGCTCTGGATGAGGCTGAGATCAAGGTTCGCTAGTTGAAATGATTCTTGCGGGCTTCGCGCTGGGCATCGATGGCGAACTTGATGAAGTGATATTGCACACACTGTGTGCAATATTGTCCAATGAGACGAAGAGGGTTGGCAAAGTTTCAGCTTTAAATATTGCAACAGGCTGTTGCAAATGTCTTGTGAGTGCGTGAAACGAGCTACTCTATCAAAATGAGGTTTTAATTTTGATAGAGTATGTCTATACTTTTCCTATCAAAATGAAAACCTAATTTTGATAGGAACAGCTATGGAGCTCATCGACTTCTCGATATATCCTGCGAGCGACGTGCAATACGGCGGCTCGGAGCGCAAGGAAGCGATTCTGGTGCCGAACGGCGGTGGTCGCCCCTGCGAATATATGCTGAAGTTCCGCAAGCGCACCCCCTTCGGCATGCGGAACAACCATCTTTCGGAATATCTGGGCTCGCGCATCTTCGAGGTCTTGGGGTATCCAACCCAGAAGGTGTTTCTCGGATTGCGCCACGGTGAGGAAGTAGTTGCCTGCAAGAGCTTCGTGGCCGATGGGAAGCAGTTCGTCCCCTTCAACGATGTGGGGGAGAGCACCCTGGACGAGGACAAGGAATCCTACCAGTACGACTACGAGGACATCATGCGCATGCTGCGCGACAACTCAAAGCTCACCGACGTTGCCGAAACGATCTCGATGTTCTGGGAGATGTTCATCGTGGACGCCCTGCTGGGCAATTTCGATCGCCACGGCATGAACTGGGGCTTCATCAAGCGGGACAATGCGTATGCGCTGGCGCCCGTTTTCGACAACGGATCCTGCCTCTTCCCCAATATGACCGACGAGGACGAGATGGCTTCCATTGTGACATCTCCCGAGGAGACGGCCAAGCGCGTGTACGGATTCCCTCTGTCGCAGATTAAGCTGCGGGGAAGGAAGAGCTCCTATTACGAGGTGATAAACAGCCTCGCTTTCCCCGAGTGCAACCGCGCCCTCGAGGAGGTCATGGGCCGTATTCAGCTGGAACGTATCGAGGCGCTTGTGGGCGAAATGCCAATCAGCGAGTGTCATCGTGCGTTCTATCGTCACATGATTCAAGCTCGCTACCATGGCATCCTGGAATCGTCCTGGGCTTCGCTCGGAAGGAGGTTTCTGTGAGAGAGTCGGTTACTGCCGCCCAGCTCTGCCTTGACGGTCGCGGCGGCTTTACCTACGTGGTGGCGCTGATGCGCTACATCATGAGGGAGGACGAAACCTTCCGCTACGAGCTGGAACCGAACTACGAGGTGATCGACCTGCTGGATTCCTCGGATTTCCAGGGTATTCCCGGGTTCGATTTGTCGGTGCGCAAGACGTGCTACGAGCGCGATAACCGCACGCCCACCCTTATTGCCGACCGCGCGCCCATGGCCAATCGTGAGGACCTTTGGTCGTTGCTGGATGAATGCGGGATGGACTATTGGGATCCCCTCGAATGGCTCGTCCGCTCCCCCCGGCGCTATATCGGCGACAAGCTGTACTTCCGCGCAGTGCCCGAAGGTGCCCCTGGTGTCCTGGGGATGGAGGAGGCTGTTGCGTCTGCGGCGAACTCGCCCCAGGCCGTTGGCTCGGTACTTGCTGCCCTGTGCGCCGGCGATGCCGTGGAATGCGAGGGCGAGCCCTTGGGCGGCGCCGAGCGGAAGGTTCTCTACGAGAGCTTCATGCTGCTGCATGAGAAGGCGTCACGGGGGAGGCGGGCCGAGACGAGAGGCGGAGGGCCTGCGGCTCGCCCGGGGCGCCGACGGAAGCCCGTCGACGAGCTGATGCTCCGCGAGGCCATTGCCCGTTACCGCGCCCACGAGTGGACCGCTGCGAAGGCGGCCGAGAGCATCGGGGTAGGCGAGGCCACCTTCTACCGTCGCATAGCCGAGTGGGAACAGCAGGAAGGCTGATGCTTTCAGGGTCTCGTCCGATCAAACTTAAAGAAAACTTGATAGGTATTGACTTAGGTTTCCTTCTGCGTAGAATGTGGTGTTAGCACTCAGTAAGGGAGACTGCTAACGCTTTTGTCGCCGCCGGTCAACGACTGACGTACAGACCGAACGCACCGCGAGACACCGCCGGCGCGCGACCTACACTGGGGCAGTTATGTGTCTTCCGCCTCTAGGAAAGAAGGACAAAACCTATGCGCAAGTTCAAGACAGAGAGCAAAAAGCTGCTCGACCTCATGATCAACTCCATTTACACCAATCGCGAGATCTTCCTGCGCGAGCTTATCTCCAACGCGTCGGACGCGGTGGACAAGCTGTACTTTCGCAGCCTCACCGACCCGTCTGTGGACGTGGGCCGCGACGACTTGGCCATCACGGTGGGCTACAACAGCGACGAGCGCACGGTCACAGTGTCCGACAACGGCATCGGCATGACCAAGGACGAGCTGGACAAGAACCTCGGCACCATCGCCCATTCCGACTCTTTCGAATTCAAGGCCGCCCAGGCCGAGGCTGCTGCCGAAAGCGAGCCCGGCGAGGCGAAGGGACTCGACGACCTCACCGATGTGGACATCATCGGCCAGTTCGGCGTCGGCTTCTACTCCGCCTTCATGGTGGGCAAGAAGGTGCGCGTCGTCTCCCGCGCCATCGGAAGCGGCGAGGCCTGGGCCTGGGAGTCCGACGGCATCGACGGCTACGACATCAAGCCGGCCGAGCGCGCCGAGCATGGCACCGACGTCATCGTGTACCTGAAGGACGACACCGCCGACGAGTCCTTCGGCACCTTCGCCAGCGAGCACGGGCTCACGCAGCTCATCAAGCGCTACAGCAACTACGTGCGCTATCCTATCAAGATGGAAGTGACGAAGAGCCGCAAGGTGGAGGCCCCCGAGCCGGCCGAGGGCGACCAGCCGGCCGCGCCGCAGTGGGAGAGCTACACCGAGGTGGAGACCATCAACTCCATGATCCCAATTTGGAAGCGCAAGAAGTCCGAGGTCTCCCAGGAGGAGTACGACGAGTTCTACAAGACCGACTTCCACGACTTCGAAAACCCGGCCCGCACCATCTCCGTGCATGCTGAGGGGTCGCTGAACTACGATGCGCTTATGTTCGTGCCGAGCCGCGCGCCGTGGGACATGTACTCGAAGGACTACAAGCGCGGGCTCGCCCTGTACTCCTCCAACGTGCTCATCATGGACAAGTGCGAGGAGCTTCTGCCCGACTACTTCGGCTTCGTGCGCGGCGTGGTTGATTCCTCCGACCTCACGCTGAACATCTCCCGCGAGACGCTGCAGCACAACGGCCAACTGCGCGCCATTGCCCGGCGTCTCGAGAAGAAGATCAAGGCCGACCTGGCGAATATGCGCGACGACGATCGTGAGGCCTACGAGGAGTTCTTCAAGCAGTTCGGCCGTACGCTGAAGTTCGGTATCTACCAGAGCTACGGCATGGCGAAGGACACGCTTGCCGACCTGCTTCTGTTCTACTCCGCTAAGCAGCAGAAGATGATCACCCTGGACGAGTATCTGGCCGATGCGCCGGCCGGAGCCGACTCCATCTTCTTCGCGGCAGGCGACTCGCTGGAGCGCCTGGCCGCCATGCCGCTCGTGACCACGGTTTTGGCCAAGGGCTACGACGTGCTGCTGTGCGACCAGGACGTGGACGAGTTCTGCATGATGGCCATGGGCACCTACGGCGAGCACGCGGTGGACGGCGACGAGGAGAACAAGCAGCCCTACTTCATCAAGAACGTGGGCTCCGAGGACCTGGGCCTTACCACCGATGAGGAGAAGAAGGAGGCCGAGGAGGCCACCGAGTCCAATGCCGAGCTGTTCGGCATTATGCAGGAGGCGCTTGACGGCAAGGTGGAGCGCGTCGTCGTTTCCACCCGCCTCACCGATGCGCCGGCCGTGGTCACGAGCGAGGGCGGCATGTCGCTGGCCATGGTGCAGGTGCTGAAGAGCCAGCCGGGCACTGACGAGTTGCCCGAGATGCACCTGGTGCTGGAAGTGAACGCCAAGCACCCGGTGTTCGCCACGCTGCAAGCGGCTCATGAGGCCGGCGACGACGAAAAGGTGCGCACCTATGCGGGCCTTCTGTTCGATCAGGCACTCCTCGTGGAGGGCATTCTGCCCGACAACCCGCTCGCCTTCGCCCAGGCTGTCGCTGAGCTGATGAAGTAGGCCCAGCCTGCCAACCAGTGGTGCACGCCGGCGCGGAAGTGCCCTCGAGCCGCCGAATTAAGCAAACCCGAGAACCCCTTCTCTCTCCTGGAAAGGATCGCCAAGCGCGATCCTTTCCCGTGTTTTTCGGCAAATATTGCGATTGTTAGCAGAAAGGGCAGTGCCCGAGAGGTTCGCTCAGCAGGGTAAAGGGATAAAATGACAATAAAATAATGAGTATTGTATAATTCACTTACCTTACGAGTAAGAAGAGTGGGAGCAGCGCAGGGATTTAGTTCCTCGAGGTGCTAACAATCGAAATATTTGGCAAAAAACAGGAAGGCAAATCGCCTAGGCGTGGATCCTAGCGCATGTGCGCTTTTCAAGCAGAAAAAAGATGCCCCATGAGGCGGCCATGAGAACGAGGCCGATGGCGTCGAAGGCGATGAACAGGTCGATGCTGCTGGCCAGCAGGTCGTGGCCGGCGGGCAGGGTGGCACGGATGAGCGACTCTCCGACGAGCCCTACGACTTGCTGAGCCAGTACGACGCTGGCGAGGGTGCGGTGGCGCTCGGGGCGCCAAATGACGAGTGGGTAGGTGCAGTTCCACATGAGGAAGGCGATACCGATGCCCTGAGTGGCCACGCGACCTGGCACGCCACCGAGCTCGTAGGCGCCCATGTAGGCCTCGGGCGCGAGTGCGAACCCCAGGGCGCACTGCACGTTCACGACGAACACGAAGGCGAAGCAGAGGCGCACGACCCAGGTAGCCGCGGTGACCCTTCGTGGCACTTTCTGCGGACTTGCGCTGTCCTTGCCGATCTTCCTGTTTGTCGCGCTCTGGTCGGTGGAGTCGCTGTTCAGCTGCGAATCGTTTTGGACGATGGGGGCGCTTGCTTTCCCTGTGTTATCTTGAGCAGAGGACGTGGAACGGGGATCGAGAGATATCATTGTTTCCTACCTCTCCAGCTGGCTCAGCTGCCGGAAGGCGTAGAAGGCCACGGCGCTGGAGGCGGCGACGTTCAAGGAATCGACGCCGTGGGCCATGGGGATGCGTACGGTATAGTCGCAGCGGGCGATGGTGGCGGGGGAGAGCCCCTCGCCTTCGGTGCCGAACAGCAGCGCCAGCTTCGCGGGTTCGCCGGTGGACGCCTCACGTTCGGCCAAAAGCGCATTCAGCTCGTCGGGAGTCACTGAGTCGTCGGAGAGTGCCATGGCGGCGCAGGTGAAGCCGTGCGCGCGCAGCTCGGCGATGCCCTCGTCGCTCCAGGTCCCGCAGCCGGGGCGATTCGGTACGTCTGCGTCTCCAATACGGGTCCACGGCACTTGGAAAACGGTGCCCATAGACACGCGCACGGCGCGGCGGTACAGCGGGTCGTAGCAGGCGGGGCTGACGAGCACGGCATCCACCCCGAGGGCCGCTGCGCTGCGGAAGATGGCCCCCACATTGGTGTGGTTCGTGATGTCTTCAAGCGCCGCCACCAGCCGCGCCTCGTGCAGCACGTCGGCCACGGTGGGCAGGGCGGGGCGACGGAAGGCCCCGAGGGCGCCGCGCGTCAGCTCGAAGCCGGTGAGTCGCTCAAGTTCGTCATGAGGCGCGACGAACACCGGCATCTCGGGCGCGCCCGCCCGCTCTTCCATGCGCTCGATGAGCGGTGCCATGGAAGGCAGCCACTTCTCTTCCATAAGAAGCGAGATCGGCTCCATGCCGCCCTCGAAGGCCCGTTCGATCACCTTCTGCGACTCGGCGATGAACAGCGCACGCTCCGGCTCCAGCTTACTGCGCAGCTGAGCCTCGGTCAGCCGCGCGAACGCATCGAGCCGTGGGTCTTCCAATGTGTCTACATAGATAAGGGGCATGCCGGTTCCTTCCAAAACAAAAGCGCCCGTCTATTATAGGCGGGCGCTTGCAAGATTGCCTCGGTTGAGACTTAGGAAAGGGCGGCCTTTAGGGCGGCCATCTGGTTGGAGCCGAGGCCCTGCAGACGACGCTCGGCCGGAATGCCCAGTTCCTCCATGAGCTTCTCGGTCTTCACCTTGCCGAAGCCGGGCAGGGCGTTCACGAAAGCCTTGACCTTCATGCGGCCGATGATCGGGTCGTCGATCTGATCGAGAACCTCGGCCGGGGTGGTGAGACCCATGGCGAGCTTGTTGGTGATCTCGGAGCGCTTGGCGCGAACGACGCGAGCCTTCTCGAGGGCGGCGGCGCGCTGCTCAGGGGTCATGGTAGGTGCGGGCATATCACTTCTCTTTCTCTAGTCGGTGCCCTTCTAACAGGGCCTTCACTCGAAGAACGCTGGTACCAGAAGGCTTCGGTACCAGCGTTTCTCCGTTTTTAGCTACACGATCATAATAGAAAACCGCAGGTTGTACACCCCTTTTCCCGCTAATGTCGCGTTTTTGCAGAAAAATGTGCGCTTTTAAGGCTCCGAAATGGGGATTTGGTGACGAAATAGCTCGAATGCGGCTGCTCAAGCTTCTTGAGAAACTGCGAAAAAGGGGAGGGAAGGCGCTGCTCGAAGACGTTGGACGGGCACGCGAAAGCAGGAGCGCTATAATGCTGCGGAAACCTGCAATCGAAGGGAGCAATACTGTGACTGAGAAGCTGGTAGCCGAGGTGCAGCCGACCGAGCACCCCGCCTTCAACGAGTTCGTGGCCACCATCGAGGCGCTGCGCTCGCCGGACGGGTGCCCCTGGGACAAGGCGCAGACCCACAAGAGCATTTCCGGCAACATGGTGGAGGAGGCTTACGAGGCCGTGGATGCCATCGAGGCCGACGACGTGCCGCACATGCGCGAAGAGCTCGGCGACGTGCTGCTTCAGGTGGTGCTGCAGTCGCAGATTGCCGCGGACGCTGGTGAGTTCACCATCGACGACGTGTGCCGCGACGTGAACGCGAAGATCGTGCGCCGGCATCCCCATGTGTTCGGTGACGTGGTGGCAGGCGACGCCAACGAGGTGCTGGACGTATGGGATCAGATAAAGATGGCCGAGAAGGAGTCCGCCGACGCTGCGGCCGATGCGCCCCAGGGGCTGCTCGACGGCGTGCCGAAGAGCTTCCCGGCGCTGAAACAGGCGCAGAAGATCTCGCGGAAGGCGGCCTCGGCCGGTTTCGAGTGGGAAACGGTGGACGACGTGCGGGCCAAGGTGGACGAGGAGGTCGCCGAGCTTAAGGCCGCCTACGCCGCCGCGCCGAAGTCCGCGAACGGCAAGGTGGATGCCGCCGCCGATCCCGCGGCTGCCGCGGCGGTGGAACTGGAGATGGGCGACGTGCTGTTCTCGCTCGTGAACGTAGCCCGCAAGATGGGCGTCCAGGCCGAGGAGGCCCTGCGCGCCACCTGCGGCAAGTTCCGTACCCGCTGGGCCTTCATGGAAGGCGCCGCTGCCGGCCAGGGCCGTCGCGTGGAAGACCTCTCCATGGAGGAGATGGAAGAACTCTGGCAGCTTTCGAAGGTCCTGGAGAGCTAAACTAGGCTCCGGGCTCTCCTTGGGCCACAGCGGCCTTCATCTCGTCGAAAAGGACGCGGCCATGGGGGCTTTCGACGAATTCGTCTCGGAACACGGCGATGAAGTCCGTCGAGAAATCCATATCGTCGAGGTCGAACAGGCGCAGCCCGGGGCGCCGGTCGAGCCCGAAGCGCGGCACAAGGGTGCCGGGCGCAACGCCGATGGCGCACCCGAAATCGTGGGCGAAATACTCGGCATGGTCGCGGAAGGGCATCGTCTTGAGCGTGACGCGAGCGCCGTTCGCGGCAAAGCGGTCGGCGACTCCGTCGCGCTCGTAGCTCTGGTGGACGTCGGGCGGCAGGAGCAGGACGGCGCCGTCGAGGTCGGTGGCGTGAATGGTATCGCGTCCGAACAACGGGTTATCCTCGGCCATAAACAAGTGAGTGGTCTCGGCGTTCAGCACGAATCCTGGATGCTCTTTCGTGAGAAGCCGATGTCCTGCCTCGCTGAAGTTCTTGCAGCCTACGACGACGATGTCGTTCTTCCGCTCGCCCAGCGCGTCTACGGTGGCCAAGGGGCCGTTGTCGGTGACGATGTCGATTTTGCCCTCGGGCCACTTTTCGGCGATGCGGTGCCGTGCGCGCAGAAGAGGCGCTTCGAGCCAGGGAAGGTTTGTGGCCGACACGGTAACGGTGAGCAGGTTGTCGGAGAGATCCCGGTATTCGTCGACAACTTCGTCCCATTGCCCCAGCAAGTCGGAAGCTGTGCCGAGGAACCGCCTCCCAAGCGGCGTCAGCGCGGGCTTTCCCCGACCGCGCTCGACGAGCTTGCAGCCCAGTTCATCCTCCAGCTCCGCCAGGTGCTCGCTGAGGGTGGGGCGCGTGGTATAGAGCCGCTTGGCCGCTGCAGAAAAGTTCAATTCATCGGCAATGACGAGGAATTCCTCCAGATAGCGTGTGTTCACGGCGCGTTCCTTCCAAACATGACGGCGAGACGTCCAGTGTCCCACTCATACGGCATGCTGTAAAGATTACTTTACACGCGCGTTGCCAACCTGAACAGAGATGCAAAGGAAACCGACGGCGCTCGCAATTAACCTCCCTCGTTCTCGGCAGGGGCGCCCCTATGATGGAGGAGCGACGAAACCTGAAGGAAAGGGGAGACCTATGAACATCGATCGCAGAACGTTTTTCAAGGGGGCGCTGCTCGGAGGAACGGCTGCTGCAGCGGGACTTGCCGGCTGCGCTCCGAAGGCCGAGATGGCCGATACTGGCGGCAGCGATGCTCGCGACAAGGAACGAGAGGCCTTTGAGGCTGCCGCTGCCCCCATCGAGCCGGCTAGTGTTCCCGAGAACTGGGATGAGGAGGCCGAGGTCATCGTGGTCGGCTCCGGCGCCGCGGGCATCAACGCCGCCATCCGGCTCGGCCAGGCGAGTTACCAGGTGCTTGTGTTAGAGCGCAACATGGAGTTGAACGGCAACTCGAAGCACTCATCGGTGTTCTCGAACATGGGCGGCCACAAGGCCGCTGAAGAGCGCAAGTTCGCCTATCCGGAATATCCCTACGATGTGGATCGCATCCTAGAGTACGTCATGAGCTGCCAGCAGCAGACCGGTGATCCGGAGCTTGTGCGCGCCATGCTGGTGGAAGGCCCGAAGTGCATCGACTGGATGAACGAGAAGGCCGGGGCCAAATGGGTGCCTATGAACCCGAGCCCTGCCGGTGCGGGCATGCTGGAATGGGAGGGGATGTCCACGCCCACCAACGGCATCAACGTGAACCTGATCCCCCTGCAGCTGCTGACCGAGCAGGCGCAGAAAGACGGGGCCGAGGTGCGCGCCAACAGCAACGTGGACACGCTCGTCTTCGACGGTGGGGCCGTCGTGGGCGTGAAGGTCACCGACGAGGAGGGCGAGAAGTTCATCCACGCTACCAACTGCGTCATCCTGTGCGCCGGTGGTATGGAGGTGAACCGCGCCATGATGGCCAAGTACTCCGCCACGACTCTTCAGGGTATTGCGAATATCGCCACGCCGCCCAACGGCACTGGCGAGTGCATCCGCATGGGCCAGGGTGTAGGGGCCGATCTGGCCGGATACGATTCCACCGGCGCCTTCGACGGCGGCGTGTGGTGGCGCGACTATGACGAGTTCGATACCGAGATGGACTGCCACATCAACAAGGACGGCAACCAGGTAGTGCGCCAGCCCTGGCTGCGCATCAACCGCGACGGCAACCGCGTTCCCTATATCGGCACGAGCGCTCGCGTTTATCCCTATGTGAACGATGCGTCGCCCTCCTCTGAGGGGCTTTGCGAGACTGCCGCCATCGAGATGAGCCAGCCCGGCGGCAAGACCTACTGCATCTTCGATTCGAAGTACGAGCAGCTCATGCTGGACAACTACTTTGGCCAGGTGATTTGCCGCAAGGGCAAGATCCTCGCTGACGACGACCCCTTCTACGATCGCGTGCCGGAGTATCTGCGCGACTGGCACACCGGGTTCAACGACATGGTGGAGGCTGGCGTCATTCGCAAGTGCGACACCATTGAGGAGCTTGAGGCGGCGCTTGGCCTGCGCGAGGGCGTCCTCGTGGACAACGTGGAGAAATGGAACGCTGCCTGCGCAGCGGGCGAGGACTACGCTGCCACCTACAAATATCCGAAGGAGTGGCTGCTTGCTTTAGATGAGCCGCCCTACTATGGAGCCATCGTTGGTGGCCATGTGTTCGGCTCGAAGTGCGGTTTGAAGGTGAACCCTGACATGCAGGTCATCAGCACCGAGGGCGCGCCCATTCCGGGTCTGTACGCCGCCTGGCATACTGCCGGCGGGTCGGCGGGCGAGGGCAACCCCGCGGGCAAGCCTCTCACTGGCGTGTTCGCTGATCTGGGCTTGGCCTTCGTGGGCGGCTACATGGCCGCGGGCGGCGTCATGAAGAAGGACGGCCGCACCGACGCCTAATCGCTGAAGGGAAACTGGCGGCGGGACGTTCTCCTTCCTCCCCCTCGTTCCGCCGCCTTTCCATAGATCGAATTGGAGCGAGCCTGCTTGCGCGGGCTCGCTTCTCAGTTGGCGCAGCCGGCGGAAGGAAGGATGCTAGCCTAGGCTAAAATACGGAATCGGCGCATTTTAGCCTAAAGAGGCCCAATCTCATTGTTCGTACACCTTCTTGCCGGCGACGTAGGTGGCTTGTACCTTTGCCTGCTGCAGGTCGTCGGGAGCCAGCTCGAAGGGGTTCGGGTCCAGCACGACGATATCGGCGAACATGCCCGGGGCTAGCTGCCCCAGCTCGTCGGCGCGCTGGGCGGCGGCGGCGCTGCCGGCGGTGTAGGCGCGCAGGGCCTCGGCCAGGGTGATGCGCTCCTCGGGTAGCCAGCCCCCGCACGGCTCGTGGGTGTCGGCGTCGCGGCGGGTGACGGCGGTGTAGACGGCGTCGATGGGGTCGATGTCGGTAACGGGGGAGTCGGTGCCGAAGGCCAGCGTGGCACCGGAATCGAGCAGGGTGCGGAAAGGCCACATATAAGGGACGCGCTCGGGTCCCAAATCACGCTCCGGGCCGCCGGGATCCAGGGTGATGTGGCGTGGCTGCACGCTGGCGATGACGTCCGCCCGCGCGATGCGCGCGATGTCGTCGGGCTGGAAGTTCTCCAAATGCTCGATGGTGTGATGGGCGGGGGAGGCCACCGGGTGGGCTTCGAAGATATCGAGGCAGCGGTGGATGGCCTCGTCGCCGATGGCGTGGATGCGCACGGGCGAGCCCTCGGCCGCCGCCGGGGCCACCAGCGCCTCCATCACTTCGGCAGCCACGGTGGGGCGCCCGCAGTCGCCCTCGAAGCGAGCGTTGGTGTAGGGGTCGTGAACCCAGGCGGTGTGCTGGCTGGAAACGCCGTCGAAGAACTGCTTGAAGCCCTGAGCCGAAAGGAGCGGGCCCGTGTGGGCGGCCTGCAGGGCGGCCAGACGGCTGCGGTCTTCCAAAAGCGTGGGGAACATGGACACGCGCACGGTGAGCTCGCCGGCCTCTTCCAAGGCGCCGAACAGGTCGTCGCGCACGAAATCGAGGCCGGGCATGGCCATGAGCGACACGTCGCACACGCCCGTGATGCCGTGCTCGTTCAGATAACGCTCGAAGGAGCGGTAGGCGTCCAGCAGCTCCTCGCGCGAGAATTCCGCCACGATGCGCGGCATGAGCTCCATGGCTGCCGCCTCGCGCACAATGCCCGTAAGGTGCCCGTCGGTGTCTTTGTCGTAGCTCCCGCCTGCGGGCGGCTCGCTTTCCTCCGTGATGCCCAAGCGTTCCAGCGCGCAGCTGTTCAGCCACAGGGTGTGGGCGTCGCCGGAGTACATGGCCACGGGTCGGTCGGGGTAGGCAGCATCCAGCGACGCGCGGCTCGGCATGCCGGCCGGGTTCCACAAGTAGTCGCGCCAGCCCTGGGTGAGCAGCCACGAGCCGGCCGGTCGCCGTGCGGCCAAGGGCGCCAGGCGCGCTACCGCGTCGGCCTCGTTCTCGCCCACGAAGCGCTCAGCCAGAGGGGAGAGGTACAGCGCGGAGTGGAAGTAATGAAGATGGGCGTCGTGGAAGCCCGGCATCACGAGAGCGTTTCCGTAGTCGACGACTTCGGTATCGGTGCCGCGCAGATGCTCGGGCAGGACTTCAAGAGGGCCGGCCCACAAAACGCGGTCGCCCCCGATGGCCACGGCTCCGGGCGCGGGCTCGTCGTCGGCACCGGTAAACAAGGCAGAGGTAACGAGGATTCGATCAGCGGGGCGGGGAGTTGCCATGGTGCGTCTCCTTCCGAAGGCGAGCGTGTGGGGTGGCCGAGCGACTCGCAAGGGCGACTCGGTTTCTCAGGTGCAGTATACGCCTTGAAGTAAAATTGTTCATCTGCACTACGAAAAATGAGGGTTTGAACTGAAAAAAGATGAGGGAAGAAGAGGCCGAATGATGCACGCTCTACTAATTGACAAAGTAGATTATGGAGCCAATAAGAGTGCATTAAACATGGTCAAATGAGAAAAACATGACTTTTAGCTGGTAAAACACCTCAGATAAGCCGCCTTCCAGGCTCAAGCGCGACCAAGGTAGAGGCTGTGCTATCTTATGCATTCGTGAAATTTGATTGAATCCCTAAACGATTGGAACTTTTTTATTGCATGTGAACAAAAATGATGATACTTTAAGTTCATCGACGAATTGCGACCTCGGCTGTAATTGTTAGGGGGCCGAAAAGCAAAGCACCGTCGATGCGCAAGGAAGGCATCCGATGCAAAAGCTTCGGGTCGCACGCTTGACCTGGGGCGAAGGAGACGTAGCAAGGGGCGTTTACTAAGGGTGTAAGGCTGGCAAAGGGTTGGTAATGACAAGTTAAACCCTCATCTAATACCACTTTACCTCTTCCCCCTGGCTCGGATTCTGAGACATTAGATGCATCCATCGCGCCGACCGCGATGGGCTGAGGGTGGCATTCGCCCGCAGCTTCTCAACTATGATGGCGGACTTCAAGCCGCCGGATTGGAGAGTCACATGCAAGGAGTAAACGTCAAGAGCGAAATCGGCAACCTCAAGAAGGTCATCCTTCACCGCCCCGGCGACGAGCTGCTGAACCTCACCCCCAATACGCTTGAGGAGCTCTTGTTCGACGACATCCCGTTCCTCCCCGTGGCCCAGGAGGAGCACGACGCCTTCGCGAACATCCTTCGCGGCGAGGGTGTCGAGGTCGTGTACCTGGAGGACCTCATGGCCGAGGTTCTGGACGCCAAGCCCGAGCTGCGCCAGCAGTTCCTCGATCAGTGGATCTACGAGGCCGGCATCCGCACCGACATGTACCACGACATCATCACCGACTACATCAACTCCAATTACGCGGGCACCAAGGAGATGGTTATGAAGACCATGGCCGGCATCAACTTGCAGGAGCTGCCCCAGAAGGACACCCACCTTTTGGTGGACATGGTGTCCGACCGCTGCAAGCTCGTGTGCGCCCCGATGCCGAACCTGTACTTCACCCGCGACCCGTTCGCGATGATCGGCAACGGCGTGTCCATCAACCGCATGTACAGCCAGACGCGTAACCGCGAGACCATCTACGGCGATTACATCTTCAAGTACCATCCGGACTTCGCCGGCACGCCGACCTACTACGATCGCAACGACACCTTCCACATCGAGGGCGGCGACATCCTGAACATCAACGAGCACGTGCTGGCCATCGGCATCTCCCAGCGCACCGAGCCCGACGCCATCGACGCCATCGCCCACAACGTGTTCAACGATGAGACCTCGACCATCGACACGATTCTGGCCTTCAACATCCCGTCCTCCCGCGCCTTCATGCACCTGGACACCGTGTTCACCCAGATCGACTACGACAAGTTCACCATCCATCCCGGCATCATGGGACCTTTGACCGTCTTCGAGATCACCCCGGACGGCAACGGCGGCACCAAGATCCGCGAGCGCGACGAGGATCTGGAGTCCATCCTGACCGAGTACGTCGGCCAGCCCGTGAAGCTCATTCCCTGCGGCGGCGGCGACCGCATCGCGGCCGAGCGCGAGCAGTGGAACGACGGCTCCAACACCCTGTGCGTGCGCCCCGGCACCGTGGTGGTGTACCAGCGCAACAACGTCACCAACGACGTGCTGTACAAGCAGGGCATCAACTGCCTGGAGATGCCCTCGGCCGAGCTCTCCCGCGGCCGTGGCGGCCCGCGCTGCATGTCCATGCCGGCCTGGCGCGAGGCTCTGTAAGCCGCAAGGCGCCCGCTCCGTCAGGGAGCGCTCTTACGTCCGTCTTTTCCGGCCCAGTCTAGCCAGCCAGCGCTGGGCCGTAAAAGAAGCGCGGGTTCCCCGGTTCTCGGGGGCCCCGCGCGATACAAATGTCTCTTTCAAGGGAAAGGAAACAGAACATGCCTATCAATCTCAGCGGTCGTCCGTTCCTCCGCCTGCTCGACTTCTCCACCGAGGAGATCGAGTACCTGCTGAAGCTCTCCAAGAACTTCAAGGACCTCAAGCGCACCGGCACCCCGCACCGCTACCTCGAGGGCAAGAACATCGTGCTGCTGTTCCAGAAGACCTCCACGCGCACCCGCTGCGCCTTCGAGGTCGGCGCCATGGACCTCGGCATGGGCGTGACCTACCTTGATCCGGGCAGCTCCCAGATGGGCAAGAAGGAGTCCATCGAGGACACCGCCCGCGTGCTCGGCCGCTTCTACGACGGCATCGAGTTCCGCGGCTTCGCCCAGACCGACGTGGAGGATCTGGCCGAGAACGCCGGCGTGCCCGTGTGGAACGGTCTGACCACCGAGTGGCATCCCACCCAGATGCTCGCCGACATCCTCACCGTGCAGGAGAACTTCAACTACGACATCAAGGGCAAGACCCTCGTGTTCATGGGCGACGCCGCCAACAACGTGGCCCGCTCGCTGATGGTCGTGTGCTCCAAGCTCGGCATGAACTTCGTGGCTTGCGGCCCGAAGGAGAACATGCCCGACGCCGAGCTCGTGAAGACCTGCGAGGCCATCGCTGCCGAGAACGGCTGCACCGTGAAGTGCACCGAGGACGTGAAGGAAGCCGCCACCGACGCCGACGTCATCTACACCGACGTGTGGGTGTCCATGGGCGAGCCCGACGAGGTGTGGGCCGAGCGCATCAAGCATCTCGAGAAGTTCCGCGTGACCAAGGAAGTCATGGCCATGGCCAACCCCGATGCCATCTTCCTGCACTGCCTGCCGGCCTTCCACGACACCAACACCACCATCGGTGCTGACATCGCCGAGCGCTTCGGCGTCACCGAGATGGAAGTGGAGGACGAGGTGTTCGAGTCCAAGGCCTCCAAGGTCTTCGACGAGGCCGAGAACCGCATGCACACCATCAAGGCCGTCATGTACGCCACCCTGCAGTAGCTTGCTCATCGCTACGGTAGCTGGCACATAGTTCGATACCTCGGGGCCGTGCGGAATCGGGAGGGAAAGCCGCACGGCCCCGGTGTTTTTGTCAGTCATTCGATTAAGGAGGGATAACCATGGCAGCTGCAGAGAAAGGCAAGAAGAAGAGGGCGCCTCTGTCCTCGTTCACCATCTTGCTCATCATCTTGGTGGTTCTGGCGATTGTCACTGTTATCATGTCCGCCTGCGGCGTCGAAGGCGTCCAGGGTGCGACGCTTTCCCAGGTGCTCACTGCGCCCGTGTTTGGTTTCCAGGACGCCATCGGCGTGTGCCTGTTCGTCATGATCTTGGGCGGTTTCCTCGGTATCATCACCGAGACCGGCGCGCTTGACGCCGGCATCGCCGCGCTGGTGCACAAGCTGAAGGGCAACGAGCTCGTGCTCATTCCCATTTTGATGTTCATCTTCTCCATCGGCGGCACCACCTACGGCATGTGCGAGGAGACCGTGCCCTTCTACCTGCTGCTCGCCGCCACCATGGTGGCCGCCGGCTTCGACAGCCTGACCGGCGCGGCGGTGGTGCTGCTCGGCGCTGGCTGCGGCGTTCTGGGCTCCACGGTGAACCCGTTCGCCGTCGGCGTGGCCGTCGATGCGCTCTCCGGCGTGGGCATCGCCGTGAACCAGGCCATCATCATCGCGCTCGGCGCCATTCTGTGGCTCGTCACCATCACCATCTCCATCATCTTCGTGATGCGCTACGCCAAGAAGGTGAAGGCCGACAAGGGTTCCACCTTCCTGTCGTTGCAGGAGCAGCAGGACATGATGAACGAGTGGGGCATGAAGGAGTCCGAGACCGAGGCCGCCGATGACGATGCCGCTGCGACGCCCAAGATGTCCGGCCGCCAGAAGTGGTCGCTCATCGTATTCGCGCTCACCTTCGTCATCATGATCGTCTCGTTCATTCCCTGGGCCGACCTCGGCGTCACCATCTTCGACGCCGGCGCCACCACCCAGGAAGTGACGACCACGATGACCGGCGATGAGATCGCGACCTTCATCGACGACGCCAACGACGGCGCCACTACGACCACCATCGCCGAGCCCGTTGAGGCCACCTCGGTCTCCGAGGAGGAGGTCACCCCGGCCTGGTCTTCCTTCCTGACCGGCGTGCCGCTGGGTAGCTGGTACTTCGACGAGGCCTCCACGTGGTTCCTGCTCATGGCGCTCATCATCGGCGTCATCGGCGGCGTGTCCGAGAGCCGCTTCGTGAAGGCGTTCATCAACGGCGCCGCCGACATGATGTCGGTCGTGCTCATCATCGCGCTGGCCCGCTCCATCACCGTGCTCATGGCCAAGACGGGCCTTGACATGTGGATCCTGAACAACGCCGCCGCGGCGCTGACGGGCATGTCGGCGATCATCTTCGCTCCGCTGTCGTTCCTGCTCTACATCGTCCTGTCCTTCCTGATCCCGTCCTCCTCCGGCATGGCCACCGTGTCGATTCCGATCATGGGCGGCCTGGCCCACCAGCTGAACTTCTCGGTCGAGACCATGGTCATGATCTACTCCGCCGGCAACGGTCTTGTGAACCTGTTCACGCCGACCTCCGGCGCCATCATGGGCGGTTTGGCCCTCGCCAAGGTGGAGTACTCCACGTGGCTCAAGTTCGGCGCCAAGCTGTTCGTGGTCCTCGGCGTGGTCTGCATCGTGATCCTCACGGCGGCCATGGTGATCCTGTCGTAGCATCCACGGTAAGCGCGCGAACTTGTGCACTTGCACAGTTCTGACCTGCGGAACCGTTAGCGGGAGCGCCCGGGCACAGTGCTCGGGCGCTCCTGTTTTTCTCGGGTCGTTCATGCTATTATGGCCGCTTATAGGCGCGATTGGGTACGGCACAGCCCGCGCGCGTGGTAACGCCGACGTACTGAAGACGTACAGAAGAGGAAGTTAGACCAATGGAAATTCGCGAATCCCTCGAAGCGATCATCGACGCCGCGATCGACGCGGCCCGTGCCGACGGCTCACTTGAGCTGGCGGAGGCCCCGCAGGCAGCTCTTGAGCGACCCCGCGACGAGGCCAACGGCGACTGGGCGAGCACCGTCGCCATGCGCACCGCGAAGCTCGCTCACAAGAACCCCCGCGAGATCGCCCAGATCATCGTGGACCACATTCCCGCAAACGACATGATCGCCTCCGTGGAGATCGCCGGCCCCGGCTTCATCAACATCCGCCTGTCCGATGCCGTGCTGCAGGGCGTGGTGCGCGAGGTGCGCGAGGAGGGCGACAACTTCGGTCGCGGCACCATTCCCGAGGGCGAGCGCTACGTGAACCTCGAGTACGTGTCCGCCAACCCCACCGGCCCCTTCCACGTGGGCCATGGCCGTTGGGCGTCCTTGGGCGATGCCATGGCGCGCGTCATGCGCCACGGCGGCTACGACGTGTACGAGGAGTACTACATCAACGACCACGGCAACCAGATGGACGTGTTCGGCAACTCCGTGAACGTGCGCTACCAGCAGCTGCTCGGCCGCGACGTGGAGATGCCCGAGGCCTGCTACGGCGGCGCCTATGTGAAGGACATCGCCCAGGACATCATCGACCGCGACGGCGACAAGTGGCTTTCCGTCTCCGACGAGGAGCGCGTGGAGGCCTTCCGCGAGATGGCCTACGACATGACGCTTAAGAACCAGCGCGAGGTGCTAGCCAACTTCGGCACCACCTTCGACAAGTGGTTCTCCGAGCGCTCGCTGTACGTGGAGGACGAGAACGGCGAGAGCGCCGTGTCCCGCTCCCTGGACGCCATGCGCGAGAAGGGCTACCTCTACGAGAAGGACGGCGCGCTGTGGTTCCGCTCGACGGATTTGGGCGACGACAAGGACCGCGTGCTCATCAAGGGCGACGGCGAGGCCACCTATTTCATGAGCGACGTGGCCTACCACTACGACAAGATGATGCGCGGCTTCGACCACCTGATCGATCTGTGGGGCGCCGATCACCACGGCTACATCAAGCGCTGCGAGTGCATGCTCGAGGCCTGGGGCTGGCCTGGGGCGCTGGAGGTGCAGCTGGGGCAGCTCGTGAACCTGTTCCGCGATGGCAAGGCTGTGCGCATGTCCAAGCGCACCGGCGAGATGGTCACCTTCGAGGAGCTCATCGACGAGGTGGGCGTGGATGCCACCCGCTACCTCATGCTGTCTCGCTCGGCCGACCAGCCCATCGACTTCGACATCGAGGTGGCGAAGAAGAAGGACGCCTCCAATCCGGTGTACTACGTACAGTACGCCCATGCGCGCATCTGCTCGATCCTGCGCAAGGCGGCCGATGAGGCCGATGCCGCCGCCGTCGAGGCGGGGGAGATGACCATGGGCGAGCTCGCCGAGAAGATCATCCCCGAGGATTGCGACCTGACGCCGCTCACCCATCCCTCCGAGCTGGCGCTCATGCGCAAGATGGCCGACTTTGGCAACCTCATCGCCCTGGCGGCCCGCGACCGCGCGCCGTTCCGCCTGACCCACTACGCGCAGGATCTGGCGTCGCTGTTCCACCAGTTCTACACCAACTGCCACGTGCTCACCGACGACGCCGACGTGCAGACGGCGCGTTTGGCCCTGTGCGACGCCACCCGCATCGTGCTGGCCTTGACGCTGAACCTGCTGGGCGTGTCGGCTCCGGTGAAGATGTAGCCATCGGATTTTGTGCTTTCACCCATTTGAAATAATTTGGGTAATTGACTATCGGGAAGAACGGCCGTAATATCCTTCCCGTCGAACAACTACA
>OLOL01001113.1_pt1 | contig 24680 bp, 18 predicted proteins | sample 1673081 | NCBI WGS metagenome assembly OLOL01 (sample SAMEA3136753, study PRJEB25190) | human gut metagenome
CCGTGGCGGTGTTGCCGGAGATGTCCATTGTGGCGGGATCATAGCCGCTCACGGTCGCGGTATGCACAGAGCCGTTATAGGTATATGTTCCCGTTACGCTGATGTTGGGCTTTGCGGGATCGGTGGGCACGGGAGGCGCGTCCTCCTCGAAGATTGCTTTGACCTCTACATTGCTGTCCGGCATGAGGAACTTATCGTCCTTGATGGTCACATTGCCGCTGATGACCTGCCACTCCTTGAAGTGGTAGCCGGTGTTTGGCGTGGCAGTCAGGGTGATCTCCGTACCGGCCGCAGCCTTTGCGGGAGATGCGGAAGCCGTTCCGTTGCCTCCGCTGGTCACGGTGACGATGAACTCGGTGGGCGCAGGCGCGTCCTTCTCGAAGACAGCCTTGACCTCCACGTTGGCGCTCGGCATGGTGAACTTATCGTCTTTGATAGTCACATTGCCGCTCATGACCTCCCACTCCTTGAAGCGGTAGCCTTCGTCAGGCTTGGCGGTCAGGCGAATCTCCGTGCCGACCACGGCTTTTGCAGAAGATGCAGAAGCCGTTCCGCCGCCCTCTGTGGTCACGGTGATGGTATGCTCGGCAGGCGCGGCTTTGGTTATCGTAATAGACAGCTCCTTCGTATTGCTGCCCGCGCTGTTAGTAGCCTTGACGGTGAAGGTGGCGGTTCCTTCCGCAGTAGGCGTGCCGCTGATCTCACCGGTATCCGCGTTCAGGCTCAGACCGGCAGGCAGACCGCCGTCAATGCTCCATGTGATAGGTGCTGTGCCGTTGGCGGTCAGGGTCTGGCTGTAAGCCTCGCCCACCTTGCCATCCGGCAGTGTGTCCGTAATGATATTAGGTGCGGTGGCAGGGGCATTGACCGTCACCGTGCAGGAAGCGGTGAACAAACCGTCATGTGTGGTGGCGGTAATGACAGCCGTCCCGCCTGCCACGGCGGTGACAACGCCGTCCTCGGAAACCGTGGCGACATCCTCGTTGTCGGAACTCCAGCGCACCTTTTTGTTGGTGGCGTCCTCCGGCGTCACGGTGGCGGTCAGGGTCTGATTGCCGCCCACATCGAGGGTAATGCTGCTCTCGTCCAGCGATACGCCGGTAACAGGGATCACATAGGTGCCGTCATAAACCGTGATGGTTTTCTCCGTCCTGTTTCCGGCCTTGTCGGTCGCGACGATCTTATATGTGCGGTTGGCATCCGAAAAGAGTGCAATCCAAATTGTGTTGTAGCCGCCTACTGTCTTGGGAGATCCGTTTACCGTGACGGAAGCAAGGTTATCATCGGTGATTTGCACATTTTTCGTGGTATAATACACTTCACCATCCTCAACGCCATTGATCGCAGGAGGCGTGGTGTCAATCACAATGCGGCCTGTTGTCCTGAGATAGGTGACATTGCCCTCTGCGTTGGTGAGCTTCGCATAAACGATGTGCTGACCGTCCGTGTTCAGCTTGAGAGGCTCGGTGTAAGGGGTAAAGTCTCGTTTTGTGCATCTGGCCTTCGTGAGGTCCTCATCGGTGATCAGATAGCCAATCTCCACCGGCTTACCGCCGGATTTCGGAGCGGAGATGGTTACAGTTTGCTCCGTGTTGTAAAACCGTGCGGAATAGTCGCTTTCGAAGCCATTCCATACGGTGTCCTCACCTTCAATCTTAATTTCACCCTCCGGATACCAGGCCGCCGCCCACTGCGCCGTCAGCGTGATGCTCTGTACGCTTTTATCTCCCGCAAGCTCCGCATAGGTGGTTCCGGAAAACACGGGTTTGCCGGAACAGCTCCAGCCGCGGAACTCATAGTCGGTTCTGGTGGGAGGCTCCACACCGTCCAGCACGCGCTGCTCCCACCTGACGCCGGTTTTATTGCTGATACTCGTGCCGCCGGCAGTATCAAACTTTACGGTATACGAGGGCTGCGCGTCTCCGCTGATGGTGAAATAGTGCTCAGCCTTGCCGCAGTAGTCCCCCGTGCCGTACAACGTCACCTTGGGGGCTTTTTCCGGGTCAAAGCCCGCGTCGCTGGGGTTGAGGGTGTAGGGATATACATGGTTGGAATAGCTGGCGGTGTAGTCCGTGTTCTCCGTTAGCTGCTTCGTTTCGTTCTCACCCGTCTTATGGGAAAGCCCCGTCAGCTTCTTTTCGCTGCCGTCATAGGCGCAGTCCGTCAGCCCCTCCATCGTCAGAAGCCCGTTCTTATAGCAATATCCAATATCATACTTGCCGCAGAGCGTGCATTTGCCGTATGCGTCAAGGCTATGGTCAATGCGCGTTCCGTTGACGGTGCTGCCGCAGATGGAGATGTTTTCCGCTGGATTACCCGGCAGCTTCTTTGTGTGCAGGTCGTCATAGACATAATCGGAATCGTCCATGTTCCTACTTTTCGTATGCCGGAAGGATTCCACCGTGCTGTCCATGACCTGAATATAGGCATTCAGGGAAGACTTGTAGCTGATTCCGATGCCGGGAACATATTCGGTACCATCCCCAAACAGCCAGCCGCCTTTTGCGGTCACGGTGCTGTTTTCAATAAAGATCCGCAGCGCTCCATCTCCGCTGGAACCTATGTCGCGACCGATGGCGGTACTCCATCTGTCACGGGTGCGGGCAAACACCCGGCTGTTCGCAATGCGAATGACGCTATTGCCGGGATCTGTCGTATACTTACCGCCGCCGATGGCTACGCCACCCTTGAAACCCGGAATATCAATCTGGCTGTCCTGAATGTCAATACGGTCAAAGGTGCCATACTCTCCGCAGCCAATGCCGAAGCCATTTCCACGATCCTCGCTGCTCTGACGGATGCTGCTGCCGTGGATCACGATCTCGCCGACAGAAGTGAATTTGCCTGTGGAGCCGAGGACATCGTTCGTTACCACGGTGCTGTTCGTGATCTCCAGCCGTTTCAGCTTCCGCTGGGTCATTCCTTCTTCGCCCATATAAATGCCGTTCGTGACGAGCTGGGAATCACGGATGGTGATGCTCCCGCTATCGCCGGTGCGGATGCCCTTTATTCCGGTCAGTACGATCTCGCTGTTTTCGATCTGTATCTTTCCGTTATTGCCTACCTGTATTCCTCTATTTGCCGCAATGTCTGTTGATAGGATGCGGCAGTTTCGGATGGTGAGATCGCCTCCCGTGTTATCGCCGACCTCATTGCCAATCAGAAGGCCCTCACCGCCAAGGAACGGAAGCTCGGCGTCAAGAATGGTGATATTTTTTGCGCTGCCGCCAATGCAGGCGCCGCTCCTGCTGGAAATGGATTTGATTGCATTGCCCTGAATGTTGATGCTTCCGCCAGCATTGCCGCCGATAGCTACGCCAGATCCTTCAACAGAAACATCGATCTCGCCGCCGGTGATACTGACATCGGCATAGCCGCCGATGCCATCCGCATCGCCTTTTCCGATTGCGGTGACCTTGCCGCCGGTGATGCTGACGCTGCCTCCTCTTCCTTCATTGCTGCCAATGGCGACAGTCGCATAATCCCCGACAGCTTTTATGGTGCCGCCGGTGATTTTTACCGTTGTTGAAAGAACACCACCGATGGCTGCGCCTTTTCTGTTGGTGGACGCATCTATGTTACCGCCGTTGATGGTGATGTCGGCAGAGGCAATCCAGGAAGGCCCAATCCCATTTCCACGGCCAAGTCCGGCGAGGCCTCCTCGTGCCGTTATATCGCCGCCGTTGATGGTGATGCTGCCGCCGCGCCCCGTACAAATCGCATCATGGGAAGCATTAGCCATGACCGTCCCGCCATTGATGGTAACGCTGCCACCGTAACCGAATTGGTAGGACCCGATCCCAGCACTTCCGAGAGTTTCTTCTCTTGTTAACGCTTCGGTGCGGACAATGCCGCCATTGATGGTAATGCTGCCGCATTGCCTGATATCGGATTTTTCTGACCAGGTAACGTTATCTCCACCGCATCCGCCAATGGCGGAGGCGCCATCCTGCCCTTTGGCGAGAATATAACCGCCGTTGATGATGATCGTGCCCTCACTTTCATCGATACCACTGTTGGCTTTTCTCCAGCGCGTACCGCCGCTGCCGATGCCGGACAGCCCATTACTCGGCCATACATAGTATTCAAACAAGTGAAGATCTTCTGAAAGGCACGCCGTCAGCCTGCCCATGGTGTTCTCGTCGGTGCTTTGGGCGTAGACGGTGAAGGTATCGCCCTCCTTCACATTGATGCCCCACTCCGCCGTGAGGTGGCTGCCGTTCGTCAATATCAGATTGACCGCGCCGTGGGTGTCCAAGCGGGGTGTGAAGGTCACGTTGCCCTTCACCACATACCAGCCGGCGGGCAGATCGTACCACTTGTCCGTAAGGTCAAGAATGCTGCCTGCGGTATTGCTCGTCAGCACGGTGTATTTGTTACAGACCTGCTGATTACCGTCTTTGTCCAGATAGGTGATCGGTTCAGTGGAAATCGGCATTGGCTCCATCCACTGCGCCACCAGAACCATATCCTTAGTCACAGAATATCTGAAATTCCACTCCGGCATATTGTAGTATTTGTTGTCCAAATCGTTTTTGTCATACCAGCCGATAAAAGTATAACCTTCCTTGACAGGGTCAGCGGGCCTTTGCGCTGGCTGACCCTGCGGAACACTCTGGGGCTCTACCGCGCTGCCGCCAGCGGAATCAAAGGTCACCGTCACGTTTGTGCTGTCACGAAGCTCACCCGTAGCAAAGGCCGTCACCGGCAGCAGCGTCAGCACCATGCAGCATAGGAGCAGGATGCTGAGTATTCGTTTCTTCATTGGCTTTTCTCCTCCTTTTCGTGTCGGGGGGGCTTATCTGCTCCGTCTTTTCCTTGCCATTCTTTTTTCCTTAAATGAAAGCACAGCGCGGTGATGACCACCGCCGCTGCAAAGGAGACGACGGCCACCAGCACATAGCCGCCCGCGTCCTCCCGCAGCAGCATCGCGCCGAACACGCCCCATGCGGCGGTCTGTCCCGGAGCGACGACCGTGCCCGCTGTCTGCATCAGCGCCGCGCACAGCAGTATACACGCTGCGGAGAGGCTTATTGCCTCGCGCCGCTGCCTCCGGCGGGTGTTTTCCCGCACCCGCTGCTTGACGAGTGCGACCCGTCTTGCGGTATCGTACATATCGTTTGAACCCCCTTTCCGGTTTGTCTGGAACTGTGGCCTAAAAACCCTTTCACTTATATAGGTACAAAAAATCGAAAAAACTCTCACCCAAAACACAAAATTTTTCAAAAAAATTCGAGAGCCGCCAAAAAGCAGCTCTCAAGGAGGAAATGTTCGGTTATTTCACCCGTGACAATCGGAAAGCAGACCATCTTCCCGCGGCCACCAGCAGCACCGGCAGGGCGTAGGCGACGTACTGCGCCGCGCCGCCGTGGGCGATGAGCAGATTATAGATGGCGTGGAGAGTGATGGCCGCGCCCAGCAGCCCACAGGTGCCTGCGATCTTCAGCCACGTCCGCCGCCACGTGTATGCAAGGCCACCGCCCACGATCAGACCGCACAGCACGTGCATCGCTCCCGTGCCGAAGCCGCGGAAGAAAATGAAGGAGAAGCGGTCCGCACCGTTCTGGATGAGATATACGCTTTTGTCGATACTGGCGCTCCGCAGCGTGGACAGGGACAAACGGTAAAGCGAGGAGAGCGTTTGTCTCAAAATTATTTTTCGGGAATAACCTCCAAAAGCAAAGGCATACGAACTCTGTTCTTTCAATTGAGTTCGTATGCCTTTTCTAATTGTTTCGGGTGTATCGGAAAACCACCAATGCACCGGGCAGCGGAGCTTTTCGTGCTGCCGGTCACATTTTCAGTTTTCAGATACACCCTAAAAAGAGCAATATTCTTAAATATGAATTTCAGTTATAATATTTCCAGTTTGAGGTACTTTCTTTGCATCAGCGGATTATTCTTCTGCATCCTCCGGGTCCGGCTTTTCCTCTGCCGGGCGGGGCTGCTTGGTCGTGATGACGGCCTCAACACGGTGGATTGGCGTGCCGAGCGCGTAGAATTTTTCCTCATAGCCGGTCATAATGCCGACCGGGCCGTTCGCGTGCAGATCGTCGGTGACATTCCGCAGTTCGAGGAAGCAGCTTTCCATTTCCGGCAGCGACCAGGCAAACAGATTCGCGTTGTCGGTCTTGAAGTGGATCTGCCCGCCGAGCTTCAGCACCTTCTTGTATTTTTCGAGGAAAGTGTGGTACGTCAGGCGGCGCTTGGCGTTCTTCTTGCGCGGCCACGGGTCGCAGAAGTTGATATAGAGCAGGTCGATCTCGTCGTCCGCAAAAAACTGGTCGATATTCGCCGCGTCGAGCGAGACGAAAAAGACGTTTTTGAGGCCCTTACGGATCGCGGCCTCCATGGCGAGGACAAGTGCGTCCTGCACGCGCTCGATGGCGATCAGCAGCACATCCGGCTCGGCCTCGGCCGTCTCTACAGTGAATTTTCCCTTGCCGCAGCCGACCTCAACGCGAAGCTCCCGGCAGTCCGGCATCAGGCTGCGCCAGTTGCCGCGCAGCGCCTCCGGGTCATGGATCCAGACAGACTCGCAGGCCTCCATCCGCGGGGCCAGATTGTTTCTTCTTCTCATTCGCATATGCGTTTCCTGCTCTTTCTGAAATGTTGGTGGGGTGGAAACCCTTGTAGGGGCCGATGCCCACATCGGCCCGTTGGGAAGTTGTGAATTCGCCGTAGATCTCCGTGAATACAGTGCATTCTGCCGGGCCGATGTAGGCATCGGCCCCTACAACCACGTTTGTACGTACATACGGATTCGCCGTAGATTCACAAAGGTGCAGCTGCTTTCCGTCGTGCGGAGCACAGAGCCCCGCCCTTGCCGGCTGCGGCTGCTTTAACGGAACATATTACGGTTCTTCCGGGGTCCTCGGCTTCTTTGCCGGTTTGGGATCGCCGGAGGCGAAGGCCCAGATTTTGTTGAAGAAGGGCTTATTGAAGTAGAACAGCCAGACGGCAACTGCGCCGAGGGCGATGGTCAGGAGAGACGAGACGCTCACGTCGGACAGGAAGTGCATCCCCATGCGCAGGCGTGAAACTGCGACAGCAAGCGTCCAGACGCCGCCGAGGACCATGAACAGCTTTTCCTTATCGTGCAGGCGGCGGTAGAGCGTCGGCAGGAGGATCAGGAGCATGGAGCAGGCAGCGCAGGCCGTATGGCCAGACGGGAACGAACGGAAGTCATCCGACGAAACGCCGTCGGCGACGAGCTTTTTCTTGAGCGCCGTGCCGGCCTGCCACCAGTTGGAGAAATAGGTGTCGTTGCCCGTGGAATAGATCAGACGCATACGGGCGCGGCCCCAGGGAACCTTGATGATGTTGATCAGCAGCATGATGCCGACACAGACCACGATCACCGTGCAGATAAAACGAAGGATTGTCTTGGTCTGGCACTCGCGCGTCAGGAACAGCAGCGCAGCCGCCATGAGCGCGTCGACAAACACCGTCACGAGCAGCGCGACAGGCATAGGCAGGGCAGGCACATTGTCCGTCGCCTCATGGACGGAAAGGAATATGCTCGCAAGCGTCAGGCAGACGCCGAAGGCCAGAATGACAATGTTCAGTTCCGGGCGGAATTTGGCGCGGTGGACGATCAGCAGAACGCCGCATCCGGCCAGAAGCGAAAACGCAGGCAGCTCGCCGAAGGCGGCAAAGAACTGGCCGATGGAGCTTTCGTGGCCGGGATAGAGAAATTTGGAGATCGGCAGGTCCCAGATCGAGCCTGCGATCAGCATGACCAGCAGCACAAGCGCCGCCGTCAGCGCACAGCGCGTATACGTACGTTTGAGTTTTTTCATGAAATGCCTCTTTGATTGGTTATTTTTTGACAGTATAGCACAAATGTCCGCAAATGACAAGTTGACGCGTGCTGCAAAAGCTGATATCATCGAAACGTCGGCTGACGCTGGAAAAGAGGGTGCGTTATGAAGTATGTGCAATTTGATTATGTAAACAAGTTTTCCTGTCTGGCGGGCAAATGCCCGGATACCTGCTGCAAGGACTGGCAGATCATTCTGGACGAGGACGCCATCGCGCGCTACGCTTCCCTGCCCGGTGAGCTGGGCGAACGGGTGCGCGCGGCTATGCTGACGGAGAACGGTGAGACGCGCTTCCGGGAGCGGGGCGGGAACTGCGTTCTGCTGCGTGACGACGGCCTCTGTCCGCTTCAGGCCGCATACGGTGCGGAAATGCTCTGCCGCACCTGCTTTACGCACCCGCGCTTTACCGAGGAATACGGCCAGACGGCGGAGCTGACACTCTCCGCCTCCTGCCCGGAGGCGGCAAGACTTCTGCTGGAGCACGACGCGCCGCTGACGCTGACGGAAACGGACGACGGCGGCCCGGTCATACCGAACGATCTTGACCCGGCATTATATCCGGCGCTGCTTGCCGTGCGGACGGCTTCGATCCGGCTGGCGCAGGATCGCGCACGGCCTGTTGCAGACCGCCTGGCGCTCATTCTGCTGCTGGCACGGCGGGTGCAGCGTCTGCTGGACGAGGGGCGGGACGAGCTTGTCCCGGTGCTGGCGCGGCGGTTCCTTGGAAAGCAGTATCAGGATCGTAGTCTTGTCCGGCTGGCGCGGCTTCGCAGCAGGAGCGGACGGTTTTTCCCGTGCTGGATGGTGCTCAACAATATGGAGCATCTGACACGCCGCTTCGGGGTCATGCTGGACGCGGCAGTCAGTCAGGACGCGCCGCCCGCCCCCTTCCGGGACGCGTTTTCCGTCCAGTACGAAAATCTGACGGTCTATTTTCTGTTCCGCTATGCACTCAAGGCCGTCAACGACCGGCAATATCTGGCGCGGGTCGAGCAGTGCGTGTTTCATCTGCTCTGCCTGCGCGAACTTAGCGCAGATGCTGCAACGGTGCAGGAATTGACTGAAGTGGTGAGTCTGTACAGCAAAGAGGTCGAGCACTCAGAGGACAATCAGGCGCTGCTGCTGAAGCTTTTCCGGCGTGGAACACTTAGATGGCAGTATCTGGCGTTGATTCTTGATTTTTGATTGTCTGTGCGCCGGGCGCGGACAAAATTCGCTTCTGTTTTGCCCAGAAACGGACAACTTTTTTCGTGGAAAGCGACAAATTTATAAAATACCACTTTACTTTCAAGCGTTAAAGTGTTACCATAATTATGCCTGAATCCCACTATTAATAAAGGAGATATTTTATCTTGAACAATCGAAATAAACACTCTGATCCTGACAGCCAGCTCTACAGCGCCATTCTCAAGCTCCAGACTGTCGAGGAATGCTATGATTTCTTTACCGATCTTTGCACGTTTTCCGAGCTCAAGGCCATGGAGCAGCGCTTTGAGCTGGCGAAGCTTCTGAATGACGGCCTGATCTACAACGACATTCTGGAAAAGACCGGCGCTTCCAGCGCGACCATCAGCCGCGTCAACCGCAGTCTCAACTACGGCATGGGCGCGTACCGCATCATCTTCGACCGCATGAAGGAAGAGGAGCAGAAGCAGAAGGAGCAGCAGGCGTGAGCGCATATGAAGCGCTTGCGGGCTGCTATGACGAGCTGACCTACGATATCCGATACGAAAAAACGCTGACCTTTTTTGAGCGGCTGTGCGCGCGGGAGCAAGTGCAGCCGCATTTGGTTCTGGATCTGGCCTGCGGCACGGGTTCTTTGTCCATGCTGCTGGCCGGGCGCGGATACCGGGTGATCGGCGCAGATCTGTCGGAGGATATGCTGGCGGAGGCAGAGCGGAAGGCGCGGGAGCTGCCGGAGGGCAGCCGCCCGTTTTTCATCTGCCAGCCGATGCAGAGGCTTCGTCTGGCGGAGCCGGTGGACGCGGTGATCTGCGCGCTGGACAGCCTCAACTATCTGACGCGTCCGGACGACTGCCGGAAGACGCTCCGGCGCGTATACAATGCGCTGAAGTCCGGCGGGCTGTTCGTGTTTGATATCAACACGCCCGCAAAGCTGCGCGGTCTGGATGGGCAGGTATTTCTGGACGAGACGGACGACACCTACTGCGTCTGGCGGACAGAGTTTGACGCAAAAAAACGGCTGTGCTTTTATGGCATGGACATTTTCCGGCTGAACGGCAGCCTTTGGGATCGCTCGTTTGAGGAGCATATCGAATATGCCTATGAGCCGGACGAGCTTGCGCTGTGGCTCGAAGAGGCGGGCTTCACACACATCCGGCAATATGGCGACCGCGTGCTGCGCACACCAAAGCAGGACGAGCAGCGCATTTATTTTTCCGCAAAGAAGGACTGACTATGAAAGACGAACTTGTACGCGCCATGACGAAGGACGGCTTTGTAAACGCCGTCGCCGTCACCACGACCGGCATTGTCGAGCGTGCGCGGCAGATCCATAAAACACTTCCGACCGCAACAGCGGCACTCGGCAGGCTTTTGACGGCGGCGTCCATGATGGGTAATATGCAGAAGGTCGACGACGGCTCCATCACGCTCCAACTCAAGGGAAGCGGGCCGCTGGGGCGGCTGCTTGCCGTGTCGGATGCAGAGGGCAATGTGCGCGGCTGGGTCGAGAACCCGCAGATCTCCATGCTGGAAAAGGCCCCCGGCAAGCTGGACGTCGGCGCGGCTGTCGGCACGGACGGAACACTCACCGTGATCCGGGATCTTCGCATGAAGGAGCCGTATATCGGCACGATTGACCTTGTCTCCGGCGAGATTGCCGAGGATATCACGTCGTATTTTGCCCAGAGCGAACAGATCCCCACGGCCTGTGCGCTCGGCGTTCTGGTCGGGAAGGATCAGTCCGTCACGGCGGCGGGCGGCTATATCATCCAACTGCTGCCCGGCGCGCCGGACGATATCATTGATAAGATTGAGGCAGGCATTCAGAACGCAGGCGCGGTCAGCCGGTTGCTGGCGGCAGGCATGGACGGACAGGTCGTGCTGGAGACTGTGCTGCACGGATTTGATCTGGAAATTCTCGAAACGCAGCCGGTCGAATACCGCTGCTACTGCTCGCGCGACCGCGTGACGCGGACGCTCATCAGTCTGGGACGCAAGGAACTGCAGTCCATTGTTGACGACGGCAAGGACATTCACATCGACTGCCAGTTCTGCGACAGAATCTATGATTACACACCAGAACAGGTGCGGCAGATTCTGAAAGAGCTTGACGAATAAGCAAAAATGGCACGCCCTCTGCGGCGTGCCGTTTCACTATGGAGGTATGAATATGATCGTTTCTTACAAGACCGGAGCAGAGTTTTTGCAGGACAATCAGACATATTTGCAGAAAAATCCCTATCTTTCCACGTTTTTTACGCTCGACGCTCCGCTTTTGCAGGAGGCCGGCAAAATCAATTACGCGCTGCGCTGCGAACAGGGCGAAACGCGTCTGCTGGCTCTGAAGGTCGAGCCGTATAATTTGCTGCTGCTCGGCGAGGAAGCCTGCGTCCCGGAGCTGCTGCGGTTCCTGTTTGACAGCGGCTATGAGGTCAAGAATTATCTGTGCGCGTCAGAACTTGGTTATGTGCTGATGCAGGAAATGCAGTCGTATGGACGGTGCTATGAGGAGGCGCTGGCCATGGACTTCATGGAGGCGCGGCGCGTCACCGAGCCGTCCGCGCCGGAGGTCGAGCCGGCGCGGGAGGACGATCTGGACGAAATTTTTGACTGCGCGCAGCGGTTCGTGGCCGACTGCGGGTTGCTGGACAAACCGGAAAAGGAGTCGTTCCGGAAGGTGCTCGATTCGATCCGGGTCATCCGGGCGGATGGAAAAATCGTCAGCATGGCACGCATCGCGCCGGCCACAGGAGATGATCTGCGGCTCGTGCTCGTCTACACACGGGACGAATACCGCGGAAGGGGCTATGCGCGCAAGGTGGTCAACAGCGCAAAAAACGAGATTTTGGCGTCCGGGAAGCGCGCGACGCTGAACGTCGACCGGAAGAATCCGGTTTCGTATCATCTGTATCTGTCGCTTGGGTTTGAGCGGATGTTCTCACAGGGAGAATTCAGGCGAGTGGAGTAGGATAACAGCCAATATTCCGGAACCCAATGCAGTTGGTAGAAACGAGGCTCTGCCCGATGGGAAACCGCAAATTCGTGCCGCATCCTGTAGGGGCCGATGCCCACATCGGCCCGTTGGAAAGTTGCGAATTCGCCGAAGATTCCCGTAAAAACGGTGCATTCTGCCGGGCCGTTGTTGGCATCTGCCCCTACAACCGAATACGCAGATGCACCCGAATTCGCCGAGAATTTCTATAGAACAACCGCATTCTGCCGGGCGGAGCAGATCCCCGCCCCTACAAACCTTTTGCATCAAAACAGCCACGTCCGGTATGGACGTGGCTGTTCTGCTTATTCAAGCTCGAATGCGCCGGTGTAGAGCTGGTAGTAGGTGCCCTTCTGGGCGATGAGGTCGTCGTGGGTGCCGCGCTCGATGATGCGGCCGTGGTCGAGAACCATGATCGCGTCGGAGTTCTGCACAGTCGACAGGCGGTGGGCAATGACGAAGACCGTGCGGCCCTTCATCAGTGCGTCCATGCCGCGCTGCACCAGAAGCTCCGTGCGCGTGTCGATGGAGCTGGTCGCTTCGTCAAGAATCATGACGGGCGGGTCGGCGACCGCCGCGCGGGCGATGGACAGCAGCTGGCGCTGACCCTGCGAGAGATTTGCGCCGTTGGCCGTGAGCATGGTGTTATAGCCGTCCGGCAGGCGGGTGATGAAATCGTGCGCGTTGGCGAGCTTTGCCGCCGCAATGCATTCCTCGTCCGTCGCATCGAGCTTGCCGTAGCGGATATTATCCATGACCGTGCCGGTAAAGAGATTCACGTCCTGCAGGACAATACCGAGTGAATGGCGCAGGTCGGCCTTTTTGATATGGTTGATGTTGATGCCGTCATAGCGGATCTTGCCGTCGGCAAGGTCATAGAATCGGTTGATGAGGTTCGTGATCGTGGTCTTGCCTGCGCCCGTCGCGCCGACGAAGGCCAGCTTCTGGCCGGGCTTGGCGTAGAGCGTGATGTCGTGCAGGACCGGCTTTTCGGGGTCATAGGCAAAGTCCACGTCAAAGAAGCGCACGTCGCCGCAGAGCTTCACCAGCTTGCTGCTGCCGTCCTCCTGCGGGCATTTCCATGCCCAGACGCCGGTGCGCACAGCGCTTTCTGTCAGCGTACCGTCCGCCGCTTCCGACGCACGGATCAGCGTGACATGGCCGTTGTCCTCCTCCGGCTGCTGGTCGATCAGCTCAAAGACGCGGCTTGCGCCTGCGGCAGCCATAACGATGGCGTTGATCTGCTGGGAAACCTGCGAGACATTGCCGGTAAACTGCTTTGTCATGCCAAGGAACGATGCGACGACCGCGATTTTCAGCGGCGCAAGCATACTGCCCGTCTCAAACAGGTTCTGGAAGGACAGGTTCGGGATGTTCCCTCCTGAGCAGATGAGAACGCCGCCGAGGAACGCCGTGAGCACATAGAGGATATTGCCGATGTTGCCCATGATGGGCATGAAAATATTCGCGTAGCGCTGGGCATGGTTTGCATCGCTGAACAGCTGTTCGTTGATGGCGTCAAAGTCACGTTCTGCCGCTTCCTCATGGCAGAAGACCTTGACGACCTTCTGGCCGTTCATCATCTCTTCGATATAACCTTCGACCTTGCCGAGGGACTTCTGCTGGCTGAGGAAGTATTTGGCCGATCTGCCGCCGACGTTCTTTGTCACCTTCGTCATGCAGAAGATACCGAGGAAGACGATGAGCATCAGCGGGATGGAGAAATAGAACATGAACAGCAGCAGGCCGATAACTGTCAGTCCCGCAGCAAACAGCTGCGGCAGGCTCTGCGAAACGAGCTGGCGAAGCGTATCGATATCATTTGTGTAATAGCTCATGATGTCGCCGCGGCTGTTCTGGTCGAAATAACGGATGGGCAGCTTCTGCATCCCCGCAAACATACGGGTGCGGAGCTTGTGCAGGAAGCCCTGCGTCACGTGGGCCATCAGCTGCGTATAGACCGCCGTGCAGGCAAGCCCCGCAAGATAGATGCAGACCATGGTGACGAGCGCATGGAGGATCTTTCCGCTCACACCGTCCCAGCCGAGCCGCAAGCCGTCTTCAATGTAGCTGGTGATGGTTTCAATATAGATCGCGGGCAGAATGCCGACGACCGCGCTGATGATGATGCAGGCCATGACCGCGATGAGCATGGCGGGGTAATCCTGAAACAGCATCCGGATCACTCTGCCGAGCGGCTTGAGATCTGCCTTTGCACCGATCATCGGTGCGCGGGGCGCTCTTCCGGGATGATTAGCCATTGTCCGCACCTCCCGTTCTGTTCTGGGAATAATAGACTTCCTGATAGATCTGGTTCGAGGAAAGAAGCGTCTCATGCGTGCCCATGCCGTTGATCGCGCCGCCGTCCAGAACGAGAATCAGATCTGCGTCCTGGATGGACGAGATGCGCTGGGCAATGATGAATTTCGTCGTCTCCGGGATCTCGGTGCGCAGCGCAGCGCGGATCTTCGCGTCGGTTTTCGTATCGACGGCAGAGGTCGAATCGTCGAGGATCAAAATCTTCGGCTTTTTCAGCAGCGCCCGCGCGATGCACAGCCGCTGCTTCTGTCCGCCGGAGACGTTCGAGCCGCCCTGCTCGATATAGGTGTCGTATTTGTCCGGCATCTGCTGGATGAATTCATCCGCGCAGGCCAGCTCGCAGGCGCGCTGCAGCTCTGCATCCGTCGCGTTCGGATCGCCCCAGCGCAGGTTTTCCTTGATCGTGCCGGAGAAGAGCACGTTCTTCTGGAGCACGACCGCGACCTGATTGCGGAGCGTTTCGAGATCGTATGCGCGCACGTCGCGCCCGCCGACCTTTACGCTGCCGTCCGTCACATCGTACAGCCGGCAGATGAGCTGCACCAGCGTCGTTTTGGCCGAACCGGTACCGCCGATGATACCGACGGTCTGGCCGGACTTCACATGGAAGTCGATATCGGACAGCGTGCTGCGCTTCGCGGAGGCGGAATATTTGAACTCCACATGATCAAAATCGACAGCGCCGTTCGGAACCTCGTAAACCGGGTTTTCCGGGTTATGCAGGCTGCTCGTCTCGCCCAGCACCTCGCAGATACGCTTGCCGGACGCCTGCGCCATGGTGAGCATGACGAAGATCGTGGAAAGCATCATCAGGCTCATGAGGATCTGCATGGAATAGGTGATCATGCTGGTCAGGCTGCCGACGCCGAGGTACGTGCCGCCGGAGGTGACGATGAGCTTCGCAGCAAAAAACGAGATCAGAATCATCGACGTATACACGCAGAACTGCATGACCGGGCTGTTGAGGGCCAGAATTTTCTCCGCCTTCAAAAAGTCCGCGCGGACGGAATCGGACGCGGCGGAGAACTTCTGCGTCTCATAGTCCTCGCGCACGAAGCTCTTGACCACGCGCATACCCTGTACGTTTTCCTGCACGGAGTTGTTGAGCGCGTCGTATTTCTTGAAGACCGCCTTGAACAGCGGCAGCGCGCTGCGGATCATGAAAAACAGCGCAAGCCCGAGAATCGGGACGGTTCCCGCAAAAATAAACGCAAGCTGCTTGCCCACGCGGATGGACATGATCACGGCAAACACCAGCATCATGGGCGCGCGGACAGCGATACGGATGCACATCATGAACGCGTTCTGGATGTTGGTCACATCCGTCGTCAGGCGGGTGACGAGCGAGGACGTGGAAAAGCGGTCGATATTCGCGAAGGAAAAGCTCTGCACCTGATAATAGAGATCATGGCGCAGGTTTTTCGCAAAGCCCGCCGCAGCCTCCGCCGCGAACCAGCCGGAAAGCGCGCCAAAGCCCAGCGACAGCATCGCAATCACGAACAGCTTGAGGCCGTAAAGCAGGATCGTGCGCAGATCGCAGCCGTTTTGAATCGAGTTAATGAGATCCGCTGTCAGCAGCGGGATGGTGCATTCGCAGACGACCTCGCCCACCATGCACACGGGCGTCAGAATCGTCTGCTTTTTGTATTCCCGGATGCAGGCGGAAAGACGTTTGATCATAGATCGGATACCTCCATTTCCTGTGTGGCGTGCAGATTGTCTGCGGCCAGATCGAGAAGACGCAGGAGCGTCTGCTGCTCCTCATCACTCATGCCGGAGCACATGACGCGCTCAAGCGTTTCGAATGCCTGCCCGACGGCGGCGTCGCACTGCCGGGCGCGTTCGGTCAGGCGGATACGCTTGCAGCGGCGGTCGTCCCGGTCCGGCTCAAGCACGACAAAGTCCTTTGCTTCCAGCCTCTGCAGCACGCCGGAGACGGTCGGGTGCGTCAGATGGAAGCGCTTTTCAATGTCCTTTGGGTAGATCTGCTCACCCTCGTGCAGCACAAGATGGTGCAGGATAAATGACTGCGTCGACGTCAGGTCGAGCGCAAGAAACTGCTGATCCATGTACTGCGTGATGCGGTTGCTGAGATGCCGCAGCCGCGGGCCGAGATTCTGAGAACAATCCTTCATCGGAACCTCCCGAATCAAAAATGTAGCGTGCTACCGTTTTTGGTAGCACGCTACATTTTAGCAGATTTTATGAAAAATGCAAGTAGGCAGTTTCACCAATCTCCCCTGCCTCGCTGCCGGGGTCTGATGGGCATTATGAATATTCGATCTCGAGCACGGTATCGGTTTTATCCGGGAGCGGATAGGTATACTGCGGGATCGTGCCGAGCGTGACGAACGCAAGGCCCTCGTAGGCATTTGTGACCCAGCTTTCGCCGCGAATGACCTCGCTGCCGTCAGCAAGCCGCCGCACCGCGCCGATGCGCTCCGGCGCAAGACCCGGCAGCGCCAGCGGCCCAAGCGGGGCTTCCAGAACGTGCGCGTAGATGCGGCCTTCCTTCTTCGTGTACCAGCCCCAGTCCGGCTTCGGCACGCCGGCGCTGCCGCAGTGATAAATGCTTTCGCTGTTTACTGCCATCCACGCGCCGATCTCGTCCAGAATTTCGCAGCTCTGCGCCGGGAAGCGGCCGTTCGCGTCCGGGCCGACGTTCAGGATCATATTGCCGCCCTTGCTGACGCACTCGACCAGCTTGCGGACGAGCATGGACGCAGGCTTGTAGCACGTATCATAGGGCGTATAGCCCCAATTGTTGTTCATGGTCGCGCAAAGCTCCCACGGGACGCGTTCGCCGCGGACATTGCGGATGCCCTCAGGCGGCAGAAGCTGCTCGGGGCTGACAAAATCGCCGCCGTAATACGCGGGCTGCTCCGTAACAAGGCTGCCGAAGCCCTCGCCGCTGGTTTCCAGACGGTTATCGACGATGACGTCCGGCTGATGGCGGCGCACCATCTGCATCAGCTCCGTCGCCCTCCATGCCTCGCCGCGCAGTTCGCCATAGGAATAGTCGAACCAGAGGATATCGATCTTTCCATAGTTCGTGACCAGCTCCTCGATCTGCCCGTGCATATAGGCAAGATAACGGTCAAAGTCGATTTTCTCATCCTGATAGGCCGGATTTCCGCGCATGGGATGGATCGGGTCGTTGTATTTCGGGAAATCCGGGTGGTGCCAGTCGAGCAGGGAGTAATACAGGCCCACGCGGAGGCCCTCGGCGCGCACCGCGTCCACAAACTCCCGCACAAGATCGCGCCCACAGGGGGCGTTCGTGCTCTTATAATCCGTCAGCTTGGAATCAAACAGGCAGAAGCCGTCGTGATGCTTGGCCGTCAGGACGACATACTGCATTCCGGCCCGCTTTGCGCGGCGGGCCCAGTCTCTGGGATCGTAGGCCTTTGCCGTAAATTCCTGCATATAACGCTCGTACTGTTCGGCGGGGATTCTGGCGTTGCTCATATACCATTCGCCGCGTCCGGGGATGGCATAGAGGCCCCAATGCAGGAACATACCAAAACGCGCATTCTGAAACCACTGTACTCGTTTTTCTCGTTCTGTCATATCGGGTTTGTCCTTTCACAGCGCCCGCAGATGCAGGCGGAATGGCAGCTTGACGCAGCCCTTTATGGATCCATTATATCATTCTGCGCGTTTCAGCACAACACCGAAATCCGCGTGATTCAGCGACGGGTTTCTTCAAGGTACAGCTGAACGCGGCGCTGGATGCGGTCTGCGATCTGTCCGGCGGACTGCTCCTCCGCGAAATAATACGGCAGCTCGTCGGCAAGGATGCCGGAAACGGCGGTATCGTACTCGAACACGGACACGGCCTCCGCCTGTAATTCACGCAGAAGCCGCTGTGCATCAGTATCCGTCATGGCCGCCGTCTTTTTCTCAAAATCTGACTGTACTGGCAGCCAGCCGCCGCGGCTTCGTGCGGCGTAAAGCGGCTCGGTGATCAGGAGCTCCAGAAACGCCCACGCCCCTTCCTTTTCCTGCGCATTGACCGGGATGGCCATCGGGAGCGTCAGATAGAAGCTGGCGCGTCCCGCACCCGGAAAGCCAGGGATGGCAAGCCGGTTCAGACCGTCTTCGTATTCTTCTTCAAAATACTGTGCACGGCCGATCATCAGCTGCTCCAGCAGCGCCTGACCGGTCAGCAGCGCTTCGCGCGGCGATTCCGCCTCCGGCTGTGTCTGGCGCTTGGCAAGCTCCAGCAGGCGAAGAAAATCAGGAGAATCGAAGCTTGCCTGTGCCGCGTCGTACTCTATAAAGGCATCCGGCGCATAAAGGAGCAGCAGCTGAATCATGGATGCGCCATCGTCCTGCGCAAAGACGGAAGAAATGTCCGGGTGCGCCTGCGCGGTATCCAGAAAGTCTGACATGGACCATGCCTCTCTAGCCGCGGCCCAAGCTCTCCATGCGAGAACGATCAAGCAACAGTTATCTGACAAACATGAGACGATAGTTCATTATGAACAAGCGCAAAGTTGAAGTGGCAGAATGTTTAAGAGAAATTGAGTGCTGAACCATTTGAATACAAAATGCAAGTGCCTGCGTTCAACCGACACTTGCATTTTGTGTTTATTTTCTTGTGTGTAATTGGATCACTGTAGAAGCAATGAGAATAATAGTACTTATGTGCAGGAGAATTCGTGCAGTTGTGTTTGACGATTGAAATAGAATTCCAAAATCAGACAAGAGAATACATAGGAGCAAAGCCAGAGAAATAATAAGCTGTAGGCAAAGATATGGACGCATGACACTTAACTCCAACTGACGATTTCCAAAGTGTCTTGGCCTAAAACGGTCCAATTGAGGCGGGGGCGCAGAGTAAAGCGGATAACATAGACAGGCAAAGAATAAGTGATACAAACTTTCGCACAAAACTATCTCCTTTTCATAGCGTGGCGATGTTACTCTACGGGAACTATTTAAATTGTAACAAAAATTCGCAAGAAAATCAACAACAAATTCGTACAAACATACAAAAACAGAGGATACCCTAAAGGTTTACTATCATAAACTTATTGTAGCATATAAGTTTACTGCTGTCGCCCTTTTGGAACAAATCAACTCTCAGGCTGATGCAGTACCCAATTGCTTCTCCCAGCGTGCGAAAATGTATGCAGTTGGTAGGGGCGGGGCTCTGCTCCGCCCGATGGGCAGCTGTAAATTTGCACAACGCTCCGTAGGGGCCGACGACTCTGTCGGCCCGAAAATGTTGCGGATTTGCCGTAGATTTCCGTAAAAGCGATGCATTCTACGGGCGGACAGAGGCGTCCGCCCCTACGCTGAAACAGGAAAGTAGTTGCGGATTCGCCGTAAACTTTCGAAGAAATTCACTGCATCCTGCCGGGCGGACAGAGCCTCGCCACCTACCAGCTGCATACGCAGATGACGGTGGGCGCAAAAAACAGGCGCTGCCGGTGGCAGCGCCTGTTTGGGGTTTGTTGTGGAATTAGCCCAGCTCGGAGAAGTACTTGATGGTGCGGACCATCTGGCTGGTGTAGGAGTTCTCGTTGTCGTACCAAGAAACGACCTTAACGAGCGTCTTGCCGCCGTCAAGCGCGGTGACCTTCGTCTGCGTCGCATCGAACAGCGAGCCGTAGGTGATGCCGATGATGTCGGACGAAACGAGCTGCTCCTCGGAGTAGCCGAAGGAATCGTTCGCAGCGGCCTTCATCGCGGCGTTGACCTCGTCGGCGGTGACGGTCTTATTGCAGACCGCAACCAGCTCGGTCACGGAGCCGGTCGGCGTGGGAACGCGCTGCGCGGCGCCGTCGAGCTTGCCGGCAAGCTCGGGGATAACGAGACCGATCGCCTTCGCGGCGCCGGTGGAGTTGGGAACGATGTTCAGAGCGCCGGCTCTGGCTCTTCTCAGGTCGCCCTTTCTGTGCGGGCCGTCCAGAAGCATCTGGTCGCCGGTGTAGGCGTGGATCGTGGTCATAAAGCCCTTCTCGATGGAAGCGAGCTTGTTGAGCGTGTCCGCCATCGGCGCAAGGCAGTTCGTCGTGCAGGAAGCGGCAGAGATGACCGTGTCGCTGGGCTTGAGGGTCTTCTCGTTCACGCTGTAAACGATGGTGGGCAGGTCGTTGCCGGCAGGCGCCGAGATGACGACCTTGCGGGCGCCGGCGGCAATGTGGGCGCTGGCCTTTTCCTTGGAAGCGTAGAAGCCCGAGCACTCGAGCACAACGTCAACGCCGATCTTGCCCCAGGGCAGATCCTTCGCGTCCTTCTCGGCGTAGATGGTGATCTCCTTGCCGTCGACGACGATGGCGTTCTCCTTCGCTTCGACCTTGTCGCAGAGCGCATATCTGCCCTGCGTGGAATCGTACTTGAGCAGATGCGCGAGCATCTTCGCGTCAACGAGGTCGTTGATCGCGACAACCTCATAGCCCTCCGCGCCGAACATCTGTCTGAACGCGAGACGGCCGATACGGCCGAAACCGTTAATAGCAACCTTAACTGCCATTTCTGATATACCTCCAAAATTTTATTTAACCTTATCAGTCAAATTATTATAAACCCTGCGCGTCCATTTTGCAAGGGCGCGGACGCAAAATTTGAAATTTGTTAAAATTTAGCGCGTTTCCGTCCCCGTATCCAGCTTCCGAACGCGGAAGGACGCGCCGATCGACTCGGCCGTCCGTCGGCACAACCCGACGTCCTCGTCCGGCAGCGTGGTCTCGACGACGGTAAACACGACCTGCTGCACGCACGGCACGCAGCAGCGCGCAAACTCGAGGATGCCGTCGTACGCCGCCGTGCCGAACACGGAGTGGCAGACGGCCTGATATTTTTCGGCAGTCGCGGCGTTCATGCTGATGGAAACGACGTCGACGGCGCCGGTCAGCAGCGGCGCGACGTTCCTTTTATGGATCAGATTCGCCTGCCCGTTCGTATTCAGGCGGACAGGCTTGCCGTACTGCGCCTTCAGCGCGCGCCCGACCTCGACGAGCGTCTCCAGCCGGACGGTCGGCTCGCCGTAGCCGCAGAAAACGAACTCGTCGTACCGCGCGCCGTCCTGCGCCGCGACGGAGGCGAGCACCTCCGCAGCCGACGGCTCATGCGCAAGCCAGAGGGGGTCGGAGCCGTACACGCCGTCGCCGTTGTTGCGGATGCAGAAATCGCAGCGGTTGGTGCAGCGGTTGGTCAGGTTGATATACAGCCCGCGGCCGACCGGATAAGTATACGCATTCCCTTTTTTCATCTCAAAATCTTCGGAAACAGCCGCAGGGCGTTTTCCGTCGTGATCCTTTCTATGTATTCGGGCGTCTGCCCGCGCTGCTCGGCCAGCGCCGCAATCGTCAGGCGCATCAGCGCGCTGTCGTTGCGCTTGCCGCGGTGCGGGTGCGGCGCGAGGTAGGGGCAGTCGGTCTCGACGAGCAGCAGCTCGTCGGGCACGGCCTTGGCGGCGCGGCGCGTTTTCTCGGCGTTCTTGAAGGTGACGACGCCGTTGAACGCCATATACACCCCGCGGCGGGCAAGCACGCGCGCGCTCTCCTCGCTGCCGGAAAAGCTGTGAAAGACGCATTGCAGCGCCGGACGGGCCAGCACCTCGTCGATGCAGTCCTTATGCGCCTCGCGGTCGTGGATGACGGCCGGAAGTCCCAGCTCGCAGGCGAGGTCAAGCTGCCGGGCAAAGACGCGGCGCTGGACGTCGCGCGGGACGTCGTCATAATGGTAATCCAGCCCGATCTCGCCGACGGCGACCGCCTTCGGATGCTGTGCCAGCCGGCGCAGCACGTCTATATATTCCGCCGGCGCGCCGGATGCCTCCTGCGGGTGTACGCCGACAGTGTGGTACATCCCGTCGTAGCGCTCGGAAAGCGCCTCGCACACGCGGGCGGACGGCAGGTCGGTGGCGGCGTTGACGATATGCGTGACGGTTTTCTCCGCGAACAGCGCCGTCAGCAGCGCGTCGCGGTCGCCGTCGAAGCGCGCGTCGTCGTAGTGGGCGTGCGAATCCAGCATCGGCGCGCCCTCAGCGGACGGTGCTGCCGTTGGGCACGCTGTCGTCCACGAACACGACCTTGATTTCGTCCTCGCCCGACGCGAGGATCATCCCGTTGCTCTCCACGCCGCGCAGCTTGACCGGCTTCAGGTTGGCGACGAGGATGATCTTTTTCCCGACGAGCGACTCGGGCGTATAGAACTTGGCGATGCCCGAAACGACCTGCCGCCGCTCGCTGCCGAGGTCCACGGACAGCTTGAGCAGCTTATCCGACTTGGGTACCGGCTCGCAGGCGACGATCTGGCCCACGCGCAGGGCGACCTTCTGAAATTCCTCGATGCCGATGACGCCGGGAACCGGCTCGGCGGGCTTCTCCTCCTGCTTTTTGTCTTGCGGCTTTCCGGCGGAAAGCTGCTTGAGATATTCCTCCAGCTTCTTCTGGTCGACGCGGGCGAAGAGCGCGCCGCACGCGCCCACGGCGCAGCCCGACGCGCAGAAGCGGAACGCGTCCAGCGTATCCGTAGTCAGCTCCTCGGACGCGAAGCCGAACAGAGCGGCAATCTTGGCGGCGCTGTCCGGCGCAATCGGCGTAAAGAGCGCGCAGCCGATGCGGACGGCCTCCGCCAGATTGGCCATGACCGACGCAAGGCGCGCGCGGTCGGCCTCCGACTTGGCCAGCACCCAGGGCGTGGTCTCGTCGATGTATTTGTTGCAGTGGCGGAACAGCGAAATCACGTCGGCGCAGGCGTCCGCAAGCTCGTAGCGCTCGTAATGCGCGACCGCCGACGAAGCGCAGCCGAGCACGGCCGTCTGCAGCGCGGCGTCGGCCTCGGCCGTCTCCCCCGCCGCCGGAACGACGCCGCCGAAGTACTGGCGGATCATCGCCGCGGTGCGCGAGACGAGGTTGCCGAGGATGTTGGCCAGATCGGTGTTGGTGCGCGCGGCGACCGCTTCAAAGCTGATGTTGCCGTCGTTTTGCAGCGACAGCTCGCTGAGCAGATAATAGCGGACCGCGTCCAGCCCGAAAAAGGCGATCAGGTCGTCGCCGTAAATGACGTTGCCCTTCGATTTGCTCATCTTGTCGCGGTTGAACAGCAGCCACGGATGGCCGAGCACCGTGCGGGGCAGCGGTTCGCCGAGCGCCATCAGGATGATGGGCCAGTAGATGGTATGGAAGCGCACGATGTCTTTCCCGATGACGTGGAGGTCGGCGGGCCAGAGCTTTTTATAGGCGTCGGACGAACCGTCGGGATCGTAGCCGATGGCGGTGATATAGTTCGAGAGGGCGTCGATCCAGACGTAGATGACGTGTCCGCCGTCAAAGTCCACGGGGATGCCCCACTTGAACGAGCTGCGCGACACGCAGAGGTCCTGCAGGCCGGGGCGGAGGAAGTTATTGATCATCTCGTTCCGGCGCGAGGCGGGAACGATGAAGTCGTCGTGCGTCTCGATGTATTCGAGCAGCCGGTCCTGATACTTGGACAGGCGCAGGAAATACGCCTCCTCGCTCGCGCGCGTGACGGGCGCACCGCAGTCGGGACAGCAGCCGTCCGCAAGCTGCGACTCGGTCCAGAAGGATTCGCAGGGCTTGCAGTAATGCCCCTCATACGCGCCCTTGTAGATGTCGCCCTGCTCGTACAGCCTGCGGAAAATCTTCTGCACCACCCGCTCGTGCTGCGGGTCGGTCGTGCGGATGAACCCGTCGTAGGACACGCCGAACGCGTCCCAGACGGCGCGGATCTCACCGGCCACGCCGTCGACGTACGCCTTGGGCGACACGCCGGCCTTCGCCGCGTAGTCCTCGATCTTCTGCCCGTGCTCGTCGGTGCCGGTGAGGAAGAACACGTCCTTCCCGCTCTGGCGCTTGTAGCGCGCGATGGCGTCGGTCAGCACCGCCTCGTACACGTTGCCGATATGCGGCTTCTGCGAGGTGTAGGCGATGGCCGTGGTTATATAAAACTTTTCTTTCATTCCGAAATCCCCTCCGTAATCGTCTGTTTAACCCGTTTCCGAAGCCGTTTGAAGAAATCCCCCAGCAGCTTCGCCGATTCGTTTTCCATATGTCCGCCGGACACGGCGCAGGTGTGGTTGAACGGATACGCGTTCAAATCGACCACGCTGCCGCAGGCGCCGGCCTTGGCGTCGAACGCCCCGAAATACACGCTGTCCAGCCGCGCGTTGAGTATCGCGCCCATGCACATCGGACATGGCTCCAGCGTGACGTAAAGCTCGCAGCCCTCCAGCCGCCACGCGCCGAGGCGCTTGCAGGCGCGGTCGATGGCGATCTGCTCCACCTCATCCACAAACTGGCAGCCGCCGTAGTAGCGGTGGCCGGGGTAGCCCTCGGCATACTTGTTGGTCAGCACACTGCCCATGGCGGCCATGACGGCGGGGG
>OLOL01001122.1_pt1 | contig 24566 bp, 22 predicted proteins | sample 1673081 | NCBI WGS metagenome assembly OLOL01 (sample SAMEA3136753, study PRJEB25190) | human gut metagenome
TGGCAGCCGAGCCGTCAAATCAAATATTGTTTTTGCCGCATAACGTCGGAGCTCGAAAAAAGCGCATCCGTCGCTCTTGAGCAGCCCTGCCTTCAATACCGACTGCTTCGCAGCGGATAAAAGCGAAGGCAGATCAGATAGACATGATCTCTTTCTTCTTAGCCTCGGTAAGCGAGTCGATCTCCTTGATGTACTTATCGGTCAGATCCTGAACAGCCTTTTCGGACTGCTTTACCTCGTCCTCGGTCATCTCGTTTGCCTTCTTCATCTCCTTGCAGCGGTCGTTTGCGTCGCGGCGGATATTGCGAATAGCGACCTTTGCCTCCTCGCCGAGCTTCTCGGTCTGCTTTGTGACCTCGCGGCGGCGCTCCTCGTTGAGCGCGGGGAAGCAGAGACGGATGACCTTGCCGTCGTCGATAGGGGTAATACCGAGATCGGATGCCTGGATAGCCTTGCCGATATCCTTAAGGAGCTTGGCCTCCCACGGCTGAATTACGATAGTGCGAGCATCGGTGACCTTGACCTCCGCTACGTTGTTTATGGGCGTGGGGCTGCCGTAGTAATCAACATTTATCTTGGCAAGAAGCGAGGGATTTGCTCTGCCTACACGAATACCGTCGAGATCTTCCTCGTATACGGATATAGACTTTTTCATTCTTGCTTCAAATTCTTTGGTATCAAGTTTCATTTCAATTTTCTCCTCAATTATTTTAAAATATGTGATTATTTATATCTGTCAACCGGATATCTCGGTTCCGATTGCAGCGCCGTTTACAACGCGCAGAATATTATCGGGATCGTCGAGACCGAAAATAACTATCGGCAGGTCATTATCCTTGGCAAGAGTTGCGGCGGTGGAGTCGATAACGGTAAGCTGATGCTCGAGCATATACATATGCGAAATAGATGCAAGACGCTCGGCATTCGGATCCTTGCGTGGGTCGGCGGTGTAAACAGCGTCGATATTCTTCGCCATAAGAACGGCATCGCAGTTCGTCTCAACGGCATAATGCACAGCGGCGGTATCGGTAGAAAAGAAGGGTCTGCCGAGTCCGCAGCCGTAGATAACAACCTTGCCCTTTTCGAGATGGTGAACGGCGCGATTGCGGATATAAGGCTCGGCTATCTCGTGCATGGCAATAGCGGTCATTACGCGGGTGGTAATACCGAGATGCTCAAGCACATCTGATATGGCAAGCGCATTTATCGTGGTAGCAAGCATACCCATGTGATCCGCACGGGTTCTATCCATATCGGCGCCCATTCTGCCGCGCCAGATGTTTCCCGCGCCGACAACGATTGATACCTGAACTCCCTCGTCGAGACAGCTGCGGATATTTTCTCCGACACGCTTTATAAAGCCGTAGTCAAGGATAGAGCCGTCTGATGCGAGCGCCTCGCCGGAGAGCTTTAAGAGAACACGTTTGTACTTGGGTGTATTGCTATTCATAGTTATTCCGCCTTTCAACGCAAATATTCTGTTTACAGTGTCAAGGATGCCATGCCTCCCTCTAGCACAATCGGTGCTGTCGGGAACGCCTACCGATAGGTTTGCATACGCAGCTATGATGATTTTACATGAAAAAGCTCGTTTTGTAAATAGTAAAATTCAATAATTTGCAGTTATTTAATATATTTTTACCTCAATATTATATTGATCCGAAGAGCATCTGCTGCGGCAAGCGCACTTATTCGTAGGAGGTACGTTGAGAGACAGCATATTAAAAGAACGCCTGCAGCTTTATAACTGACATACCGTGCAAGCTGCAAACAGCGGCAAAAAGCGGCAGACGCCTTTCGGTGCCTGCCGCTTTTTGGTGCTCCATCGGAGATTCGAACTCCGGACCCCTTGATTAAAAGTCAAGTGCTCTACCGGCTGAGCTAATGGGGCGCATATCACGTACCTATATATGATAGCATACCTCGTCGTTTTTGTCAAGGACTTTTTTTCGACAAGAAACGATCGAAAAAAACGACAGCCTAAATATGAAAAACGGACCCGCCGCGATCCGGCGCGGCAGGTCCGAAGCATCACTTAGATATCATGTGTTCCGAAATATTATATCTTGTCCTTATAGCGGTCGATCATCTCGAAAACATAGTCAGGCTCGACCTCGGGCAGCTCGATAGGCTCGGTGCTTGCTACCCACGCAGCCTCCCAATCTCCGAGCTTGGTATAAAAATCGTCGGCATGCCAGATGATACGATTTTCAAAGACCGGGAGAGTATCCTCGTATGCGGGATAGTCAAAGCCCTCCTTTGCCTTTTCATCAAGCATGGCAAAGAACTTCTCCCAGCGAGGGATATGGTAGGAGCCGATAAGCCCTGCCCATTCCTTCCACGCATAGTCGAAGAGCAGGCTGTTCTGCTCGTTGCCCCAGATGGTTATCTGAATTCTTGCGTTATACTCGTAGAGATCACGCTCTGCGTCGGTCGTTCCGTGTGCGCGCGCGTCCGCTATCCACTTTTGAATAGTCCATTCGGGACGTACGGCGAGCATGCGGTCGATATCGCCGAGCAGTGCGATGAAATCGCGCGAGCGTGCTCTGAAATCGTCGTAGCGGCGCTCGATATATGCTGTGCTGACCTCGGCATAGAGCTTCTGCGCGTAGTTGGAAAGCAGCTGACGGCAAAAGTCGTTCATGTCATAGAGATAGCCCTCTGTCTCGGAATCGGTCTCGCGCAGCAGGTCGATTATCTGAAGCATGATGCTGTTGTCGTAGTGAATCTCGAAGCTGTCGCAGGGACCTGTTCCGCGCAGGCGCAGACACGGACGTGTGCAGAGCACCGTTCCGCGCTCAACGTAGTCGGTTCCGGGAACGTATACATGGTCGAGCAGGAGCTTCCATGCCGCCTTTGCATTCTTCGCGGCATCACCGCTCACGCCGTATCGGCGCTCGATATATGCGTCTATCCACTCATACGGGTCGACCGAATCGCTGCGCGTGAGCATTTCGAGACTGAGATCGTAGAATGCCGGGTTCTGACCGATACCCTCCATAAAGAGACCGGTTCCGACCGCTGCGGGTGCAGATTCCTTAGCCATATTAAAGCCGTTTGCGGCAGCACGGTGCATATCTCCGTGAATGGAGCTCATGCGCGCACCGAAATTATGGAGTCTGCCGACAACATAGCGATAGCCCCAATAGCCCTCGTGGCGAACCGGGAACTCACAGTCAAGGTCGAGGATGAGCAGATGCTCCCTCGGTACGGCAACAACGATATCGTGACGGATGGACCATGCCTGCATTACCCATGTATAATTCTCGTCATACTCGGCATACAGCTCGGATATTACCCTGCCCACATCATTCAGGTACTGCTCACCCTCGACGGGGGGCTCGCCCTCATGGAACGGGTCACATGCATAATATCCGTAGGTTCCGAATATCTGCTGCTGATTCTTCATGAAGGTCTTGCCTATTTTTTTGAAGAGCGGATCAAGCGGGTCAACCTCGGTCGTTCTGCCGATATTGTTCCATGTCTTTTTGACAAGGAATTTGCCCTCGGGGAACTTCTCCTTCATCAAATTCGGAACAAAGCCCGAATAGCCCTGCTGTATCGGCTTCATGCCGAATGCAAGCTCGCGCTCGAGTATCTTCTTGCCAAGCGCTTCGTGCTCCTCTATCCAGCTCATCGGGATAGGTCCGCCATGACCCTCAAGATTGGTCATGAGCTGCCATGCCTGGAATGCGGGACCCGCAATGAACGCTCTCGCCTCAGCGTCGGTAAAGCCGAGGTCAAGCAGAGTGTGATACCATACAGACTCCGTACCGGTAATGGCAAGAGGCATGTTGATGCCGTTCAGCGCCATCATATCTATCTCGTATTCCCAACGGTCCCAGTTCCACCATGCGGCGCTGTACGAGTGAGTACAGTAGTTCATGTAAACGCGGAACTCCTGCTCTATAACACGGCGATACGGCTCGGGCATAGGCAGCGCGCCCGCCTCGAATACGGGAATGCGCTTGCCGCACCAAGAGATGTTCGCCTTCATCGTGTACTTGATATACCAACCGAGCGCAGCGGCTACCGAGCCGGCATTGTTGCCGCGAAGAACGACCTTGCCGTCCCGCGAGTCAAGCTCATAGGTATCGTGTCCGCCCTCGGCGGGAATGGTCTCGAGCACGAAATCATCGGAGTGACCGGGGAGATAGCGCTCTATCAGCTCGCGTACTACTTGCATATTTTGACCATAGCTTCCGCTATGCGAAAGCATCCTTTCGTGTGTGATTGCAGCCGACTCTGCCGCCCGGCAAAGCCTAAACAGTTGACGCTATTATAGCATAGCTTTTTTCTTTTTGCAATATAATGTCGGAAATTGAACCGACTTTTCTCTCACAGGTCGACATGCTCGAAGCGGTGCCGTGCGCTGCGGCAGGAGGCATCTGTTACGACTGCGTAAAGCACGGCGGCGACGGCAAGCAGAACGAGCTGACGCGCTATCCCGGGTGCGTCGATCGCGGCAAGAAAGCCGAGTCCGGTAAGATGAGGCAGAGCCTCGTAAATGCAGACGGTAAGCATCGCGGCGACAATAAATCGCACAAACGGGGCGCCGAGGCGGTATGCCGTACGGAAAAATCCGCGTACAAAAATATAATTAAACTCCGCATAAACAATCAGCATAAAGGCGATGAGCGTCGGGCATGCGGGCATGAGCGGGTTATCGGCATAGGGCGGCAGAGCGGACATAAAGCACAGACGTATCACCGTAAATACCGATGCGAGCAGCACCGAGATAAGCTGGAAGAATGAGACACTCAGCAGCTTTGCGCGCGGTACATCACGCTTTCTCACCGGCAGGAGCGCCGTATAAATGATATCCCCCGTTTCACGCGTGAGCTGAAACGACTGAAATATTCCGAGGCACACAAAAAAAGCCGACACGAGTACCGGATATCCGGGTATGAATACCATCAGTGTAAACGCAAGAAATATAACGGTCAGCGGCGAGGTGGACAGCCGCAGCTCCTTGAGAAGCAATGCGGCGGTATTTGATCTTGTATGCTCCATCATCTATCGCCCCCTTTCTTACCGTCAGTCACGGCATATGCATTTTCAGCAGCACTATTTTTGACTGCTCCGATATCTTCTTTTTCGCAGCTGAGTGTTTGTGCGGCATTGCCGCTGTCGGTATCTGCACCGCCATTGTCCGATTCAATGCCGTTTTCGAGGTGAATGATTATATCCTCAAGCGACGGCGCGGCGGTACCTATCTGCGCCTGCAGCTCCGATGATGCGAGAGCAGACGGCACCAAAAGGGTCGCGCCGTCGCGTTCGCGCCTGCGTCCGAGCGCGGCATCGCGAAGCGCCGGAGATGCGGCAGATTCGTCGATTATCGAATAACTGCGCTCAATGTCGTGCAGCTCGCCGTCGAAAGCTATCCTGCCGTCACGGATAAACAGAATATCATCGGCACATTTCTCAAGGTCGGAGACAATATGCGTCGAGAAAAAAACGGTCTTTCCCTCCCCTGCAAGGTCGAGAAGCACGTCAAGCAGCTCCTCGCGCGATATCGGATCGAGTCCGCTCGTCGGCTCATCGAGTATCAGAAGACGCGCACCGTGCGAAAGAGCAAGCGCAAGACTGAGCTTGACCCGCATGCCTTCCGACAGCTGCTCGGGCGTTTTGCGTGTATCGAGCGAAAACATATCGGTATATCTGCGCCACATGGCATCATCCCAGCTCGGGTAAAATGATGCGGTCACCGACGCAAGCAGCTCGATGCTCTTCTTTTTATACCAGCCGACCGCACCGCCTGCATAGCCTATGACTGCCTTTATCTTCTTTTCATCCTTTGCGGCGTCATAGCCGAGCATTTCTACGCTTCCGCGGTCGGGATGAACAAGCCCGAGCATGGACTTTATCGTCGTGGTCTTGCCTGCGCCGTTTCGCCCGATAAAGCCTACTATCCGTCCCTCTCCGATATCGAAATCAAGAGGTCCGAGCGTAAAGCCCGGATAATGTTTTTCAAGTCCGCGTATTCTTATCGCGCGATCGTAATTATCGCGATGATCTGTATTGACATTCATCATATCGCGCCGCCGTTTCCGTCGCTGCAGTCGGCTTCGTTGTTCGCGTTCGCGCCGTCTGCATACGATGCTTCTGCAGACTCGGTTTCGGTCTCCGCTGCCGCCCGCGATTCATTCTCCTCGTGCTCGCTGTCGGCAAACACCCGCTCGAGCAGCGAGGTAAAGCTCCCGCTCGGCGGTATGGCAATACCGCGCTTTGTGTCTCCGAGCAGCAGAAGCGTGTCTCCGGGCTTTATCCCGAACAGCTCTCGCGCCTGCTTCGGTATAACTATCTGTCCGCGCTCGCCGACCGTTGCCGTCCACGCGAATTTTCCTTTCGGTCCTTTCATTTCTTACCCCCAAGTATGATAAATCATATTTTTCATACTTATTATACACAAAATCGGCAGATTGTCAATGCGCTGAGCTGACATTTTCAGAATATTCTTACGTTTTATGAAAATAACGCGCCGAGTGTTTTTTCGACGATCTGCATAAAGTCTATGCAAGCACAAATTAAAAAAAGTTATACCGACCGGCGGCATATGCGTCGCTCCGGTCGGTATATCGGTATATTTGTATATATCTTAGGTTTCGGAAGATACTCGTGAGAAATGTGTGATTTTATTAGTTGTTTCTCTGCATAAGTTATTGCGGTTTTTCGGCAACCGCTGTACCCGACAGCGCACCTCCGCATCGCCGAGAAATACGTCAGATATTTGCAGAGCGAGTGATTTGCGCGCACGTCCGAGCGCGGTTATTTCCGATAACAGCAGCACTCTGCGGCGCACGTGAGTCCTACGGCTTCGCAGCGCGAAACTCCGAGCGGTGAGTCGTCTTCTTCTGCCGCGGCGTTGCCGATAACCGCGCCGTCCTTCAGGCAGATATCAATAACATATTTCCACATCAGATCTATCGCTTCGTCTCTGCGCGGCGTATCAATTACAAAAATCGCACCGATATCGTACTTTTTCAGCTCGCGCACCCTGTCGAGCGTCGGCATGCCGAGGCAGACGAGCTCATCGCCGGAGAAAACTCCGCACGGCTTCATTCCGACATTCGCACTGCCTGAAAAGCTGCTCTCGATAGCCCGGACATGGCACTCGGCACATGCACCGCGCTCCTTAAAGGCACGTATCGGCGGCATATCCGCATCCGTAAGCAAACGCGCAGAAAACCCCGGGCATACGGGCAGCTCGACAGAATCGGCTGCGTAGACCATATCAAAGCTCCGGCGGCAGGTCAAGCCGTGCTTTGCGGCTTCATCATCAAAGCATATCCAATCCTCCGATACACTCTTCCGCATCAGGAAACGCAGTCCCGGAAGCCTTGAGAGCAGCGCAAGATACGGCAGTGCGTCGTCCTCGCTTTCGCTGACGAGATCGATCGACGGCTCGACGGAATTGTAATCGGAAACATAGATGAAATGCCGCAGTGCAGCAGGATCGCCGAGCGTCAGTATCTGTGACTCGGCAACGGTCATTCCGACAATGTCCTCCGCATACTTTATCGGATTATGCGTAAAGCAAAAGTCGAGCGCGGAATCAACATCAGAGGGCTTAAGCTCGGGAAAGGTATTCCGAAAATGCTCTATCGCTATCCTGCCGGAGAGCGAGTGCCAGTCTATCGGCTCTCCCGAATACTTCTTGCGATATGCGTTCGGCGCAATGCCGTAAAAAGCCTTGAACGCGCGGCTGAAGCTCTCGGGTCCCGAATAGCCGAAATCGAGCGCTGTCTCGAGAATGGTCTTATCGGTTCGACGCAGCTCGAGCGCACTTCTCGTCAGCTTATAGACCCTCGAATACTCTACCGGACTATACCCCGTGTGCTGCTTGAAGATAGCATCAAAATAGGTGCACGAAAATCCGGCATTCTCCGCAATGCTCTGCAAAGACAGATTTTCTTTCGGGTTGTGCTGAATAAATCCGATGGCTTTATCAATAAGTTCTTTGTTCTCCATAAAGTCATCTCCTTTCTGTGTCTGCATTCTAACACACCTCGGCGAAGCTGTCCTTGCAGTAATTATTAAGAAAACACCGTGAGGCGCCGAGAGACCGGATATAGTCAATACCTATGTTGAAATAATAATAGGTTATATCAGATGCAAGCGCCTTTTCGATACGCGGATATGACGGAGTATGCCTCTGCCGAGCCGACCATTTCCGCCCAAGATATCAGCAATAATCCACCATATCCGCATCCGCTAAGCATCAGTAAATGTCCGGCACCGCACTCAATGCTCTTTGTCACACGCCCGTGCTTTTGCAACCCATTCATTCCAACGGGGATCCGTCTGGATTTCCGGTCTTACGGTCGATTCCTCCGGCACGCGCCACCAAGGCCAATCCTCAATGAGACTGCCGCACGATACACGCGGTCGCGAATCGTTATCTGCACAGTCATAGCCTAAATCATATTTGACCATTCGTACAAGAGGCGCGGTATAATCGCCGATGCCTTTCGCGCAGTATTCGTTACAGCGCATGAGCTGCGCAAGCGCGTTATCCAAAGCCTCAAACGCTTCATCCTTTCTTCCGTCCGACCATAGGTACACCGAAAGCAGAGAATAGACTCTTGCGACATAAGCATGGTGCACTCCGTAGTTTCCGTCGGGAAAGACACTGTCGAAAACGCCGATAGCTCCGCGCAGACTCTGCGCCTTTTCGGCAGGAGACATATTCCCTCCCTGAGCAATTACTCCGTTTACCATGAGCTCCGAACAAGCTCTGACCGTTTTTAACAACGCCTCTCCGTAAGCTCTTGCGCGCTCCTTTCCGTCCGATGCGTTCACCTTAAGAAATTCTCTCGAGCCGTAAATATCGGGTACAGCCTCGATCACCTCGAGCGCTCTCGTATGCTCTCCCGTATTCAAATACAGCTGAGTCAGCTCACGTATCACGCGCTGACGAGAAGCCCCGTCCTCCATGGTTTTAAGCAATTTTTCATATAGTGATATCGCTTCCCTCCACTCCGGATAGGTCCGATGTCTTTCGGTGTCCATAACATCGTATCCCTCATCATCCGTTAAATGATGCTCTCCGTGACGTACATATCCTGCATTGTACAATACAGAGGCGAGGCATAGCATGAGTTTTTCATTCCCCGGGAATTCTATCAATGCGTCTCTCGCCTTAAAAATGCATTCGTCGATGTTGATATTTGCGCCGTTATTTTGAATATTCATGTGTTCGATCTTCTCAGTCAACTCATCAATTTTCTTTGAGCGCTCATTATTGTAGCCGAAAAGCTCATCGATCGAAACGCCGAAATAATTTGCAAGAGAAGGTATCATCTCCATATCGGGATACCCACCGCTCGCTTCCCATCGCGAAACAGCCTGCGATGTCACTCCGATAGCCTCGGCAAGAGTTTCCTGCGTGCGCCCGTCGCGCTGACGAAGCTCGCGTATCTTTTTACCCAGATCAAGCTGCATAAAAGCACCTCCAAAATATTTTTCACCGGTGTGATTATAGGATAACACATTTTTCAAAAAATGCAATTATCAATTCATTGCTTCAAATCCAAGCATGACTTGAATCGAAAGGTAGAGCAGGTTTTCAAGAAGGACCCGAAATTTAAAACGCCGCCGAGAGCTGCCATGCGGTATTCTCTTTCGCGGAAGAAACAAATCGGCTTTTTCTGCGGACAGCACTATGAGTTTTTTTACATATTGTCATTGCAATTTGAATGCTTTTCAAAAATTGCATTGCGGAAATCAACGAAAAGCGTCCGAAACAACCGCAGGTTGTATATTACACTCAATAATAACCATTGCGGTTCTTGATATCAATGTTGAAGCATGGTATAATGTAACCAAGATAAGCGCTTATCAATCTAAATGAAAGTGGGAACACAATATGCAAATAAATTTGAAAGACAAACTGCGTTCATTGCGCTTACAGAAAAAAATCACACAAGAAGCACTTGCCAATCATCTCGGCATTACACCGCAATCGGTCGGAAAATGGGAGCGCGGCGAAGGCTTTCCCGACATTACGCTCTTGCCGCGCATTGCATTTTATTTTGACATAACGGTGGATGAGCTTTTGTGCGTGGATCAGGTGAGAGTGGAAGAAGCAATTGCTGAATATGAACGGAAAGCCGCCGTCTATCAAAATAACGGCGAGAACGAAAAGAATCTTGAATTATGGGAACAGGCATATGCGGAATTTCCGAACGATTGCCGCGTGATCGAAGGATTGATGTTTGCGATAAACAGAGAGGCGGTCTATCCGTGTCCAAAGGACAAGGCGGAACGTATTATTTCACTCGGAGAGAAGCTTTTACAGAAAACCACGGACACAAGGCAAAGAGAAAACGCACTTCAGTGCCTTTGTTACACTTATGATGGCATTGACAAGGAAAAAGCTCTTTATTATGCAGACATGTGCGGCGGTTTTTATGTGACAAGGGAGGAACTCCGGACAACTATTTTGGACGGTGAAGATGGGGTCGAGTCGTGCCAAAGCTATATAGACTCTCTGATCCATACGGCTGCAATGACTGCTTTGCGCATGACATCAAAAATTTCTTTTTCACATGTGGAAAAAATCGAGGCATTTCGGTTTGCCATTGACATCTTGGAACGTTTATATGCAGACGGAAACGTGGGATTTTATGTGTCTGACCTGTCGCTTTTTTACTCTATGATAGCTTCTGAGTACGCACAAATGCACGATTCGCAAAAAACGCTTGACGCTTTGACAGATAGCTGCCGCTATGCGGTTATTGAAGCGAATCTGAAGGATATGGATTATACAGCGCCTATGGTGAATAGATTGAAGTACAAAAAAGCGGATACGTCCAAGAATTACAAAGGGAACGCCTGCAATCTCAGATTAAAAGCATTGGAGAACAGACAATTTGATTTTGTCAGAGATGAAGATGCATTCAGGAAACTCATCGTAATGTTGGAACAAAACGCAGAGTAAGGTCTAAGCTGCAGAAAGCAAAGAAAAAAGCCTCCGGTAAAAAGCGGTTAGTATCATGACCTTAACACTAACCGCTTAATTATTGCGATACATCGTGAAAAAGAGCAACACATACCGAAATATACTCGCTGTCACTTGTTTTTTCCCTTCATAAGCTTGAGAATTGTTGGTTTGTCAATGATATGTTACACTGAGGTGCAAATAATTGTTGGTTTGTAAATGATATGTTACACCGAGAGGCAAATAATTGTATTGACATCTTGTAATATTTGTTTTATCATATTATATGTATATTATATACGGGGAGGCGACGGAATGAAGATACCGAAAGGACTGCGCGTATGCTACTCGATAGCAGCGGACTTTGCCGCGCGCTTCAAGGCCGACATGCTCGGCACATATGCGGCAAGCGCAGCGTTCTTTATCTTTGTTTCGCTGTTTCCCTGCTTTCTTCTCGCAGTAGCGATACTCGACCTGTGCGGTATAGCCGGATGGGATGTTCTCTACGAATTTCTCGCCGGTGCACCGAAGCATGTTATCGACCTGCTCACCTCGCTGATGAACGAGGCGGAGAATTCGGGAAACATGCGAATAATCTCCATTGCCACTCTTGCGACGCTATGGGCGGCATCCAGAGGCGTTTTTGCGCTGATGGAGGCGCTCGGCAGAATATACAGCACACGCGGCGAGACACGTCCGTACATCGCAAACAGATTGCTTGCGATCCTCTACACCGTTGCATTTATATTGATGATGATAATCATCATCGTTCTCCTTATCTTCGGCGGAAAGATAACGGCATTTCTGAGTGAAAATCTGCCCTTCTTTGCCGAGCTCGGATGGATAGTCACATTTGCGCGGTACGCGCTCGGAGCGCTGCTGCTCGTGACGTTCTTTACGATGCTGTATACATTCTTTCCCGCCCGCAGAACCTCGCCGCTCCGCGAGCTTCCCGGAGCAATAATCGGGACGATAGGCTGGCTCGGCTTCTCGGCAATATATTCTCGCTATATCGATTCGCTTGCCAACCTCACCATATACGGCAGTCTCGCATCTATCGTACTCCTGCTGCTGTGGCTGTATTTTTGTCTCTATATCGTTCTTATAGGCGCGGAGATAAATAAGCTGATGCGATCGTTCTTCGACAGCTGAGCTGCAATCAAATACATTTTCGGTAACACTTACCGCACGCTTTCGTGCCGAAGCTAACGAAATTCGCAGCCGCACTGAACTGTTCGAGACAAAAATCAAAAAAACGGGGATCCGCACCGCTCGGTGCAGATCCCCGAAATATTTTTTCAGCGCAGCGCAAAGATAAGTGCGATACATACAGCGAGTATCGGCAGTGCGACAAGCAGCGCCTTCGGCGAAAAGCGTATTACCGAGCCGTCAGAGGACTGCTTTTCGGGAAATGCACCGACGCGGCGGAACGCAGCCGTAACAGGCTTGTAGATAATAAGCGCTATCGCACAGTTTATACCGCCTTTGATGAAATTGAAGGGTATTATAGCAGGCAGCAGCATTCCCGCGACAGCATCGCGCGACACGTGCATATACAGCGGTGTAACAATCCAGTTCCAAAATATCATAGCGACTATCATGGCGCACCAGCCGATGCCGAGCGCCGCAAGCGCACCCTTGTAGCTGTGCTTTTTTTTATAGATAAGCGATGCGGTAACGGCGAACGAGCAGCTTGATATTATGTTCATTGCAAATCCGATAGGTCCGGTCGTGCTTATCGTCAGCATCTCGACGAGCGCTACGATCACCGATATGGCGGCAGCCGCGACGGGTCCGAATGCAAGTCCGCCGATAACGATTATCGAATCCTTCGGATCAAAGGTCAGAAAGGACATCGAGGGGATCAGCGGCACTCTTCCGACAGCGACAGCCACAAAAGCGAGTGCACAGAGCATTCCGGTAATACAGAGCTGTATTATACGGCTGCGTGATGTTGGTCTGTTTTTGTTCATTTGATTACTCCTCTGCCACTTGATTTTTCTCGGCACGGTCATGGCTGCCATGTCGGAGTAATTCCTCAAAAACAAAAAGTCCCGCATGGCGGGACATAAAACGGCGGCGCGAAAAAACGCCCATCCTTCTCTCATCCGGACTGTAACTGTCGGTATCGGAATTGCACCGATTCAGCGCTGATGCGCTCGCGGACTTTACCGCCGGTCGGGAATTTCACCCTGCCCCGAAGAATTACATGATGATTGTAGCACAATGCCGCGCCTTTGTCAATAGCTAAGAAGGGGATGCTGAAAAAGTCCGGACCGAACTTTTTTATCATTCCTCTAAAAGCAAAAGGACTGTTAAAAACAAGTTTTAACAGTCCTTTTCTTATGGGGTGAGCGATGGGAATCAAACCCACGACCTCCAGGGCCACAACCTGGCGCTCTAATCGACTGAGCTACGCCCACCATGTTTGACAACACGGTTATTATATCACAGCACGGCTCTGTTGTCAATAGAAAAAAACGAAAAAACATTTTGTATCCGAAATTTGTTTATAAAGCAGACCTCAAAGAGCACAAGCGGAGTTTTTGCTCCGTGCGCAAAAAATAATAGTTCATCACGACCGCTGTGCTTTTTTCCGCGCTGTACGCTCATAAAGCCTTGACAAAGACGATAAAATGTGTAAGAATATAGTAACAGTTCGGTCACTTATTCGGAGGTATACATCTTGACAATTATACTGTTTCTGCTCATATTTTTAATGAGCGCAGAGCGGTCACCGAGAGGCGTGGTCTTTGAAGAGCAGTTCCCCGTTTCGCAGACACGAGCGCTAAAAGGCTTATTTGCAATAGGCATTATTTTTCACCATCTCGGCTCATATATCGGGGAGGGATTTCCGTCGCTTCTTGCCTTTAAGAACATCGGCTATCTCCTTGTCGGCGCGTTCTTCTTCATCTCCGGCTACGGTCTGACCTACGGTGTTGTCAACAAGCCCGGATATATGAACGGATTTCTTCGCCGCAGATTTCTCCCTGTATTCTTTACATACACGGTGATCGACCTATTCTATTGGGTGGTCAAATACATCTGCGGAGGGCTGACACTGAAGCACATCATCCTCTCGCTTTTCGGACTGAACGAGGAGCTGTGGTTCGCAAGCGTTATTCTTTGGCTGTATATCGCATACTCAATCTGCTTCCGTCTCTTCGGAAAGCACGGCGGCATGATTGCAATGACGATTGCTACCGTCGTCTATATGTGCGTGCTGCTCTGCCTGTATCGCTTCTGCGGCAATATGATATTCGGATTTTGGTGGTACAACTCGATACCCTGCTTTACGCTCGGAATGTGGTACTGCGCTTATCGCGAAAGGATAGATACGTTTATCCGCAGGAATAGAAAGCTGCTCCTGCCGCTTGTACCGCTGTTGACCGCTGCGCTTTTTGCCGTAACGGTGATACGTCCGGACGACAGTACACGACTGTATGTCCTTGCAGCGCAGATACTCTGCGCACTCGCTTTCTCTGCGTCTGTGCTTATTCTGTCCATGAAGCTGCGTCTCGGCGGTCCTTTCCTCTCGCTATGCGGAGACCTTTCGCTCGAGCTGTATCTTTTCCATGCCATCTTTATTTTCGCTTGGCGCAGCAATCTCCGTCTTTTCGGTATAACATTCTATATTAAGTCGGACGACCTCTTCTTCGCAGCCGTCCTGCTCTGGACCTTCGTTGCGTCCTATGTGATCCATTTAATTCAAAAATACATATTCAAGCGTAACAAAGCAAAAAAATGATTTCGATGCGAACTTTTCGCGCAAAAGGTATTGACTTTCGCGCGATTTAGTGTATAATAATATTGTTGTGTTTGACACAGCAATATTCGCGGGTATGGCGGAATTGGCAGACGCGCTAGATTCAGGTTCTAGTGAGGGCAACTTCGTGAAGGTTCAAGTCCTTTTACCCGCACCAAAAACGGCAGGTATCGAGAGAAACCTGTCGTTTTTATTTCTTCATTCCGAGCTTAAAACTAATGCACCGAAAGCGCAATTTTCATTGTACCGGGATTAAAAAGCAAAGCCGCAAGCATCTGATAATCACGTTATATATAAAACATAGTGATGTCTCAATGTATTTCCGGCTTTGTTGCTTAGTATTCTTTTTGCAACATATATATTGGTATATCGGCAGTATTGATTTTTTTTAATAGTTATGCTATAATACTGAATGGTGATTTAATATTATGAAAGTATGCATAATAACCGGCGCAAGCTCCGGAATAGGCAGAGCTACCGCCGAAAATATGTTAAAGCGCGGATACAAGGTATACGGTATTTCCCGCCGCGGCGGCGACGTTGAAAATGTAGTAAGCCTATGTGCCGATGTAACCGACGAGCAAGAGATAGCCAAAGCCGTTGATACCGTTATGGCAGAGAGCGGGCGTATTGATGTATTAATCAACAACGCAGGCTTCGGCATTTCGGGAGCTATTGAATTTACAAGTACCGAGGACGCCGAACGTCAGTTCAATGTTAATTTTTTCGGTGCGGTCAGAATGTGCAGAGCCGTGCTGCCGATAATGCGAAAGCAGGGCTTTGGTCGCATTGTAAATATCGGTTCGGTTGCAGGCGATATCGCCATTCCCTTTCAGAGCTTTTATTCCGCTGCGAAAGCGGCGCTATGCTCTTACACGCTTGCGCTTATCAATGAAGTGCGCGAATTTAATATAACCGCGGTTTGCATTGAACCCGGAGATATTCACACCGGTTTTACTGCGGCAAGAAATAAAAACACTCAGGGTGACGATATTTATAACGGAAGAATTTCGCGCTCGGTAGAAAGAATGGAAAAGGACGAGCAAAACGGTATGTCTCCCGACGCTGCCGGAAAATATATTGCCAAAATCGCTTCAAAGCGCTCGAGTAAGCCGATTTTAATTATAGGCACACAGTATAAGGCTGCCGTACTTTTAAAGAAGCTACTGCCGCTGAGTCTTATCAACCGCTTAGTCGGAACAATTTATGCGAAATAAAGTAATTTTTTAGTATTTATATAAATATACAGATGGGAGCACTTGGTTATATGAAAACACTCGAAACAGACAGACTCATACTTCGCGATTGGACTCTTGACGATATCGGATGCGACGTGTACGACGAGGGCACGATACGTTTCCTTATCTCGGCTCGTAATAACTACGCCGTCGTCTTAAAGGAGAGCGGCGATGTCATAGGCACTATCGGTATTAACGAGGATGCGGCAAACGATCCCGATGCAAGAAACGTCGGTGTCAGTATTCTCGAGCAATACCGAAACAAAGGTCTGATGTCCGAGGCACTGACATGCGCCATTCAGAATATCAGCGATATTACGAAAAAGCTGTCATGGCTGTGTTGGGTAGAGGATAAGCGCAGTCAGCACCTCGCGGAAAAGCTCGGTTTTCGTCTTGTAAATACCTTTTATAATGTCAAGCCGAGCGGCTTTGAACAACCGGAGGATTTCTACTATTATATATTAGAGCTGTAATTCGCTTTTCTGCGCGAGTTTTCGCGCCTTGACTGCGTATGTGCACCATGCCGGGCGAAACCGCGCATCCTAATATTTTTACCTATCAACTAAAGAAATAATGAGGGTGTAAAAAAAACGGACCGAAAAGCAAATATAAAGCTCTTTGCAAGTTAACCGGGCTGTTAAAAACAAGTTTTTAACAGCCCGGTTAAAATTATAACTTTAGCCCGTTGAGGACCGGAAGTCAGAAACAGACAACCATCAGGAAATCCGCTATGCGTGTGCGCGGCAATTATAGCTCACAGCCAAATCAGGCACTATCTAAAGCATTATTCCTTATTCAGGGAGCGTATCACTGAACATGATAAGATTTGCAGCTGTGCGCTCTGCTTCGGTCAGCGGTTTAAATGTACCGTCGGAATACAGAATATCGAGCACCATTACGGCAACCGTATTATCTACAAGCTCACCGACAGAAGATATAATGAGGTCCGACATGTGCGGCGGATACTGCTTTGCATTCTGCATTGCGAGCTCCAGTCCGTCTGCGGCAAACGCCTCCTTAAGATCATCACCGAGCTCGGGAATCGACCGGAACAGCTCATTCTCGGTTCCGCGATAAACCATAATATTTACCCTGCCCTCGCCGTCAATAAAGCCGCGCTCTTTCAGACGATTCAGCTTTTCGGCATTGACTACGGTATCGCCGAGTCTGCCGGTCATATACTCATACAGTGATTCATAATCGGTCGTGAGATTATTCTGCCATGTGCCGCTTCTCGAATCGAGTCTGCTGTCTATCGACCAAGACCTGACCGCGGGATATTTTTCGGATTCGCGCCACATGTTTCCGCAGGCACCGTAGTTATCGACGACGGTCATCTTATATTCGGGGTCAATGCATTCGGAATTCAGATATGCATAGGCTATATATCTTCCGCCCGAGAGATCTGATATATAGTACTTATCGAGCTCCTTTGCAGATATCCCCTTACCCGTCCGGCATTTGTTGACCACGGCATAGAGTACCGCCGCAGCCTCAAACAGCTCTCTGTTTCCTCCGGGAGTGTAGATGTCACGTACATCCGCGACCGAAGCCCGAACGAGAGGAACATATTCCCGAACGATCGTCGAAGCCGCATCGAGCTTCTTTTTAAGCGCGAGATCCAAATGCTCCCTCGAATACGTTTGCGGAGTAAAATTTACATAAGTGATATAGCGGTCTCCCTTTGTCTTAACAAGGTAGCCGTTTTCCTCCAAAAAAGTGATCCTATCCTCGATAAATACGGGTGTCACGCCGAGCTCCTGCGATATCTCGGTAATATTTCTCGGCTCAAAATATACGCTGTAAACTATATTCAGATTCAGCTTATCGCCGAGATAATATTCCGGACCTCCGGTAGCGCCCACACTGCCGCTGTGTCCGAAGCTATTCGTCATTACCGGATTCAAGCCGAGAGAACCAATTCTTCTTTCCATTTTCAAGCCTTCTTTCAGTTCGTTTCTTGCCTTATTAAGATGCCATTTCACGGTCCCCTCAGAGATATGAAGCCGTGATGCAATGGATCTTATAGGCTCACTCTTGTAGTAAAAGCAGAATATGATCTCCCGTCTCTGCGCGGAGAGAAACGCAATCTCCCTTCTCAATCGCTGCCGTTCCTCATCTACCGCATCGCCGTCAATCGAAAAATCCTCATAATAGATCAGATCGTCCGTGCCGTCAAAAGCTATTCCCGACTTTCGCTTGACCGAGGAAACATATTTCGCATATGTGTGCTCACATATGCGCCAAATATACCCATCGCAGTTGTATACATCGTCCCTCGCAAGAAGCGAACGGTACACCTCAAGCGTCATTTCAGAGGCAAGTTCCTCAGCTTCGTCATAGGAAAAGGCTTTTTTGAAGGCAAACCCATAGATTTTTTGAAGATATTCGGCTATCAATCTGTCTGCTTTTACTTTTTCCATTTCATATCCTTTCAAGCGCTCTCACCTATACAGTACGCACGGAAGCAAAAAGGTTTGCGCCGCATCGTTCAAAAAATCATTTTTTCGGAAAATATTATAGCATCACAGCCGCATAACTGCAATAAAATTATATGTCGAAGCGAACATCCGGTAAATTAACAACAAAATCTTGAAATTCGCAAATAATATATTATAATATTAACAGATAAATATTGCATAAACAAGGAGGATACCATGCTGAAACCTACCGTTCGGATCGTACAGACGGAGCTTCAACCTAATAAGAGAATCCTTGTCACAAGTGACATCCACGGGAATCTTGCGTATCTGCGCAAGGTTCTCGACAAAGCCGACTTTTCGGGCGACGATTATCTGTTTATAGTCGGCGATATTATAGAAAAAGGACCGCATAGCCTGAAAACACTGCGGTATGTCATGCAGCTGTGCGAGCGCGGGAACGTATTTCCGCTCATAGGCAATGTCGACGCATACCGCCTGCAATGGATAGATGAGCTTTGCGAGGAAAGCGCCGATGGCTTTTACGACTATCTCTTAAAGCGCAGACAGATAAACGAAACGAGCTTTTATGACGAGCTTGCCGAGGAATGCGGTTTTGTCATCGCATCGCCTACGGATGTTTTGACGGCAAAGCCCTTCATTACCGAGCATTTTAAAGCCGAATTTGATTTTCTCGCCGGTCTGCCAACCGTCATCGAGACGCAGAATTATGTATTTGTACATGCGGGACTGCCCGAGAAAAGAATATCGGACAACGCAAACGCCGATATTTTCAGCCTGCTGAAAACGGATCGCTTTATGCAGAAATCACCGCATAGGTTCGACAAATACATCATTGTCGGTCATATGCCGGTCGGAGTATATAATACCGAAATCAGTCAGCAAAATCCCATCATCGACCACGAAAAAAGAATAATTTCAATTGACGGCGGCTGCGGAGTAAACCGGGACGGTCAGCTGAATATGCTGATAATACCCGATATAGATTCACCTGTCGATGCCATCTCAACGGTCAGCGCAGATTCCCTCCCCGTCTTTCGCGCATGCAGCGATCAACGAGGCGGCGGAGATTCGTTACATATCTGCTGGCCGAATTTTGAGATAATCACGCTCGAAAAAGGCGCTGAGTATTCGTACGTCAAGCATGTACAGAGCGGAAAGCGACTATGTGTGCCGAATGCATATCTTGTAGGCGATACTCAATGCAAGGATTATACGGACTACGAGCTGCCCGTTAAAAGCGGCGATATGCTATCGCTGATCTTCGAGGCATCGGACGGCTATATCGTGAAAAAGAACGGCGTTATAGGGTGGTATTACGGTAAGCTCGAAAAAGCAAAATGATCGTAGTGCCGCATCGCTGCATACCTGATAGTAACAGTAACTAAAGCGCATTCCTTGACAGAGGCAAAATACACTGTGAAACAGAACGGTAAGTACATAAAAAAAGACGGGGAATCTCCTCGTCTTTTTTACCATTTATATTTTTAAGTGATATGCTTCACTTCGTTCGGCGTGATATTTTTGCCTACGTAAAAGTGATATTTCGCCTATTGCGCCCATGGCGCAGCGGTATTCTATTCGCGCACACAGCCGCCGCAGGCAATATAACTCGGCGAAGCCGAATATCTCAGCACCGCAATAACACTCACTGCAGGCGAATAGAACTGAAAAAAGCACTTGCGAGTGCAAGTGCTTTTTTCTGGCTGTTGCGAACCGTTATGATGCATCCTGTTTTTGGTATATCGTACTTTGTTAGGCTTGGTGCTTTTCGTGATATGCCTCACTTCGTTCGGCGTGATATTTTTGCCTGCGCAAAAGGGATATTGCGCCTATGGCGCAGTGGTATTCTATTCGCTCACACAACTGCCGTAGGCAATAGCACTCGGCGAAGCCGAATATCACTGCGGAGCAATAGAACTCGCGTAAGGCGCGAATAGAACTGAAAAAGCACTTGCGAGTGCAAGTGCTTTTTTCTGGTGGGGGAAGATGGATTCGAACCATCGAAGTCACTGACAACAGATTTACAGTCTGCCCCCTTTGGCCACTCGGGAATTCCCCCTGGAGCTGGTGATCGGAGTCGAACCAACAACCTGCTGATTACAAATCAGCTGCTCTGCCATTGAGCCACACCAGCAATTATTATTGCGATGCTCAACTTGCTGAGCACGATGTGTATTATAACACATCACGAGGTGGTTGTCAATAGGTTTTTTTAAGATTTTTCGGAAAGAAAAGCGGTTTTTTTGCCGAGTGAATTCCCATAGTAAATCCCACAGCGGACAATACCCCTCACCTTCGGGAAATATAAATGAAAAAGCACTCAGCTAAATGCCAAGTGCTCTTCATGGCGGAAAGAGTGGGATTCGAACCCACGGTGCGCTACTAACGCACACACGATTTCCAATCGTGCGCCTTAGACCAGCTCAGCCATCTTTCCACGACGAAAGTTATTATACCATATCAGCGTCGCAATGTCAATATATTTCTGCGAAAAAACTCGGAAACAATTTCAGACAGCAGAAAAAGAAGCAAAAACAAAACGAAAAAATACTCTGTCCTTGAATGCTGCACATAAAATCATGCCCTGTTATTTTTTGTACTCTATTATCGTATCTTACAGTCGTTTTTTAGTTGAGAATAGTATAGCCGCATGCTACCTGTTACGGCAGTATGCGGCGCTGTATTTTTCTGCTTTGTGCGGAGCAAAAAACGCATCAGGAATCTGCCGTGCCCTCTCCGGTGGCGTAATCAAGCACTACGCCCGGCTGAACATTATAGCAAAAGACATTAAACATGATACCGTCCCCGCCGTCCTCGACCGACTCTGTCTCGATATGAACTCCGCGAGCGAGCAGCTCGTCGCCGACGAATATCGGCGTAACACGGTACATGACATGATTTCCGGTTTCCTTTACATAGTCGGCGACCATGTTCTCAAACGGCAGCATTCCCTCTACATTAAGATATCGCGTTCCGGTAATGAGATTGCGCTTGTTCGCATTTTCACCGGTCAGCTGAAATCCGATAAGATGACAACGATTATACAGATATTTTCCGTCCACAAAATCGTATTTGACCGTATGCCAACCGGTCGGCTTGACCTGTCCGATGCTGCCGCGCTTTTCGGTAGGCATAATATCCTGCCCGACCGACGCGATACAAACACCGCAGCGCCCGAGTGCATCAAGCTCCGAGTAATACTCGAACGAAACCGATGTTATTTCATCCTCGGAAAAATCGGGATCGCCGCCGCACACCGAAATATACGGCTCACCCGAGTACGGTGGCAGCGCCGAAAAGTCAAATTCCGCTCCGATATCGTCGGAGTGCGCACCGTTCTGCTCGTTATCCCCCGACAGTACGCCATCGGTGGCAGTTGTATCGGCTTTCGGGTCAAGCTCGGTCGATGCGGTGGGATTCTCTGCGCTGCTGCCCTGCTCCGTTTTAATAGATACGGTAGATTCGGTATATTCACGATTCGGCGCGTCTGAAATATCAACCGACAGCGAGCATCCGACAAGCATTGACAGCGCGAGCAGAAGCGTCAGCGCGGCTGCGCCTATGCGAGTCATTCTGTTAGCAGCTTTTCCGTTCATGCCGTCTCACCGTCCGGCGCAGCGTCTTTTCGATACACGATTACTGTAATTTTGTCATGCGAGCTGCCGACCAGCTCGTATTCGCTCACCGGATGCCAATCGGGTGTAATTTCCACACGTCGATCAAATGGATAGGCACGGTTCCAACGGCATACAACAAGCTCGTCAATCTCGGGTACATCGAGCTTTATTTCGGTATTTTCAAGAAAGCAGCTGTCACAGCCGACAGTATATGGATCGTCTGCAACAGTCACGGCGTGACCGTCAAACAACGGCGCCGAGTACGGATCGACCGCAATATTTTCGTAGCGGCTGCAAATGAAGTCGATGAGTGCGCGGTCTCTGCTGAGTCTGCGTCCGCCGAATGATAAGCCGCCGCGGTCGTCGAGGCAGATAATTATTCTCATGGTAAGCTCCGATCTCTTCAATTATATATAGATTATATCACGGCGAAAACGCTTTTTCAAGTAGCTGACGATATAGAACCCGTACTTGAGAATCACATTGACATATTTCCCGTGCCGTGATAGAATACAGACAGAATTCTTGCAGAGGTAAGATATATGAGAAACGGAAAGCCTTTTATTATTGCAGCCCCCGACAGCTTCAAGGGCAGTTTGTCGGCTTCCGACGCTGCGAAGAATATAGCGGCGGGCGTTGCCGCAGCACTTCCGGATGCCGAGATAATGACCATACCGGCAGCCGACGGCGGTGAGGGCACTGTCGCGGCGTTGTGCGGTGACTGCATAAGGCGTCTGACCGTGACCGGTCCGAACAGAGCGCCGGTAGATGCCTTTTACGGTATTCTGCCAAGCGGGGCGTACGTTATCGAAATGGCGGCTGCAGCCGGTCTGCCGCTGCTCGGAGATAAGCTCGAGCCTCTGCGCTCTACTACATTCGGCGTGGGCGAGCTGATGCTTGAAGCTCTCAGAGGCGGCGCTAAGCAGATATATCTCGGGCTCGGCGGCAGCGCCACCACCGACTGCGGCTGCGGGATGGCGGCGGCGCTCGGCGTACGGTTTTACAACGTCGACGGAGAACCTTTCGTCCCGACCGGAGAGACGATGCGGCTCGTCGAGCATATAGATATATCCGGTCGCGAGCCGCTGCTTGAATCTGTACATATCTCGGTCATGTGCGATATCGAAAACCCGCTCTACGGCGAGAACGGCGCCGCCTATGTCTACGCTCCGCAAAAGGGCGCCGATACGGCACAGCAGCTGTATCTCGACAATGGATTACGCCATATGGCGGACGTTATCCTACGCGACCTCGGCTGCGATGTTTCCGCTCTGCCGGGCGGAGGCGCCGCCGGAGGCTGCGGAGCCGGCGTATATGCAATGCTCGGCGGCGAGCTGACACGCGGTATCGACGCCGTGCTTGAAGCAAAGCAATTTGCCGAACACATCGGAGATGCCGACCTTGTTATCAGCGGCGAGGGGCGATTCGATTCTCAAAGCATATGCGGCAAGGTGATAGACGGCATTGCCCGCTACACTGCACCTGCCGGAGTACCGCTCGCTGTGCTCTGCGGATGCGACACAGAAGTACGGAAGGCATATGATAAGGGTATCTGCGCAATATTCCCGATCCAGCGCGCAGTGGTACCGATGCAGACGGCATTTGAAAATACCGCAGATAATCTGCGCAGAACCGCCGAAAACGTAACGCGCCTCTTCTTTGCCGCAAAGACAAAATAATCCGTGTTTAACAAAAATCCCTTTATATGCGCCAACCGAAAAAAACGATATGATAACATTGCTGCTGATAACGCTGATACTTATTGCAAGTGTTAAATCGCAGTTAATTTCTTTTGTTCCCTTTAAGTGGTTTATCAAAAGACAGATATCATTATACCTATGTTTTTATCGGCTTCAAGCTATATTCAGGTATTGAAACGGGAAGTTTTTTCGGTTGCACATTCTTGCCCTTCGTACAGGGAGTCTCCCTCGTCCAAAGAGCTCGGTCAAATTACTGTTTAACGATTTCGTTTTCCGGTATTCTCTGTCCCTCGGATTTCCTCATGATAGAAATAATCCACGATTACCGGATGTCCCTGCGGGACTCTGCCATAAGGCATTTCATTATCCACAAAGGGACAATCATACTTCTTAGCCATTTCCTCAGCTTTTACTTCAAGCGCTTCAAAGTAGCTGCGGTTATGCTTGTTATAGATCTCATCGTAAAGCGGTACAAGGTCAGGATATTTTCCGGCGATATAATCCATAATCGTCTTCTTGAAGCCGCCCCGAAGATTGAGGTTTTCGAGCCAGAACAGATCACACTGATCCTTTACCCGTTCAAAGATGGCTTCAAAATCCGTGATGCCGGGGAATACCGGAGATACGAAACAGACTGTACGGATACCTGCATCATATACCTGCTTCATAGCAGCGATGCGCCGCTCAATGCTCGAAGCAGAGTCCATATCGTTCTTGAAATTTTCATCCAGTGTGTTGATCGACCATGAAACGGTCACTCGTCCAAGCTTTTTCAGCAGATCAATATCCCGTACCACAAGATCAGACTTTGTGCAGATCAGAATATCTGCGTCACTGCCGATCAGCTGCTCCAGAAGTT
>OLOL01001134.1_pt1 | contig 24338 bp, 23 predicted proteins | sample 1673081 | NCBI WGS metagenome assembly OLOL01 (sample SAMEA3136753, study PRJEB25190) | human gut metagenome
AGCAGCCCCGAAGCGGTGCTTCGGGGCTGCTTTTTTATGCTTTTTACAGGCCCAGACCGGGGATGTTCAGGCCGCCGGTGAGGGCGTTCATGGAGGAGCTCATGGCCTCCTCCGCCTGACGCAGGGCCTCGTTGACGGCGGAAATGACCAGATCCTGCAGCATCTCCACATCCTCGGGGTCCACCACGTCGGGCTTGATGGTCAGAGCGGTGAGCTCCTTCTTGCCGGAAACTGCGGCAGTCACGGCGCCGCCGCCTACGGAGGCGGTAAAGGAGCTGTTCTCCACCTCCTCCTGGGCTTTGCTCATCTCCTGCTGCATCTTCATCAGCTTCTGCTGCATCTGCGCCTGCTGCTGCATCATGCCGGCACCGCCGGAAAAGCCCTTGCGGGCGCTATAACCCTTTGCCATGTCGTTATTCTCCTTTGTATCATCAGTTTATTTGATCTTGAAGTTGTCCAGCTGCCGCCCGTTCTGAGCCAGCTCGTCCAGCCGGTCGCCGCCGGTAGAGGCGGGGGGCTCCCATGGCGGGGGATCGTTGGCGGGCGGCACCGGGGCCGCTGCCTGCGGCGCGGGCTGCGGGGCCTGCCGCGGTGGCGGGGGAGGGGGTACCCTGCGTCCGGATGCGGGAGGGGCTTTGCCCACCGCCAGCATCACGCGGATATCGCGGCCCAGCTCGGCGGCGGTAACGTCCCGCAGGACGGTGAGGATCTCCGGCTTGTCCAGCTGCTTCTGGGTGAAGTCGTCGCGGCACAGTACGGTGAGGCAGTCGCCGTCCAGCACGCCGGAGGCCATGCTCAGCATGACCCGCGCATTCACCGGCAGACGGCCCTTGTACTGATCCAGCAGACGCCGCCACACGCTGTCGTCTCCCGCTGCCGCAGGGGCGGCGGGCACAGGCGGATCATTCCGGTGACCGGGACGTACCGGCGGCTCCTCCGGCAGGCCGAAGTCCCGCACCGCCTGCTCCGGCAGGGGCGGTTCCTCCGGCAGAGGCGGTTCCTCCGGCAGAGGCGGTTCCTCCGGCAGGGGCGGCTGCCCCATCACCGGCGGCTGACAGGCCGGACGCGGCGCAGGAGCCGGACGTACCGACGCTTCCTGCCGCGGGGAGGGGCGCTGGGGGGCGATGGCGCCCTGCTGCACCGCCTGCTCCAGACAGGCCAGCCGCCGGTCAAAGGCGGTGAGGTCGCCGGACAGGCTCTCGTCGCACAGACGCAGCAGGCACAGCTCCGCCGCCGTGCGGGGGCGGATGCTGTCCGCCAGGGCGGCGCAGCAGCTTTGCAGCGTGTCTGCCATGTACAAAAACCGGCTCATGGGTAGGTCGCGGCCCAGCTCGGTCAGGGTCTTGCGGTCGTAGACACCGGACAGCAGCGCCGCACCGCCCTCCGGCGCGGCCTTCAGCACCGTCATATCACGGGAGAGGTCACTGAGCTCACCCAGCAGAGCGGCCACATCCTTGCCGCTGCGATACAGCTGGTCAAACAGGGCCAGTGCATCGGCGGCGTTTCGCGCCAGCAGGCAGCGCATCAATTGCAGCGTCTGGGTGCTGCCCGCCAGACCCAGCGTGTCCAGCACGGTGCGGCTGTCAATGTCGCCGTCCGCCGCACGGCACTGGTCCAGCAGGCTCAGGGCGTCGCGGAGAGCGCCGTTGGCCATGCGGGCCAGGATCTCCGCACCGTCGGATGTCAGGGCAATGTCCTCCGCCGCCGCGATCTTCAAAAGCTGCTGCTCCGCGTCACGAGGCAGAATGCGCTTGAAGGAGAACCGCTGGCAGCGGGACAGGATGGTGGCGGGGACCTTGTGCAGCTCCGTGGTGGCCAGAATGAACAGCAGGTGCTCCGGCGGTTCCTCCATGATCTTCAGCAGGGCATTGAAGGCGTCCCGCGAGAGCATGTGGACCTCGTCGATGATGTACACCCGTTTTTTCAGCACGGAGGGGGGATACACCGCCTCCTCCCGCAGGGTGCGGGCGTCGTTGACGCTGCCGTTGGAGGCGGCGTCCAGCTCCGTCACATCCAGCAGGGTGCCTGCATCGATGCCGCGGCAGCTGTCGCACTGGCAGCAGGGGGCGCCGTCCACGGGGTGCTGGCAGTTCACCGCCTTGGCCAGGATGCGGGCGCAGGTGGTCTTGCCGGTGCCGCGGGTACCGGTAAACAGGTAGGCGTGGCCCACGCGGCCCTCCGCCACCTGACGCTGGAGGGTGTCGGTGATATGGGACTGGCCCACCACCTCGGAAAAGGTTCTGGGACGGTATTTACGGTACAGCGCCTGGTACACGGGCACACCTCCTGTCGTAACAAAAATAGAACGTCCTCCGCCCATAGCCGCGAAGCCGGCTTCCCCGCGGCACATGGATGATCCCTCTTAATGCTGCTCGGTTCCCCGCCTGACATGATTCGTGGGTATCCATTGCGCGAGACCGGCCCCGCAGCTATCGGCGGAGGACAAGTTCACCCGCTTATTTTACTACAAAAGTTGCCGCTTGGCAACTGTTTTTTGTCGAGGTGCTATCCCAGCAGCGTCACCGCGCCGTGGATGAGCATGCACAGCGCCATGCCCATGGCTGTGGGCAGCGCCGCCGCCAGCGCCGTCCAGCGGGCGCTGCCCGTCTCGCGGAGGATGGTGAGGCACGTGGTACCGCAGGGGAAGTGCAGCAGGCACAGCACCAGCATACACAATGCCGTCTCCGCCGTCCAGCCGTGGGCGGTGAGAACGGGGCCCAGCTCCGTCAGCCCCGCCGCCGTCAGGCTTCCTGACCGCAGATAGCCCATCAGCAGCACCGGCAGCACGATCTCATTGGCAGGGAAGCCCAGCAGAAACGCCAGCAGCACCATGCCGTCCAGTCCCATCAGCCGTCCGGGGCCGTCCAGCGCGCCGGCCAGCGCCGTCAGCAGTGTGCCGCTGCCCACCGGCACGCGGCCCAGCACCCAGATCACAAGTCCCGCAGGGGCTGCTACCGTCACGGCGCGGCCCAGCACGAACAGCGTCCGGTCCAGCAGCGACCGCACCAGCACCTGTCCCACCTGGGGCATGCGGTAGGGCGGCAGCTCCAGCGAGAAGGCGGACAGCTGGCCCCGCAGCACCGTGGCCGTCAGCAGGCGGGAGGCCAGCAGCGACATGGCCACGGCGAACAGCAGGCACCCCAGCAGCATGGCGGCGGCCGACAGAGAGCGTCCTACCCCGGCCGCGCCGCCCGGAAAGAACAGACTGATGAGGACGATCAGCGTGGGGAACCGGCCATTGCAGGGGATGAAGGCATTGGTGAGGATGGCTACCAGCCGTTCCCGCGGACTGTCGATGATGCGGCAGCCCGTGACGCCGCAGGCGTTGCACCCCAGCCCCATGCACATGGTGAGGCTCTGACGGCCGCTGCCGCCGGCGGCGCGGAAGCACCGGTCCATGAGAAAGGCCACCCGCGGCAGATACCCCGCGTCCTCCAGCAGGGTGAACAGCGGGAAGAAGATGGCCATGGGCGGCAGCATCACCGCCACCACCCACGCCGCCGTGCGGTACACCCCGTCCACCAGCGATTCCCGCAGCCACCATGGCGCGCCGCCCAGCAGGGCTCGCAGCGGCTCCTGCGCCGACATGAGCCACCGGCTCAGCAGCTCCGAGGGCCGGTTGGCGCCCCAGATGGTGAGCCACAGCACCGCACCCAACAGCAGCAGCATCACCGGTACGCCGCCCCAGCCGGTGAGCACGCGGTCCAGCCGCCGGTCACGGGTGTGGACCTCCTCGGGGCGGCGGGAGAGACAGGCATCAGCGATGGCCGATGCCCGGCGGGCCACGGCGGCGCTGTCGTCTCCGTCCAATGGCGGCCACGTGTCCTTCCACGGCTCCCGCCGCGCCATGTCCAGCACCGCCGTGCGCAGATCGTCCATCCCCTGTCCGCTCCGTGCCGTCGCCGTCACCACCGGTGCGTCCAGCCCGCGGGACAGGGCGTCCACGTCCACGGCGACGCCCTTGCGGCGGGCCTCGTCCATCAGATTCACGCACACTACCAGCCGCGGCGTGCGGCAGCGCAGCTGCACCGCCAGATGCAGATTTCGCCGGAGGCAGGTGGCGTCCGCCACCAGCACGGTGACATCGGCACCGCCGCCGCAGATGAAGTCCCGGGCGATCTGCTCCTCCGGCGAGTCTGCCCGCAGGGAGTAGGTCCCAGGCAGGTCGATGAGCCGGAAGGCCGCGCCCTGCCACGTGTAGGCGCCCTCCGCCACCGCCACCGTTTTCCCGGGCCAGTTGCCTGTGTGCTGGCGCATGCCCGTCAGGGTGTTGAACACCGTGGATTTCCCCACGTTGGGGTTGCCCGCCAGCGCCGCTGTGTACTGCTCCATTGACTGTCTCCTCCTTCTGCAGGCTGCTTCCGGCCATCCTATGCGGCGGCGGGGCGGCAGGTGCAGGACATGACGGCGGGGCACGCCATAGAAAAAGCAGCCGCGCACCCGAGGGTGCGCGACTGCTTTTTGGTAAAGGAGAGAGAATAACAATGTCACTTACTTGCTTTCTGATGCTATCATAACACGGCATTCCGGAAAGTCAACGGCTTTGTGAGAAGATTCACAAATTGTTCATAAGCTCTGCGCAAATACGCTCTTGACATTGGAAAAGCACCGTGCTATTATTTAGCGCACTAATAATTAGCACGCGAAACAATTCGAAAGGAGGCACATTGTGGAACGCTGTATCACGGAACGGCCGGAGCATTTCGGCCCGCTGTTCGGCTACTGCGACCATCAGGTGCAGAAGCTGTTGGATCGGCGGCTGCGGCAATACGACGTATCGCCCATGCAGTGCCGGACGCTGACCTACCTCCACGAGGCGAAGGGCGAGGTCAACCAGAAGCAGCTGGAGCGGCACCTGATGGTGAAGCCCAGCACGGTCAACGGCATCGTGGACCGTCTGGAGGAGAAGGGCATGGTCACCCGCACCGCCAGCCGCACCGACGGGCGCTGCCGTATTCTGGCGCTGACGGCGCAGGGGAAGCAGTTTTATGACAGATTCATCGCCATCGTGCATGAGGTCAACGACCGACTGGAAAAGGGCTTTTCGCCGGAGGAGATCCGGCTGCTGACGTCACTTCTTCTGCGGGTGGCAAAAAATCTCTCGGAGGAGGACGAAGTATGCTGAAAAAGCTTGCCCCGTATACAAGGGGCTACCGGTGGTATATCCTGCTGGGCGTATTGTGCTCGGTGGGCGAGTCTGTGCTGGAGCTGGAGCTGCCCCGTGCCATGAGTGAGATCGTGGACGTGGGCATCGCCAACGGCGACCGCGGCTATATCCTGCTGACGGGCCTGAAAATGTTCCTGATGGCCATGGCGGCGCTGCTGTGCGGCGTGGGTGCGGCGGCGCTGGCCGCTAAAGCGGCCATGGGTTTCGGCGCCAATCTGCGCCAGGCGGAGTATGAGCAGGTGCAGCGCTTCTCCTTCGCCAACATCGAGCACTTCTCCACCGCCAGCCTCATCACCCGCCTGACCAACGACGTGTCATCGGTGCAGATGACCATGTTCATGGGCATGCGCATGTGTGTGCGCGCGCCGGTGATGCTGGTGACGGCGCTGATAAAGGCCATGCAGATCAGTCTGGACCTGAGCCGGGTGTTCCTGGTGGCAGTGCCGCTGCTGATCCTCGCGGTGGTCATCGTCATCCGCTACGTGGGGCCGTTTTTCACGGCGCTGCAGAACGCCACCGATGATCTGAATCTGGTGGTGCAGGAGAATCTGAACGCCGTCCGCGTGGTGAAATCCTTCGTCCGCGAGGAGCGGGAGGAGCAAAAATTCCAGAGCCGCAGCAATAAGCTCCGCGACACGGCGGAGAGGGCCTTTGGGTTCGTGGTGATGTTCATGCCCATCATGATCATGATCATGGGCGGCACCACGGTGGCGCTGATGTGGCTGGGCGGTCACGACGTGGCGGAGGGCACCCTGCTCTCCGGCGACCTGATGGCGTTCTTCACCTATTCCAGCGAGATCCTGATGTCCCTGATGATGGTGTCCATGGTGCTGATGTTCCTGACCCGTGCCATCGCCTGCGGCAGGCGCGTCGTGGAGGTGCTGGACGAACAGCCCCAGATCACCGATGCCCAGGCCGATGCCGCATTGACTGTGGACAACGGCGATATCCGGTTCGATCACGTGTATTTCAAGTATCACCCCACGGCGGAGAGCTGGAACCTGACGGACATCGACCTGCACATCGAAAGCGGTATGACTGTGGGCATTCTGGGCGGCACCGGCAGCGCTAAGACTACGCTGGTCAGCATGATCCCCCGTCTGTACGAGGTGAATGAGGGCGCCGTCTCCGTGGGCGGCCGCAACGTCAGAGAGTACACCATGGAGGCGCTGCGCGACGGCTGCGCCATGGTGCTGCAGAAGAACACCCTGTTCTCCGGTACCATTCGGGAGAACCTGCGCTGGGGCCGTGAGGACGCCACCGATCAGGAGATCGAGGAGGCCTGCCGCATGGCCTGCGCCGACGAATTCATTCAGCGGATGCCCGACGGCTACGACACCTATATCGAGCAGGGCGGCACCAACGTCTCCGGCGGCCAGAAGCAGCGCTTGTGCATCGCCCGGGCCATTCTGCGGCAGCCCAAGGTACTGATCCTGGACGACTCTACCAGCGCGGTGGACACCGCCACCGACGCCAAGATCCGCGGCGCTCTGAAAACGGCGCTGCCCGGCGCTACCAAGCTCATCATCGCTCAGCGCATCACCTCCGTCATGGACGCGGATATGATCCTGGTGCTGGACGACGGCCGCGTGGTGGGACAGGGCACCCATAAGCAGCTGATGGACAGCTGCGAGATCTACCGCGAGGTCTATGAATCCCAGCAGGAAGGGGTGAGCATCGATGGCTGAGACGAAACGCACAGGCGGAGGCCATGGCCGCAATCACGGCTATCAGCGGCCCAAGGACATGAAGGGCACCTTCAAAAAGCTCATGGGCTACGTGGGCAAGTATAAGGGGTCGCTGGTGCTGGTGGCGGTATGCCTTCTCATCAGCTCCGCCGCCGGCGTGGCCACCAGCTACCTGCTGAAGCCGCTGCTCAACGACTATATCATCCCCGGCGATTTCCCGGGACTTTTCAAAATGCTGCTGGTGATGGGCGGGATGTATCTCCTGAGCTCACTGTGCTCCTTTGCCTACGCCCGCATCATGGTCCACGTGGCACAGCACACGGTGGCCGCCCTGCGGCAGGACCTGTTCAACAGGCTGCAGCAGCTGCCCGTCAGCTACTATGACCGCCACCAGTCCGGCGACCTGATGAGCCGCTTCACCAACGACATCGACACCGTGTCGGAGATGCTGAACAGCAGCTTCGCCAGCATCATCTCCAACGTGCTGACCTTTGTGGGCACCGTGGTGATGATGATCGTGCTGAACCCGTGGCTGACGCTGATCACTTTCCTGTTCCTGGGCCTGATGGGGCTGGTGGTGAAGGTCATCGGCGGCCGCAGCCGTGCCAATTTCCAGCGGCAGCAGGCGGCGCTGGGCGCGCTGAACGGCTATATCGAGGAGATGATCGAAGGCCAGAAGGTCATCAAGGTATTCAACCACGAGGGCCAGGCCGTGGAGCGCTTTACCGCCCTCAACGGCGACTACCGCGACGCCGCCACCGCTGCCCAGGCCTATGCCGGCATGATGATGCCCGCCATGGGCAACCTCAGCAAGATCAACTACGCCGTCACCTGCTGCGTGGGCGGCCTGCTGGCCATCGGCGGCGTATTTGACATCGGCTCTCTGGGCGCGTACCTGCTGTACGTCAAGCAGGTGAGCCAGCCTGTGGGCCAGATCAGCCAGCAGATCAACACCCTGCTGGCCGCGGCGGCCGGCGCCGAGCGCATCTTCGCTGTCATGGACGAACAGCCCGAGACCGATGAGGGCAAGACCGTCATCGTCCGCGTGGAGAAAAACGGCGATACCCTGACGGAGACGGAGCGGCGCACCGGCCACTGGGCCTGGAAAAAGCCGGACGGCACGCTGGTGGAGCTGCGGGGCGACGTGCGCTTTGACCACGTGACCTTCTCCTACGATGGGGAAAAGACGGTGCTCAACGATGTGTCCCTGTTCGCCGAACCCGGGCAGAAGATCGCCTTTGTGGGCTCTACCGGTGCGGGCAAGACCACCATCACCAACCTCATCAACCGCTTCTACGACGTGCAGCAGGGTATTATCACCTACGACGGCATCGACGTGAAGGACATCGCAAAGGACTCCCTGCGCCGTTCGCTGGGCATTGTGCTGCAGGATACCCATCTGTTCACCGGCACCGTGGCCGACAACATCCGCTACGGCAAGCTGGACGCCACGGATGAGGAGATCCGCGCCGCAGCGAAGCTGGCCAACGCCGACAGCTTCATCCGCCACCTGCCCCAGGGCTACGACACCGTCATCACCGGCGACGGCGGCAGCCTCAGTCAGGGCGAGCGCCAGCTGCTGAACATCGCACGGGCCGCCGTGTCCGACCCGCCGGTACTCATTCTGGACGAGGCCACCAGCTCCATCGACACCCGTACCGAGACCCTGATCGAGCGGGGCATGGACTCCCTGATGGAGGGACGCACGGTGTTCGTCATCGCCCACCGTCTGTCCACCGTCCGCAACAGCCAGGCCATTCTGGTGCTGGAGCAGGGCCGCATCATCGAGCGCGGCAATCACGAGCAGCTGCTGGCGCAGCACGGCAAGTACTACCAGCTCTACACCGGACAGGCAGAACTGAGTTGAATTAAATTATCCGAATACACCATACTAAGGAGGAATCACTCATGACCGAACAGGCGCTTTGCCAGAAGGCCATCGACATGCTGGATATGGCCTATGTCCCCTATTCCCATTTCCCCGTGGGCGCCGCCCTGCTGTGCAGGGACGGCACGGTGTTCACCGGCTGCAACATTGAAAACGCCGCCTACGGCGCCACCATCTGCGCCGAGCGCACCGCCATCTTCAAGGCTGTCAGCGAGGGGCACCGCGACTTTGACACCATCGTCATCGCCGGGCGCAGCGACGACTACTGCGTACCCTGCGGCACCTGCCGCCAGGTGATGATGGAGTTCGCCCCCGATCTCACCGTCATCTGCCTGAATAAGAAGGGCGAGAGCAGGAAGTTCGCCCTGAAGGAGCTGCTGCCCTACGGCTTCGACCAAACCTGGTTGTAACGCTTAACGGGCGAGGGATTTTTCGTTCAGACGAGGCGCGGGAGCGCAGGCAATACTTTGTGTATGGCAAGCGAGCGCAACGACGTATGGACGGAAAAGACCCGCCCGTCGGGAACAAAATAAAGCGCGGCTGCGTCCTATCCACAGCCGCGCTTCCTTTTCCCTGCGCGGAAACACTGAAAATTTGGAGGATATTTCCATGAAAAAGTTTGTATCCATGATGCTTTCTGCCTTGCTGCTGCTAAGTCTTGCCGCCTGCGGCGATAAGAATAACGCCAGCGGCGACAAGCCCGCAGTGCCCACCAGTGCCCTGAACATACTGGAGACGGTATGGAACACCTACGGTGAGGACGAGAAGTTTGCCGTTGCCGGCGGCGATTTCTCCGAGGCCAACGCCCGCGAGGACGCTCCCGGCGTCTTCGACCTGAAGGACCGTGCGCTGGTGGACAGCGAGCTGGGTCTGCCGGAGACCGCTGCGGTGGATGAGGCCGCGTCCCTTGTCCACATGATGAACGCCAACACCTTCACCGCCGCCGCCTACCACGCCACCGGCGACACCGCTGAGCTGGCACAGCAGCTGCGGGACAACATCATGCAGCGCCAGTGGATGTGCGGCTTCCCCGACAAGCTGGTCGTGGCCGAGGTGGGCGAGTATGTGGTCACCGTCTTCGGCGCGGATGATCTGGTGGACACCTTCATGACCCACCTGAACGGCATCTACGGCGTCAGCGCCACCTACGACGAGGACATTCTGTGACACGGAGGATGGTGCAGCGGGGCGCGTTCCTGCTGATGGCGGCGGCGCTGGTGCTGGGTGCGGCAAAGCTCCCCGCCCATACGCCGCAGCCCTCCGCGCCCGCCGACACGGTGTACGTCTATGAGGGCTACGCCGCCAAGACGGACGCTCCCTTCGATGCGGATTCGCTGGACCGCGCCGCCTATCGTTTCCGGCACCTGTACGACCTGTACTTCACCGGACGCACCGTCTATCTGGCGGTGGTGCCGGACAAGGCGCAGTTCACCGTGCCGCCGGAGGGCTACGTCCCCGCTGGCGCGGCGGAGACGGAGGACTACCTCTGCGGCGCGCTGGACTTTTTGACGCCGGTGGATATCGCCGCCGGTCTGACGCTGACGGACTACTACCGCACCGACCCCCATTGGCGGCAGGAGCAGCTGCGCCCCGCGGCGGACGCACTGCTGACCGCCATGGGTGCGCCGGTGCCCGGCACGCGGGACGAGACGCTGTGCGCGCTGGAGGGGGATTTCCACGGCAGCTACTGGGGAAAGACCGAGGAGCCGCTGGAGCCGGATACGCTGTCCTATCTGACCTCCCCCACGCTGGAGAGCTGCACCGTCCATAACTACGAGACGGACACCGACGGCGGCGTATACGATTTCACCGCCGCGCAGGACGCGCCCTATGACCTGTTCCTGTCCGGCAGCCGCTCCCTGCTGCGTATCGACAACCCCGACGCCCTGTGGGACAGGACGCTGGTGGTGTTCCGGGATTCCTTCGGCAGCAGCATCATCCCGCTGCTGGCGGAGAGCTATCGCACGGTGTACGCCGTGGATATCCGTTATCTGGCCTCCGACCGGCTGGGACGCGTTGTGGAGTTTCCCGACGATGCCGATGTGCTGTTTTTATACAGCGCCACCGTTCTCCACAACAGCATCACCCTGAAGTGACCGGCGGCATAGGCTGGGGCGTAAGGGGGATATGACACATGACGTATACGTTGGCGCAGCTGCCTCCTGGCGAAAGCGGCCGCGTAGCCGCGCTGGATTTCCCGCCCCGGAAGACCCGCCGCATGGAGGATCTGGGCTTTCTCCCCGGGCAGCAGGTCACCGCGCTGCACACCCCGCCCTTCGGCGGGATCACCGCCTATCAGGTGCTGGACACCGTGATCGCGCTGCGGGACACCGATGCCCGCCGCATCACGTTATACACGCTGCAAGACGAAAAAGATGACGTTCTGTGAGTACAGAACGTCATCTTTTTCTTTGATAATACGATTTGTTATCAGAAGGACACCATCTCGTTGGCGGGCTTGGTGGTGGCGGCGATGCTGCTGACGTACAGCACAGGGCCGTCGCCCTGATAGGCGTCGCACTTCTCCTTCTTCACGGTGGCGTGGATCTTCACCCACTCCTTGTCCTTGAAGTTCTCCAGCCCTTCGCCGCGGCATACCAGCGCCAGAAACTGCATGTCCTTGTCGCAGCAGACCATGGCGAACCGGCCCGGGCAGTGGACGCCCTTAAATTTCTTGGAGTGGCACATGATGGCCTTGAAGGACACCTCCACCCCCTCGTAGCGGTCGGGGTTGTCCATCATATCCACATACCAGATGCCGTAGTCGTCGTCGGGCACCTCCAGCTTGCCGCCGGACAGGTCGAAGGGGGACATCTCCGGCGTCACATACTCCTCGCTGGTGCCGTCGGTGTTCTCCAGATAGATGTCGGCACGGCGGTTCACCATCCGCAGGTTGCGGCTGCGGAGCTGGGCGCGGAGCTGCTCATTGCAGCGGTTGAAGATCAGCAGGTCCGCGTTGGAGATCTTCTCCATCGTCAGCTGGCCCATGTTCCGCACATACGGCTCAAAGGTGTTGGCGTCCACCAGGCACATGATCTGATACAGGATCCAGTTGGCGGGCAGACCCTCCCGATACAGGGGCTCGATGGCCCACATGCCGTTGTACTCGATGATGACCTGCTTGGGACGGTACTGCTTTTCCAGCTTTTTGAAAAGCTCCGGCGTCATCTGCTCCGGCTCGTCGATGGTGTAGGTGAACACGTTGCCCAGCACCTTGGGGTCGTAGGCCGTCTCGCCCTCCTCGCAGCACAGCAGCAGCGTCCGGTCCTCAGCGGCAAAGCCGTCCTGCAGGATGCCGTTGATGAAGCTGGTCTTGCCGGAATCCAGAAAACCGGCGATGAGATAAACAGGAATATCCATACGGTGTACCTCGCGTAAATTACAGGCCGAACAGCTCAGCCAGCTTGTCCTCCTTCAGCTGGGAGCCGATGACGCACAGACGGCCGGTGTAGTCGGCGGCGCCGAAGCGTACCTGATGCTCCTCCGGCACGAAGTCGAAGTGCAGCCACTTTCCGTCCTCGCTGTGGACGATGCCCTTGGCGCGGAGGATCGCGCCGTAGTCGCCGCTGTCCAGCGCGGTGAGGATGGCATCCAGCTCGCTCTCGGTGAATACCTTCACCGTCTCCACGCCCCAGCTGGTGAACACCTCGTCGGCGTGATGGTGGTGATGGTGGCAGCCGCAGTGGGGATCGTCGCACTCCTCGCCGTCGTGGTGGTGATGGTGATGCTCATGCTCGTCGTGATCCTCGTGGTCATGCTCGTGATGGTGGCAACGCTCGTCCTCGTCATGGTCATGATGGCAGTGGTCATGCTCCTCGTGGTCATGGCGGCAGCAGTGCTCGTGATCATCGTCCTCGTCGTGGTCGTGATGGTGGTGGTGCTCCGCCTCGTCCGCCGCGTGCTCGGCCTGCATCCGCGCCAGCAGCTCATCGGCCAGGGACACCTTCTCGATGGCGCTGAGGATGGTCTTGCCGTCCAGCTCGTCCCAGGGCGTGGTGAGGATGGCGGCGTTGGGATTCTTTTCCCGCAGCAGGGCCACGGCGGCTTCCAGCTTCTCCTGGGTCAGCTTCTGGGTGCGGGAGAGGATGATGGTGCCGGCGGACTCGATCTGGTTGTTGTAGAACTCGCCGAAGTTCTTCATGTAGACCTTCACCTTGGTGGCGTCGGCCACGGTGACGAAGCTGTTGAGCTTCATGTCCGGCACGTCCTTGACGGTGTTCTCCACCGCCACGATCACGTCGCTGAGCTTGCCCACGCCGGACGGCTCGATAAGAATGCGGTCGGGGGCGAACTGCTGATGTACATCCTTCAGCGCCTTGTTGAAGTCGCCTACCAGAGAGCAGCAGATACAGCCGGAGGACATCTCGCTGATCTGGACGCCGGACTCCTTCAGGAAGCCGCCGTCGATGCTGATCTCGCCGAACTCGTTTTCGATGAGCACCAGCTTCTCACCCTGAAACGCCTCTGCCAGCAGCTTCTTAATGAGCGTGGTCTTGCCGGCGCCCAGAAAGCCGGATACGATGTCAATTTTTGTCATAGTAAACCCTTCTTTTCTCTGCCGCCCGCGGCGGCACATATTCTTTCCCCCATATCATAGCCCATTTTTTCAAAAATGCAAGTGGGCACAGGGCGAAAAATCTGTTTTCCCTGCGCCCATCTGCATTTTTTGCGGAAACTGCCGCTGTTTTTGCGAAAAATGTTACCAGCTGGTGTTTTCGCCGTCGTTGAGGAAGCCGTCGCTGTCGTGGACATAGCCGTTATCCAGCATCTGGCGGAAGGTGGCGGTGCGCTCCGCGCCGCGGCGCAGGACGCCGCGACCCATACGTCCCTCCGCCTGCGTGCCGGGCAGCGTATCCTCCCCATTTCGCCGGTTTTCTCCGGCGCCGGGCTGGGTGGGCGTGTCGGTGCCGTTCTGCCAGCTGCCGCCGCTGCCGTTATCCTGCGGGGCGTTCTGGCTCTGGTTGGTATCGGGGCGGTTGGGACTGCCGCCGTTGTTCCGGTCATCGTCCTTGCCGCAGGCCGTCAGTGCCAGCACCATGGCCAGCACCAGAAAAATCGCAGAAAGCTGCTTCATGATGAAGAAATTCTCCTTTCCTGGTTGTGCGCGCTGCGCCGCAGTTAGTATCTGCCTGCGGCGGCCATCGTAGCCGTGCGGATCTCTGGCGTATCATGCAATTTCTGGCTTTTGAGGAAACAACGTTGCGTTTTGCGGCGGAATACGTTATAATTATTATTCAAACACATGCCGGTGTGTTCCTGCCCCTGAGACGGCGGGGAATACAAAACGTATTTTACCGCGCAGAATCAACTGCGCGTATACTGGGAGGTCAGACCATGCAAAATCTGGAAAAGCAATATCACATCCACTGTGTGGAGGGTGACGTGGGCCGCTATGTGATCCTGCCCGGCGATCCGGGCCGCTGCGAGAAGATCGCCGCACTGTTCGATGACGCCCGTTTCGTGGCGCAGAACCGGGAGTACACTGTCTATACCGGCACGCTGCTGGGGGAGAAGGTGTCCGTCTGTTCCACCGGCATCGGCGGGCCTTCCGCCTCCATCGCCATGGAGGAGCTGCACAACATCGGCGCGGACACGTTTCTGCGGGTGGGCACCTGCGGCGGCATCGACCTGGACGTGCGCTCCGGCGACGTGGTGGTGGCCACCGGCGCCATCCGCTTTGAACACACCAGCCGGGAGTATGCGCCTATCGAGTATCCGGCGGTGGCCAACTTTGAGGTGACTACCGCGCTGGTGCAGGCTGCCAGAGCGCTGGGCAAGCGGACGCAGGTGGGCGTGGTGCAGTGCAAGGACGCGTTCTACGGCCAGCACAGCCCCTCACGGATGCCGGTGTCCTATGAGCTGCTGAACAAGTGGGAGGCGTGGAAGCGGCTGGGCGTCAAGGCCAGCGAGATGGAGTCCGCCGCACTGTTCGTGGTGGCGGATGCGCTGAAGTGCCGCTGCGGCAGCTGCTTCCACGTGGTGTGGAACCAGGAGCGGGAGGCCGCCGGTCTGGACCAGGAGATGAGCGAGGACACCACTGCCGCCGTGGAGGTGGGTGTGGAGGCCCTGAAGCTGCTGATCCAGGCGGATCGCGCAGGGTAAGCGGCAAAGCATTGCATAATTGCATAAAAACACCGCATCCCACGGGGATGCGGTGTTTTTATGCACGGTTTATGCGGGAGTTATATGTTTTCCTGCTCTTTGAGCTCCTGGGCCTCCTGCCGGTAGTGCAGAGCGGTCTCGTGCAGGGAGGCGATGGCCTCCGGCGTCAGGGGAGACTTCACACGGGCGGGAGAGCCAAGGGCCATCATGCCGTCGGGGATGACGGTGGACTGCGTTACCAGCGCACCGGCGCCGATCAGACAGTGGCTGCCGATCTTGGCGCCGTTGAGGACGATGGCGCCCATGCCGATCAGCGTCTCGTCGCCGACGGTGCAGCCGTGGAGGATGGCTCCGTGGCCTACGGTGACGTTTTTGCCCACCGTTACCGGCAGGCCGGGGTCCACGTGGACCACACAGTTATCCTGAATATTGCTGCCCTCGCCGATGGTGATGGAGGCGGTGTCGCCCCGCAGCACCGCGCCGTAAAACACGCTGCTGTCCGCGGCAAGGGAGATGTCACCGCGGAGAGTGGCGTTGGGGGCCACGAAGGCGGTGGGGTGGATGACGGGCTTTTTCATAGGCAGATGCCCCTTTCGCTGAGTTTCGATGTCCGTATTGTACCACATTTTTCCCGTATATCCACCGTCCGGCAAGAAAAATCCCGCAGAATTTTCCAAAAATCGCCCTACCATTTTTCGACAAAGTGTGGTATAATCATACAGAAAAAAGGCCGCCGAGGGGACGAAAGAGAGAGCGGACCGCGGCGCAGAACGGTATGGACAGTGTTTTGTGTAAGGAGAGTGACAAGATGTTTGCAGCAGGTGATCTGGTAGTGTACGGCGGCGAGGGCGTTTGTCGGGTGGAGAGCATCGGACCGTCCGGCCTGGCCTATGACGACGGGACACGGCTTTACTATCACCTGACGCCCCTGTACCGCAGCGGTACGGTGATGACACCGGTGGACACGGGAGTGCTGATGCGCTCGGTTATCACTCGGGAGGAGGCGCTGGCGCTGATCGCGTCCATCCCGTCGCTGCCGCCCTGCAAGCCGGAGCAGCCGGGCATCCGCGCTGCTAAGGATTTCTATCATCAGGTGGTGATGCGCTGCCAGTGCGGCGAGCTGGCCGCCATGATCCACAACGTGTGCCGCAAGCGGGCGTGGGCCCTGCGCCACGGCAAGAAGGTGAGCCAGATGGACGAGCGCTATCTCAAGCGGGCCGAGGACCAGCTGTACGGCGAGCTGGCGGCCGTGCTGGGTCTGGAACGGGGCGGCGTGGCGGATCTCATCCGCCAGAGCTGGCCGGGCTGGCCGGAGAAGCTGCCGGAGCCCGCGCCGACGGAGGCGTGAAAACAGACAAAAAAGAACGGAAAGCAGAGCTTTCCGTTCTTTTTTGTCAGAAGTAGCGGACAAGGCCGGCGATCAGCAGCGTGGGCAGCAGCCACAGCAGCAGAAACACCACCATGGCCAGCGGCGTCAGCACCGCGAAATTCCCCACAGAGGTAAGGTAGTAGGCCAGCAGCACACCGCACAGGGCACCGATATAGCTGAGCACCGTGGCGGTGCGGACGGCCCGCACCATGCGGCGGCTGCCTACCACTGACTCGGCCAGAGGCAGCAGGCCCTCACGGCAGACGATGACGTTGGGCGTCTCGCCCTGCTGGGCGGCCAGCTGGGCCAGAGCCAGACGGGTGGACACGTCGGGGTAGACCACCTTGGCGTCCACGCCGAACTTCCGCTTGATGAGCCCCGGGGTGACGTTGCTGCTGCGGACGGCCAGCACCGGCGTGATATGGCAGCGGCGCATGGCCCGCAGAGCCCACTCCGCGTTGCGGGAGGGCTGATACTTCACGGCAAACACCGCCGTCAGCACGCCGTCCACCGACAGAAAGAGGCCGGTTTGGAGCTTCAGGTCGTGGGGGAGGGCCACATGGCGCTTTTTCATAAAGTAGGCGCTGCCCATCAGCACGGTCTCGCCGTGGATGGCGGCCTCCACGCCGCCCTCCTCGCAGTAACGCAGGTCGTCCACGCGAATGTGGAACCCGCCCTCCGCCGTGAGCTGGCGGTCCAGCAGGGGGGCAAGGCTGCTGCCGGCGGCACGGGCCACCGAAGCGGCGTAGCCCACGGCGCGGCTGCGTTCCTCGCCGTAGACCTTGTAGCCGTTGAGGGTCACGGTACCGGCGGGGAAGAGATCGTCATCGGTGAGCACCATGCGGCCGGAGCGGGCCACGGCACGGGCACCGGCATAGCCGGCGGCGGCAGCGCCGCTGCGCTCCAGGCGGCGGGACAGGTAGTACAGGGGCAGGGAGCCGGTCAGGGGCAGGGACAGCTGGACACCGGCACCGGTGAGGGCGGCCAGCACCCAGGGGAACTCGTCCATGGGGCGGGCGGTGAAGCACACCACGCCGGACAGCACCACCGCCGCGCTGAGCAGCAGCGGCAGTACATAATTCTGCCAGCGGCGGGCGGGGTCGGGGCGCATGGTGCTGCGGTAGAAGCCCTCCAGCACGCCCCGCTGCTTGCAGACACCGGCGGGCAGGACGGACACCACGTAGGGCGGTACGCCGTTGAGGTCCGCCAGATGGAAGGCGATGCGGCGGGTCTCCGCCGCCAGGTACAGGCCCAGCTGGCAGGTGAGGATCAGCAGAGCGCCGGCCGCGGCGTAGGGGGTGGAGAGGGTGCTGCCGGTGACGGCGCCGGCGGCGCAGCAGAGAAGATCCGCCAGCACCGCAACGCCGGCGCACAGCTCGCAGCCTACCTGCCCGTCGCGGAGCATGCGGAAGGCCGTCTGCCATACCGGCAGGCACAGAAGCGCCGTCAGCAGCAGGCCGCCGCCCAGCACGATGCACCGCAGCGGCGCGGCGTCCAGCCATGCGGGCGGCAGCATTTCCAGCTCCTGCAGCACGGCGGCCACCACCAGAAGAAGCACGGGCAGCGCGGCGAACACCAGACCGCGGCGCAGCCGGTTGCAGCGGCGCTTTTCCTCCCGCAGGGCGTCGTCCATGCGGGGCTCCGGCTCCTCCGGTTCCTCCGGCTCCGGCTCGTCCTCGGGGTCGTCGAACAGCTGCTCCGTTTCCTGAGAAAGGCCGCGGGGCCGGGCGCTGCGGCGGTCCGTGAGGCGGTGCAGCAGGCCGGAGAGCCGCTGGCCCAGGGGCACGGGAGCGTCAATGACGCCGTCCTCCTCGTCCTCCAGCACGGCGTCCACCGTCTGGCTCATGACATCCTTCAGACTGACACGGTCCGGTGTGTCGGACAGAGGTGCAGGCACAGGATCGGGCGCGGGAACGGCCTCCGGCTCGGGAATGGGAGCGGGGTCAGGTACGGGGACGGGTTCGGGTTCGGGCGGGGGCGTCGGTGCAGGGGGAGTCTCCGGCGCAGGGGCAGGCTGACGCCCACCCCTGCCGTATTCGGCAAGGATGGCGTCCAGCGAGAGCTCGTCCCGGGGGACGGGCGTATCCAGTTGTGGGTCGTCACGCCTGTTCATAGTACGATGCAACGCCGTCAGCTCCGCTGGCGCACCGCCTCGTACAGCAGGATGGCTGCGGCGGCGGAGGCGTTCAGAGAGGAGATGCGGCCTTTCATGGGGATGCTTACCAGAAAATCACAGTTCTCGGAGACAAGGCGGGTCATGCCGCTGCCCTCGGAGCCGATGACGATGGCGGCGGGGCCCTTCAGGTCCGCGGTATAGAGATCGGTAGTGCCGTCGGCGGCGGTGCCGAATACCCAGATGCCCTGCTTTTTCAGGTCCTTCAGCAGGGAGGGGATGTTGGCCACCCGCGCCACGGGGATATAGCTCACCGCGCCGGCGGAGGTCTTGGCCACCACGGCGGTCAGACCGGCAGAGCGGCGCTTGGGGATGATGACGCCGTGGGCTCCGGCGCACTCGGCGGTGCGGAGGATGGCGCCCAGATTGTGGGGGTCGGAGATCTCGTCGCACACCACCAGCAGGGGCGGTTCCCCCCTCTCTGCTGCCGCAGAGAGGATGCTCTCCACCGTGACGTACTCCCGCACGGCGGCCAGAGCGATGACGCCCTGGTGGGCGTGGGTGCGGGAAATGCCGTCCAGCTTGCGGCGGTCGGCCTCCACCACCACGATGCCCGCGTCCCGGGCCCTGGAGGCGATGTGGCCCAGGGTCTTGTCCGTCTCGCCCTTGGCGATGTAGATCTTGTCGATGGCGGTGCCCACCCGCAGGGCTTCGATCACCGCGTTGCGGCCCTCGATGACGCCGTCGGCCTCCGCGTCCGGCAGGGGACGGCGGCGCTCGGTATCCTTCATATCTTTCATGGGTATGACCTCATTTTTCTTGAATTACTGACCAGTATAACACAATATTTCGGCGAGATAAAGCGCCATTCATAGAAATTTTACAGAAAATCCGACGATGTGCCGCTTGTGACATTTGGACAAGTGTGGTATACTGTGCGATACTGCGAAGGTATACCGCGGGAGGGCCGCGCCGCCGAGAGCGGAGGCACTCCGGCTGACGGTTTTTTACGGAGGATACACATGGCCAACAACGATCAGAACAACAATAAAAACGGAAAGGGACGCAATAACCTGCGGGGCATCCTGACGCTGGTGGCGTGGGCACTGGTGCTGACGGTGGGATTCAACTACCTCAACGCCTACAACCGCAACGCCACCAACAAGTCCACCAGCCACGAGATCAAGTACAGCGAGATGCTGGATCTTATCGAAAACGATAAGGCGAAGGAGGTCCTGTTCAAGGACGACGCCATCTACATCACGCCGGTGGAGGGCTACACCTACACCGAGGAACAGGACGAGGACAGCAACGTGCCCGCCAAGTCCTACACCCAGTCCAAGGACACGAAGCTGACGCTGTATACCGCGTATCTCAACGATACGTCCCTGCTGCCTCTGCTGAAGGAGCACAAGGTGGCCTACACCGGCTATTACGAGGCGCAGATGAATCCAGTGCTGGCGTTCATGGTCAGCTACATCCTGCCCACGCTCATCATGGTGGGACTGCTCATGCTGCTGCTGCGGATGCTGGCCAAGAGCGGCGGCAGCGGCTTCGGCGGCATCGGCAGCGTGGGCAAGTCCAACGCCAAGGTGTATATGGAGAAGTCCACCGGCGTCACGTTCAAGGATGTGGCCGGTCAGGACGAGGCCAAGGAGTCGCTGGAGGAGATCATTGATTTCCTCCACAACCCCGGCAAGTACACCGCCATCGGCGCCAAGCTGCCCAAGGGCGCGCTGCTGGTGGGCTCACCCGGTACCGGCAAGACCCTGCTGGCCAAGGCTGTGGCCGGTGAGGCGGGGGTGCCGTTCTTCTCCATTTCCGGTTCCGACTTCGTGGAAATGTTCGTGGGCGTGGGCGCCAGCCGTGTCCGCGACCTGTTCAAGGAGGCTGCCAAGGTGGCCCCGTGCATCATTTTCATCGACGAGATTGACACCATCGGCAAGTCCCGCGACGGCGGTAAGTTCGGCGGCAACGACGAGCGCGAGCAGACGCTGAACCAGCTGCTGGCGGAGCTGGACGGCTTCGATCCCAGCAAGGGCGTTATCGTGCTGGGCGCTACCAACCGCCCCGAGGTGCTGGACAAGGCGCTGCTGCGCCCGGGACGCTTCGACCGGCGCATCACCGTGGATCGGCCCAATCTGGCGGGCCGCCTGGCCACGCTGCAGGTACACACCCGCAACATCCGTCTGGCCGAGGATGTGGACCTGAACAAGATCGCTCAGGCTACCGCCGGATGCGTGGGCGCGGATCTGGCCAATCTGGTGAACGAGGCGGCGCTGCGTGCCGTCCGCAAGGGCCGCAAGGCTGTGAACCAGAACGATCTGCTGGTGTCCTTTGAGCTGGTCATCGCCGGCTCGGAGAAGAAGGGCACCGTCATCACCGAGGAGGAAAAGCGCATCATCGCCTATCACGAGGTGGGTCATGCGCTGGTGGCGGCCAAGCAGAAGAACGCCCAGCCGGTGAGCAAGATCACCATCGTGCCCCACACTCAAGGGGCGCTGGGCTATACGCTGCACCTGCCGGAGGAGGAGAAGTTCCTCATGTCCAGAGAGGACATTCTGGCGGAGATCCGCACGCTGCTGGCGGGCCGCTCCAGCGAGGAGATCGTGTGCGACACCATGACCTCCGGCGCGGCCAACGACATCGAGCGGGCCACGGAGCTGGCGCGGAATCTGGTGGCGCGGTTCGGCATGTGCGACGAGTTCGATATGATGGCGCTGGGCACCATCCAGAGCCAGTATCTGGACGGCAGTTACTCCATGACCTGCGCTCAGGAGACCTACGCCGCGGCGGACCGCGAGACCATCAAGATCATCCGTCAGTGCCATCAGGAGGCCAAGAGAATTTTGCAGGACAACCGGGAGCTGCTGGACAAGATCGCCGCGTACCTGCTGAAGAAGGAGACCATCACCGGGCAGGAGATGATGGCCATTATCGAGGGCCGCGACCCCGAGACGGTGGACAACTACGGCGCCACCAGAGAGCAGGAGCGGAAGCTGTTCCGCCCCAGTGTGCCGGAGACCATCGAGGCGCCCGCCAAGCACATCAACATGGTGTCCGAGCCGGTACCCATGCCGGACTTCGACGCACCCGAGGAGGAACCGGCGAAGGCGTCGGAGCCCCCCGCGCCGGAGAAGGCTCCCGGAGAGAGGAAGCCGGAGGGCGAAGGAGAATAAAAAAAGCACCCGCGGGCATGCCGCGGGTGCTTTTTTTATGGTCAGGATTTCGCCGGCGCCTGTTCCGTGCTCTCCGTGTAAAGCGTTTCACAGGCTTGCTGCGCCTCCACCAACAGGCGGATGGCCTGTTCGGCGGCGCGAGCCATGGTCAGATACATTTCGTGATAGGCTTCAACTTCCGTCATAACATCACCCCCTGCAAAAATCATAGGACAATTTAACCCTAAATGAAATAGGACAATTTGACATAATATTTATGGTGATTTTTGATGAGCAGATTACGGGAACTCAGAAAAGAGCGGGGATTTACGCAGGTCAAGATGCAGATGCTGACCGGCATCGACCAGAGCGCGTACTCCAAGATCGAGCGGGGCGAGCGCTATCTCAGCTTTGAGTAGTGCCGCCGCGTGGCGCTGGCACTGAACACCAGCATGGACTATCTCGCGGGGCTCACCGACGAGAAGAAGCCCTATCCCCGCAGCAGGTGACGATGATAAAAAAGCACCCGCGGCATAGCCGCGGGTGCTCTTCTATTCTTTTTAATTCTCAGGCAGGGCGCGGGCGGCGTCGCACAGCAGGGGCAGGGCCTTCTCAAACTCCACGCCGTACCAGGCGGCGCAGGGGTCCTGAGCCGTGACATCAATGCAGGAGAGGGTGAAGCGCACCGCCAGAGAGACGGCACCTTCCAGCGGCAGGCCCCGCATCATGCCGCCCACCACCGTGGCGGCGAAGATGTCGCCGGTGCCGTGGTAGGAGCCGGTCTGCCGCCGGTCCAGACACGTGAAGAACCGGCCGTCGGCGCTGTCGTAGCCCATGGCGCCCAGCCTGTCCGGCGTGAAGGACACGCCGGTGAGCACCACTTTTCCGGCACCCAGCGCCGCTACTTTTTGCAGCAGCTCACGGGTCATGGGCTCGTCCATGTCCTCGCGGTAGGGCGTACCGGTGAGGAGACATGCCTCTGTCAGGTTGGGCATGGCCACGTCGGCCCGGGCCACCACCCGCGCCATGGCGGCGGGGAAGTCGGGGCCAAAGCCGGAATAGAGCTTGCCGTGGTCCGCCATGGCGGGGTCCACGAAGATCATAGTATCGGGGCTTTTTACCGCGTCAAAGAAGTCCAGCACCTGCTGCACCTGGGGCACGGAGGCGATGTAGCCGGTATACAGCGCATCGAAGTGGACGTGCTGGGCCTGCCAGTGGGCGGCGATGGCGTCAAGCTGGTCCGTCAGGTCGCGGCTGACAAAGCCGGGGAAGGCGGTGTGGGCGCTGAGGACGGCGGTGGGCACGATGGCGCACTCCACGCCCAGAGCGGAGATCACCGGCAGCGCCACGGTCAGGGAACAGCGGCCCAGGCAGGAGATATCCTGTATGGATGCGATACGTTTCATGGCAGCTCCTCCTGTTTCGTCCGACAGCCCTCCGGCCGCTGAAAACGCTTCATGTCCACGCGGTCGGCGGGTATCTCCTCCGACACCGACAAGATCTCGCAGATCAGCCGGTCATCCAGCGTGTGCGCCATGGCGTCCTCTGTTCAAGATATGCAAGGGAAACCCTGATCGGGTTTCCCTTGCGCGTGCAGTTGTCCGCCCGCAGGCGACCGCTTTTGCAGCGCAAAAGCGCGCACCAAAAAGGAGCGGCCCGCAGGGGCGGACATTTCGTGGGCATCCTGCGGTCATGGCAGGGCGCACGGAACCCGCGTATACCGCAAGGAAGGGAATGTGTGCAAGGGAAACCTTGGTCGGGTTTCCCTTGCGCGTTCGGTTATCCGCCCGCAGGCGACCGCTTTTGCAGCGCAAAAGCGCGCACCAAAAAGGGACGGCCCGCAGAGGCGGACATTTTTGGTGCGGGCATGGGGACTCGAACCCCAACGCGTGAGCACGAGAACCTAAATCTCGCATGTCTACCAATTCCATCATGCCCGCAAACATATCCGCCATTATAGCACGTTTTCTGCGGCGGCGCAAGGGATGTCTGCCGGCCCTCGTCGACCTGCCCAGTACGGCGGAAGAGAAATTGTATAAGTTGCCGAAAAAGCCTGCGCGGACAGGGAATTTTCCTACAAATCCACAAAATAATGGTTGTCAGGTCCTGCAATATAAGCTATAATCGGTACATTGAGCTACTGTCCGCAGCCGTGTGGGCGGCGGACTTGAAGAAAATGAAGGGAGTACATCACCACTATGACTGCTAATGACATTCGCAATATTGCGCTGCTGGGCCACGGCGGGTCCGGCAAGACCTCGCTGGTCGAGCAGATGCTGTTTATGACCAAGGGCATCGACCGTCTGGGCAAGACCGCCGACGGCAACACCACCTGCGACTACGACGCCGAGGAGATCAAGCGCCAGATCTCCATCTCCCTGGCCTTTGCCCCCGTTATGTATAAGGGCAAGAAGATCAACGTCATGGACGCTCCCGGCAACTTCGATTTCTCCGGCGAGGCGGTGTGCGCCATCCGCGCCGCCGAGTGCGCCGTCATCGTGGGCAACGCCAAGGACGGTCTGTCCGTGGGTATGGAGCGCACCTGGAAGATGCTGGGCAAGAAGCCCCGCATGATGTTCATCAACCGCGTGGAGGAGGCCAACGCCGACTACGCATCCTGCATCGAGGCCGTCAAGGCCAAGTACGGCACCGCCATTGCCCCCATCGTGGCCACCAAGGCCGACGGCAACAAGGCCGTCACCGTCATCGTGGACCTGCTGCACAACAAAGCCTACGACGCCAAGGGCGAGTGCGCTATTCCCGCCGACATGGCCGACGAGGTGGAGGCCCTCCGCGCTGAGCTGATGGAGGCCGCCGCCGGCGCCGACGAGGAGCTGATGGAGAAGTTCTTCG
>OLOL01001151.1_pt1 | contig 24228 bp, 26 predicted proteins | sample 1673081 | NCBI WGS metagenome assembly OLOL01 (sample SAMEA3136753, study PRJEB25190) | human gut metagenome
TATATCTACAGTGAGTCGTTTGATACTGCGGGAATCGGAAGTGCGATCATGAACCGTCTTCTGAAGGCTGCAGGACATCATATAGAAAAATTGGTATGATACATTGCACAACAAGGAGGAGAACAATGTCGAAAGTACAGGTTATGGATCATCCGCTGATTCAGCACAAAATCAACTACATCCGCAATGAGGAAGTAGGATCAAAAGAATTCAGAGAAATCGTTGGGGAGATCGCATCATTGATGTGTTATGAAGCAACAAGAGATCTGAAGATGGAAGATGTTAAGATAAAAACACCAATCTGCGAGATGACAGGTAAGCAGTTAAGTGGTAAGAAACTGGCTGTAGTTCCGATCTTAAGAGCAGGCCTTGGAATGGTAGATGGAATGTTAAATATGATCCCATCTGCAAAGGTTGGACATATCGGTCTTTACAGAGATCCGCAGACATACGAACCGGTGGAATATTACTGCAAACTGCCATCTGACTGTGATGAAAGAGAAGTATTTGTCGTAGATCCAATGCTGGCAACCGGTGGATCATGTATAGCAGCACTTCAGATGCTGAAAGATAAAGGTGTAAAGCATCTGCGCTTTATGTGTATCATTGCAGCACCGGAAGGTGTAAAACATCTGCAGGAAGCACATCCGGATGTAGATGTATATATCGGTGCACTGGACGATCATTTGAATGAACATAAATATATCGTTCCGGGACTTGGTGACGCAGGAGACCGTATTTTCGGAACAAAATAGTGACGAGGAGAAACATATGGGAGATAAAAGAAAGGATTATATAAGCTGGGATGAATATTTCATGGGAGTTGCCAAACTTTCGGGAATGCGTTCTAAAGATCCAAATACGCAGGTTGGATGTTGTATAGTCAGTCAGGATAATAAGATTCTGTCAATGGGATATAATGGTCTGCCGACAGGCTGCTCGGACGATGTATTTCCATGGGGAAGAGAAGGGGACGATCCTTTGGAGACCAAATATGTATATACGGTTCACAGTGAGCTGAATGCGATCCTGAATTACCGGGGCGGCAGTCTTGAAGGAGCCAAATTATATGTATCCTTATTCCCATGCAATGAATGTGCCAAAGCAATCATTCAAAGCGGGATTAAAGAGGTTATCTATGATTGCAATAAATACGAGGGTACAGCTGCGGTAATGGCTTCCATGAAGATGTTTGATGCGGCGGGAGTAAACTATCATAAGTATCACCGCACGGACAGGGAAATTAAGATTTCGTTATAAGATATGAAAAACAGGTTTGGAAAAGGAATTCCGGACCTGTTTTTTTGTATCGCCATGCGTTCGGAAGAAACTGCTGGTGGCGGGTTCTGTAGATACCAAAGTATATAAAAGAGTGGAATAAAGTATGGATAAAAGGACATATAATTAAAAAAAGTAAAAAGAAATAAGAACAATTATGAAAAAATGGGGAACAAAAATTGCAGTAAATTTCCTGGTTCGAGGAATTGTCAGCTTCGCAATTATATTTTTTGTAAACGGATTTCTTGACGGACAGGGGATTTCTGCGTGTGTGGGAATGAATCCTGTCACATTTTTGACATCGGGAATCCTTGGATTTCCTGGGGTTGCCATGCTTTACGGTATAACTTTCTATCAAATTATGTGAACATTGCACAAAGATTAAAAATTTTTAAAAATACCATAGACAAATATAAATTATCAGGTATATAATCAGCCTACAAGTTACGAAGTAGCTTGTATCTGATTTGTAGTTCTAATTGTTAGATTCAAAAGATTCAATGAATTCAGTGCCATATCGGCAAGACGTTTCAGACATTTTTATAATGTATTGAAGGAGGGATAGTATGTGGTAAGCAGAAATCTGGTAATTTGCGACCAGGAAGAGAGATATGCGGCGGCGCTTGCACATTTTTTTATGAAGACCAAGGAATTGGCGCTTGGAGTGCAGGTGTGTAACAGTGTTGCGCAGGCCCTGAGACTGCAGGAGGAATCACCGATTGATATTCTTCTGATCGGCAGCGGTTATCCACAGGAAGAGCGGCAAAAAGTACGGGCAGAAAGTGTGTTTGTTCTGACACAATCGGAAGACGTGGCACATGAGACGCATGAGAAACTTATTAATAAATATCAGTCCGGAGAGGCCATCTTAAGAGATGTGATCGAACAGTGCCAGGAGTCGGTAGAACCGGGGAATTTCTTTCTTGGCACGGTGAAGAAAGAAAAGGTTCGGATCATCGGAATATTTTCCCCTGTTCATCGAAGCAGGAAGACCGGATATGCATTGAGACTGGGGAAAGATCTGGCCAAAACATATAATGTATTGTATCTGAATCTCGAGATGTATGGAGGTATCGGCGGTCATTTTCCTGAGATCGGACAGACAGTCGCAGATGCACTCTATTATTCGAGACAGGAAAAGAAGCATTTAAGAGCAGCACTTGCGGGTATGGTAAAGCATATGGGGCCGCTTGACTATCTTCTGCCAATGAGGATGTCGGAAGATCTGAAGGCAGTAAAGATAGAAGAATGGATGAGATTCATAGAGCAGATTGCCAGCCAGAGCATATATGAAGTGCTGATATTGGATATCGATGAAGGAATCCGGGGTGTATATGAACTTCTGAGGATGTGTACAGAGATACATGTAGCAGTAATAAAAGAGGAGGTGGCGCAGGCAAAGATGTTCCAGTTTGAAGAGGAGTTACATCTGATGGGATACGATGATGTCAGACATAAGATGATAAAAAAAGAACTGGAAGGATGATAAAGAATGATAGAAGCAGAGCAGCTCCATGCAAGAATCCTGGCCAGATTAGATATGACAAGGGACATGGAGGATGAAGAGCTGACAGAATTGATCTATGAAGTACTTCAGGAAGTCTCACAGGAAGAATATCTGCCGCTTGATCAGAAGACAATGCTTGGAAAAGAACTTTTCAATGCATTCCGGAAACTGGATCTGTTGCAGGAATTTCTGGAAGATGATGATATTACAGAGATTATGATCAATGGAACACAAAATATTTTTATTGAAAAGGCAGGGAGGATATCCCAGTCAGATAAAAGATTCTTGTCGGCGGACAAGCTGGAAGATGTGATTCAGCAGATCGTGGCAGGATCTAACAGACTGGTAAATGAGGCATCACCGATAGTGGATGCCAGACTTGCGGACGGATCTCGTGTAAATGTTGTGCTGCCACCGGTAGCACTGAACGGACCGATCGTTACAATCCGAAAATTTGCAAAAGAAGTAATTACAATGAATAAACTGATGGAATGGCAGTCAATCAATTCAGAAGTATCGGGATTTCTGGCTTCATTAGTAGCCGCCGGATACAATATATTCATCAGTGGTGGAACAGGATCCGGGAAAACCACATTCTTAAATGCATTATCGCAGTACATTCCAAAAAATGAACGCATCATCACAATTGAAGACAATGCAGAATTGCAGATTCAGAATATAAAGAATCTTGTAAGACTGGAGGCAAGGAACGCGAACGTAGAAGGAACCGGGGAGGTTACGATCAGAGATCTGATCAAATCGGCGCTTCGTATGAGGCCGGACCGTATCATCGTAGGAGAAGTGCGCTCGGCGGAAGCAATTGATATGCTTCAGGCACTTAATACAGGACACGACGGAAGTCTCAGTACGGGGCATGCGAACAGTCCGAAGGACATGATAAGCCGTCTGGAAACTATGGTACTGATGGGAATGGACCTTCCCCTCCCTGCAATTGAGCGTCAGATCGCGTCAGGACTGGATATCATTGTACATCTTGGAAGGCTTCGGGATAAAAGCAGGAAGGTGCTGGAAGTAACAGAGGTATTAGGATATTGGGATGGACAGATCCATTTGCAGACGATTTACCGGTATGAAGAGATTCGTAAGGAGGATGAAAATGTAACAGAAAATGAAAAAAAGGATCAGGAAAGTAAAGTCCATGGAGAATGGAAAAAAGTTGCGGAACTTTTTCACCGCGAAAAACTTGTGGCAGCAGGATATTACATTTAAAGAACGCACAAAAGCAGGGATGAAGACGGCCGGAATGATCGGCATTACAGCCTGGCTTTATTATCGCAGAGTGTGGGCCGCTATTTTTTTGATACTGCCGGGAATCTGGCTGTACAGGGAATTCCTGGAAGAAGAAAGTAAAAAGAAGGAACAGGAATTTCAAAAACAGTTCCGGGAGATGATACAGACACTGTCGTCGGCGCTTAATACAGGATATTCGGTGGAAAATGCATTTTATGAAACGCAAAAAGAACTTAAGATACAATATCCTGAAGAAGCGAGGATTTCCAGAGAATTACTTCTCATTACAAGGAAATTAAGAATGCATATTCCGGTTGAACAGGTCCTGGAAGAATTTGCAGAGAGGGTTCCGTCAGAGGATGTAAAAAGCTTTGTGACAGTATTTGTAACAGCGAAGAAAAGTGGCGGGGATATGATCGGGATTATCCGTAATACAACCAGTCAGATCGGCGATAAGATAGAGGTAAAAAGAGAGATTGATACACTACTTGCCGCAAAGAAATATGAATTTCAGATCATGTCGATGGTTCCGTATGGGATTATTGCTTATATGTCACTTAGTTTTTCTGATTTCATGGAAGAATTGTATGGGAATGTAACAGGAATAGGGGTGATGACGCTATGTCTCGGAATCTACGTGGGCGCTTATTATCTTGGAGTAAGGCTTCTGAGAATCGACGTATAGTGAAGGCAGCAGGCCTGATCATTGCTTTGGGGATATTAGTGACGGGAGCAGATATGGCATGTTCCCGGATACAGATGACACCATCCATAGAGAGAAATGACTACGGAAAAGGGAAAAAAGTGGAAGAACTGGATGTGGAGATCGGAAATAAAAAGAAAAAGGTCCGGACTTCGGTAGAGGTATCAGAGCGACAGTATTCTGCGAAGGAGGTACAGGAATTATTCTCAAGGATCATCAGGAAAATGGACAGGCTGATATTGGCCGGTAATGAGACATTGGATCGTGTGGATGAGGACCTGGATCTGGTCACAGATATCCCGGGGGAGCCTGTGAAGGTCTCCTGGGAACTGGACCGGTATGACGTAATGGATATCCAGGGCAAACTTAAGGAGCAGAATATCTCTGAAAAAGGAGTTCTTGTAAAACTGAATGCAGTCCTTACCTATACGGCAAACGAAGAAGAGCAGGCTTCTTATCAGTGCGTGGCATGTGTATATCCGAAAAAATTAAGCGGAGAAGAAAGCACAAAAAAGGACGTTGAAGAGGCAATAAAAAAAGCAGATACAGCAACAAAAGAAAAGAAAAAACTAATTCTGCCAGAGATGCTGGACACAAATGAACTCAGATATTATCAGGCCTTTAATGAACGCGGACCGGTTATAACGGTAATGGGAATGATGATAGGGATACTTCTGTATGCATTACAAAAACAGAATATCCGAAAGGCAGAAGAAGAAAGAAAAAAGCAGATGATCGAAGATTATCCGGAAGTCATCAGCAAACTGACATTGTATCTTGGTGCAGGAATGACGGTAAAGAAAGCATGGAGAAAGATAACCGAAGGATACATGAAGGAAAAAGAAGACAAAAATGAAAGATACGTATATGAAGAAATGAGACAGACCTGCCATGAAATGGACAGCGGCGTAACAGAAGCTGAAGGCTATGAAAATTTTGGAAGACGATGTGATCTGCAGATTTATATAAGGCTAGGAGCACTATTGTCACAAAATTTAAGAAAAGGAACGAAGGGATTATCAGAACTTTTAAAGCTGGAATCCATACAGGCTTTTGAAGAACGGAAGGCGCGGGCGAAAAGACTGGGTGAAGAAGCAGGAACGAAGCTGCTTTTGCCAATGTTTCTGATGCTGGTAGTGGTATTGATCATTGTTATAGTTCCGGCTTTTTTGACCATGCAGATATAAAGGATAAGAAAGGAAGAGATGTTATGTGGAGAATACGATATGCATTACAGGTATTAAAAGATGACAGGGGAATCGGAGTAGTGGAGGTGATATTGATCCTGGTGGTTCTCATTGGGCTTGTTATCATCTTCAAATCCCAGCTTACCAGTCTGGTGCAGACAATCTTTGAAAAAATCACCAGTGAAAGTTCGGGAATTTAAGTTATTATGCATTCGAAAGAAGCGGCCGGCTGCAGATTATGCAGATACCGAAGAGTGCAGGAAAAGCGGCCGGATAGGGACTGTTTGAATGGAGAAGTTACAGTCTATCTGACGTTGACTTTTGTTCTGTTTGTTTCTTTGATACTGGCTCTTGTGGAAAGTGCGTCGGTGCAGATGGCAAAGAATTACAGGCGGGCAGATATGAACCGGGTATTGGAATGTGTATTTGCAGAATATCAGAAAGAATTACTGGAAAATTATGACGTATTTGCCATTGAATGCGGTTATGAGACCGGGACTTACACGGAACAGAATATTCTGGATCGTTTTTCTTATTACGGTGCAGATATGGAAAATGAGATAGAGCGGATACAGTTGTTTACAGATAATAGCGGAGAGTTATTTCGTGATCAGGTCGGAAAATACATGAAACATAAGTACGGGATCGCGTGGGCGGATAAATATCTGGGAAATGTCTCTCTCTGGAAGAACCAGGAAGAGAAAGCGGATGAATTTACTGAGGAAGAGGAAAAGCAAAATGCTCAGCTTAAGGATCTTTTAGGAGAACAGGAAGCAGAACTTCCGGAAGAGGAAAATCCGATGCAGCATGTAGCAGAATTGAAACGTTCACCAATCTTAGAACTTGTGCTTCCGAAAGATAAGACAATATCGGAGAAACAGATATCATTACAGGAGATGCCGGAAAAAAGAGAAAATCATACCGGATATGGGGCTTTTTCAGATGTGGAACCGGAGGATGGAACGTTGACGTCCGTTTTGCTCGGAGAATATGTGATAGATCATTTTACAGATTTTACCGATGGACCGAAAGGAGGAGAACTTGATTATGAACTGGAATATATTCTGGCGGGCCGGGAAAGTGACAAAGGGAATCTGGAAACGGTGGCAAAGAAGCTTGTGATGTTGAGATTTGTGCCGAATTATATTTATCTTCAGACGAGCAGTACAAAACAGGCGGAAGCAAGGGCGGCGGCCGGGACTTTATGTACACTCCTGGCAGTCCCGGCTGTTACAGAGGCAGCGGCGCAGGGAATCCTGCTTGCCTGGGCATATGGAGAATCTGTTATGGATGTCAGATCACTTTTAGACGGGCAAAAGGCCGCAATTACCAAAGATGATACGAACTGGCAGTTATCGTTGTCCGGTCTTATGAAACTTGGAACAGATGAAGATACAGGAACCGGCATGGATGTGCAGGATGGTATGGGATACAAAGACTATATGAGGATGCTCTTATTTCTGGAAGGAAAGGAACGCATGTCTATGCGGGCAATGGGCATCATTGAGAAAAACATGCAGAGCATTTACGGACAGCCGGCGTTCCGGATCGATTACTGTGCAGGAAGAATGGAGATCCGTACAGTGTGTAATCTAAGAAGAGGAATAAAGTATCAGTACCGGACATATTACGGTTATCAGTAGAAAGAATCAGAGAACAAGATGTAATAGTATGAGGCGGATAAAGATGCCCTTTCAGGCATCAAAAATATCCCAAAATTATAATAAAAAAACAAAGAAAGGAGCAGGATTCGCATTATGAGTAACAATTTACTCCCCTCACAACCTATCTGTTATTCAGGCCTTGAAAGGGTATCTTTATCCGTCTCACAACTATTGCGCAGATTTTCCGATGACAGACAGAAAGGAAGCGTGACGGCAGAGGCAGCGGTTGCTGTACCGGTGTTCTTTCTGGCAGTCGTTACGATGTTGTATCTTCTGGAGATGATGGCAGTACATACGGCAGTGAGAAGCGGTCTTCAATATGCAGGAAAAAAAGCAGCTAAAGAAAGTTGTGTGACGCAGATACTGATGCCGTCAAGGATAGAGAATGATCTGGTGTATGCAGTGGGTGAAGAACGGCTTGGAAGAAGTATTGTAAGAGGCGGGAGCAGTGGAATAGACTGTTCACGGTCGAAGATGTCGGTCCGAACCGGGATCGGTAAATTAACGGCAGAGTATCAGGTAGTCATTCCGGTGCCGCTATTTGGGATTGCTCCGGTAAAATGCAGTGAGACAATGAAGATAAAGGCGTGGAGCGGATATGAACGGGAAGGGTGGATGGATACGGGAAATGATACGGTGTATGTAACGGAAACAGGACTTGTATATCATAAAGATTATCATTGTTCGCATCTGGATCTGTCGATCCGCATGACTCATTTGGAACTGGTAGAGGGACTTCGTAATGAAAACGGAGGCAAATACTATCCATGTGAACACTGTGTAAAAGGAAACGGGGGAAACATTTATATTACGAATTCGGGAGACCGGTATCACAGTTCGCTGTCGTGCAGTGGTTTAAAACGGACGATATATGCAATACCGATATCGGAGGCGGCAGGAAAGGGGGCCTGTTCCAGATGTGGACAATAAGCAAGGTGCTGGCAATGGCTGTATTAACAGGACTGTCAGTGATGGATTATAGAATACGGAAAGTTCCGCGGGATGTACTTCTGCTATGTATGGCAGGGGTGATCATCTATCAGGTACTGACGGGAAATGTAGACTGGAAATTGTCGGTGGCCGGTGGATTAAGCGGCATATTATTTTTATGGATCAGTAAAATTACCAATGAAGCGATTGGGTATGGGGACAGCCTGGCAATTCTGATCCTGGGGATATATCTGGGAATCTGGGGACTTTTGGAAGTGCTTATGACGGCATTTTTCATCCTTGGAATTATCGGATTGATCTGTGTGGTAATAAAAAGAAAAAAGAAAGGACTTGCTTTTCCTTTTTATCCATTTCTGACAGTGGGATATCTGCTTGGGGTATGTATAGGAGGAATCTGAGATGGAGGAAAGAAAGCAAAGGTGGTTAAAGGGCAGTTTTACCGTGGAGATGGCTTTTTTGATGCCAATGATATTATTCCTGATCATGGGATGTATAAGGATATCTTTTTATTATCATGACAAGAATATTATTGCAGGAGCCGCATATGAAACGGCGGTTACGGGAAGTACAAAGGTGAGAGAAAAGGATGGAATCAGCGAGAGTGAATTAAATGCGTTATTCAAAGAAAGGGTGGGAAGGAAGTGTATCTTATTTTCAAGAATAAGAGTACAAAGCAGTGTGGGAAAAGATGAAATTAAAGTACAGGCAGCTGCAAGACGAAAGAAAATGGCAATATCTGTAGAAAGCCGTGCAGCGGTGACGGAACCGGAGAAATATATCCGGGATATCAGAAGGATTAAAAGATGAGAAGGATCAGATAATGGAACGAAAGATAACGATAGAAGAACACGTATTATATAAAGAGGATTACCAGATGAAAATGTTAAAAGCAAATTCGCCGGAGGGCTTTTTGCATGTAGGAGGAAGAGGTGTTAATGGCAGCAGTTATTATGATTATGATGTAAGTGGTAAGGTATCAATGCAGGCGATGTATGCCAGAGCGAAATTAAAAGCAGAAGATATAAGGCACTTTATGGAACAGTTAGGAAATGTACTTAAGGAAGCGGAACGTTATCTTCTGGATATTCATTGTATCCTGATGGATCCGGAATACATTTTCTATGAAGAGGGCAGATATTACTTTTGTTATTATCCTTTGGCAAAACAGGATATATGGGAGAAGTTTCATATATTGACGGAGTATATGGTAAAAGTTGCGGATTATCAGGAAGAAGAATGTGTCCGTCTGGCATTTTTATTGCATAAAGAGACAATGGAGGATAATTACAGTCTGGAAAAACTAATTGCAGCATGTGAAGAAAAGAAAAAAGAAGAAACGAAGATTCCGGATATAAGAAAAGAAACGATGATCGATGAATTGCTGGAGGAACGAAGGGAAAAGACATCATATTATGATACCAGAGAACATGACTGGATATCGGAGCAGGAGATGGGGAGTTCGATCATGAGAGAGACGGATAATCTATGGATGCCGGTAAAGCGCTTCCTGAATAAACACAAGAAGTCAAAATGGGGTGACTGGGACGGACTGCATATAGAGGAAGAAGAGCTGTGATAAAATTCAGTTAAATATAGAATAAAATGATTAAGAATTCAGGTAATCTATGTTATACTAAAAGAGACAGAAGATGAACAAAGCGAAAGGTAATGAAGCGTATAAATGAACAAGAATACGATTAAAGCGCCATGTACGATATTACTGGCAGCAGTGAATGTCATTGTATTTCTGGTCCTGTCTTTTCTGGGGATGACAGAAGATGGTGAATTCATGTTGAAGCACGGAGCCATGTATGTTCCATATCTGATACAAAGAGGAGAGTACTACAGGCTATTTTCCAGTATGTTTCTTCACTTTGGGTATGATCATCTTGTCAATAATATGATTGTACTTGTAGCTATGGGATGGAATCTTGAACTTGACATAGGAAAAGTAAAGTTTCTCATTGTGTATTTCGTAAGTGGACTGGCGGGGAATGTTCTGTCGGCATGGTGGGATATACAGACCGGAAGTATGGCTATATCGGCGGGGGGGGCCGGGGCTATCTTTGGGATCATTGGAGCACTTCTGTATGTGGCAATCCGTAACAGAGGACGGATTGGAGACATATCCGGCAGAGGCCTGGTCTTTATGATCGTACTGACATTGTATTATGGATTTACCAGTGGTGGTGTTGATAATATGGCACATATAGGAGGCCTGCTTGCCGGCTTTTTATCAGGAGTTCTTCTCTATCGGAAGCGTAAGGATAAATACCGTACCGGCATATCGTGCTGATCTAAGTGTAATTGTACCGTGATGAGCCTGGATGATCCGGCGTGTGATTGCAAGACCAAGTCCGGTTCCATCAACTTTGTGAGTGATGAATGGTTCAAAGATGTGTTCTTGATCTTCAGGAGCAATACCACAGCCGTTGTCAGAGATTTCGATATGAAGCAAATCTGCATCGGCGGTTACGGACAATGAGATCTGTGGGGAGTGTGCCGGCATATCGTGCTGATCCTGAGAAGGTGATTCGGTACGGACCGCATCAGCGGCATTGCGAAGAAGATTGAGCAGTGCCTGACGAAGTTTTACAGAATCGGCAGATAGAACTGGCAGATCTTCCGGTATGTATGAAGTGAATTCAATATCTGTATCTATAATAGAAGAAGCAAAGGACAGAGCAATTCTGCGGAAAAAGCTGCCGGTACTTAACGGAGCAAGATCCAGCCGTTCACCGTTGTTATAAGAAGACAGATCTTCTAATAACAGTTTCATATATTCGATGTCCTGGTGAAGCTCTGACCAGTGAGCGAATTCCAGTACTTCGGGATGTTGTGATTCGATAAGTTGAAGCGTGCTGTAAACGAGGGTCAGAGGATTACGGATTTCGTGACTGATGGTGCTGATATCCATCTGATGAGACTTAAAAATCCGGTTAAAAAGTTCTTCTGTTTCAGGATGTTCCTGTATAATCTGTTGTAATTTGTCATGGTCTGTCGATGATAACATAATAACTACCGCCCCTTTCTGAGGTATCAGTTTAGCATTGGTGGTTTAAATAATCAATCATTTATTTTCAGAGAAAGAAGGATAATATTATGAAAGACAATAACTGCATTTTTTGTAAACTTGCAAATGGAGAGATTCCTACAGCTACTATTTATGAAGATGAAGATTTTCGTGTGATCCTGGATGCAAATCCGGCAGCTAAGGGACATGCACTCATCCTTCCGAAAGAACATTATGCCAATCTTTATGAGCTGGATGATGAGCTTGCGGGAAAATCAATGATTCTTGCAAAGAAGATGATCACAAAGCTTACAAAAGCACTGGACTGTGATGGCTATAATATCGTCCAGAACAATGGTGAAGCAGCTGGACAGACAGTATTTCATTATCATGTACATATGATTCCAAGACACAAAGATGATAAAGTGGGACTTGGATGGACAATGCATGAACTTACAGAAGAAGAAAAAGAAGATGTTTTATCGAAAATTTAACAGATAAAAGATAGGAGCGTAAAGTGGAAAAAGAGTTTACAGAGGGAGATGCCTTTGTGGCTGCATACAGCGAATACTTCGGTGTTGTATACAAAGAGGCATTAAAATACTCTGGAAACCATCACATAGCAGAAGAGATTGCTCAGGATGCCTTTTTCACCGCATATATACAGTTTGGAAGTGAATCAAAACAGCAGATTAGAACATGGATGCTTATGTTCGCAAGGTACAGAGCGATGAATTATATAAGAGATCATAAGCGTGAAGTTCCATTGGCAGAGATTACGATGGCGGATGACAGATATCCGAATTCATTGATCGATGACAGTTCAGAAGATCGTGTGGTTGCACTACTGAAAGAGCAATGTTTCCATGAACTTGGAATTGATATTTTCCGTGAACTGTATCAGAAGAATGCGAGATGGTACAAAGCCGTGACTCTTGTATATTATGCGGATATGCCACAGAAAGAAGTCGCAAAGAGAATGGGCATTACATTAAATGCATTAGAAGGCATACTAAAGAGAGCAAGAAAATGGATGATAAAAAGGTATAAAGATCAGTATGACCGCTTACACGATATATAAAAAACAGGTGGGATGTACAGCCACCTGTTTTTTATACCAAAGTATGCAAGAGAAACTACCAGTGGCAGGTTCTCTGCATATAAGATCAATGAATGAGAATGCTTCTGGATTAGTGTCTGGCAGCAGCCTCGATCAGATCAATGATGGTGTCGATAGAATTCTGCTGAGGAGAATTCTTCATGGTCTGAATGTATGTTTCACGATTCTGATACAGGTTCATGATCGCATCAAGAAGAACATCATGATTAAGCTCTTCCTCTTCAAGAACGACACTGTAGCCCTGACGTTCGAAAGAACGGGCATTTAAGATCTGGTCTCCACGACTTGCATTTGCAGAAAGTGGAATCAGAAGATTCGGTTTGTGCAGTGCAAGAAGTTCGCAGATCGCATTGGCTCCGGCTCTTGAGATAACGAGATCCGTCAGAGCAAAGAGGTCTTTTAATTCGTCTTTGATATATTCGAATTGTGCATAACCCTGAAGGCCTTTCAGAGATTCATCAACTTTGCCCTTACCACAGAGATGAACAACCTGGAAAGACTGAAGCAGTTCAGGAAGGACACTGCGGACTGCATCGTTGACGGCAACTGAACCAAGACTTCCACCGACTACCATGATTACTGGTTTGTCCTGTGTGAAGTGCAAAAATTCTAAAGCTTTATATTTATCACCGGATAACAGTTCCTGACGAATAGGAGAGCCTGTCAGAACAGCCTTTCCAGCAGGAAGATGCTCGATGGTTTCCGGGAAATTACAGCAGATTTTTGATGCCGATGGCATAGAAATCTTATTAGCAAGTCCCGGTGTCATGTCTGACTCATGGATAATGGTCGGAACATGACGGCTTTTACCGGCAAGAACAACAGGAACGGATACGAAGCCACCTTTGGAAAAGATTACATCAGGATGAAGAATCTTTACAAGTTTTTTCGCTTCGCCGAGTCCTTTGATTACACGGAATGGATCTGTAAAGTTCTGAACGCTGAAATAGCGGCGAAGTTTACCGGTTGAGATTCCATGATACGGGATACCGAACTGTTCAATCAGTTCTTTTTCAATTCCGTTGTAAGAACCTATATAGTGAATATCATAGTTTAATTCTTTCAGGCGTGGCAGAAGAGCGATGTTAGGTGTAACATGCCCGGCAGTGCCGCCACCGGTTAAGATAATACGTTTCATAATTACCTCCAGACTTGAATATGTATTATTTTCGAATCAATAATATAATAAAGATTATACCTATATTATACTTTCTGAAAGAAATAGGTCAAGTGGCAAAACTATGGAGAAATTTACAGACCAGTCAAAAATTTGAGGGTAGCAAAATGAATAATGAGAAAGATGAATTGAAAGAATGCATTGCCAGAGAATTTGAGGAGATTGCAAAAGAGGAAGAAGAGTCCCTTGAAAAAGATACAAGTCTTGTTGTGCCTGAGGGAACGAAGGAGGCTGTCCTTGCAAGATTAAAAGAACAGATGAGAGAATATCAGCGCGAACAGGCGGAAAATGAAGCCAGAGAAAGAGAAGAAGCCATCAATAACCTGTCTGAAGAAGACCGCAGAGCACTGGAACTCGGAAGAAAGATGCTGAAGGCCGAAGTTGGAACGGCAGATACATCAGAAAAGAAAGTTCATTATCGCAGAAAACCTCTGAAGATATATCTGGCACTGGCCGCTGTTATCGTATGCGTACTGGCAATGGGAATCACCAGCATGGGAGGACCGGAAAGAGTTGTACGGATGGTGAGACAGGCTGTTGGAGATAGAGATGTAGAACAGGTAGATTCGAATAAGACAGATAAGCAAAATAAGATAATTGAGGATGAAGCAGAAGAAGAGGCATATCAGAAAATACGTGATACATTTGACACAGATGTAGTTAAGGTATTTGTTTGTTTACCGGATATGGAGTTCGATACAATGAATCTGGATGAGAGTAAGCAAGTTGCGGAGATGTATTATAGTTATGATGGAGAAACAATAGGATATATAATTAATATGCCATATAGAGATAGCTCATGGGGAGTGGATTTTGAAGATTCTATAGAAAAGGAATATTCAAAATCTGTAAATAATTGTGAAATTAAGATAACATTATATAAGCTAAAAGATAATGAAAAATCAGGATGTGTAGCAAAGTTTAAATATGGAAGTATAGAATATTTATTAACAGGAACAATGAAACAACAAGATTTCGAAAAAATTTTAAAAAATTTAGTTTTTCCAAAATAAAGGCGACAGTTTTTTGAAAGTTATGTGTATTAATATATGAGGGCGAAAAAATAAGTACGAATGGAGGTGAAATATGAAGAGGAGATTAGTGTCTATGTGTCTGGCAGTAATGCTAGTCGGAGGATTATCGCTTACATCGATGCATGAAGTGAAGGCTGCGGAAAATAAAGTGATTGATGGATCGGAATTAACCCATGATGAGGAATCAATAGGTTATGATACCAAGATTACCAGAGGTGAAGATTTGATGACGGGTTATTCTAAATGCACGAAGCTCGCAGAAGGCAAGATATATGTTGGTGGGACGACGATTGCAAGACATGTAGTTGACAGCGTACAAATAGGTGTACTTGTAGAACGCGCCAAAGAAGAAGATACAAAATGGTCTTACTACGACGGATGGCAGAAAGAAAACCTGAATATGAATCGTGTAACTTCTAACAGGACGTTATACGTCGAAGGTGATTATTATTACCGTGTACGTTGCACACATGCAGCTAACAGCGACGTGAGCAGTTCTTTTACAAATGGCGTTTATGTTGAATAGCACAATCCTTAAAAGAGCATAGAAGCAAAAAACACAACACAAGAAGCAAAAAAACAGTAAAGTTAAAAAAACGACGATGAATGTTTAAAGTAGAACAATAGGACGGAATAACTCGAGGTAATTAAAGGACCGAAGGTCCGATGCAAGCAGAAGATTATAAAGCAGTGGTAAAAGATGTAGTTGGCAGGGATTGAAAAATAAGGTAGTTTATAACAAGGCAAAGACGTAAAAATATGTAATTATAATGTATAACAAAAAAACCATAAACTAATAAAGACAAATATCCATAAAACAAATAAAAGATAAGTAATGCATCAATACTAGTGAACGAAAAACAATTAAAAAAGTAACAATTGTAACAAGTAAACGAAACACTGAATAAAGATCGAAATCTTGCAGTATGAGTACATAAAAAAGAAGGTATCCCCATAAAAGGCTACAAGTCTTCCCCGATAAGGGGAGGACTTGTAGTCTTTTTTTTCTGTAGTTGTAAAATTCGCAGAAAATTATTCTCCAAGAGCCTGTTTTAAAGCTTTGGATAACTGGTCAGGGCAGGATGTTGGTCTTGCACCACATGTTGTTCCTTCCAGACGTTTGATCACTTCGTGAGCGTCCATTCCTTTTACAAGGCTGCTGATTCCGGCTGTATTTCCGGCACATCCGCCTACGAATTCTACATTTGCGATTTTATCTCCGTCAAGTTCTACATGGATCAGTCGAGAACAGACTCCTGATGGTTTGTAATCCATATCTATTACCTCCTGTTGCTTTTGTAAATAATTGTTTTATTGTCATACGTCTCAGATTATAACAGAGATTCTGTCTGTTTGCTACTTATTTCGCCGGTTGAAATCGAATTTTCTATAAGATATAATAGGGCATAGACGAATTAATATAGAAAATATCGTAATAACAGGAGGATATAGAGCTATGATAGGTATTATCGGAGCAATGGAAGAAGAAGTGGCAGAACTTAAAAAAGATATGCAGATCGATGAGACTATAGAACAGGCAGGGATGGTATTCTGCAAAGGTTCATTGGGCGGCAAAGATGTTGTTATTGTAAGAAGTGGTATCGGTAAGGTGAATGCAGGAATCTGTGCACAGATCCTGGTGGACAGATTTGGTGTGGATACATTGATTAATACCGGTATTGCGGGTTCACTGGATGCACAGATCGATATCGGAGATATGGTGATCTCGACAGATGCACTGCATCACGATATGGATGCGACGATATTCGGAGATCCGGCAGGACAGATCCCAAGAATGGACACACTGTCATTCCCGGCAGATGAAAAACTGGTCAAGAAGGCAGTAGCAGCAAATGAGAAAGCCAATCCGGATATTCACACATTTACCGGAAGAGTGGTAAGCGGCGATCAGTTTATTTCGGATAAAGATGTGAAGGAAAGAATCTCATCATTATTCCATCCGATGTGTGTAGAGATGGAAGGTGCGGGAATTGCCCAGGCAGCTTACCTGAACAAAGTTTCGTATGTCATCATTCGTGCAATTTCGGATAAAGCTGACAACAGCGCGACTATGGATTATCCAACGTTTGAAAAGAAGGCAATTGCCCACAGTGTAAGACTTATGAAGGAATTACTGCCGATGATCTAGGTATAAGTGAAAAGGCATACAATTTAAAATATCACAGAATGTGCCCGGAACTGACATGATATGTGGTTTTCTGTGCGAAATATAAGGAACGAAATTAAGCGCCCTCCTGTTTGATTTACAGTATAATGCAAATCAAAAGGAGGGCTTTTATTATGCTGGAAATGTTATTGGACAAGAAGTTACTGTTCGTACTCATGGGGATCCTGACCGGACTTGGTGTGGTGGACAAGTGTATCGTGAGTATGACGATGAAACGTATGGTGGAGGCGGCGGGAAGTATGAGTAAGAGTAACCACCCGCTGATGCGCCTGGTCCGTGCGAAATTCGAACACGCATGTATGATCAGCGATACGGTGGAAAACGTAGGGGTATTTGTGGATAAGTATCTGTATGAGTATAAAGTCTGTGGATTACGACTTCACACGCTGCGCAGGCTGGAGAAGATATGTGCGGGACTGCTTATCGTAACCGGACTTGTCGGTGCGGGACTGAGTTATCAGGTATATGGCATGGGAGATGCTGTCCTGCGGATGGGTGCATGTGGCGCAGGACTTGGAATCCTGGTATGGCTGTTCCATCTGACAACGGATGAGAATTATTGCATGCAGATGGCAAAGAACTATATGGTAGATTATCTGGAAAATGTATGTCTCCATAAGTATGAAAAGGCAAATCAGAAAGAACGCACCGGACGACGAGACAGTGTGATCAAAAAAGACGAGACAAATGATACAAAAGAAGAAAAGGCAGAAAAAGAGGACAAAACGGAGCAAGAAGAAAAAGAAGAATCTGTTCCGGTATCCGGCTCCGGTGTTGTGCAGATGCAGCGTGAGAGCCGCAGAAAAGAAAGAGTAAAGGAGAACGCCAGGAACCTGGCAAAAGCATCGGCGCGGCTTGCCGGTACAGACGGGAGTAAAAGTACAGAAGATATATTGCAAGAAGAGGTACAAAGTACCGGGACTCTGGCCGGTAATGCGCAGGCAATGGAGATTAAAGGAAATGCCGATAAGGAGTCTGCACAGGAAGATGTACAGGAAGAAATACCGAAAGAAGACACCATACGTGAGCTTCCAAAGGATGAGATGATCCGCCAGATCCTGCGGGAGTTTATGGCTTGATAATATAATGTTATTTTGCTAAAATATACGCATGAATAATATATTTGATAAATTAAAGAATTACAGCGATTCTGACTACTATGCATTCCATATGCCGGGGCACAAGAGAAATCTGGATCTGATGGACGGGACATCTCCGTACCGGATCGATATTACAGAGATTGATGGCTTTGATGATCTGCATCATGCAGAGGGAATTCTAAGAGATGCGCAGGAAAGAGCAGCAAGAGTTTACCATGCGGACGAGACACATTTTCTGGTGAATGGAAGTACGGTTGGAATCTTAAGTGCAATATTAGGAACAACTGAAAAAGGAGATTCCATACTTGTGGCAAGAAATTGCCACAAGTCTGTGTATCATGCGATATATCTGAATGAACTGGATCCGGTCTATCTCTATCCGAAATTCGATACGGAACAGGGACTGAGCACAGAGATTGATGCTGCGGATGTACAAAAAGCACTGGAAGAACATCCGAAGATCCGCGCGGTGATGATTGTGTCACCGACATATGATGGTGTGGTGTCGGACATCGAAAAGATTGCAGAGATTGTGCATGCAAAAGGGTGTCCGCTGATCGTGGATGAAGCACACGGTGCGCATTTCGGATTTGATCCGTATTTCCCAAAGAGTGCGAATATATATGGTGCGGATCTGGTGATCAACAGTCTTCATAAGACGCTTCCGGCGCTGACACAGACGGCGCTTCTGCATGTGAACGGGGACATGGTGAAGCGAAGAAAAGTGAAACAGTATCTGGATATGCTGCAGACGAGCAGTCCGTCGTATATATTGATGGCGAGCATCGATGCGTGTATCGGAATGCTGGAAGAGACACTTGAAACGCATTCGGATGCAAGATCAGATTATAAATATAAAAATATTTTTTCTGAGTATGCCAATCGCATTGAAGCACTTCGCAAAGATCTGAAACGGCTTAAGTATCTGAAAATTATCCAGACTGATAATACAGACCGCTATGACAGATCCAAATTCGTGATCTCCGTAAAACACGCACCGATGTCCAGTCACGAGCTGTATGAGATATTACTTCATAGATATCATTTGCAGATGGAAATGCTGGCAGGGACCTATGTTCTGGCTATGACAACTGTGGGAGATACGCAGGAAGGTCTGGACCGGTTGAGAGATGCGTTGCTAGAGATTGATAAAGAGATAGATACCAGGCAGGGCCGGCCGGCTGCTATTGAAACTGACCTCCCACTTTCCGGCAGACAGCCGGCACTTGAAAAAGTGTGGACGATCGCAGAGGCAGTGAACCGCAGGGATAAGATACAAAAACGAAGCTTTGAAGACAGTATCGGATGCATTTCCGTGGAATACGCATACCTCTATCCGCCGGGAAGCCCGCTGATCGTACCGGGTGAGCGTATTACAAAAGAAGCGGTAGAGATACTTCACTGGTATCAGGAACATGATTTTTCGATTGAGGGACTTCAATCGGAAGATGGCATAGAGGTGTGGATAGATGGGTAAGATATACTACATGATGGGTAAAAGCTCTTCGGGAAAGGATACGATTTACAAAGATATCAGAAAGGATCTTCCGGAACTTAAGACTTTAACTTTATATACGACCAGACCGATGCGTGAAGGCGAGAAAGATGGAGTGGAATATTACTTCGTAACGGATGAAATACTTGAAAAATACCGTGAAGAAGGTAAAATAATTGAACTTCGCACCTATCAAACCGTGTATGGGGACTGGAAATATGCTACAATAGATGATGGACAGATTAATCTGGATGAAAATGATTATCTCATGATCGGTACACTGGAGTCTTATATAAAGACAAAAGAGTACTATGGAAATGAGAACCTGATCCCGCTTTATATCGAAGTGGAGGACAAAGAACGCCTGATGCGCGCGATCGTGCGAGAACAGCAGCAGGATCATCCGGGCTATGAAGAAGTCTGCAGAAGATTTCTGGCAGATCAGAAGGATTTCTCAGAAGAGAATCTTGCGGCAGCAGGAATTACAAGAAGATATCAGAATGATGATAAAGTACGATGCAAAGAAGAAATAGTAGAGGTAATACGAGATGGGAAGCTTTAAAGATGTGGTTGGCCACAAAGACATATTAAAATATATCAGCAGTGCAGTAGAGAATAACAGGGTCTCTCATGCATATATTCTGAACGGGGAGAGAGGTTCCGGTAAGAAGATGCTGGCGAATCTGTTCGCCATGACGCTTTTGGGTGAGACCGGGGACAATGAACCGTGTGGAAAATGTCATTCCTGCAAGCAGGCAGAGAGTGGCAATCATCCGGACATTATCCGTGTGACACATGAAAAGCCGAACAGCATCAGCGTAGATGATATCCGTACACAGGTGAATAACACTGTGGATATCAAACCATATCAGGGACCGTACAAAGTCTACATTATCCCACAGGCAGATATGATGACACCGCAGGCACAGAATGCGATCCTGAAGACGATCGAGGAACCGCCGTCATATGCAGTTTTCTTGCTGCTGACGGAGAATGCGGAGACATTACTTCCGACGATCAATTCCAGATGTGTAATGTTAAAGCTGCGTAATATCAAAGATACACTGATCAAAAAGTATCTGATGGAGAATCTGGAGATCCCGGATTATAAAGCAGATATGTGCACGGCATTTGCACAGGGTAATATGGGACGTGCGATCATGCTGGCCAATTCCGATCATTTTAACGAGATCAGAGAAGAAGCGGTACAGCTTCTGAAGCATATCAGTGAGATGGAATTAAATGAAATCGTTGCTGCGGTTAAGAATATATCCGTATATAAATTAGAGATCACAGACTACCTGGACATTATCATGATCTGGTACAGGGATGTCTTATTATATAAAGCAACAAAAGAGATTGATAAGGTCGTATTCAAAGACCAGTTACAGAGTATAAAAGAACAGGCGAGAAAGAGCTCTTATGAAGGAATCGAACTGATCCTGGAGAGCCTTGAGAAAGCGAAAGCCAGACTGAAAGCGAATGTTAACTTCGATCTGGTTATGGAGCTTTTGTTCCTGACCATAAAGGAGAACTAATCATATGACGAAGGTAATAGGCGTTAGATTCAGAACTGCCGGAAAAATATATTTCTTTTCACCGGGAAAACTTGAGATCAAGACCGGTGATAAGGTAATCGTTGAGACTGCAAGAGGTGTGGAATTTGGTTCCGTAGTAACCGGACCGAAAGAAGTGGAAGATGACAAGATCACACAGCCACTCAAATACGTGATCCGTCTTGCGACAGAGGACGATAAGAAAAAAGAAGAGAAGAATAAAGAAAAAGAAAAAGAAGCATTCAAGATTTGTTTAGACAAGATCCACAAACACGGCCTTGAGATGAAACTGATCGATGCAGAATATACATTTGATAATAATAAAGTGCTGTTTTACTTTACGGCAGACGGACGAATTGATTTCCGTGAGCTTGTAAAGGATCTGGCGAGTGTGTTCCGTACCAGAATCGAGTTAAGACAGATCGGAGTGCGTGATGAGACGAAGATCCGCGGCGGGATCGGTATCTGTGGAAGACCACTTTGCTGCCACACGTATTTATCCGAGTTCGCACCGGTATCGATCAAGATGGCGAAAGAACAGAATCTTTCACTGAACCCGACAAAGATATCCGGAGTCTGCGGAAGACTGATGTGCTGTCTGACGAATGAAGAAGAGACATATGAAGAACTGAACAGCCATCTTCCGGCGAACGGAGATCATGTGACGACACCGGAAGGATTAAGAGGAGATGTACAGTCAGTTAACGTGCTCCGCCAGCTGGTTAAGGTTGTTGTGACGCTGGATAATGACGAGAAAGAGATCCGTGAATATCCGGCAGCAGAACTGAAGTTCAAACCAAGACGTAAGAAGAAAGACGTAAGACTTTCGAAAGAAGAGATGAAGGAACTGAAGGCGTTAGAAGAAAAGAACGGAGCGTCAAAATTAGATGATAACTAAATTACTTCCGAATGAAAGACTGGATGATCTGCAGATCAAAGGATATGAGATCATTCAAAGTCCGGGCCGTTTCTGTTTTGGAATGGATGCAGTGCTTTTGTCAGCATTTGCCAGAGTAAAGAAGAATGAAAAAGCACTGGATCTCGGAACGGGAACAGGAATTCTTCCGATACTTCTGGAGGCAAAATATCCGGGACTGCATTATACGGGACTGGAGATCCAGGAAGAGAGTGCAGATATGGCAAGGCGCAGTGTCAGTTATAACGGGCTGGAAGAACGGATCGACATTGTAACGGGAGATATCAAGGAGGCAGCATCCATATTCGGAGCCGCCTCTTTTGGGGTTATTACAACCAATCCCCCGTATATGATCGGAGACCACGGACTGAAGAATCAGAATGAAGCATTGTATATTGCAAGACATGAGGCACTTTGTACACTGGATGATATCTTAAGAGAGAGTGCGAAGATACTGAAAGTTAAAGGAAGATTCTATATGGTCCACAGACCGTTCAGGCTTCCGGAGATCATGACAAAGATGTGTGCGTATGGAATTGAGCCGAAGCGTATGCGGCTGGTATATCCGTATATAGATAAAGAACCGAATATGGTTCTGATCGAAGGAATGAAGGGCGGCAATCCGAGGATGCAGGTAGAACCGCCGTTGGTTGTATATCAGAAAGATGGAAGTTATACGGAGGAACTGCTTGCACTCTACGGAATGAGTCCGTCGTAAGTAAGGAAAATATCACGGCGCAAAAGCCATGGCAGCAGATGGACCGGGCAGATAGATACAGAGCAGGCACCAAACATAAGATGGAGGAGTATGAGATGGCAGGAACATTGTACTTATGTGCAACACCGATAGGGAATCTGGAAGATATGACATTCCGGGCGGTGAGGATATTAAAAGAAGTGGATCTGATCGCAGCAGAAGATACCAGAAACAGTATCAAGCTTCTGAATCATTTTGAGATTAAGACACCGATGACCAGCTATCATGAATATAATAAGATAGAAAAAGGACACAAACTTGTAGAACGTCTGCAAGGCGGTGAGAACATTGCAGTGATCACGGATGCCGGGATGCCAGGAATCTCTGATCCGGGCGAAGAACTGGTGAAGATGTGTCAGGAAGCAGGGATCACGGTTACAGCTGTTCCGGGAGCCTGTGCATGTGTCACGGCGCTTACGATATCCGGACTTGGAACGAGAAGGTTCGCATTTGAGGCATTTCTTCCAACGGATAAGAAAGAAAGACAGGCCGTTCTGGAGGAACTGAAAGATGAGACGAGAACTATGGTCATCTATGAAGCACCGCACAGACTGGTCCGTACATTGAAGACGCTTCAGGAGACTCTCGGTAACAGACGTATCAGCATCTGCAGAGAACTTACGAAGAAGCACGAGACCGTATTTGCCACAACGATCGAAGATGCGCTGGCATATTATGATGTACAGGAGCCGAAGGGTGAATGTGTCATGGTGATCGAAGGAAAGAGCAGAGAAGAGATCCGCAATGAGGAAAAAGCCAGATGGGAAGAGATGAGTATCGAAGAACATATGGAACTTTATCTCGGACAGGGAATGGACAAAAAATCTGCGATGAAACAGGTGGCAAAAGACAGAGGTGTAGGAAAAAGAGATATTTACCAGGCACTTTTATAGGCTGTTCGTCAACTTGTATAGAAAAAGAGAAAAAGATTGTTCAACTTGGGCATTACCCGGGTTGAACTTTTTTTATATACTTTTATCAGAACGAAACAGATAACGACTGGAATAAAAATGATTATAAATCAGGAGGAATTATAGCAATGGCAAGTTTATCATTGAAACACATTAACAAAACATATCCAAATGGATTTGAAGCAGTGAAAGACTTCAACCTTGAGATTGAAGATAAAGAATTCATCATCTTCGTAGGACCTTCAGGATGTGGTAAATCTACAACACTTCGTATGATCGCCGGTCTGGAAGATATCACTTCCGGAGAATTAAAGATCGGAGACAGAGTGGTAAATGACGTAGAGCCAAAAGACAGAGATATCGCAATGGTATTCCAGAACTATGCTCTGTACCCACATATGACTGTATATGATAACATGG
>OLOL01001176.1_pt1 | contig 23870 bp, 15 predicted proteins | sample 1673081 | NCBI WGS metagenome assembly OLOL01 (sample SAMEA3136753, study PRJEB25190) | human gut metagenome
TGTTATATGTAATCACGGCCGAACAAGCTGCATAACTTAACCTCTTTCTTCTTCTTCTCTCCTTTCTCTCCCCGGCGCCCATCACGCCGGGGTTTCTTTTTGCGGTGGGTACAGCCGTCTTACTCGGCCGCCGCCTTCATGGCCACGGCGCCGACGTAGTAGACCGGCTTGTCGAAGTTCGGCTGGAACAGGAAGTCCACGTTGGCGAGCTGGTCGATGGTGAAGCCGGCCTGAATCGCCATGGAAATCACGTTTGCCGCGCCGGAGATATCGGCCTTGGAACAGAACTGGCCGCCCTTGACCTTGCGGGTTTCCGGGTCCCAGGTCAGAATCGACGTGACTGGGGTGGTGGTGAGCATGAAGTCCGGGCGATAATCCTCGGTGAGCGAGGTCTCGCGGACCGTGAGCCCGCGGCGTTCGGCACCGGCGCGGGTCAGGCCGGAGGCGGCGAGCGAGAGATCGTACAGCTGCACGGCGGACGTGGCCTGCGTGCCCATGTACTTCACGGTCGGCGTCTCGATGTTGCGGCCCACCAGCAGGCCCTGGCGCACCGCGTTGGTGGCCAGCGGAATGTAATCGTGCTGGCCGGTGGGGTTGTAGAACACGGTGGCGGAGTCGCCGGCGGCGTACACGCCCGGCGCGGACGCCTGCATGTAGTCGTCGACCACGATCGCGCCGTTCGGCAGCATGTCCACCTTGCCCTTGAGCAGGTCGGTGTTCGGCAGGAAGCCGACGGCCAGAATCGCCATTTCGGCCGTGTACTCGCCCTTTTCGGTGACCACAGTGACGGTGTCGTCGTCATTGTCGCGGAACTCGACCACCTTCTGGCCGAGCGCGAGCGTGACGCCGTGCTCCTCGAACGCGGCCGCCACCTGATCGGTGATGGTCTTATCGAAATTATTGGCCAGCGGGCGATCAAGGCCGTCGACCAGCGTGGTCTTGACGCCGGTGACGCTGAACTGCTCGGCGATTTCCGCGCCGATATAGCCCGACCCGATCACCACTGCCGACTTGGCGGTTTTCGCCTTTTCCTTGATGGCGATGGCGTGATCCCAGTTCTTGCACAGCAGCACATGCGGGCTGTCGATGCCGGGGATCGGCGGGATGACCGGGCGCGAGCCGGTGGTCACGACCAGTTTGTCGAAAGCGAGGGTCTGTTCGGCGGGGTCTCCGGCCTCGTCCAGCGCGCGGTAGGTGAGGGTTCTGGCGTCGAGGTCCACGGACGTCACGTCGGTGCGCATATGCATGGTCGCGCCGGCTTCGGCCAGAGCGGCAGGGGAGGAGTAGAACATTTTCTTCGGGTCGGATACGTGGTCGCCCACCCACAGGGCGATGCCGCAGGAGAGGAAGGACAGCGTACCGTTGCGCTCGAAAACATGGACGGTCCAATCGGGGTGCTCGGCGAGAATCGAGGTGGTGGCGAACGTGCCGGCGTGCGTGCAGCCGATGACGGCGACTGTGGTCATGAATGCTCCTTTGCTTGTGGACATGGCGTCTGATGCCATTGCCCTGAATCGTAGCGTAGAAGTATGGAGAACGCCGTGGCGGCAAATGTGAGGAAGATCACGTTATCGGTTTGATTCGACGGGGGTATGGGATCCGTTGTGCACGGTGATCAAAGTTCGGCTGGGGTGCATTTCACGGAGTCGGCACATGGCTTATGGCAAACTGGACGGTAGCATTTTTTGAATCTTGATTGATTGAGGAGAGTGGCGTGGCTGAGAATCCGGATGACGTGTTGCATGTCGAGGGCGGCAAGCCTTTGAATGGCACGATCAAGGTGCGTGGCGCGAAGAACTTCGTGAGCAAGGCGATGGTCGCCGCGTTGCTGGCACCGGGCAAGTCGGTGCTGAAGAACGTGCCGGAGATTCGTGACGTGCATGTGGTGTCCGATTTGCTACGTCTGCACGGCGTGGACGTGGATGTGGACGGTGCGAACGGCATTGTGACCATCGACGCCTCGCGTGTGCAGCTGGCCGATGTGGCCGACGTGGATACACTGTCCGGTTCGTCGCGCATCCCGATCCTGTTTTCCGGCCCGCTCGTGCACCGTTTGGGTGAAGCGTTCATTCCCGCGTTGGGCGGCTGCGCGATTGGCGGACGTCCGATTGACTTCCATCTGGAGACGCTGCGCAAGCTGGGCGCCACGGTGGACAAGGAACACAAGGACGGCATCCACATCACCGCGCCCAACGGCCTGCACGGCGCGAAGATCCACCTGCCCTACCCGTCGGTGGGCGCCACCGAGCAGACTTTACTGGCGGCCGTGCTGGCCGAGGGCAAGACCGAACTGTCGGGCGCGGCCACTGAGCCGGAGATCATGGATCTGGTGTGCGTGCTGCAGAAGATGGGCGCAATCATTTCTGTGGACGTTGATCGCACCTTCCGCATCGAGGGTGTCAAGGAACTGCAGGGGTACACGCACACGTCGCTGACGGATCGCATCGAGGCGGCGTCCTGGGCGTCCGCCGCGCTCGCCACGCACGGTGACATTTTCGTCAAGGGTGCCACCCAGCCGGAGATGATCACGTTCCTCAACGTGTTCCGCAAGGTGGGCGGCAAATTCGAGGTGACGGACAAGGGCATTCGTTTCTGGCATCCGGGCGGGGACTTGAAGCCCGTGGCGATCGAGACGGACGTGCATCCCGGGTTCATGACCGACTGGCAGCAGCCGCTCGTGGTGGCCCTGACCCAGGCCAACGGCCTGTCGATCGTGCACGAGACCGTGTACGAGAACCGTTTCGGCTTCACCAAGCCGCTGGTCGAGATGGGTGCCACCATCCAGTTGTACCGCGAGTGCCTGGGCTCGCTGCCGTGCCGTTTCCGGCAGCGCAACTACAAGCATTCCGCCGTGATCTTCGGACCGACCCCGCTGACCGGACGCGACATTGACGTGCCGGACCTGCGTGGTGGGTTCAGCCATCTGATCGCGGCCTTGGCCGCGTCAGGCCCCTCGGACGTGCACGGCATCAGCCTGATCGACCGAGGCTACGCCGACTTCCGCGGCAAACTCGAAGCGTTGGGTGCCGACTTCGATTAATTCGGCCGTTCCTCGGCTCCCCTCTCTGAGGGGAGCCACAATTTTCTACAACAGCCCGTCCGCCTCGAGCGCGGCGGCCATGCGGTCGAAGCATTCCTCCAGTAGCGGGTAGGGCATGGCGAAGTTCATACGCACGCAACCGCGCCCGACCTCGCCGCATTCACGGCCGTCCGTCAACGCCACGTTGGCCTTCTTGAAGAAATAGTCGGCCGGGTCATCGATGCCCAGTGACGAGAAATCCAGCCACGCGATATACGTGCCCTGCGGCTCCACATAGCGCACCTTGGCGAATCTCGTGCGCATCTGCTCGTTGACCAGCGCGATATTGCGCTCGATATATGCCATCACGCCCTCGAACCATGCCGCGCCGCCGTCATAGGCCGCAGTGGTGGCTATGGCACCGATGGTGGCCGTCTGGTGCTCGGACCATTCCGCGTTCCTCATCCATAGTTCCAGATCGTCCGGATTGGTGAGAATCACCTGCGCGCACTTGGTGCCGGGAATGTTGAACGACTTCGAGGCTGAAGTGGAGGTGAAAGCCTGCATGGCCGTCTGCCGGTTGATTGAGGCGAATGGCACATGCGTGTGGCCTTGGTAGACGAACGGCGCGTGAATCTCATCGGAGAATATACGCACGTTGTACTTGGCGGCCAGATCGGACAATCGCAGCATTTCCTCGCGCGTCAATACCTTGCCGATCGGGTTGTGCGGGTTGCACAGCACGAAGGCATGGCAGCCGTTCGCGAACGCCTGCTCAATGGCGTCGAAATCGAACAGCCATTCATCATTGCGCCCGCTGCTCTCGCCGGCGCCCGCGCACAGCATCGGAATCTCAAGGACCTCCACGCCATACAGACGCGGCACGCTCAGGAACGGCATATAGGCCGGAGTCGGTACCACGATGGAGTTGCCGGCGCGCACGATCTCGCGCAGGAACACTTCGAACGCCTCCAGCACGTCCGGCACCGGGCGGATGCACGTCGGATCCACATCCCAGCCGTAGCGGCGCTGCCATGCGGCGCACGAGCGGGCGACCTCCTTCTTCCACGGGTCGGGAATGTAGCCGAGCGCGCCACGTTCGGTGGCCTCTTCGATGGCTTCGGCCACGCATGGTGCCAGACCGTAATCCATCTCGGCGATGAATGCGCCGATGCAGCCGGGGTAGCGGGTCCATTTATCCGAACCGACCTGCTTCAGATCCTCGATGGTCGTCACGTCGATGTGATTGGCATCAAAGCAAGAGACGCCGGCGGTTGCGTTGCTCACAGTCGTTGACTGGGGAATGTTGTTCATGCTCATAACATGTCATTGTTCCTGGTACAGAAGGGCCGCTCAACGGTCTGGCTCCCCGAAATCGTGATGGCGTTCGCAAGCTTGCTTATCGCTGTCCGACTACTTGGCACTCAAATATTTGAGTGACGTGCGCTCGAGCTCTTCGAGCAATGAACCGAGCGCGGGACGATGGTCGCCGGCACGAGTCACGATGCCGACCTCGCGCGCCGCAAAATCGTCGGCGATGGGACAGGCCACCAGATCGCCTTGCAGATTGATATGTGTATCGAGCGCCGGCACCAGCGAGACGCCCATGCCAACCTCGACCAGGTTCTGCGTGGCCCAGTAATCATCCGTGCAGTGGCGGATATCCGGCTTGAATCCGGCACGGGTGGCCAGTTTCACCAAATTTGCGCGGCAGGTGGGGCAGCCGGCGATCCAATGCTCGTCTTTGGCGGCGGACAGCGGCACGGGTTCGCCGGTCTCCTCGAATCGTTTGGCGATGTCGCTGGAGCGGCGGACCAACAATCGCATCGGATCGTAACCCAGCGACTGGAAGGTCAGATCGTCGCCGATGTGCAGGAAGTTCGGGATGCTGCTGTACCGGAACACGGCGGCGGCATCGGCCTTGCCTTGGGAAATCAGACCGATCGCCTCCGGCGGCTCCATCTGAATCAGGCTCAGCTCGATGTCCGTGAACATACTGAGCTTGACCACGGTACGGGCCGCGATAGTAGAGCAGATTGACGGTGGGGCCACCAAATGCAGGTGATCAAACCGATGATGCCGATAATCCTCGACTTCACGGGCCGCCCGCTCCAGCCGATCGGCGATGGCCTCGCCGTGGCGGGCGAGCATCGAACCGGTGGCGGTGAGTTCCACGCCATGCGAGGTGCGTTGCACCAGAGTCGAACCGCACTGTGCCTCCAGCTTTTTGATCTGCTGGCTGATGGCCGGCTGCGACCAACCCGTGGCCTTGGCCGTGGCGGAGAACGAACCATACTGTTCGATTTGCCACAACGTGACCAATGATTGGGGGTTGAGCGTGGCCATAGGTACCTCTTTCGTGCCTTTTCGTGCCTTTTCGTGCGGTGATTCAATTATGGCCGGGCGGCAGGATGTGGCGTGCGCGCCGATCGTCAGTCCTCGAACTGCTTGGCGAGCGGAACCATCAGCACGGTGAGCACGGCGAACAGGGCGGTGGTGATGAACAGCACGATGGCGACCGGCATTTGGTCGTAGGCCCAGCCGTACACCATCTGGCCGAGCGGCTGGGCGCACATGCTCACGGCCGCGGCCATGGACATCACTTTGCCGGCCATTGCCTCGGGCGTACTGAGCTGGATGGCGGGCACGGCGATGAGATTCGTGAAGCAACTGGCGACCATCGTGCCGCAGGTGAATACGATCAGCACCACGAGTTTGGTCCATGCGTCGACCGGCAGCAGGAACACAATACCCTGTGGGACCATGGCCAGCGTAAGCGTCGCCATCAGCCCCGGCAGCCAGCGCATCGTGAGCTTGGCGGCGAACAGGCCGGCGATGAATGCGCCCGCCACGCCGGAAACACCGATCAGGCCGTCGGCGATGCCGTAGACAGTGGCGTCGAAGCCGAGCACTGTACGAATCGTGTACGGGAAGCCGACGCCGGAATAGCCGATAAGCACAAAGTTGAGCGCCGCCGCGAACAACAGCAGTCTGAACACGTTCGGCCGGTCCTTGATGAGGAATCGCACGCCTGCCTTGAGGTCTTCAAGTGGGGTGGGCAGCTCCTCGTCGCCGCGATCCGGGGCACTGAGGCGGATGAAGCATTCGAGCGCGGCTGCGCCGGCGAAGCTTGCGATGGCGATGATCATCATGAGACGGATGCCGAACATCGCATACAGCACGCCGCCGAGGAAGCTCGGCAGCAGACTGCTTAGTTGTTGGACCTGATTGATCACGGCCATGCCTTGGCGCATGGTGGCCGGGCCGTACTGCCGGAACATCTGGGGGAGTGCGGCCTGCACGGTCGGGGTTTCGAAGGCGCCGAGCACGGCGAGCAGCACCTGCATGGTGGCGATGGCTACGATATGGAAGCCCGTGGTGGCGAAGACGATGGCGCTCGCCAGCACGAGCACGGCGGAGATGGCGTCGAGCGCCACCATGATGGTGCGGCGGTTGACGCGATCGGCCAGCACGCCTCCGAACGGGGAGAGCAGGATGGTCGGCACGATGGAGATGGCCAGCACCGAGGCGAAGATGGTGGCTGAGCCGGTTTCGTCCAGCACCCACATCGACATCGCGAATCGCAGCATCACATTGCCGAACAGCGAGATGCCTTGTCCGGCGACCAGCAGCACGAAGTCGCGGGACAGCAGCGGGCGTTGGGTGGCGGTGCCGGCGATGTCATTCTCGGGTTTCACTGTGCTATTCATTCTGAGCCTTTCTCCGGCTCCCCTGCGAACGTCATCATGCCCTTCGCGGCGACCGTGATGAGCTCGTCATCGAAAATCGGCACGCCGATCGCGTCGAGCATGGTGGCCAAGCAGCGGATGCGATGCTCCATTTCGGGCAGGGTCACCGGGTAGAAATACGGCATCAGCCAATAATTCGGCAGCAACGAAAGCAGCTCTGCGGCCTCGCGCGGATACTCGGTGGGGATGGAGCCATCCTTGACGCCCGCCTCGATCAGCGGCAGGAAGCGTTCGGGCAGATGCTTGCTCCATACCTGCATATTCGCGGCGAACGAAACCGGATCGCTCAGCATCGGCATGGCGGCTCGCATGATCTGCACGTGGTCTTGCTTGGTCATCGAATGCCGCCATAGCACGCGGAACTTTTCGAGGGCGGTAAGGTCAGTGCGATTCATGACGGATTCGTTGAAGTCGTCCTGCATATTGTTGTCTCGGTTGGTGAGCTCTTCGAGGATGGCTTCCTTGGATTTGAAGTGATGGTAGATCGCGCCTTTGGAGAGGTCGCCGAGCTCGTCCACGATGTTCTGGATGGAGGTGTGCTCATAGCCCTGGGCCATGAACAGCCGTTGTGCGGCGTCGAGGATGCGGGTGCGCGTCACCTCGGGGTGAGCGTTACGTGCCATGGTGGCCTCCCTACTGTGCTTGATGTTGCAGATCACTATAGATACCGACCGACGGTATGTATAGCGGTTTCGGCGAGCCTCCAACGATTCCGGCGATTGTCGCCTACCCTTTTTCGCTTGGTATCTTTCGGCTGTGTGCTTGCCCCCGCCAGCAGGGGCAGCATATAGGCATACCAGGGCGCAAGTGTCGCCGTTCTCAGTATCCTTAGAAGAATGAGTCCTGAAGCCTTAAGTGAACTGATTTCCAGCATTGCCCACAACCTCGTCGCCGCCGGCCAGGCCGGCGCGTTGACCGACGAGCTGATTCCGCCCGTCGACAAGCTCGCCGTGATGCGCCCGAAGGACCGTGCGCATGGCGACTGGGCCTCCAACATCGCCATGCAGCTGGCCAAGAAGGCCGGCATGAAGCCGCGCGATCTGGCCGAGCCGTTCGCCGCCGCGCTCGCTGAAGCCGACGGCATTGCCAAGGTCGAGGTGGCAGGCCCCGGCTTCATCAACATCACGCTTGACTCCGCCTCGGCCGCCGCCGTGGTGGACACCGTACTCGCCGCCGGTGCCGTGACCGACGCCGACAAGCATCTCAACAAGGTCAACGAATACGGCCGCAACGACCATCTGGGCGGCCAGACCCTGAATCTCGAGTTCGTCTCCGCCAACCCCACCGGTCCGATTCACATCGGCGGCACCCGTTGGGCTGCCGTCGGCGATGCCATGGCCCGCGTGCTCGAGGCCAACGGCGCCAAGGTGGTGCGCGAATACTACTTCAACGACCACGGCGAGCAGATCAACCGCTTCGCCAAGTCGCTGGTCGCCGCTTGGGCCGAGGCCAATAACTTGGGTGAGGCCGGCTACCAGACCGAAACCCCGTGCGACGGCTACAAGGGTGCCTACATCAACGAGATCGCCGCCCGTGTTCAGGCCGAAGCCGAGTCCGACGGCGTGGACCTGACCGCACTGGCCCACCAGGATCAGGGCCTGAACGATGACGGTGAACCGCTCGGCGAGGCCGATACCGAAGTGCGCGAGGAATTCCGCAAGCGCGCCGTACCGATGATGTTCGACGAGATTCAGAAGTCCATGAAGGACTTCCGCGTGAACTTCGACGTCTGGTTCCATGAAAACAGCCTGTACGCCGACGGCAAGGTCGACGCCGCCATCGAAGAGCTCAAGTCCCGCGGCGACATCTTCGACAAGGACGGCGCCACTTGGTTTGAATCCACCAAGCACGGCGACGACAAGGACCGTGTGATCATCAAGTCCAATGGTGAGTTCGCCTACTTCGCCGCCGACATCGCCTACTACTGGGACAAGCGCCATCGCGCCGAAAACTCGGCCGACGTGGCCATCTACATGCTTGGCGCGGACCACCACGGCTACATCGGCCGCATGATGGCCATGTGCGCGGCCTTCGGCGATGAGCCCGGCAAGAACATGCAGATTCTCATCGGCCAGCTGGTCAACGTGATGAAGGACGGCAAGCCCGTGCGCATGTCCAAGCGCGCCGGCAACGTCGTGACCATCGACGACCTGGTCTCCGTGGTCGGCGTGGACGCCGCCCGCTACTCGCTGGCCCGCTCCGATTACAACCAGAACTTCGACATCGACTTGGCCCTGCTCGCCTCGCACACCAACGACAACCCGGTGTACTACGTGCAGTACGCGCACGCCCGCTCCAAGAACGTGGACCGCAACGCAGCCGCTGCCGGCATCAGCTACGAGGGTGCCGACCTGGCCCTGCTCGACACCGAGGCCGACGGCGAAGTGCTCGCCGCCCTCGCCCAATTCCCGAGCGTGCTCGCCACTGCGGCCGACGACCGCCAGCCGCACAAGGTGGCCCGTTATCTCGAAGAGCTGGCCGCCACCTATCACAAGTGGTACAACGTAGAGCGCGTGGTGCCGATGGCCCTGACCGATCCGGAAACCCGTGGCGACGACGAGGCTCGCAAGGCCTTGGAGATTGCCAAGAACCCGGAGCCGGCCCGTGCCGCCGCCCGCCTGAAGCTCAATGACGCCGTCCAGCAGGTCATCGCCAACGGCCTCGACCTCCTCGGCGTCACCGCCCCCGAAAAGATGTGATTATGCCTATTTCTCCAATTTGGCCGGCCGCTACGGCTGTGAATGCCGAAGGCTCCATCGAATTTCATGGTCGTACCGCCGAATCGCTGCTTGACGAGTTCGGCTCGCCGCTCTATCTCATCGACACTGATGAAGTAGTCGCACGTGCTAGGCACTTCGTGCGCGCTGCCGCCGAAGCATTCAACACCTCCACTACGCACGTGAGCTTTGCCGGCAAGGCGTTCTTGTCCAAAGAAGTCGTGCGATTGGTCACCGAGGCCGGCATGTTTGTGGACACTTGCACGATGGGCGAGATGAAAATCGCCCTCGCCGCTGGCGTTCCCGGACGTCGTCTGGTGCTGCACGGCAACAACAAGTCCGATGAGGAAATCGCGCTGGCCATCGAACAGGGCTTCGCCAAAATCGTGATCGACGAGCCCGACGAGCCGGAGCGCGTTGCTGCCATCGCCCGCAAGCTCGGCAAACGCGCCCGTGTGATGCTGCGCGTCACCGTCGGTGTCCACGCCGGCGGCCACGAGTACATCTCCACTGCTCACGAGGACCAGAAGTTCGGCGTGCCGCTGCTGGCCGCCGGGGCCGACGCCGCCGTGCTCGACGTGCTGAACGACCTCAAAGACGTGACGCCTGCCGCTACCAACGCGCGTATCTCTGCGACGCATTCCCCGGAAAATGGCGCGGAAAAGACCGAGAAATCAGAGCGCGAGCTGCACTACGACGTCAAGTACCCGTACGACCTGAGCCACGAGGAAGTCTCCGACACAGACAAGGCGCTGGCCGCCGCGATGGAAGCCATTGCGGACGGTCCGTCCATCGCTGTGCTCAAGACCATCCTCGCCAACCAGGACGTACTCGAACTGGTCGGAGCCCACTCGCACATCGGCTCCAACATCCACGATGCGGACGCCTTCATTCACGCGGCCAAGCGCATGATGCTGCTGCGCAAGACCCTGTGGGCCACCGACGCCTACATCCTGCCCGAAATCGACCTCGGCGGCGGCTACTCCGTGGCCTACACCGATGGCGAAGATTCAATGGACATTGACGTGGAACTCACTCGCTTGGCGGATGCGGTCAACAGCACCAACCGTGCGCTCGGCATGCCCGCCCCGGCCATCAGCTTCGAGCCCGGCCGCTACATCGTGGCGCCCGCCGGCGTAACCCTGTACCGCGTGGGCACCATCAAGCACGTGCACTTGTCCGATGCCAAAGACAGTGACGGCAACCCGATTGCCGAGCGCGTGTATGTGTCTGTGGATGGCGGCATGTCCGACAACATTCGCCCGGCACTCTACGGTGCCGACTACACCGCGCGTCTGGCGAATCGCACCGGTTCCGCTGAAACGATGCTTGCCCGTGTGTGCGGTATGCACTGCGAATCCGGCGACATCGTGGTTCACGAGGTGCAGTTGCCCGCCGATTTGAAGCGCGGTGACATTCTCGCCGTGCCGGTTACCGGCGCATACGGCCGCACCATGGCCAGCAACTACAACCAAGCGCTGATTCCGGCGGTGGTTGCTGTCAGCGAGTCCGGTGCGCACGTCATGCTCCGCCGCCAGACCGTAGACGACCTACTCAACCTCGACGTCAGCGAGTGATCCACGTGCAGAGGCGAGCGCCTGACAGTCTGTAATGTGCGGCCAAATCCGTCATAATACGAAAAGGACCGTCAGCTTTGATGAGTACTTTCGGTCTGCTGTCGGAAATAATCCGTAAAATAGCGGTGGGATATAGAAAACTTTTTGGAAGGACCCTGAATTGGCTCGCAACAACGAAACCCCGATTCGCGTAGGCCTGCTTGGTGCCGGCACCGTCGGCTCCCAGACCGCCCGCCTGATTGTCGAGCAGAAGGACGAACTGTCCGCTCGTATCGGCCGCCCGATCGAACTGACCGGCGTCGCCTGCCTCGACCCGAAGGAAACCGAGAAGTTCCCGTGGATCGACCAGTCCATCGTCACCACCGATACTTTGAGCGTGGCCACCAACTCGGACATCGTCATCGAGCTCATCGGCGGCACCACCGTGGCCCGCAAGTTCGCGCTTGCCGCCATCGAATCCGGTGCTTCCGTGGTCACCGCCAACAAGGCGCTGCTGGCCAAGTACGGCCCGGAGATCTACTCCGCCGCCGAGGCCAAGGGCGTCGACATCTACTTCGAGGCCGCTGTGGGTGGCGCGATTCCGTTCCTGCGCCCGCTGCGCGAGTCCTTGGTCGGCGACAAGGTGACCAGCATGCTCGGCATCGTCAACGGCACCACCAACTACATCCTCGACGAGATGACCACCAAGGGTCTCCAGTTTGACGACGTGCTCAAGGACGCCCAGGCCAAGGGCTACGCCGAAGCCGACCCGACCGGCGACATCGAAGGCTACGATGCTGCCAACAAGGCCGCCATCATGGCCACCCTCGGCTTCCACACCTCCGTGACCATCGACGATGTGTCCGTTGAGGGCATCACCAAGATCACCGCCGACGACATCGCCGCAGCCACCGCCGAACACAAGGTCATCAAGCTGCTCGCCGTGGTCGAGAACGGCGAGGCCGGCGTCTCCGCCCGCGTCTACCCGGCCCTGATCGACGAGAACCACCCGCTGGCCTCCGTGCACGGCTCCTTCAACGCCGTGTTCGTCAAGGCCGAGGCCGCCGACGACCTCATGTTCTACGGCCGTGGCGCCGGCGGCGCTCCGACCGCCTCCGCCGTCGTGGGCGACGTGGTGACCGAAGCCCGCCACATTGCTGCTGGCTGCACCGGCCCGTCCATCCCGCTGTACAAGAATCTGCCGAAGGCTCCGATTACCGCCTCCAAGGCTGCATTCGCCGTGCGCTTCCTGATCCACGACAAGCCGGGCGTGCTGGCCGCCATCGCCGCCGAGTTCGCCAAGAACGGTGTCTCCATCAACGGTGTGAACCAGGATCTGAAGCCCACCATGACCGACCCCGGCTACGACGGCGAGATCCAGCAGCTGCGCATCGTGACCCACCTGACCGACGAGGAAACCCTGCGCAACACCGTCAAGGCCGTGCAGGCGCTCGACTTCGTCACCGGTGACCCGTCCATCCTGCGCGTGCTGGACTGACACCGTCTAGGCTCCCTCTGATGAGGCGGTCGAACGGCTGCCCGTGAGTTGAAAGCTGAATACCCAAGCTCCCCTGACAAGGGGAGCTCCTTTTTAAGGAACAACCATGAACCCAATCTGCAATAGCGTTCACGTGCGCGTGCCCGCCACGTCCGCCAACCTCGGCTCCGGCTTCGATACCGTGGGTCTGGCGCTCGACTACCATGACGAGCTCACTTTCACGCTCAACGACGACCCGAACGACGGCATTGCCCACGTGATCATCCACGGCGAGGGTGCCGACACCCTCCCACGCGACGAAACCCACCTCGTGGCCTCCACCTTCCGCCGTGCCTGTGCCACGTTCGGCCTCGGCCGACTCGGCTTCACGCTGGAAGCGACCAACAACATCCCTCAGGCTCGTGGCATGGGCTCTTCCGCCGAGGCCATCGTGGCCGGCATCGCCGCCGCCGCGGCCTTCGCCCAGACCGGTGACCTCAACCGTCCGGCCGTCTTCGATATGGCCGCCCAGATTGAAGGACACCCGGACAATGTGGCCCCGGCTGTGTTCGGTGGCCTGACCGTCTCTTGGGACTTCGAAACCGCAGAAGGCGTCGGCTCGGTCGCCGTTCCTGGTGGTGAACCGCTGCACGGCGGATTCCACGCCGTCAACTACCCGGTGGACCCGTCCATCACCGCCGCCGTGTTCGTGCCCGACTATGAGCTGTCCACTGAGAAGGCCCGTCAGGCGCTGCCTAGGGAACTGCCATACAAGGACGCCGTCTACAACGTGTCTCGCGTGGGTCTGCTGCCCGCTGCGATGAATCCCGTGGTGCTGGCTCAGGCCGCCCAGCAGGGCAAGTCCGGCGTCGCCGCTGCCCCGGCTCAGGATGCCGATACGTGCGCTTGCTCTGGCGGAACCCGTGAATCGGCGTTCGCCGACGAGCTTGCGGCCGCTCAGGCCCAGTCCAACGCGCTGCTGTTCACCGCCACGCAGGACAAACTGCACCAGCCGTATCGCGGTACCCTGATGCCGCCGTCCACCGAGCTCATTGCGCTCTTCCGCTCCAAGGGCTATGCCGCCGCCGTCTCCGGTGCCGGCCCCTGCGTGCTCGTGCTGCACTACGGCAACGCCCGCGAAGCCATCGACCAGATCGCATCGGAGCAGCTTGCTTCCGGCCACTGGCGTGTGCTTCACCTGCCCATCAACACCGCCGGCGTCGAAATCGAGCGTCGCTAAGTCGAGGAGAAGGCTCCCGCTGGCGGGAGCTGGCCGCCGCAGGCGGTCTGAGAGTGGTCCGCCATACCGGCAGAGACCACCCTCAGTCTCACTTCGTTCGACAGCTCCCGCCAGCGGGAGCATAAGGACTTAAGTCATGTCCATTCCGCTAATTCTTGCTTCCAAGTCCAAGCCTCGCCGTGACGTGCTGTATTCGGCGGGTATCTGCCCCACAATTCGCGTCTCGCACGTGGATGAGCCTGCTGCGCTGGAAGCGGCCGCCCGTGAGGAAGGTGTCACCGTCGACGATTTGAGCATCAAGCAGCGTGTGATGATTCTTGCCGTAGCCAAGGCCGAGGCCGTTCACCGTGCGTATCGCGATGTGGCCAATACTGCCGCCGCCGCAACCGGCGATCGCGTGATTGCCTACCCGCTCAAGGCCAAGGAAATCAAGGATTCGGAACGCGAAGCCGTCGTCGAAGACCTGCGCAAAGCCGCCGCTGGCCAGCCCATCGACTATTCCAAGGCGGAAGTCGCCACCACGCGCGACTTCTCCGGCATCGACATGCCGACCATCACCGAACCCATCGCCACCGCTATTGCCGGACAGCCGGGACTGACCGAGGCGACGGTCGGCCCGCTGATTCTCGGCTGTGATTCGATGTTCCTCCTGGACGGCGAATGCTACGGCAAGCCGCACAGCGAAGCCGTGGCCCGCGAACGACTGAAGCGCATGAGCGGCGCGACCGGTGAACTCTGGACCGGCCACTGCCTGATCGATTTCGCGACCGGACGTACTGTGCGCGGCGCAAGCCATGCCAAAGTCCATTTCGGCGAATTCACCGATGACGACATCGAACGGTACATCGTCACCGGCGAGCCGCTGGAAGTCGCCGGATCGTTCACGCTGGAAGGCTTCGGCGGCGCGTTCATCGACAGCATCGAGGGCGATCCGCACGGTATCATCGGCCTCAGCCTGCCGCTGGCCCGGCATCTGGCCGGCGAACTGGGCATCACGTGGACCGACCTGTGGAATGTCGGCCGTGGCGAACTGGAGCCGGAAAGCAAGGCCTCGGGCAACCAGCACGCTGGCATTCTGCCGCCGGTCGAAAACGTGCATCAGCCCGGCGATGGCTGGGTGGACTGCGCCTGCGGCCGCAAGCATTGGGGCACCAACGGTGCGTCCGGCATTCTGCTGGCTCGCCGCGACCCGGCGAGCGGCAAGGTGACTCACGTGGTCATGCAGCACCGTGCCGCGTGGAGCGCCGAAGGTGGCACGTGGGGTATCCCCGGCGGTGCCACTGCGGACGGCGAATCGTCCATCGAAGGCGCGCTGCGCGAAAGCTACGAGGAAGCCAACATCACCCCCGAAGACATCGAGGTGGTCGGCTCCTACCGCGAGGACCATGGCCCGTGGGCCTACACCACCGTGTTTGCCTTTGAAAAGCCCGGCCACACCGTCGAGCCCAAGGCAAACGACGACGAAAGCATGGAAATCTGCTGGGTCCCGATTGACGACGTGCCCAACCGCAAGCTCCTCACCGCTATGAAGACCGACTGGCCCCGCTTCGCCGCCCGCCTGGACGAGTTGGCTACCGCGCAATAATGCGCGTAGCGCCTGAATGCAATGCTCATAATGACCGGCACCGAATAGTGGTTGCCGGTCATTAATCATTTGCGTATCTCTAATCCTTGCGGATGAGGAGCGGGCCGGTGATCCAGAAAGGTTCATACCGCAGCCCGATGGTCGGCTGGGCGTTCGCTCCGTACGCTCGGGAGTATGAACACAGCAGCATCGCAATTGCAGCAGCCTCAGCCGGCGTCGGGACCGGCGGCTCAGCCTCAGCAGTCTCAGCAACCCCAACAGTTCCAGCAGCCGGCATCGCACACCCAGCAGTGGGCCCCGGTCATCGAGGCGCACGACCTGGTCATGGACTACACCGCCAGCATGGCCCGCGCACAGGCAGGGCACGGCGTCACCGGCGTGATGCCAGCCGGCACGGGAGCCGGTTATGCGTCGGCGAATCCCGCTGCGGCCGGACCGGGTGCCATTCAGGCCGGCCAGCCATCCCAGCCAGCCCAGCCCGGCTTCGCCATGCCGACCATGCACACGCTCGCCCTGAACCACGTGAACTTCACGCTCCGGGAGGGTGAGACAGTAGCCGTGATGGGCCCGTCCGGCTCCGGCAAATCCACTTTGCTTCACGCGTTGGCCGGCATTATCAAGCCGACTGCCGGCACGGTCGTCTTCCGTGGCACTGACCTGAGCCATATGAGCGACGCCGACCGCACCAAACTGCGTCGTAATGTCTTCGGATTCGTCTTCCAATCCGGCCAACTGCTGCCCGAACTTCCGGCCGTCGAAAACATCGCCCTGCCAATGATGCTCAACGGCGTGCCCTACCGCACCGCCACGGACACGGCGATTCTGTGGCTGGAACGTATGGGTTTGCGCGCACTCGCCATGCACCGACCGGGGGAGATGAGCGGCGGCCAGATGCAGCGCATCGCCATCGCCCGCGCCCTTGCCGTCAAACCTGCCGTGGTCTTCGCCGACGAGCCGACCGGCGCACTTGACCAAGCCACCGGCCGCGAGGTCATGGGCATTCTCATGGCCGCCGCGCGGGACAACGGTTCCGCTGTGGTCGTCGTTACTCATGATCCCAACGTTGCTTCGTTCTGCGGCCGTACCGTAATGATGCAGGACGGCCGTCTGCACCAGACAGGCGCCAACCCCAACTCCGCCCCCGCTGGCGGGGGCTGTCAGCCGCAGGCTGACTGGGGGTGGCCCGAGGGCGCTGAACCACCCTCAGCCTCGCTACGCTCGGCAGCTCCAGCCGGCGGGAGCGAAACCACCGCAGGAGGCGCGCGATGAGCACGTTCGCCCTCTGGCGGCTGTTTCACCGCCCCGGCTTGCGCGGCAGCGCCGGCCACACCTCGATGCTGGCAATCATCGCCTTCGCCGCAGCCACCACCATCTTCCTCACCGTGCTCGGCGGCGTACACGGTTTCATCTGGCGGGCTTCGGCCGATCATACCGTCGCCTGCGCGTTCGACTTCGGTGCCTGCCGGCCCGATACGGTGGCCGCGTGGAAACGGCAGATCAGCGACCCGACGAGCCTGGCCCAATTCTCCACCGCCTATGTGGCGTTGGCGGTATTCGCCTGCATGCTGCTCGTCGTGCCGTTCGTGGCGCTCGCCGGTTCCGCCGCACGACTGGCCGCATCCCGCCGCGACGCCCGTCTCGCCGCCCTGCGTCTGGCCGGCGCGACCACCGGTCAGGTGGTGCGTCTCACCGCGCTTGACGCCGCCGGACAGGCGCTGATCGGCGCGCTTATCGGCATTGCCGGCTATTGCGCCCTGATGCCGGCAGTCATGCTGATTCCCTTCCAGGAGCAGCGGTTCACCTTCGAACAGCTATGGGTCGGCCCGCTGGCGCTGGTAATCACCTTGGCGGGCGTGGCCATCTTGGCGCTGATATCGTCGCTGGTCACCTTGCGCCGCGTGGCAATCACCCCATTGGGTGTCACCTCGCGCACCGCCACCGCATTGCCCTCAGGCACCCGTATGGTGCTGTTCGTGGTAGTCGTGGTGGTGGCCATGATCGTCTTCAAGAACCCGGCCATGCTGGCTCAGGCCGGCCAGGCGGTGATGTACGGCGTGATCATCGGTTTCATGCTGCTGTGCTTCGCGCTGGTGAATCTTATCGGCACGTGGGTGATCACCGCTCGCGCCAAGGCCAAGGCCAAGCGCCCCAAGGATGCGGCCACGATGATTGCCATGCGCCGTATTCTCGACAACCCTAAGCGCGCCTGGCGCAATGTGTCCGGCATTGCGTTGGCCGTGTTTATCGCCGGCATCACGTCGATCTGCGGATTCTTCGGATCGGCCGCCGTGGTCGATGACGCCAACGACCCGTTCACCGTGTTCATTCGCGACATCGGCACCGGCGGCATTCTGACGCTCGTGTTCGCCGCTGTGCTTGCCGCGGTCAGCTCCGGTGTGATGCAGGCCGGCAGCGTGTACGATCAGGCCGGCGAATATCGCATGCTGGTGTTGGAGGGCACTGATGTCAAGACCTTGAACCGTGCGCGATTCATCGAGGTACTCACCCCGCTCAACATCGTGGTGATCGTGGCCGGCGGCTGTTCCATGCTGCTTATGGCCCCTCTGTTCGCCGCTTCGATGACCGAACCGGCCACGCTGGCCAGCTTCTTCGGCGGGCTTGTGTTGTGCTATGCGCTGGTTTCCATCGGCGCGTTCGCGTCCAATCATGTGGCGGCCAGCTTGAATCTGACCGATTATCGGGCTGATGACTGAGCCGAGCTGCGCAGCGAATCGTTCTCAATAACAACTGTGCGTACTTTCGTATACGCAAATCGAACGTAGAAACGCTGAAATCACCGCAAATATGCGGATGAGCAAATGTTCGTTTGTGCGATATCTGTGCATTTGCGCGCACGGATACTATTGAGAACGCTTCTCTGCGCACCTATCACGACAGCAGCGCCGCGATGATCGCGATAAACACCGGGCTGGTCATGGTGCTCATCAGAATGCCGTCGCGCGCGAAGGTGAGACCCACGTTGTAGCGGGCCGCGTAGTTGTATACGTTCTGGCCGGTGGGCAGAGCGGCGAGTACCACGCAGGCGTACAGCTCGGAGCCGCGGAAGCCCATCACGAAGTAGGCGAGCAGGAACGCGATAATTGGCATGATGATGTTCTTGAGGACCGCGACCGTGAAGATGGCCGGGCGATCGCCCTTCTGCTGTAGCGGCTTGGTGCCGTGCAGGGACATGCCGAACGCCATCAGGATCATTGGCACAGCCGAATCGCCGATCATGTCGATCGGGTCGAAAATGAATTTCGGCACTGGGAACCAGCCGCTTTTAGCGGAAATCGCAGAGACCACAATGCCCAGCAGCGAGCCGATAAGCAGCGGCTGATGCAGTGGCTGCTTGGCGATTTCCTTGATGGAGACCTTGCCCTTGGTGGTCACGTCCAGCACTGTCAGGCCCACCGGTGTGAAGATGGCCTGCTGCATGACCAGAATCGGCGCCACAAGAGCCGGATTGCCCAGAATGTAGGTGGCGATTGGCAGGCCGATGTTATTGGAATTGAGGTACAGCGAATTCAGGGCACCGATGGTGGCGTCCGGGGCATTCAGGTGGAAGAACATACGGTTGAGCACCAAAAACACCACGCCTACCAGCACGGCGGAGAAGAACGCCACGATAATCGAGGGGTGGAAGATGTCGAAAATCGGCTCCTTGGAGAGAATCGCGAACATCAGGCACGGGCTCGATACGAAGAAGGAGAACCGGTTGAGCACCATCTGAGCGGACGGCCCGCCGATTCGCATTCGTGCGGCAACATATCCCACCGCGATTACGATGCCGATAACGCAGAAGCCTTGCATGGCGCTGATTAGACCTGGCATAATCCTCCCTTTCGCCACCCCAGTGTGGCACATAAAAATGTATTCGGCCGCAAAATCTCATGTAGTGAGTGTGCTGGGCCCGCCGCCCACGCGGTACGCTGTTCACATGACGCTTGAATTGAACCGCACCGCATCCACTGCCGAGCAGCTGAACAGCCTGCTCACCCAGATCATGGAGAACTTCTCCGTGTCCGACCACGAGGGCCCCCTCACCGACGAGGTCGAGGCCTTCCTTAACGAGCAAGAGCACCTGACCGTCCGCCGTCACGGCGACACAGTGGTGGCCAGCACCGACTTCGGCAAGCCGAGCCGTGTGATCTTGGCCGGGCACCTCGATACTGTGCCGGTCATCGACAATTTCCCACCAAAGTGGCTGGAGCCCGGCGATTCGCTGATTCGCGAAGAAATCGCCCACGCTCATCCCGAAGACCGCGTGCTGTGGGGCCGCGGTGCCACCGATATGAAGGCCTCCGACGCGGTGATGCTCTACCTCGCCGCCACGCTCGACGGCCGCACGCCGGAAACCACCCCGAAAGTCGACCTCACCTACGTCTTCTACGACCATGAGGAAGTCGTCGCCGAAAAGAATGGCCTACGCAAAGTCGTCGAGGCCCATCCCGATTGGATCACCGGCGATTTCGCCATCATCGGCGAGCCCACCAACAGCGGCATCGAGGGCGGTTGCAACGGTACGATTCGCTTCGACGTCGTAACCCACGGCGTGGCCGCGCACTCCGCCCGTGCATGGATGGGGGAGAACGCCATCCACAAGGCGGCCGACATTCTGAACCGACTCAACGCCTACGAGCCGGCCACCGTGAACGTGGACGGGCTCGATTATCGCGAGGGCCTCAACGCCACGCTGATCTCCGGCGGCAAAGGCACGAACGTCATTCCGGATGAATGCCGCGTACACGTCAACTACCGCTTCGTCCCGGACAAGTCGTTGGCCGAGGCCAAGGCTCTGATGATGGGCGCGGACGCCGGTGCCGAACTCGGCAATGGCGAGCATGTGGCTACCGGCGGCGTGTTCGAGGGCTACGGCATCGAAATGAAGGACGAAAGCCCCTCCGCGCGCCCGGGCCTGAACGCCCCGCTCGCCCAGGATCTGGTCCGACTGGTTAAGGAGCGCACTGGCCGCGACCCGCTGGCCAAGCTCGGCTGGACCGACGTGGCACGCTTCTCTCAGCTCGGTATCCCGGCCGTCAACCTCGGTGCCGGCGATCCGCTGCTGGCTCACAAGCACGACGAGCAGGTGCCTGAATCCGACCTGACCGCCATGGCCGCAATCCTTACCGACTGGCTGGTCTGACACCTCTCTAGCTCCCCTCCCTGAGGGGAGCTGTCACCGCGGGGGAGGGGAGCCGAGAGAACGTCAGCCTCGCCGGGCCACGCCCGCACAAAATATGTGGCATACTAAAGGATGGTGGTTCTGCATAACCATCAGCGTGCGAGATGGCGTCGATCCCCTTGCGGCTCTTGAGAATGAGACAACGCAAGCGCCGGTGTCCGCCACCCGCAGGACAGACTTGAGACGAAGTTGCCTTTACGCGGCGCGTTTTCGTGCGGCCACGGTGAGAGCGTGGTGTGAGACAAGCGTATAGGCCTGGAAATAGGCGTCGTGATGCAGCGCGCCGCGAGGAGCATTGTGCCCACTGACAACCGTGAAGGTTTCGTCAACGACGGAACCGATAATTCAACCGTATCCAATGCCGATTCGGCTGCAGCCGTGAACGCTGCGCCTGCCGCCGCCTCCCAGCCCGCCGAACCTGTTCGCCGTCGTCGTGGCGGCCGCCGCGTGGTCCGCGGCACCGGTGCTGCCGGCGCTTCTCTGGAACTGCAAGTGCAGGAACGCGCCCCGCTGTTCGAAGCCCCCGCGCTTCCCGATGCCGGCACTGCGGCCGATTCCAAGTCAGCCGATTCCAGCGATTCCGATGAATCCAGCGATTCCCAGGATTCCGCCGAACGTCCAACCCGCCGCCGTTCGCGCCGCGCCGCTTCCGCAGTGGCCGACTCGGATAGCGAGGATGATCGTCCTCGTCGTTCGCGCCGCACTGTCAGTGCCGATGATTTCGATGACGATGACGCCCCACGTTCCCGCCGCCGTTCGGTTGTAGACGATGACGATTACGACGAGGACCGCCCGGTTCGCCGCCGCTCTCGCTCCCGCCAGTCCGACGATGATGACTACGAGGATCGGCCGGTTCGCTCCCGCTCTCGCCGTGCGTCTATGGATATGGATGATGATGACGAGGACCGTCCGGTTCGCCGTCGTTCTCGCCGTGCAGTTGCGGATACGCACGAGGACACCCCGGATGAGCGCCTGTTCGACGCGGTCGAATCCCTGCCCTCTGGCCACGAGGCCGTGCGTCGCGGCAAGCCGATGACGTCCCTGCTCTTCCAGGAACCGGTACTGCCCGCCGCTGTGGATGCGCACGATACCGCTGACACTCGTGATGACGATGTTGACGACGACGAACGTCCGTCGCGTCGCTCCCGCCGCTCGCGCAGCCACGATGATGACGACGCGCAGCCGCGCAGCCGCCGCCGTGACGACCGTGACGATCGTGGCCGCAATGCCGCCGACCGTGATGCGTCTCGTGACGCTTCCCGCAACGCTGCCGCCGGTGACGCCAATGCCAGCGCCAACACGGACCATGATGATTTCGATTCCGATGACGCTTCCGACTCTCGCCGTTCCCGTCGCTCCCGCCGCCTGAACGCCCAGGAGCGCCGTGCAGCCGCCGAAGTCGAGCAGATTGAGGAAGACCTCGAGCTGGACGATATCGCCTACTCGCCGATTGCCGAAGAGGAGGGCGACGAAGAATCCGACGCCACCCGCACCCGTTCGCGCCGTCGCCGCCGTCGCGGCTCACGCGGCGAAACCGGTGCCAACGGCGAGCACGATACCGCCGAGAACGATGCCGAAGATACGCGTTCCCGCCGTCGTGACGATCGCGATGATCATGACCGTGATCGCGATGAGGACGATGAGGAGCAGACCGTTACTCGCCGTCGCCGTCGCCGTCGTGGCGGCAAGAACGGCGAGGGCACCGACGACCAGAGTCAGAACAGCGAACAGCCGCTGGTCCGACGCTCCCGCAAGCAGCAGTACATCGACGAGATCACTGATGTGGAGGGCTCCACTCGTCTCGAGGCCAAGAAGCAGCGCCGCCGTGACAACCGCCGTGAGCGCAGCCGCCAGAGCCAGCTCATGGAACAGGACTTCCTCGCACGCCGCGAGAACGTGGACCGCCTGATGGTGGTGCGTGAGAAGGAACATCACACCCAGATTTCCGTGGTGGAAGACAATGTTCTGGTCGAGCATTACGTCTCCGACATTCAGGAAGTACAGACCGTCGGCAACATCTACCTTGGCCGCGTGCAGAACGTGCTGCCCAGCATGGAGGCCGCATTTGTGGACATCGGCCAGGCCCGCAACGGCGTGCTCTACGCCGGCGAGGTCAACTGGGATGCCGCTCGTCTCGAAGGCCAGCCGCGCCGCATCGAGCTGGCGTTCAAGTCCGGCGACCCGGTGCTCGTGCAGGTCACTAAGGACCCGATCGGCCACAAGGGTGCCCGCCTGACCTCTCAGGTCACGCTCGCCGGCCGCTTCCTGGTGCTCGTGCCATCCGGCGGCATGACCGGCGTGAGCCGCAAGCTTTCGGAGCGCGAACGCAGCCGTCTGAAGAACATCGTCTCCAAGATCGCCCCGAAAGACATGGGCGTGATCATCCGTACCGCAGCCGAGGGCGCATCCGAAGACGCCATCGTCAAGGATCTCGAATCACTGGTCCGCCAGTGGGAGCGCATCAACGCCAAGCGCGAGGAATTCTGGCACGGCAAGCGCCCGAAGCTCCTGCAGGGCGAGCCCGACGTGGCCATCCGCGTGGTGCGCGACATCTTCAACGACGACTTCAGCAAGCTCATCGTGGAAGGTGACAAGGTCTACGACCGTATCGAGGAATACCTTGACACCATGGCCCCCGACTTGAAGGACAAGCTGGAGAAGTGGGACCCGGCCGAGCATGAAGGCAAGGACGTGTTCGACAAGTGGTCCATCGACTCCCAGCTGCGTAAGGGCATGGAGCGTCAGGTCTACCTGCCGTCCGGCGGCTCGATTGTCATCGATCGCACCGAAGCCATGACCACCATTGACGTGAACACCGGCCGCTTTATCGGCAAGGGCAAGTCCTTGGAAGAAACGGTGACGCGTTGCAACCTGGAGGCGTCTGAAGAGATCGCCCGCCAGCTGCGCCTGCGCGATATCGGTGGCATGGTGATGATCGACTATGTGGATATGGTCATGCCCGCCAACCGCGATCTGGTGCTGCGCCGCTTGGTCGAATGCTTGGCACGCGACCGCACCAAGCATCAGGTGGCCGAAGTCACCTCGCTCGGTTTGGTGCAGATGACCCGCAAGCGCATCGGCCAGGGTCTGGTCGAGGCGTTCTCCGAGGAATGCCCGACCTGCAAGGGCCGTGGTTTCATCCTGCATGATCAGCCGACCGTTTCGGCCGACTACGACGATCCCTACGCGCTTCGCGGTGGCGACCCGTTCGTCAAAACCAACAAGCACGGTCGCGGCACCGCTCCCGCTCCCGAACCGGCTGGTTCCAGCGCCGACGTCAAAGCCAAACTGGCTCAGATTGCCGCCGCTGCCGTCGCTGCCAACAACACGGCGGAAGAGTAA
>OLOL01001177.1_pt1 | contig 23840 bp, 27 predicted proteins | sample 1673081 | NCBI WGS metagenome assembly OLOL01 (sample SAMEA3136753, study PRJEB25190) | human gut metagenome
ATGATTTCCATTAGGTGTCATACGAAACATCAGCAAAGGATTTGCTGTTGTAGTGAGGAAAACGTTAAACGTCATCCGAAGCGAACGTGAAGGATCTATTACCGTAATGAGGAAGACGGTAAGATGTCATCAGAATCATAGATTCTTCACTCTGTGTCACTGTCCCGTTTCCCGTTTTTTTTGAACAGCATTCTTGCCACCGTTCAGAATGACGACTGACGATAAGCGTCACCCCGAAGCGATGTCGAAGACTTGCTGCTGTGATGAAGAAGACCATAAGACGTCATCCTGAAGCGATAGCGAAGGATCTGTTACCGTGGTGAGGAAAGTGGTAAGATGTCATCAGAATCATAGATTCTTCACTCGGTGTCATGTTGCTGTTTCCCGTCTTTCCCACAAGGCATTCTTGCCACCGTTCAGAATGACGACTGACGATAAGCGTCACCCGGAGCGATGTCGAAGACTTGCTGCTGTGATGAAGAAGAACATAAGACGTCATCCGGAGAATCTGTTACCGTGGTGAGGACATCGGCAAGGCGTCATTCAGAGCAACAGCGAAGAATCTATTGCCGTGATAAGGAAGATGGTAAGTGTCATCCGCAAAATGGTGAGGCTGGGTGAAATATACCGCAGCAGCCAAAAAAGAAACACGATCTCCCGGGGCAGAGAAATTTATGGGAGAATTGATAAAAACCATAAAGCGTAAATCATAAAATAACAGGGTGTGGTTTTGTACTGTTATTAAAAAGAAAAAGCAGGAGGGTTCTATGCTGGAGACATTAAAAGAAGCGGTGTGCGCCGCCAATCTGGAACTTGTGAAACGGGGTGCCGTGATCTATACATGGGGGAATGTGAGCGGTATCGACCGGGAGAAAGGCCTTATGGTCATCAAACCGTCAGGTGTGCCTTATGAGAGCATGACAGCGGGCGACATGGTAGCAGTCGATGTGGAGACGGGAGAAACAGTGGAAGGGAAATGGAAACCATCTTCCGATACGGAGACCCACCTGGCGCTGTACCGCGCGTTTCCTGAAATCGGCGGTGTGACACATACCCATTCCGTCAATGCCGCAGCTTTTGCCCAGGCGGGACTCGATATTCCTGCCCTCGGTACGACCCATGCGGATTATTTTTATGGGGATATCCCCTGCACAAGGGCGCTTACGGAAGAAGAAACGAAAAGCGCTTATGAGAAAAATACGGGTGCCGTCATTATAGAAACCGTACGCTGCCGCGGATACGAGCCGCTTGCCGTGCCCGGTGCCCTTGTACGGAACCACGGGCCTTTTGCCTGGGGAAAAAATGCGGCGGACGCTGTGTACCATGCGGTCGTCATGGAGACGGCGGCGGAAATGGCGCTGAAAACAAAATTATTGAACCCTTCGGCCTCGCTTCCCGCATACATCCTTGATGAGCACTACCAAAGGAAGCACGGCCCGAATGCGACGTACGGACAAGGGAAATAAGTGAAAAACAGAAAGGAAATGTTCTTGCCGGTATGAAGTTTCATTTTATTTTTCCGGCCGGAAATTTTTACAGCTCATGGCGGCCTCTTCGTGTATGGAGATTTGACACGGATCTGCTGTGAGTTTTTTATTGTGCAGGCATATGACTGATTTTGCCATTCAATGTACAATCTGTGCGAATTGTTCATTAACGGACTTTATTTTGCAAATGATTATTGAATGTAAATACCCATGTGGGTATAATGAGGCCAAGAAAAGGAAATGGTACAAGAGCGGATGATAAAGGAGATGAAGTTCATGACAGCAGCCAATCATTATACACCGGCAGAATCAGAAAGAAAAGGCGTAGCAGGGAGCAGGCTGCCGATGAAAAGATTCTTCGGAAGGATGACGGCGGAATTGAAGGAGAACAAGGCGGTTCTTCTTGTGTGGGGGGCATTCTGCACGATGCTTACCGTATCGTCTGCCATCGATCCGCTGGGAGGAGAAATGGTCCGGCAGGATCGCTCTGTTCCTGTAGTGACAGGAAATACATTCATTAAGGAATAAAACGGCTATCAGAAAGGCAGCGGGTGCTTATCCGCTGTTTTTTAGCGGATGGATGCCGGCAGATGAGCAATCGGGATGTTTCCCCCGATCAGAAAAGACAGAAATAGGAAAATACAGATTCTTTTTACGGTTGAGGGCAGGGATGCTGCAGGCGCGGCGGAACTGTTAAGCGTTATTCTGCGCAGTGAAGAATCCGTATCTATGATGAAAGAAGAGGGGAACCCGGGCGGTTTCTCTCTTTTGCAGTACGAAAAAAGCTTCCCGGTGAAAGGAAGCTTTTCATAGAGGTTGTGTAAGAAGCAACAATGAGCAGAAACGCCACGGCCAATGGCTGTCTCTTCTGTTTACGCTTCTATTGTATCTTGATGGCAATTATTTGTCAAGCAAGAAAGCGACAGAAGATTAACAATCGAAGCACGGAAATTTTATAAAGCTATATAGAAATATGTAGAAATGCAGATGAGGATGTGCTATAGTATAAAAAATTAATATATTTGCGAATGAAAAGGAGAAATAAGATGGGCATGATGAAAGAATTCAGGGATTTTGCTGTCAGGGGCAATGTGGTCGATATGGCAGTCGGTGTCGTTATCGGCGGCGCTTTCGGAAAGATCATATCTTCCCTGGTGGAAAATGTCATCATGCCGCCCATCGGAATGATTATGGGCGGTGTTGATTTCTCGAACCGGTTTATCAATCTGGGAAAAACACCGGTGGCTACACTGGCGGAAGCCAAAGAAATGAACGTGCCTGTCATCGCTTACGGACAGTTTCTTAATACAATCATTGATTTCCTGATCATCGCTTTCGTGATTTTCCTTGTGGTCCGCCAGATGAACAGGGCTTTTCCGAAAGAAGAAGCCGCACCGGCGCGCACCTGTCAGTTCTGCAAAGAACCTATTGCCGATGATGCGACCCGCTGTCCACACTGCACAGCTGTTCTTGATGAAACAAAGTAATTTTTTTGCAGGATGCCTTCTCTGTTTTTGCAGGGAAGGTTTTTTACCGGTCTTTTCTTGACCCTGTTTCCATTACAAACTATAATAAGAAAATATGCGAGCGTGGCGGAATTGGTAGACGCACAGGATTTAGGATCCTGCGCCTTGCGCATAAGGGTTCGAGTCCCTTCGCTCGCACCATTTTCCATCAGTCGAAAGACCGGCGGATTTTTTTATTGCAGTGAAAACCCCTTTTGCCAATGCTTTGTCCGGCAAAAGGGGTTTATTTTAAAACGGGATATGATTTTGAAATAGGATACAAAGTATTATAACTGCACCGGGACAATCAATTCCTGGGGAATGGGTTCTCCGTCAGGATTCACGGCCGGTGTGAAGCTCCATTCTTTTACGGAATTTTCCGCATACCCGGAAAGGATTTTGAAATCGCTGCCCGGCAGATTTCCATCGTTGTCTGCTTTCGGTTTGCCGTCAGTTTTTCCATCCGCCGTGATGTAGACGGAAACACGGATCACAGGATGGTTATTTCTTTCTATGGCTTCTTTCACTTCGGCAGACGCCTTCTTCATCGGGCGGTCGGACGGAGCAGCAGGTGTGGAAATCATCATGGAAAGGAAGCGTACAGGAATGGATACGGCAGCGCTCACCGGCTTGTCTCCCAGTTTGGCGGGGTTGAAGCGCCAGCCTTCTACGCATCTCATGGCATATTCGTCAAGAACGACGGATCCTGCGCTTTGGGTGATAACGGCATCGGCGGGGATCCCGTCTTCCGTGACGGTCATCCGGATGACTGTGGCGGAAGAATGAGGAAGGGATTCCATGGCAGCATGGACGGCACCGCTCTGAGGAAGCATGGGATTGCTTTTCAGACTTGGTTTTGTCTGCATTTCTTTCGTGAGCGGAACGCCGTCCTTGTCAAGGAAATATCCTCCCTGCGGAACCGATGCCTGGGAAATGCCGGAAGAAAGAAGGAGTGCTGCGGATAATGAGATTAATATTCTTTTCATAGTGACCTCGTTTTCTTTAAAATAAAGTACATTTACATTTTAATGGATGGAGCGGAAAAAAGAAAGTTAACTACGGTAGAAAATATGAAACGGAAAAAGGACGCTTTTCCTTCTAAAGAAGTATCTTTAGATGATTAAAGCAGTGAATTATGATACAATATACATAAATATAAAACGGTTATTTTTTATTTTTCAGCAGTGTTTCTGTGAATTTTTGGGGTTTACGGAAATTTTTGCAGTTCCCTCTTTATGTATTGGAAATGGGGAGAACTGTTTTCGTATTTCTTTGGTCGTGTTTTTATTTGGAATCAGGTTTTGCGGGATTGAGGGAGGATAGATGACGGAGATAGAAATGTTCCGCGGCGCGATGATTGGCGGCGCCTGCGGAGATGCACTGGGGTACCCTTTGCAGGAGCTTTCTGTCTGTCGTATTCAGCACAAGTACGGGCCCTTTGGCCTGCGTACGCTTGTGCGGAACGGGCAGTGCGGAAATCTGGCGCCGGTGACGGGAAATACGCAGATGGAACTGGCCACGGTAGACGGACTTCTGTGGACAGATGCAAAGAAATTGGAAGAAGCAGAAGGGCTGTACCGCGGCTATATGCGCTGGTTTTACAGCCAGACGGGGGAGGAACCGCGGCGCGGACAGCGCACATGGATGAGACGGCAGCCTCATGAACGGGAGATCTGCCTTGTGCGGGAAAAGTTCATGCATGCCCGCCGAAAACCGGAAGAAGGTCTTTTGAATGCGTTTTCCGGGGAAACGATGGGGACAACGAAAAATAAGGTAAATGAAAGCAAAGGCGGCGGCGCGCTGACAAGAGTGGTACCTATCGGGCTCCTTTATGCCGGCGACAGTAAGACGGCTTTTAATGCCGGCGTGAGGGCGGCGGCTTTTTCCCATTCGACTCCTGTCGCCTACTATGCGGCAGGGGCGGTATCGGCACTGATTGCCTGCCTTGCTGACGGAATGACGCTTCCCAAGGCTATTGAACGGATTCATGGGCTTTTGAATAAAACCCATCGGACCGACAGCATTACCACGCTTCTTTCTGCGGCGCAGCAGCAGGCTAACGACCAGCCTGCCGGAAAGGGGAATGTCTGGGCATACATCGACAGTATCCATTCTCTGGGAAGCGGCGATCAGGCAGATGAAGCTCTGGCGATAGCCGTATATGCTGCCCTTGCCGTGGATGATCCTGTGGATGCGATCATCGCCGCGGCGAACCATAATGGAAACAGCCCGATTACGGCAGCGCTGACAGGAGCCATAGAAGGTGTCCGCTTCGGCGCAGATTTTCTTCCGAATTACTGGAAGGATCTGGTGGAAGGGGAAGAAATCATTGCCGGTCTGGCGGATAAACTGTACCACCTGTATGAAAAGCGCCTGAGAAGAGAAAAGGCAAAACAGAAAACAAAAGTTAAAATAGCCGGATCTGAAAAAGGGAAAATAAAATCCGGAAAACCGGCAGAGGGAAAGCCCGCGGAAGAAAAGACGAAAAGAAAGCGCACAGGAAAAACGGAAGCGGCCGGTGTGAAAGAAGCGGAAGAAACGGTAAATCGGAAGGCCAAAAGATCACGAAAGGCGAAAACCGCAAAAGCGTAAAAATAGAAAAGGGAAGAAAGAAAACATTCCTGCTGCCGGCAGCGAGTGTTTTTCTTTTATGGCAGATAAAAGTTTCCTCTGCGGGGGCTCTTTTTTGATGGGCAAATTTCTTTTTCTTGTTATTTCTTCTTCCATCCCTTATACTTCTTTCATGGTTTAATGAAAGGGGACTGTAATGAAGAGGATTTTTATTTCTCTTTTCTTTTTTGCTTTTATGTGGACCGCTGCCGGGGCGGATGCTTCTCCGGAACTTCTTTTTGTCCGCTGGCCGGCGAATCCGGACGCGGTGTGGTATTCTTTCCGCATCGTGCCTGTGACACAGCATTTCGGACGGAAAGAAATGCGCCCGCCGATTTATGAAGACGGCCATGTTTTCCGTGACAGTGTGATGATTGAAAAAGAAATTACAGACAGCTATGACGGACCGGGGATCCTCTGCTGCCAGGTGAAAGCCATCGGTCTGGATGGGCAGAGCATTTCCGCCTATTCGGCGCCTGTGCCGATGGAAAAGGCCGCGCAGGAAATGGAACGGTACGCGCCGAAGATCCGCGTGAAATACCATGAGCAGAACGGTACGGTTCTTCTTTATCCGGCGTATTCTTTTGTGAAAATTCCCCACGCGGTTTCTTATGAAGTGGAAATCACTGATGAAGAACCGGAAAATCCTGACAGCTGTGAACCGTCTGTCCATCGCATTTCGCAAGGGATTGTTACAATCCCCGAACTTTTTGACGAGCTGCCGCGGCAGGGAACGGTCTGGTGGCGTGTCCGCGGTCTTGATGAAAACGGCGGGCCTATAGGCGTATGGAGCGAAGCGGAAAAGATCGTGAATGATCCCGCGGAAAACTGGGAAACCGGCATTCTTGGAGACAGTATCAGCCACGGCGGCGGACGGATGTCTTACAGTCCGGCGGACTGGCCTTACAATTATGCGTACTATCTTGATTTTCCTACGATAAATATGTCCCGGAGCGGTGATAAAACGGACGACCTTCTCCGGCGGTTCGATGCAGATGTCCTCCCTTTCCATGTACGGTACCTTCTCATTATGGGCGGAACAAACAATCTGCGCTGCGGGGGAACGGCGGAAGAGGTTATTTCTGACTTGGAAGCTCTTCAGGAAAAATGCAGGGCTAACGACATTGAGCCTGTCCTGCTTACCATTCCTCCGATCGCCCCGGATCGGATTTGGAAATATTACCAGCAGCCGACGGCAGAAAACTGGAAAGCGGAATTTGACAAAGTGAACGGCTGGATACGGATGCAGACCCATATCGATACGGCGGCGCCCTTTGCCATGTATGAAGACATGCCGGAAAATTTTGCGGCGGACGGCCTTCATCCCGACAAAGAAGCAAAAGAAAAAATGGGGAAAATAATCAATGAAAAATTTCCTGAAATAAGAAAAAAGATCTCTGACACGAAAATACAAAAATAAAATAAAAGAAACAAACGGATAGCCGGCTTCTATCATCTGTAAGCTGACAGTTTTTTTGTCTTTTGATAAAAGCGGCACTCGCGGTAAGATGTCATCCGAGTCATAGATTCTTCACTCCGTGTCATCGTTCCGCTTTCCCGCTTTTTCATACAGCATTCTTATCCCCATTTAGAATGACGTTAAACAGACGGTACAGCCAGGTTTATAATGAGAGAAAACGTTAATCGTCATCCTGAACGAATGTGAAGGATCTGTTACCGTGGTGGGGAAAGCGGTAAGATGTCATCCGAGGTAATAGATTCTTCACTCCGTGTCACCATCCCGTTTCCCGTCCTTCCCACAAAGCATTCTTACCACCGTTCTGAATGACGATTTTGGGAAAGCACGTCATAATGAAGGAAACGTTAATCGTCATCATAAGCGGACGTGAAGAATCTGCCACCATGGTGAGGAAAACCGGTAAGATGCCATTCAATGTAATAGATTCTTCACTCCGTGTCACCATCCCGTTTCCCGTCTTTTCCACAAAGAATTCTTACTTCCGTTCAGAATGACGATTGGAGGAAAGAGCGTCATAATGAGAAGAAACGGCTGGAGAAAGAAAAGCGAAGACTATATAGAATATTACAGCCATTCTTTTGATAAATCTTTCCATTCAGGATTTATGCTGTTTATTAAAACTTCTTTTTTATTTCGGGAAAATCCTTTTATGCTTTTTTCTCTATGAATGGCATCTTTTATATTGCTTACCATTTCATAATATACAAGATAATAAACGTGATATCTTTTGGTAAAACTATCGTTGATTCCCGTGCGATGTTCATATAAACGACGTTGCAAATTATTTGTGACACCTGTATAAAGAACGGTTTTATTATAATTGGTAAGAATATAGACATAACCCATGGAAATACCTCCTGCATAAGATTATATACAAATATGTAGCAGGTAGGTAATAAATGAAAAGCAGCGCTGTCTGGTAAAGCGTCATCCAAAGCGAATGTGAAGGACTGTTGTCGTAGTGAGGAAGGCGGTAAGACGTCATCCTGAGCGCGAGTGAAGGATCTGTTACCGTGGTGAGAAAGCCGGTAAGAAGATAAAAGCTGTGAGCTGTGAGCTGTCAGCTGTCAGCTAAAAGTGCTGAATGACACCGAACGATAAGACGTTATCCAGAGTGGCAGCGAAGAATCTGTTGCGCAAATGAAGGAAAAGGAAACCATACTGCTTAGCACATACTGCATATTATATGTATTATAGATATATAGTAAGATACTTTTTAAGGTATTTGTATGGGAACCGTAGATTTCAGGTTTGAAGCAATTAAGAAATAAAAAGACTGAAATTTGTCAAAATCTAATAATTGTGGTACACTGAAGTTGCTAAAAAGGCAGTCCTTCTTTTTTAGTGCGGAGATTCAGAAAACAGGCAGAGGAAACACGGTCACTCGAGCGAGATTTTCTGATTCATGCTGAGCTAAGGACGCAAAGTTTTTTCTCAAAGGAGGAAGAATCATGAAAAAGATTCTCGCAATCGCAGCAGCAGCTGCACTCACCGCAGGCGTATCCGCATACGCTGCAAATCCGTTCTCTGATGTATCCCCTGATGACTGGGCCTACCAGGCAGTGTCCGATCTCTCCGATCAGGGCGTTGTAGAAGGCTATCCGGATGGTACATTCAAAGGCGAAAGAAACATGACCCGTTATGAATTGGCGCAGGTTATCGCCCGTCTGATGGCCCGTGAAGACCAGCTGAACGCAGAACAGAGAGCTACCTTGGACAAACTGGCAGGGGAATACGCCGATGAACTGGCAAACCTTGGTGTCCGCGTAAGCAACCTGGAAAAGAAAGTGGGCAACATTTCCTGGTCCGGCGATGCCCGCATGCAGTACCAGCATAACCTTAACTTGGAACCGAACGTAGCAGGGACACATGCAGACAGCTGGACAGGCCGTTTGCGCATCAATGCGGACGCCCAGGTCAATGACCAGGTCGTTGTTTCCGGTCGTTTCGTATCTGAAATGAACTTCAAGGATAATAAAGATGCCAATACTATCATGGACCGCATCCATGCGCGCTGGACACCGAATGACGCTTTCTACATGGATCTCGGCCGCCAGGGTGTGGCACTGGACCAGACCGGCGTGTTCTGGGATGAAGATGGAAGGTTTGATGGTGTCGTAGCAGGTTATGATAATGGTAAATTCGGCGCTGAATTCGGTTATGGCCGTTTCCAGGACGCTGAGCGCAGCATGGATACCTATCACTGGGAAAACAGTGCGTCCATTGAAGCCTGGTATGGCAAGCTGACCGGGCACTTTGGCGAGTCTTCCATGCTTTCTGCTTTCTATTTAGACAATGTACAGGGACTCAATGGAAGTAGTGTAGCTCCTGCTTACAAGGGAGCACATATTTATGCTTGGGGTGCCGGCGCAACCATCGGACTGGGCGATTCCGGTCTGAGTATTGACGGTGATTTTATCCAGACCAAGGGTAATCACGAGTTCGGACATGGCAATCTGTGGACAGCCGGACTGAATTATGGCGAAGTGGATTTGAATAAACCGGGCAGCTTTACCCTCGGTGTTCACTATGTAAGAGCTGATGCAGGTTCTTATCTCCTCGGCAACTCCGCTTTGGACATGACGGATCAGCTGGAATATGGCTGGGACAATGGTGCAGGCGTGAAGTTCTGGACAGCAAAAGCAGGTGTTGCCGTACAGAAGAATGTAGAACTGGACGCTTACTACAACTTCGGCGCGAAAACATATGACAGCCAGGCGGAAAATCCCGCGAATACATGGGGCGTTGAACTGAACTACGCTTTCTAATTTGTGATTGTAAGCTAACAATAGAAGACCTCTTCGGGGGTCTTTTATTTTGCGAAAAATGGCTGTCGGACAGGAACACCTGTTTCCATCCGTTTGTAGGACGTTTTTCATTCTTCGGAACAGCCTGTTTCCTTTTTATTTCATTCGAGTAACAGATTCTTCGTGTTCGCTTCGGATGACGCTTACCGTCTGCCGTCATTCAGAACGGTGGTAAGAATGCTTTGTGGGAAGGACGGGAAACGGAGCAGTGGCATGGAGTGAAGAATCTATGACTCTGATGACGTCTTACGGTTTTCCTCACCACGGTAATAGATTCTTCACATTTGCTTCGGATGACGATTAACGCTCCCCTTACTACAACAGCAAATCCTTTGCTGATATTTCGTATGACACCTAATGGAAATCATCTGCTTCGGCTTTTAACTCACAGCTAACAGCTTGCAGCTGACTGCTCACAGCTGATAGCTTTTATCTTCTTATGGTCTTCCCCACTACGGGTACAGATCCTTCACATTCGCTTCGGATGGCGTTTTGCCGTTCCCTGTCAATAAGACACTATACAGGGTATGTTATAATAGATATATATAAATATATGAATAAGCTTCAGTTTTGAAAGAAGGTGTTCTTATGTGGAAGAAAACAATACTTGCCGCGGCACTGATTGCAGGCGGGGTAGTTGGCGGTTTTGCCGCGTATGATGGCGGAGATAATCCGCCGCAGGATGAAAACGTACAGCTCTGTCCCATCGGAGAAAACGGTGAGCGGGGAGTCTGCGGTGTTCCGGAGAGAAGCGGTGATGACCGGGAAGCTTGCAGGGGTCCGCACTGTAATAGGTGATGCGGAAAGGAAAATAAGGGAGACGGGAGACCGTTTCCTTTTTCTTTATCAGGAATCAAGAGGGGAAAGTGAGGTAATAGATTCTTCACTCCGTGTCACCATCCTGTTTCCCGTTTTTCCCTCAAGGCATTTTTGCCACCGTTCAGAATGACGATTGAAGGAGAGAGTGTCATAATGAGGGGAACGATAAGGCGTCATAATGCGGTACTGATTTCTTCGTGAAAAGCGGAGTGTGTGAAGTGTTTTCGTTTGACATCTGATGGCCGTTTAGCTATAATTAGCATGTTATGGTGTGTGAATACACAGGACGCAGTAAGGAGGTGTTCACTGATGGCAAAAATGACATTCCAGCCTAATAACCACTGGAGAAAACATACCCACGGATTCCGCGCCCGTATGAAGACGAAAGCCGGCCGTATTGTTCTGAAAAGAAGAAGAGCCAAGGGCAGAAAGGTATTAAGTGCCTGAGTCAGAATCGAAGCAGGAGAAGAAGTATCCGCTTCACCGTGATTTCCGTATCCGGCAAAACAGGGATTACCGGCGTATATACTCGTCCGGCCGGCGTTTCAGCAACCGCGCGGGACTTATGTACGTGGTCAGGACGAAACGGGAACCTGTCCGGATCGGGTTTGTGACGACGAAGCGCATCGGCAATGCCGTGGCGCGCAACCGGGCAAGGCGCCTGATGAAAGAGGTTTATCGCCTCCATCGTCATGAACTTTCTTCCCATTATGAAGCCATATTGCTTGCCGCCGCTTTTCTGACGACAGCGACGTATAGCGAGGCGGAAAAGGCTTTGCTTGCGCTGTGGCGTAAAGCGGGCATGCTGGAGGGGGCATGATGAAGACGGTGCTGATCGTTCTTATTCGATTTTACAGGAAATATGTTTCTCCCCTGAAACCGCCATGCTGCCGTTTCACTCCCACCTGCAGCACTTACGCGCTGGAAGCGGTGGAGAAATACGGCGCGCTGAAAGGCGGATGGCTCGCGTTAAAGCGGATCTTGAAGTGCCATCCTTTCCATAAGGGCGGTTATGACCCTGTTCCATAAAGCTTTTCCGATAGGCAATGTACGGCGCTTTTGATAAGGCGCCGCTTTTTTCATCTTTCGCGTTTTGTTATCCTGTCACGCCATGAATTTAGCAGAGTTTCTGCATTCTTGTCTCATCCCGCTTTTGAAATTTAGAAAGCGGGAACATTTAGGCGGCTGAAATAGAGGCCGTATAAGGAGAAATTATGAATCTTGGCTTTGGCGGAGGCGGATCTGAGTTTCAGATTCCCGTACTCTCGGCTATTGTAGGCATGATTGCCGATCTGATGCGCATCGGTCTGCAGATTTGTTATGAATTTACTTCCGGTCTCGGATTTCCCAATTACGTCATCGCTATCGTCGTTTTGACGATACTCATTAAGACGCTGCTGCTTCCCCTCGCGGTGAAACAAATCCGTTCCATGAAAGCGATGCAGGCAATACAGCCGGAGATCCAGAAAATCCAGAAGAAGTACAGAAATGACCCTGCCATGATGCGGCAGGAAATGGGGCGTCTGTACAAAGAGCATAATGCGTCCCCCATGGCGGGATGCCTGCCGTTGCTCATACAGATGCCTTTCCTTATCGCGATGTACTATGCGATTCAGGGGTTCAGTTATGACCCTCTCCACGCGGGTTTCCTCTGGATTGAAAGTCTGGCAGCGGAAGACGGCACGTACATCCTGCCTGTTCTTTCCGCCGCGTCCACGTTCCTTGTTTCCTGGCAGACGACGCCGAAAGACGCGCCGGGCAACCAAAAGACGATGCTTTTCATGATGCCTCTTATGATCGGCTGGATGTCTCTTCATTTTCCGAGCGGTTTGGTGATTTACTGGGTGGTGAGCAATATTTACCAGTTTTTCCAGCAGCTTATCATGTTCCGCGGGGAAAAGGGAAAGGAAATGATAAACGGGCCTTCGAAAAAAGGCGTAGTCACTGTCCATACCGATGAAGAGGCTGTGGCTAAGACAAAGAGGAAAAAGATTATCCGCAGAAAAATTATTAAAAAGGTAGCAAAGAAACCGGCAGTCGATGAAGCACCGAAGGCCGGTGATGAAAAAGAAAAAACGGCTTCTGCTGAAAAGACGGCAGAGGCCGGGGATAGTTCCGGGAAAGCGGAGGGATAACTATGAAAACTGTCAGAATTACCGCAAAAACCGTTGACGAAGCAGTGGAAGAAGGATTGAAGAAGCTGGGGCTTTCCCGCGCAGAAGCAGTGATCCGTGTCATTGAACAGCCCTCAAGCGGACTTTTCGGTTTGTTCAACAAGAAAGATGCCGTTGTCGAGGTCGGCGCGGCAGGATCGGAAACGGAAGATGTTACGGAGACTGCCGGGGACATGACTTCGGCTGCTGCCGGGGCTGCAGACGGAGAGGAAGAAACCGTTTCTGCTGCGGAGGAGCCGGGGGAAAACGTCATGGGCGGCGATACGGAAGAAGTTCTTACGGCGAAGAAGGAAAAACGCGGCCGTGAGGAAACTCCGTTTTCCGCGGAAGAGCAGGAAGAAGCCGCTGAAGAAGCGAAACGTTTCCTGACGGGCGTTTTCAAAGCAATGAAGATGGAAGTGCAGCTTGAAAAGATGGTGAATGAAGAACGCATTCTTTTCAACCTTCACGGCGAGGGTCTGGGCATCCTTATCGGAAAGCACGGCCAGACGCTGGACGCGCTCCAGTACCTGACGAATCTGGCGGCAAATAAAAATTTCCGTCACCATTACTTCGTGCTTCTTGATGTGGAGGACTATCGGCAGCGCCGCAGACAGACGCTGGAATCGCTGGCGCACCGCCTGGCGGATAAGGTGAAGCGTACAGGGGAAGAAATCCGCCTTGAACCGATGTCGGCGGGCGACCGCCGCATGATCCACCTGGCGCTCCAGAATGACGGCGCGGTATCTACAGAAAGCGACGGAGAAGCGCCGTATCGCTGCGTCGTGATTCGCGCGAAACAGTAAAAATAAAAAGCCTCATGGCGGAATGATTTCGATCAAACGGTCGTGAGGTTTTTTGCTGCGCGGGATCCGGAAATGCCGTGCTCCGTTTCGTGTGCCTTTCTTTTGCGGTTCCCGCTTCTTTTGGGCTCCGCTTTATTTCGAGGCCGCAGGCGGGCAACAATATTTCATCAGTTGTGCTAAAATAACCATATACATAGAAAGGGGAGGTGGTTCGTTGTTCGCTTACGCGTTCACGTTCCTTGCCGCGCTTGCCGTGACGTTTATTCTCACGCCGGCCGTAAAGAATTTCGCGGTGCAGATCGGCGCCGTAGATAAGCCGGACGCACGGAAGGTGCATCACGGACTGGTCCCCCGTTTGGGCGGGCTTGCCATATACGCAGGGTTTATGGTATCCGTCATTCTTACGGTGGGCTTTACTTATGAAATGACAGGGATCATGATCGGCGCGACCTGTCTTGTTTTTGTGGGGATTGCAGATGATATCGTGTCTCTTCCCGCCAAGGTGAAACTTCTCGGGCAGATCTTATCCGCCGCCGTGCTTGTGATATTCTTTGATGTGAATATTGATTGGATCGATCTTCCCTATGTGGGGATTATTGAATTTCCTCTCTTTATTTCCATACCGCTTACTATTTTCTGGATCATCGGATTTATCAATACGGTCAATCTTATTGACGGCCTTGACGGGCTTGCTGCGGGGATCGCCACGATAGCGTCTATTGCCATTGCCCTTCTCGCATTCCAGATGGGACAGTGGGTATCGGCTGCCGCTATGGTGGCCATGACGGGGGCGTGCCTCGGTTTTCTGCAGTATAATTTCAATCCGGCTAAAATTTTCATGGGCGATACGGGATCCATGTTCCTCGGGTATGTGATTGCCGCGGTATCGGTCATGGGATCTATGAAGACGGCGGCTGCCGCAGTCCTTATCGTGCCTTTGGTGGCGCTGGCCGTGCCCATTACCGATACGGTACTTGCTATCGTGCGGCGCAGGCAGTCAGGGGTGCCGATTTTTTCACCGGACAAGAATCATCTCCACCACCGTCTTCTGGCGGCAGGCCTGTCGCAGAAACAGGTGGTGCTGGTGATGTACGCGCTGACCGCTTTTTTCTCGGCAGCGGCGCTCCTTGTGGTGAGGCTGAATCCATTTCTCGGTGTGGCGGTGATCCTTCTCACACTCGGGGTGTTTATTTTCTGGGCGAAGAAACTCGGCGTCATGAGAGAGGTCGTTCTTCCGCCGCCGGAAAAAGATGAGAAATAAAAAAGGAATTGACAGAAATATTTCATTTTATCAGTTTGTTTTATGAAAAGGAGTAGTCCTGTGAAAGTCATGACGGTTTTCGGCACGCGGCCTGAAGCGATAAAGATGGCTCCTGTCGTGCAGTCGCTTCTGGCGCATCCCGAAATAGAAACAAAGGTCTGCCTCACGGCGCAGCATCGGGAAATGCTCGATCAGGTGGTGGATCTTTTCAAGCTGCCCGTCGATTACGATCTGGATATCATGAGGAGCGGACAGTCCCTGTATGACATCACTTCCCGCGTCCTTCGCGGACTGGAAGAAGTACTGGAAAAGGAAAAACCGGATTATGTCCTTGTCCATGGGGATACGACGACGACGTTTACCGCGTCGCTTGCCGCTTTTTACAAGCAGATCAAAGTCGGACATGTGGAAGCGGGGCTGCGCACGGGAGATCTGGCGGCCCCTTTTCCTGAAGAGGCGAACCGCCAGCTTACGGGCGTCCTGGCCAGTCTTCATTTTGCCCCAACGGAAACAGCGCGGGAAAATCTGCTCCGTGAAAATAAAAAAGATGAAAATATTTTTGTCGTGGGGAATACCGTCATTGATGCGCTCCTTTCAACGGTAAAGAAAGATTATACTTTTGAAGATGAAGAAATACAGGCGATTGAAGAACACAAGCGCGTCATCCTTGTGACCACCCACCGCCGTGAAAATTTAGGCGCGCCCATGCATCATGTGTACCGTGCGCTCCGCCGGCTGGTGGAAACCGTACCAGATACGGAAGTGGTATTTCCTGTCCATCGGAATCCTCTTGTCCGTGAAGCGGTGGAGGAAGAGCTGGGCGGCGCGGCGGGCATCCATCTTGTGGAACCGATGGAGTATGAGCCTTTCACGAATCTGATGGCGCGGTCCGCCCTTGTGCTGACCGATTCAGGCGGCATACAGGAGGAAGCGCCGAGTCTGGGGAAACCCGTTCTTGTCCTTCGCGATATGACAGAGCGCCCCGAAGCGGTAGAGGCGGGGACGGTAAAACTGGTGGGCACCGGGGAAGAGAAGATTTATCAGACGGCATACCGGCTGCTGACCGATGAGGCGGCATATCATGCGATGGCGGAAGCAGTGAATCCTTACGGTGACGGCAGCTCCGCCGGGCGCATCGTGGAGACGCTTTTGTATGCGGAGGGGATTTCTCATAAAAAACCGTCTAAATTTATAGCTAAGTAAATCCGCATATGTTACAATAACTTTGTATGGGTAGAGCTGTACGTATTTTGCGTGCAGTTTTTCATGATATGCACATGCCGGAGATGGCCATGAAGAATGCCGGGGAACAGGGAGATAAAGAAAAAGAGTTCAATCCGATGCGCAGTATCGCTGTAGCGGGCGGAGCGGGCATGACCCTTCTTTCCTGTATCGGCCTCGGTATCTGGGGCGGACTTAAGTGTGATGAATACTTGGGGACGTATCCTTTCGGCCTTATCGGGTTATCCCTTTTGGGCGCCATATCCGGATTGTGGGCCATAATTAGAAAAATGATAGGAAAGTAAGAAATGAAGTATGATACGGTATTCCCTGCTTTTGCGGATAGAGTGGTCATCCGTCTGGCAGCCATAGGCGCTGTCGGCGCGGCCGCCGCGTTTTTGAAGTGGGAATGGACTGTGGCGGCAGGATTTGCCGCCGGCGTCGTATTTCATATTCTTTTTTTCTTGTACATGAAACAGCGTTACATCCACTGGGAGAAAGAAGAGCGGGACGCGGCCTACATAGGCCAGATGGGCGCCGCGCTTGCAGGCTCCCGGCTTTTTGTGGAAGCGGGGCTGGCGGCGGCGGTGGTTTTGTGGACACCGCTTTCCATTCTCGGTTTCCTGGCGGGCTTATTGTCACTGTTCCCTGCTACTATCTGGGCAAGGCAATAGTGTGGAATAAGAATAATAATATTTTCCTGACGTCCAAAACAGAGAGGGGGTGAGACTATGCATCTTCATACAGGTACACATATGGTTGCACAGCTTTTCGGAATGTCGGTCAATCTGGATACGATTTTTACACAATGGCTTACTGCTCTCATAGTATTTATTATCGTCTTTGCTGCGAGCCGGGGGCGTTCGCTCGTTCCAAGCGGTATCCAGAACGCGGTGGAAATGATCATTGAGCCGCTATGCTCCCAGTTTGAGAAAAATATGGGATCGCATTATAAAAAGGTTGTTTATTTCCTGCTGACGCTTTTCATGTTCATCTTTGTGGCCAATGAGATCGGGCTTCTGCCGACAGCCCATCTGACGGCGTCTCCGACAAATGATGTGAATACGACCCTGGGGCTGGCACTGACCGGCACATTATGTATTCATTTCGTTTATATCAGGAACAGGGGATTCGGCAAATGGCTGAAACATTTCTTTGAACCCATGCCGCCGTTCGTGATCATCAATATTGTAGAAGAACTTTCCCGGCCGGTGACACTGGCAATGCGTCTATTCGGCAATATTCTGGCAGGGGAAATCCTGATGGAAATCCTCTACGCGTTGGCACCTGTGCTTGTACCTTTGCTCTGGGTCGTGTTCAGCCTTGTGGTCGGATTGATCCAGGCGTACATTTTCACTACGCTGACTTCCATTTATCTCAAGGAAAGCGTGGAGTAAGTGAAGGTGTGCAGGTGAATGGGAGCGGCACTCCGTAAAATGCCCGGCGCCGCCCGCGAAACGGTACTCATTATATCCGGAAAAACCGGGGCATTACATTTTTAGGAGGAATCATTACCATGGATCAGACTATTGTTGTTCAGTATTCCCTTATCGCATCTGCGCTGATTGCCGCAGTTGCCGCATTTGCAGCCGCATTCAGCGATTCTAAAGTAGCATCCCACGCTATCGACGGCATGACCCGCCAGCCGGAAATTCAGGGGCAGCTCTTCACTTCCATGCTTGTCGGCATCGGCCTGGTAGAATCTATTCCGATTATCGCTATCGTTATTTCTCTCGTCCTCGTATTCGCCAATCCTTTCCTCGGCTAATTCAAATTCATTGTTAGCCTAAGGAGGGGATTTCATTGGTAGAATTAAATGGTACGCTGCTGATTTCAATCCTCAACTTTATCATTCTCGTTGCCGTTTTGGCACATTTCTGCTATAAGCCGGTGCTGAAGGTCATGGATGACCGCAGGAACAAGATCCGGAATGATCTGGACAGCGCGGCCCGGTCCAGCGCGGAGGCGGCCAAGCTCAAATCCGATCTGGAAGCGGAACTTGCCAATGCCCAGGTCGCCGCACAGGGGATCGTGGACAAAGCCGTAAAAGAGGCCAAGGTACAGGCCCAGGCGCAGATCGATGAGGCCCATGCGGCTATTGAGAGGGAAAAAGTCCAGGCTGCTAAACAGATCGAAAGGGAACGCAAGGATGCCCTGGAGGATCTGAAGACGCAGGTGGCCGCTCTTTCCTGTGATATTGCATCGAAGATCATCAGCAAAAATATGACGCCGGATACAAATGACCGGCTTATAGCGGAAAGCATCGCAAGACTGGATGCCGGGCAGGCAGGTAAGTAATCATGGATAAGAACGTAATCCTTGCAAAGAAGTACGGACGAGCCATCTATGAAATTGCCGCAGAGCAGCACTGCCTGGAACAAACGGAAGAAGATCTCCGCCTCATTGCCGATACCATAGGGAAAAGCAAAGAGCTCGGGGAGATTCTGAACCATCCTCTGCTTGCTAAGGATGTCAAGAAAGATACTATAAATAAGTTATTTGCAGATAAGGTGCAGCCGATAGTTTTACAGTTCTGCTATGTTGTTATCGACAAAGGCCGCATCGCTGATTTTGCTGCCATGGCGGATGTCTATGCCAATCTTGCGCATCATGGGATGGGCATGGAGGAAGCGGTGGTAACTTCCGCGTTTCCATTGACCAAATCCCAGGTGGACGCTTTGAAAGCCAAACTTGCGGAAATCACGGGAAGCAAAATTATCATGAAACAGAAAGTAGACGCATCTTTGATAGGCGGATTTACGGTCCGGATGGGAGACCGTCTGATTGACGGATCCGTAGCCCGCCAGCTTGCGGCGCTCCGCTCGCAAATGATGCAAAGAGATTGAGGTGACTTACAGGATATGAAAATCAGTTCAGATGAAATCACATCTGTCATTAAAAAACAGATTGAAAATTACAAAGTAGACCTCAATGTCGATGAAGTAGGTACGGTTCTTGAAGTCGGCGACGGTATCGCCCATGTATATGGCCTTGAAAACTGCATGGCCGGTGAATTGCTGGAACTGCCGAACGGCGTTTACGGCATGGCCATGAACCTGGAAGAAAGCAATGTAGGTGCCGTTCTTCTGGGAAATGCGGAAACCATCAAGGAAGGCGACGTAGTAAAGAGAACGGGCCGTCTGATGCAGGTTCCCGTAGGCAATGCGGTCATCGGCCGCGTGGTCAACGCGCTGGGACAGCCGATTGACGGCAGAGGCGAAATCAAGACTGACGCTTATCGCGACATTGAAATCAAAGCTCCGGGCATTGCCGACAGACAGCCGGTAAACGTCCCGCTGCAGACCGGTCTGAAATGTATCGACTCCATGGTCCCGATCGGCCGCGGACAGCGTGAGCTGATCATCGGCGACCGCGGTACAGGCAAGACCGCCATCGCTATTGATACCATTCTGAACCAGAAGGGGCAGGATGTCATTTGTATTTATGTTTCCATCGGGCAGAAGAACTCCAATGTCGTCCGTGTATACGAACGGCTGAGAGCTGCCGGCGCTATGGATTACTCCATCATCGTACACGCCGGTGCTTCCGAAGGGTCTCCGATGCAGTACCTTGCACCGTACTCCGGTGTATCCATTGCGGAACACTTCATGCACCAGGGCAAAGACGTCCTCATTATCTATGACGACCTCTCCAAACATGCCGTCGCTTACCGCGCCATGTCCCTTCTGCTCCGCCGTCCGCCGGGACGCGAAGCTTACCCCGGTGACGTATTCTATCTGCATTCCCGTCTGCTGGAACGTGCGGCACGTCTGTCCGATGCACTGGGCGGCGGCTCCATCACCGCGCTGCCGATCATTGAAACACTGGCAGGCGATGTCGGTGCGTACATTCCGACAAACGTCATTTCCATCACGGACGGACAGATTTATCTGGAAACGGCACTCTTTTATTCCGGGATCCGTCCGGCCATCAATGTCGGTTTGTCCGTATCCCGTGTAGGCGGTTCCGCGCAGATCAAAGCCATGAAACAGGTCGCAGGCACGCTGCGTCTGGATCTGGCACAGTTCCGTGAATTGGCGGCATTTGCCCAGTTCGGTTCCGATCTTGACGCTGCCACCAAAGCGCAGATCGACCGCGGCCAGAGGACGACGGAAATTCTGAAGCAGCCGCAGTATTCCCCCTATCCGGTCGAAGACCAGGTTATGGCGATCTACACTGCCGTCAAGGGGTATCTTGATGACGTGGACGTAGACCAGGTTGTCGGGTTTGAACAGCAGGTTCTGAATTTCCTCCACAGCAGCCATCCGGAAATCGGCGCTGATATCGTGGATAAAAAGAAGCTGACAGATGAAAATGAAGCGAAACTCAGAGAAGCTCTTGATGAATTCAAGAAACGTTACAAGGCACAAAGCGAAACAGAAGAAAAGTCTGAAACGGTAGAGGGGTGATCTGATTGGAAAGTACGCGTGATATAAAAGGGCGCATAAAATCCGTCACCAACATCCAGCAGATCACGAAAGCCATGAAGATGGTAGCCGCCGCCCGTCTGCGCAAAGCGGAGGAAAAGGCAAACGGCTCCCGTCCTTATGCGGAAAAGATCGGAGAGCTCCTGCGCCGTGCTTCTTCGGTGACACCCGGATTTACAAGCCCGCTCTTCAGGACAGGCGAAGTAAAGAAGGTAGGATATCTCGTCATTTGCGGCGACAAAGGCCTTGCCGGCGCTTATAACTCCAACGTGATGAAGCGTACCCTGCAGGAAATCTCCGGAAAAGATCGTTCTGCATACGCTTTATATGTCTGCGGGAAACAGGCGAAGAATTATCTGAAATTCCGCGGGTATGATCCCGATACCTATCATTTCGGCTTTTCTGATAAGCCGTCGGCTCAGGATTCCATCGATCTCTCCAAAGAGATGGTGGAATACTTCACAAAAGAAGAAGTCGATGAAGTTTATATGATTTATACCAAATTCATCACCGCCCTCCGCCAGCAGGTCCGGGTAGACCGGCTGCTCCCCATTGAAGCGCCGGCTGAGGGAAAAACGGAAGAAGCAGCAAAAGCAGCTGCCAGCGAATGGGAAAAAGAAAGACAGGATTTCCTCCGTATCGAGGAAGATCCCTATATTTTCCTTCCCGATGCGGCGGCAGTGCTTTCTAAACTGCTTCCTGAATATATACAAGTACAGGTTTATAATGCGATGCTGCAATCCGCGGCGTCCGAGCTGGGCAGCCGTATGGCGGCCATGTCCGCTGCCACTGACAACGCGACGGAAAGAATTGCCGACCTCAACCTTACGTACAACAAAGCGCGTCAGGCACAGGTCACCAATGAAATTTCCGAAATTGTCGGCGGTGCGGCAGCTCTCGAATAAACCGGCTTAATTTGATTAAGGAGGAATGCTTCTTCATGGCAAATGAACAGCAGGGACAGGTAGGCAAGGTCGTACAGGTCATGGGCGCTGTCGTCGATATCGCTTTTTCCGACGATCAGGAACTTCCTGCCATCTATAACGCAATTCATGTCAAAGATGAAGAAGGCACTGTTCCGGTAGATGTTATCTGTGAAACCATGCAGCACTTAGGTGACGGCGTAGTCCGCACCGTTGCGATGAGTTCCACCGATGGCATGGTACGCGGAATGAAAGCAGTAGATACCGGCCGTGCTATTGCGGCACCGGTCGGCGACGGCTGCCTGGGACGTATTTTCAACGTACTCGGACAGACCGTCGACAATGACGATACAAAAGTACCGGCATCCGACTACTGGCCTATTCATCGTCCGGCACCGGCCTTTAAAGACCAGTCTCCGGCAACCGAAATTTTTGAAACCGGCATCAAAGTCGTCGACCTCATCGCTCCGTATGCAAAAGGCGGTAAGATCGGGCTCTTCGGCGGTGCGGGTGTAGGTAAGACCGTTCTTATCCAGGAATTGATCCATAACGTGGCGACAGAACACTCCGGCTGCTCCGTATTCTGCGGCGTCGGCGAACGTACCCGTGAAGGGAACGATCTCTGGGGAGAAATGAAAGACTCCGGCGTTCTTTCCAAAGTTGCGCTGGTATACGGCCAGATGAACGAACCTCCGGGAGCGCGTATGCGTGTAGCTCTCACCGGTTTGACCATGGCTGAATATTTCCGCGACAAACAGGGACAGGACGTCCTGCTCTTCGTAGATAATATTTTCCGTTTCGTACAGGCAGGTTCCGAAGTATCCGCGCTGCTCGGGCGTATGCCGTCCGCCGTAGGTTACCAGCCGACCCTGGCCACCGATATCGGCGAACTGCAGGAACGCATCACTTCCACCAAAGACGGTTCCATCACATCCATCCAGGCCGTATACGTACCGGCCGATGACTTGACAGATCCGGCTCCGGCAGGCGTATTTACACACTTGGATGCTACCACCGTACTGAGCCGTTCCATCGCGGAACTGGGCATCTATCCGGCGGTAGACCCGCTGGACTCCACTAGCCGTATCCTTGACCCGAACGTTTTGGGTGAAGAGCATTACGAAGTGGCCCGCGGCGTACAGGCTATTCTGCAGCGCTACAAAGAACTACAGGATATCATCGCCATCCTGGGCATGGAAGAACTTTCCGATGATGACAAAGTCATCGTAGCCCGCGCAAGAAAGGTACAGAGATTCCTGTCTCAGCCCTTCTTCGTAGCTGAACAGTTTACGGGCTCCCCCGGCAGATACGTATCCCTGAAGGAAACCATCCGCGGCTTCAAGGAAATCCTTGCAGGCCGGCACGATGATATGCCTGAAGGCGCGTTCTACATGGTCGGCACAATTGATGAAGCGATCGAAAAGGCTGAAAAGATGAAGAAAGGGGAATAAGCCATGGCTGATACCCTTACGAATCCCATGCACGTGGAAGTCATCAGCCCCGACGGACCGATTTATCGAGAAACCGGCGTGGAAATGGTGGTGGCCCGTGCAGCAGACGGCGAATTTGCCGTCATGAAAAACCATCTGCCTCTGGCAGCCGCTCTTGAAATATGTCCCGTACGTATCATCAAAGGCGGAAAGGAGCAAAAGGTAGCCGTATTTGGCGGTTTCCTGGAAGTGAAGGACAATCAGGTAAACATCGTCGCCCCCCTGGCGGAGCTGGCTGATACCATCGATATTGCCCGTGCCCAAGCCGCGAAGAAACGTGCGGAAGACAGGCTCGCGTCCAAGAGCAAAGAGATTGATGTCGACCGTGCTAAACTCGCTCTCCAGCGTGCGCTGACACGGCTCAAAACGACAGGAACCCTTTGATCCCAACACAAGAACCGATCCATACAAATAATGGGTCGGTTTTTATGTTGGGGGAAGACGGTAAGAAGATAAAAGCTATCAGCTGTGAGCTGTCAGCTGCAAACTGACTATTCTTTTACGATTTGAGTCATCATGGCGATTAAGTATCCTCAGCCGCGCTGCGTGCGCTACAGCTCCTTCCAACGGTCGACTCCATGATCCTTGTATAAGACGTTAAGGCGTCATAATGAGGGAAGCGTTAAGGCGTCATAATGAGGGAAGCGTTAAGCGTCATAATAAGGGAAACGTTAAACGTCATCCTGAACGAATGTGAAGGATCTGTCACCGTGGTGGGGAAAACCGTAAGGTGTCATCAGAGTAATAGATTCTTCGCTCTGTGTCATGTTGTGATTTTTCCTCATTCTCATACAGCATTCTTACTTCCGCTCTGAATGACGGGATACGGTAAGGCGTCATTCAAAGCGCCA
>OLOL01001180.1_pt1 | contig 23784 bp, 22 predicted proteins | sample 1673081 | NCBI WGS metagenome assembly OLOL01 (sample SAMEA3136753, study PRJEB25190) | human gut metagenome
TTATTTATTTTTTATCATATACCTGAAGTCTATCGTGTGGACAATTCACAAGATTGGAAAATTTGAGGTGGTGTGTATGTTTTAATGTATTGGTTTATACTTTTAGGCAATAGATAACTGACAATTCTCTTAATTTAAGGTCTCGTAGAAATTAAGATAAGAATCAATATTTAGAATAAAACGGTGGCAACGATTAGCATATTTTAAGTGCTTTTTTTACAAATTCGCAGCGTCCTGTGGTTGATTGTCTGAACGTAGCTGCGGGCATTTTGGCTCGCATCCAGTGAGTTATCAAAGGAACAGGTGCGGATCAGCGATTTGTAAAAAAAGTTCTTAAAATATGCGTGTTGCCACCGTTTTATTCTAAATATTGATTCTTATCTTATTTCTATCATATACAATGAAAGCCTATAAATCCTTTCCAGTAAGCATCTTATATGCCTGGAAATATTTATCGATTGTCTTATCAACAATATCCTGAGGAAGTTTCCAGTCGTGATCATTGTTCTTTAACCAGTCACGGGCGAACTGTTTGTCGAAGGATGGCTGTCCATGACCTGGTTCGTATTCGTCTGCTGGCCAGAAACGGGAGCTGTCTGGTGTTAGCATTTCGTCACCGATTACCATGTTACCGTCTTCATCAAGACCAAATTCAAATTTAGTATCTGCGATAATGATTCCGTGTTCTAATGCATAATCTGCGCATTTCTTATATAATGCGATTGTTTTGTCACGTAACTGTTCTGCATATTCCTGACCTTTTCCAGGGAATTCTTTCTCAAGAACTTCAACGCTTCTTTCAAAAGAAATATTCTCATCATGATCACCGATTTCTGCTTTTGTAGATGGTGTGTAGATTGGTTCAGGAAGTTTGTCTGATTCTTTTAATCCTTCAGGAAGTTTGATTCCACAGACTGTACCATTTTCCTGATAACTTGCCCAACCGCTACCTGTAATATATCCACGAACGATACATTCAATAGGAAGCATTGTAAGTTTCTTGCACATCATGCTGTTTCCGTCGTATTTTTCCTGCTGGAAGAATTCAGGCATGTCTTTGACATCAACAGAGATCATGTGGTTAGGAACGATGTCTTTTGTAAGGTCGAACCAGAATTTGGACATCTGTGTTAAAACAGTTCCTTTCTTTGTGACATCATTCTTTAAGATGACGTCAAAGCAGCTGATACGGTCAGTTGCAACCATGATCAGGCTGTCACCATTGTCATAAATCTCACGAACTTTACCTTCTTTGATCGGTTTCATTTCTTTCATTATTCATACCTCGCTGATAAATTGTCTCAATGTTTCTCAATTTTTCACTCTTTGTCTAATAATATAACATCAATTGTCGAAAAAATAAAGTCTGGATTGGAATTGTGAAGGTAGGATATATGGAAAGAAAAAGAAATTGTTTTGTGCAATATGACTAAAAAAAATCAAAAGGTCTTATTCCTAATCATGGAAAAGCAATGTTTGATTGATGGTACATAAAAGATATTTGATCGTTATGATGCCAAACGTCTTAGAAGTCACACCAGTTGGTGCAGACAAAGCCGTTCAGGTATCTTAGTATTAGCATTCTGGGGAATTATTTCCACTGTATTATTCGTATGTTTCGATACAAACCTTGTAGCATTACCAGCCATTGGAATCGCCGTTGCTTATGCAGCAACAGCCGGCAAATTCAATCGTTTGGAAAAATGGACCAAAGCAGGGAAAATTAGATACTTATGAATATCTGTCCAATTTCCTGGGAATCCTTTATGGAGTTCTAGACCCTGAAATATTCATTTTAAGCGGAAGTGTTGCATTGAAAATTCCTGGATTTATTGAGGAAGTAGAAAAAAGAACAAAAGAAAAGGTATATGATGCCTTAAAAGAAAATATAAAAATCGTGCCGGCGGCATTGGGGGAAGATTGCGGGCTTGTTGGAGCTGCATGTCTGATCCTTCAGGATCCGTCATAAGGAAAGGACACATGAATATGAGTCAAAAAGTTACATTTCAGTGGTCAAGATTGATCAGAGATCTTGAGACAGGGGAAGCTGATGAAAATGCAGTAAAATTTTATCAGGACGTGATTGATGAATGCAAGAAGAATGATATCATCTTAGTATTGAATCTTCATCATTTCGATCTTCCAATTGAACTATTCCAGAAATATGGAGGATGGGAAATCTATCCAAAAGCAATCTATGACATTGCAAAAAATTCTTATCAGTAAGAGCAGATAGATGGGTGCTTTTGGCATTTGCAATATGTTTTGCCCTCTGATAACAAATCGTGTATAATAAAAACAGAAGTGTGCCTAGGCATACTCGAATGGAGAAAATAAATTGACAAAATACGAACGTATTGCAAATGACATGAAAGAAAAATAGAAAACGGAATCTACAAACCGAACGACCAGCTGCCATTTGAAGCAGAAATGTGTGAAGCCTATGGGGTTAGCCGTATCACAGTCAAGAAGGCAATGGATCTTCTTGTCAATGAAGGACTGGTTGTTACATGATTTTCAAGTAATTCCTGCAACCAAAGAAATAGCATCGCGCCTTAAGATCGAAGAAGTAGAACAGATCGTATTTTTAGACGATGGAAGAATCTTTGAATATTCCAAATCAAGACACCGAGGAGACAGATTTGAACTACATACTGTCAGTGTACAATAAGAAATTAAACCAGAAAAGGAGAAGCCTGAAACTGTTTATATCAGTTTCAGGCTGATTGTATTTATGAAATTTTATTACGCACCCATGGAAAGTATCACGATTTACTTATACCGAAATATTTATGAGAAACTATTTGGAGAAATCGATAAATATTACACACCATTTATCATGCCAAATGGCAAAAGAACCTTCAAAACAAGAGAATTTCAAGACGTCTTACCAGAACACAATGAAGGTCTGCACATTGTACCGCAGATTCTGACAAAAAGTTCCAAAGATTTTATCCGGACAGCCAAAGAATTAAAAGAATTAGGATACGATGAAGTCAATTTAAATCTGGGCTGCCCATCAAGAACTGTTGTAGCTAAACAAAAAGGTTCCGGATTTTTACGAGAGCCAGAAGTATTAGACGATTTTCTTACAGAGATCTTCGATGCATTAGATATGAAGATTTCGATTAAGACAAGAATCGGATTGCGAGACACAGAAGAATTCGAAGAAATCCTAAGCATTTATAACCGCCATCCAGTTTATGAACTAACCATTCACCCAAGATTGCAGCAGGAATTCTATAAAGGAAAACCACACTTAGATGTCTTTGAATACGCAGTAGAACATAGCGAGAATCCACTCTGCTATAATGGAGATATTGTAACCAAAGAAGACTACGACAATATCACAACAAGATTTCCAAGTATAGATGCAGTGATGATCGGAAGAGGCCTGCTAAGAAATCCAGCGCTTGTCCGTGAGATCAAATACGGACAGAAATTAACAAAAAGAGAATTACTTGCCATGCACGATGCTCTATACGAAGGCTATCAGGAATACCTAAGCGGAGACAAAAATGTTCTATATAAAATGAAAGAATTCTGGAACAACGCAGCCGTGATGTTCACAAACCACGAAAAATACGCAAAAAAAATACGAAAAGTCCAGACATTAAAAAATTATGAACAGGCAGTGAATGCATTATTTAGTGATCAACAATTAATTTAATAAATTGGAGAAGCCACATAAAAGAAACGGAATCCTGAAGATTAACAGAATTCCGATAGCTGAAAGAGAAGGCCAGCGCCTTGAGACGCTGGTCTAGTAGTCATAAGGGCTTATAGCCCTGGAGCGAACCACCCGTTGGACGGGTGGTCCTGATTTTTGTAAAAACAAGCAACGTATCATAAGAAATCATATAAAAATCATGCGATCTAGAATCCCTTAAAGAAACTATTTGTCTGACATGATCAACTCCGGCAAGATCCGTAAAATCAAAACAAGAAACATGAGAATGCACGATCTCATTTCCAGAACTAAACAGCAAAACTTCAGAATTTGGATAAATGGAACAAATAAGATCAAGTTCTTTCGAAACATTATGATCAGTTACAACGACGATTTTGTTACTCATAATACGACCTCCTAAAAATATTTAACAGGATTATTACCAGAAAGGGGGAATGTATACATAAAATTTTAATTTCTGTCTTCAAACTACAAATCACAATTTCTATTGACAATCCAATCTCCCATATATTATAATGACCCAATAGGCAACGACGGAGAAAAGTACCATAAATTATCGTTCCCAGTGAGCAGGCGATAGTGAGAATCCTGTAAAGTGAATTTATGCGAAGAACACTCCCGAGCATCAATCTGAACGCAGAACATGGATATAAGATTTAGACCCTGTCAGTAGGTGCGACGTAAGCTGGGCGTTAACTGGCACACAAGAGAGACTGCAAGACAGTAAATCAGGTGGTACCGCGGACTAGAGATATACAGTTCGTCCTGAAGTAACAATTTCAGGACGGACTTTTTTAATACTCATTTTTACAACAGGAAATTAAAAAACCGCCTGAACGATAGATAGAGAATACGAGAAAAAGGAGAAAAAGAAAATGTCAGACATGTACCGTACCAGAACCATGGACCAGATTTCTGAAGGTGACATTGGAGAAGAATTAAAGATCGCCGGATGGGTAGAGAATATCCGTGACCACGGTGGAGTATCATTTATCGACTTACGCGATATGTATGGAGTGATGCAGGTCGTATTAAGAGATACAAGTTTATTGGACCACGTAAGAAAAGAAGAATGTTTATCCGTAGAAGGTGTGATCCAGCACAGAGACGAAGAAACATACAACCCTAAAATTCCTACAGGAACGATCGAATTAGAAGCGCATAAGATCGATATCTTAGGAAAAGTATACAGAGATCTTCCATTTGAGATCGCAACAAGTAAAGAGATCCGTGAAGATGTACGTTTAAAATACCGCTATCTTGATCTGAGAAACAGAAAGGTAAAAGATAACATCTTATTCCGTTCCAAAGTGATCCGTTTCTTAAGAGAAAAGATGGAAGACATGGGATTCGTAGAAGTTCAGACACCAATCCTTTGTGCATCATCCCCAGAAGGAGCTCGTGACTACGTCGTACCTTCAAGAAAATACAAAGGTAAATTTTACGCATTACCACAGGCACCACAGCAGTACAAACAGTTACTGATGGTATCTGGAATCGATAAATACTACCAGATCGCACCATGCTTCAGAGATGAAGATGCCCGTGCAGACCGTTCTCCAGGAGAATTCTACCAGTTAGACTTTGAGATGGCTTTCGCAACACAGGAAGATGTCTTCAAGATCGGAGAAGAAGTATTAACAGAGACATTTAAGAAATTCGCACCAGAAGGAAGCGTTATCACAGAAGCACCATACCCAATCTTCAGCTACAAAGAAGCAATGCTGCAGTTTGGTAGTGATAAACCAGACCTTCGTAACCCATTAAGAATCATCGATGTGACAGATTTCTTCCAGAGATGTACATTCAAACCATTCCATGGACAGACAGTACGTGCGATCAACGTTCATGCAAAACTTTCCAAAGGACAGCATGAAAAACTGTTAAAATTCGCACAGTCAATCGGTATGGGTGGACTTGGATACTTAGAAGTCAAAGAAGAAATGAAATACAAAGGACCAATCGACAAGTTCATTCCAGATGATATGAAGATGGAATTAGCCGAGATGGCTGGATTACAGGAAGGAGACACAATCTTCTTCATCGCAGCACCAGAAAAAGCTGCATGTATCTACGCAGGACAGATCCGTAACGAATTAGGAAGTAGATTAGATCTGTTAGAGAAGAATGCATACCGTTTCTGCTATATCAACGACTTCCCAATGTATGAGATCGATGAAGAAACAGGTAAATTAGGATTTACACATAACCCATTCTCTATGCCACAGGGTGGATTAGAAGCATTAAATGAAAAAGATCCATTAGATATCTTAGCATACCAGTATGATATCGTATGTAACGGAGTTGAATTATCTTCAGGAGCCGTTCGTAACCACGACATGGAGATCATGGAAAAAGCATTCGATATCGCAGGATATGATAAAGAAACATTAAAAGACAAATTCGGAGCATTATACAACGCATTCCAGTTCGGTGCACCACCACATGCAGGAATGGCACCAGGAGTAGACCGTATGATCATGTTACTTCGCAACGAAGAAAACATCCGAGAGATCATCGCCTTCCCAATGAGCGGAACAGCACAGGATCTCATGTGCGGAGCACCAAACGAGATTACAGAACAGCAGCTTCGTGAAGTGCATATTAAGGTTCGAGATTAATTAGAAATTATAAGATTTAAAAATAAGGAGATATTTTCGCGAGATAAGAAAATATCTCTTTATTTTTGTCTAAAAATTATGATTTTATAAAATAAAACAAGAAAAAATTATGCAAAAATGATAAAAAACATAAGAATTATGTTGAGTAATATATATAAAAAGAGATATAATAGAAACAGATTAACAGTACAGTAATGTTTGTTTATAATAAAATAAAAAACTCGCCGAAGCGAGTTTAAATCCACCACCATGTGGAACCCTAAAAAGGGCGACTACGAAAATTCGTTATTTGAACCGTGTAGTGTAATCTCATATGGTAATCAATTGAGATATTTTTATTATAAGAAGATTGATTTCTTTTGTCAAGAATGGAGAGGGACGAAAATGAATAAAAAGTATTATTTAGGATTAGATATAGGGACAAATTCTGTAGGATGGGCAGTAACAGATGAAAATTATAATCTTTACAAATATGCTGGAAAAAGAATGTGGGGAATTCGTTTATTTGAAGCAGCAGATACAGCAGCAGAACGAAGAATGAAACGCTCAAATCGGAGAAGATTATCAAGAAAGAAACAAAGAATAGATTTATTGCAAGAATTATTTTCAGAAGAAATTGTCAAGAAAGATCTTACATTTTTCATAAGATTGAATGAAAGCAGATTGCATTTCGAAGATAAATCTACAGGTGAGAAGTATCCATTATTTGTAGATAAAGAATATACAGATATTGATTATCATAAACAATATCCAACGATGTACCATTTAAGAAAAGAATTAATTGAGAATCCAGAACCGCATGATATTCGTCTGGTATATTTAGCATGCCATCATATTTTGAAAAATAGAGGACATTTTTTGATTAATGGAAGTATCAGTGATGTAAAGAATTTATCATTTGTTTGCGGAGAAATGATAAAGGAATTTAATTCTGTGTCAGAATATGAAATAAGTTTAACAGATATAAGAGAATTAGAACGAATATTAAGTGATAAAAAGACTGCAAAATCAGTAAAAGCAAAACAAGTCGCACAACTATTTGAATGTATTCCGGCAGAGGATAAAGAACAGCAAAAATGTGCTAAGGCAATTATTACCAATTTAAGTAAATTAATTGTAGGGTTAAAGGGTGATATCAGCAAAATGTTTCATCAGCCATTGGAAGAAATCAGTACAAAAAGTTTTAAATTTACAGAAGCGAAATATGAAGATGAGATCATGCCTGCAATTGAAGAAAATTATCCAGATTATGCAAGTGTAATTGATAGAATCAAAGGTGTATATGATTGGAGTGTATTAGTTGAAATCTTAGATGGAGAAGATTATTTATCATTTGCAAAGGTAAAAGCGTATGAAAAACATGGGAAAAATCTACATATATTAAAAAATATTATGAAAAAATATTGCAAAGATGAAGTGTATCAAGCTTTTTTTAATGGAATCAACGAAAAAAATGGTTATGGAAATTATATTGGAGCAATTCGGAAGAATGGTCATACATATAAAATGGATCAATGTAAATCAGAGGAAGATTTTTATAAAGGTTTACAAAAGATTTTATCTACAATTGTTCCAGATCAAGAAGATGAAGAATTATTAGAAAAATTAAAGGCAGAAGTAGAGAATCAAACATTGTTACCATTAGCAAGATCAAAGGAAAATGGAACAATTCCGAATCAGGTTCATCTTCAGGAATTAATGAAAATATTGGATAACGCAAAAGAATATTTGGATTTTTTGAAGAAAGAAGATGAGTATGGAACAATAGCTGAGAAGATTATATCTATTGCAAAATTTAGGATACCATATTATGTAGGACCATTAAGCAGGAGACATAAAGAAGAAGGTTCTAATTCATGGATGATAAGAAAAGAAGAAGGAAGAATTTATCCATGGAATTTTGGAGATAAAGTGGATGTAGAACAATCAAATAAGGAATTTATTGAGCGTATGACAAATAAATGTACTTATTTAATCGGAGAAGATGTTTTACCGAAAAACTCTTTGTTATATTCAAAATATATGGTACTAAATGAACTGAATAACCTAAAAATAAGAGGAAATAAAATATCTGTGGAACTAAAACAGAGAATTTATAAAGATCTATTCTGTACAATGGCAAAAGTGACAGGAAAGAGAATTTTAGAATACCTAAAGATGGAAGATCCAGAAATTGTACAGGAAGATATTAGTGGATTTGATATTGATTTTAAATCGGCTCTTACATCTTATTTAGATTTCAAAAAACAAGTAGTAGGAAATGAAATAGAAAAAGATCATTATAAAGAAATTATAGAAGAAATCATTAAATGGAAAACAATCTATGATGATGATTCCAAAATGATGAGAAGAATGATAGAACGAGAATATCCAGAGGTATTTGATAAAGAACAGATAAAGAAAATCTGTCAGTTGAAATATAGTGGATGGGGAAATTTCTCTGACAGATTTTTGAATGGTGTCAGAGGTGCAGATAAAGAGACTGGGGAAAGTTATACGATCATAGAAGCATTATGGAAAACAAATTATAATCTGATGCAGCTTCTAAGCAAACAATTTAGTTTTAAAGAGGAAATTGATCAGATAAATGCGGAAAAAGCAGGTGATGTAGGGAAAATCAATTATGAAAATACAGTCAAAGATTTAATCGTGTCGCCATCTAATAAACGTGCAATATGGCAGACGATACAGATTGCAGAAGAAATAAAAAAAGTAATGAAATGTGAGCCAGAAAGAATCTTTATTGAAATGGCACGAGGAGGAGAAAAAGAGAAAAAAAGAACTGTTTCAAGAAAGACAAGATTGCAGGAATTATATGCTGGGTGCAAAGATGATACACGCAATTGGATGAAAGAAATTGGCGATAGGGAGGAACGAGAATTCAATAGCCGAAAACTCTATTTGTATTATACACAGATGGGAAAATGTATGTATACAGGAGATGAAATAGATGTGGATGCATTGATGAAAGGGAATTCTAACTGGGATATTGATCACATTTACCCACAGTCAAGAATTAAGGATGATAGTTTAGATAATATGGTTTTGGTTCGAAAAGATGTAAATAATAAAAAGCGAAATAAAATTCTGTCTCCAAAGATTCGAGAAGATATGAAAGGATACTGGACAATGCTATGTCAGAAGGGCTTGATTTCAAAAAGGAAATACGACCGATTGACAAGGACAACAGATTTTACGGACGAAGAATTGTCGGGATTTATTGAGAGACAATTGGTAGAAACAAGACAGTCATCAAAAGCAGTAGCAGAGTTGTTGAATCGATTGTATAAAGATTCAGAAGTTGTTTATGTAAAAGCTGGATTAGTTTCAGATTTCCGACATGATAATGATCTGCTGAAATCCAGAAGAGTGAATGATTACCATCATGCAAAAGATGCATTTTTGAATATAGTAGTTGGAAATGTTTATCATGCAAGATTTACATCGAATCCTAGAAAATGGATTAAAGACAATAGAGATAGCAATTACAGCATTCGTAGAGTATTTAATTATGATGTAAAACAAGGCGATAAGATTGTATGGCATGGAAGTGAAAATGGTGGACACAGTATTGATCAGATAAAGAAGATAATGAGTCGAAATGATATTTTATATACAGAATACACATATTGCGAAAAAGGTCAGTTGTTTAATGAAACTTTAGCGAAGAAAGGGAATGAAAAAGCGATAGCTTTAAAGAAAAATCTTGATCCAGTAAAATATGGAGGGTACACCACTCCGAAGACATCAGCATTTGCATTTGTTGAATTTGATGGAAAGAAAAAAGAACGGAAAAATCATATTGTGGAAATTCCAGTATATGTTGTAAATATTGCGAAGAGAGAACCAGATGCAGTAAAAAAATATCTGGAAGAGAGAAAAGGATATAGCAATGTAGTTATTAAGAAATATCCGATCAAGAAGAATAGTTTGATAAAGATGGATGGGTATTTGGCAAGATTGAGAGGAGCGAATGAAAAGGATATTATATTAAAGAATGCAGTTCAATTAATTTTAAATAAAGACTTGTACGAGATAGTACGAAAAATTGAAAAGTATTTGGAATATAATTCACAATATCAAGCTGATGCTAAATTTGAAGGATTTACAATGAAAGATTTAAATATGATATATGAAGAATTGTATTTAAAATTAAAAGAAAGTATTTTTCAAAAGCGTCCAGCGCAGCAAATGAAAACATTAGAAAAAGGAAAGGAAGCATTCATATCTATAGAAAATTTAGGGGAAAAAGCAAAAGTAATCAATGAGATAATTGCAATGTTTCGATGTGATGCTACAACTGTAGCTAATCTTAAAGTAATTAATGGGTCACAGAATGCTGGAAGTATGAAGGTTAATAAAAATACGTTAACATCAAAATCATTGAAATTGGTTCATCAGTCAATTACAGGACTATTTGAAACGGAAGAGGAATTAGTATGAGTTGGAGAACTGTAGTAATTACAGGAAATGCTAAGTTGGATTATAAAATGGATTATATGGTAGTTCGCAAATCAGATATGACAACTCGAATCTATATTGGAGAAATTGGCATGTTGATCATTGAATCAACAGCCATTTCTCTAACAACAATGCTACTAAGTGAATTAACAAAACATAAAATTAAAATAGTATTTTGTGACGAAAAACATAATCCACAATCAGAATTGATTCCATATTATGGAAGTCATGATACAAGTGCAAAAGTTAGAATGCAGACCCAATGGTCAAAAGAAGTAAAAGACAATATATGGACAGAAATTGTATCAGAAAAGATAAGAAAACAAAGTGATCATTTAAAAGAAAATGATCAAGAAGTTCAAGCTGACATGTTGAAGCAATATGTGAAAGAAATAGAATTGGGAGATAAAACGAATCGGGAGGGACATGCTGCAAAAGTTTATTTTAATGCACTGTTTGGATTAGATTTTTCGAGAAGCAAGGAATGTGCAATTAATGCGGCTTTAAATTATGGGTATGGTATTTTATTGTCTTGCTTTAACCGAGAAGTGATTGCGAATGGGTATATTACACAGCTAGGATTATTTCATAACAATATGTTTAATCAGTTTAATTTAGCTTCAGATTTGATGGAACCATTTCGAATTCTTGTAGATCGTATTGTGGTAAAAAATAAACCAGAGAAATTTGAGAGAGAGGAAAAATTAGATTATATATATATGCTGGAGGATGAAGTATTGATTGATGGGAAATATCAGTATGTCAGCAATGCAATAAAAATATACTGCAGGAGTATTTTTGATGCGTTAAATGAAAATGATGTATCATTGATCAAATTTTATAGGATGATATGAGTTATAGATTTATGAGAGTGATTGTATTTTTTGATTTACCAACGATTAGTTTAGAGGATAAAAGAGAGTATCGGAATTTTCGAAAATTTTTGCTGAAGAAGGGATTTGCCATGATGCAGGAAAGTGTGTACAGCAAATTGGCATTAAATACGACTGTAGCTAATGGGGTTGTTTCGAGTGTAAAAGAGCATAAACCTAAAGATGGATTGGTGCAGATGCTTGTTATCACAGAAAAACAATATTCTAAAATGGAATATATTATTGGGAAAAAAGGTTCAACAATTATTGATTCGGATCAAAGGACGGTTATATTATGAAATTTATAAGCCATGGAAATGGAATAGAAAGCAGGTTGGAAACAGAAAGGATTAATGCAATCATATTGGAAGATTCAGAACAATATACAGGATTAATTCAAAAATTATGGAATCAGATTCATAAAGTTGAAGAAACATTATTGCTATATGGAGTGGAAAATGAATTATTAGATATGAGTAAACAATGCGATTTATTATTTTCAATTAGAGACTTAAGTTTACAAAATTCCAGAATTCAGAAAAAATTGATCACATATTTGTCAGAAGAAATCCAAATGAGTGAATTATATGACAAAATAGTTGAAAATCAAGCGGAATTATAGAGGAAATAAAGAATCTTTCAGAATATCCCATTTGTATGAATGAAGAGTATAATATAGTAGATATATTGAAATATCTCGGAGTGAAATTATCAGAAACAGAGGGAAGTTTTTGTGAAAAATTAATCGATTATATGAAAATTAGTTATGATTTTTTGAAGATAGATGTGTTTTTTGTAGTAGGTTGCAAAGGATATCTGAAAGAAAAAGATTATGAATATTTGCAGGAATGGACAAGATATCAGCAAATTACACTAGTATTGATAGAATGTGATGAAGATCGGTTGCCATTGGGGATGAATAAGTATATAATTGATAGGGATAAATGTGTTATACATTAATTCCATATGAGAATACAACATGTGATGTAGTGGCATGACTTGAAAATTGAGGTTTGAGAGTAGTGTAATTTCATATGGTAATCAAACAGTCTGCCTTGAATAGTGTATGTTACAGCCGTTTGAGAGTAGTGTAATTTCATATGGTAATCAAACTTCTTGTCTTAGAGTAGAAAAGACATGGTTGTTTGAGAGTAGTGTAATTTCATATGGTAATCTGGTGTTTGAAGATAAAAATCATTTGAATCTTGTAATATAGCTTTAAATGATGAATCAAAACAACATATAAAAGACAGGAAACAGACCAAAGAAGGTCAGCTTCCTGTCTTTTTGTTTACCAGAAAAATTTTACATGCTACAATAATAAAAAACAGACATCAAAGGAGGACACCAACATGAAGATCAAAAATGCAACAATCAAAGATTTCGACACAGCCTATGAATACATCAAAAAACTCTGGGACTACAACACCTACGACTATGAAACAACCAAAGAAGTCTACGAAAAAGTACTACAAGACGAAAACAGTTTTGCATTTTTTGCAATAGAAGATGATGGAACTTTTCATGGATTCTGCCATGGAGATTATTTTCAGACCTTCTGGATGTCAGGGCTTACCTGCTATGTATCAAGTTTGATCACAAACGAAGAAGACCGAGGTAAAGGATATGGTGTAAAATTATTAGATCATGCAAAGAAATTGGCAAAAGAACGAGGATGTAAAGCAATCACTTTAGACTCCGGACTGCCAAGAGTACAAGCTCACGGATTTTATGAACATTACGGATTTGAGAAAAGCTGCTATGGATTTGAATTAGCACTGTAGAAGAAAGGAAAAATAATGAAAATATTAGTTAGTGCCTGTTTATTAGGGATCGACTGCAAATACAACGCAAAAAACAATAAAAATGAACAGGTCCTAAAGTTACTAAAAGAACACGATTTGGTTCCAGTCTGTCCAGAGATCATGGGAGGACTGCCAACACCAAGAATCCCATCAGAAATAAATGGAAATGAAGTCATTACAAGAGGCGGCAAAAACGTTACAAAACAATACCAAAAAGGTGCCGAAGAAGCACTAAAAATTGCAAAACTATACAACTGTCAGACAGCGATCCTAAAAGAAAAAAGTCCATCCTGTGGCTGTGGTAAAATTTATGATGGAACATTTACAGGAACATTGATCGATGGAGATGGAATCACAGCCAGATTGTTAAAAGAACATGGAATCAAGATCACAGGAGAAACAAGCTTAGATATCATAGAATAAGATGATAATCACAGAATGCAGCAATAGAACAGTAAAACGAGGGCCATAACATGAACAACAAACAAAAACTACTAACCGCCACAGCGATCACAGGCACCGTTGTCAGTGCATCCGCCTTTACACTCTTTGACTACGCTATTTGTCGAAGAAAAAAACAGCCCGATGTCCGTAAAAAAGAAAAATGGAAGCCATACCTTGATTATGTCTTAAAAGAACAAGAATGGCTAAAAGAACATCAGGAACAAGAATTAAAAGAAATCAAATCTAAAGACGGCTTAACATTGCGAGCAGCCTACATCCCAAGAGAAGACGCCAAAGGAACGATCATCTGTATGCACGGTTACCATTCCACAAACAACATTGAATTTGTGCCAGAAGTCAGATTTCTATGGAATTTAGGATACAACGTTCTCCTTCCATGGCAGAGAAGCCACGGAAAAAGCGAAGGCCGCTACATTACCTATGGAGTCAAAGAACGCCACGATCTCAAACGTTGGATTTTGTATACGAATCGCCATTTAGGAGCGAAGAACAAAGACATCTTCCTATGTGGAATTTCGATGGGATGTGCTACGACCTTAATGGCAGCAGGACTAGATCTCCCAGATAATGTCAAAGGAATCATCGCCGACTGCGGCTTCACTTCACCATGGGATATCATCAAACATGTAGCCAAAGACAGATTCCATCTTCCACCATTTCCACTTATGTATATGGTAAATTTAGTCAGCGAGATAATCGCAGGATTCGGACTAAAAGAAGTATCCATCCCAGAAATCATGAAACGAAATAAAATCCCAGTCTTATTTATTCACGGAGATGCAGACGATTACGTTCCAATGTGGATGACGATCAAAAACTACGAAGCCTGTGCAGCACCAAAAGAACTCTATATCGTGCCAGGAGCAGGCCACGCACTCGCATTTTCTAAAGATATGGAAGAAGGAAAACGAAGAATCAAAAATTTCATAAATAAATATAAAACGATCTAATAAAAAGAACCATTTCGTATAAATTATTTAACGGAATGGTTCTTTTATCATATCGTATTCAGTTATAAGATCAAAAGTTATTTTAATATAACAAGATAACTTTCCGGTCTCTGAGTAATCTTAATATTTTTTAAAATACGAAAATTAGAACGAGAAGCAAACTGCTTCACATATTCCAGATTACGTGTATACATAATGATCATTCCTTCAGGTCCTAGCACCCTCTTAGCAAATGGAAAGAACTTCTCATAAACATTACGAATCTCAGATTCCGTTTTCTGCCCAGTTGCATAAGGCATCTCCGTAAAGATCTCATCAAATGGATAATCGTGGGTAAATGTAAAACAATCCTTATTGATATAATGAACGATCTGATCAGCCAGATTCGTATTATAAATCGCTTTCTCGATCGCCTCTGGAGAATGATCGATTCCATAAGAAGTATTTCCTTTTACAACTTTCTGACGCTCGATCAGCATGGTACCAACACCGCAGAAAGGATCAAGAACCTGTGCATCCGGGATCATATAATCTTTCGCAAGTTCTACAAGAAGCGCAGCGTTAACTGGTTTGATACTTGTTGGAATAAATTTTTCGCGGTAATCAAAACGACGATCCACAATTGTATTTAATTTTACTAATAAATAATAATCACCAGATTTCCCCTCAATCATACGAATCTCAAATTCATAGTGAGACGTAGAATTTCTTAATTTATGTGCTGTCAGCTCTTCTAATTTCGAAGCAACTTTCTTCGCAAATTTGGAACGTTCAGAAAGTGCCATATGGCTTTTCACTCCGATTCGGAAATAAAAAGGGAAATCCCCTTCATGAGTATTTTCTAATAATGCCATTAAATTCGAACCAGCGATCACGGATGCAGCAACATCAGCATCAGGTTTACATGAAACCATGCCTGGAATCTGAAATAACAATTCATTGTATGTGCGGATCGGTAATAAACGATTCAGATGATTTGTCTTTACACGCACGCCCATTTTTGAAGAAGCAGCTGAAGATTCTTCCATCAAGGCAGCAGTAATTTCCGGGTGTAATGGGTTAGTGCGGAAAATACAATGAAATGTCTGGCGGCCGCCTAAAAATCTATGCTTCTTAAATGGTTCGATCGTATTGATCAGTTCAGAAAGTGCATGAAGTTCATGTTCTACATGCTTTTTCTCATCGTCAGAAGCTTCATAAAGAGATAATTCTTCATAACGTTTTCGGAAAACATCCACATAAGGAGCCGCATTTAAAGATTTTAAAGCAGTTAAATAAGCCTCTTTTACAAAACGTGTATCTTCTGTCTGATAAGCATGAAATACAGCATCGCTTTCAGAAGAAAGTGCCAGATCACCGATCAAAAGAGCAGCATTTTTTCTTGTTTTTGCATCTTCATTTTCTAAAAATACGGATAAGTCCAGATCACCATCATGGATCCAAGACAACAAAAGTTCTCTTTTAGAAGAATCCTTGATCTCCTGACGCAGGGAACTTAAAGACTGACGTACTTCGATATTTTGATTTAATCTTTTACATAAACGATTGATCATATATACATTCCTTTTCTAAATAATGTGTATAAGGAAAAGTCCTTAAAAACTATAAAAACAGTATACCTTATTGAAATAATTTTTGCAAAAAAAGTGAAAATCATGCTATAATAATATGTAACCAAGAGAATAATAGATAAGGAAGTATATGAAACATATAACGATTAAGAGAGCAGAACAGAGTGACGTTGATGCGATCATGGAACTGATGCAAGAAGCAGTAGATACCGTGAAAGTTTCCGACTGGTTTCTGCCAGATGACAGACAATATGTATCAGAACACATAATCGACCGAGGATTTACATTGAAGGCAGTAAACAGCAGCAATGAGATCTTGGGCTTTTTTATTGTCGATTTTCCAGAAAGATCAAAACATAATCTGGGATATGATCTAGATTATGATGACGATAAGATACGGAAAGTCGCACATATGGATTATGCAGTCGTGACAAGCAAAGCAAGAGGACTTGGGCTTCAGAGAAGATTTTTTGAAGAAGCTGAGAAGCAGCTAGAAGATACACCATATGAATATTTCCTTGGAACCGTTCATCCGGATAATATCTACAGCCGGACAAACTTTCTAAAAGCAGGTTACCGGGAAGCAAGACGAATGTCAAAATACGGTGGTATGCAACGTGTCATCATGGAAAAGGAGAAATGACTATGAGTAATCAGTATGATGTTATTATGATCGGAGCAGGACCTTCTGCTATTTTTTGTGCTTATGAATTAAAGAGAAATAAGCCGGACATGAAAGTTCTTATGATCGAGAAAGGCCGAAGAATTGAAAAAAGAGCATGTCCAAAACGTAACACTAAAGTATGTGTTGGATGTAAACCATGTTCTATTACAACAGGATTTGCAGGAGCAGGAGCATTCTCAGATGGTAAATTATCCTTATCCCCAGATGTAGGTGGAAATCTTCCAGAGATTCTAGGATATGATAGAACGATCGAATTATTAAAAGAATCCGATGACATTTATTTAAAATTCGGAGCAGATGAGAAAGTATACGGAATCGACGAAGAAGAAGAGATCGCAAGCATCCGTAAGAAAGCAATCCAGGCAAACTTAAAACTGATCGAATGTCCGATCAGACATTTAGGAACAGAAGAAGGATATAAAATCTATTCAAGACTTCAGGAACATTTATTAAATGAAGGTGTTGATATGATCTTTGATACAATGGTCAAAGATATCATCATCGAAGACGGAGTTGCGAAAGGAGTCGTTACAGACAAAGGCGAGACATACACAGCCGATGAAATCGTAGCAGCTGTAGGACGTGAAGGATCCGAATGGTTAAGCGGAATCTGCAGAAAATATGACATTGAAACACAGGTAGGAACAGTCGATGTCGGAGTTCGTGTAGAAGTTCGTGACGAGATCATGGAAGAATTAAACAAGAGCCTTTACGAAGCAAAACTTGTTTATTACACACCAACATTTGATGATAAAGTCCGTGTATTCTGCAGCAATCCATCAGGAGAAGTGGCAACAGAATATTATGAAAATGGCCTTGCAGTCGTTAATGGTCATGCATACAAAGCAGAAGAATATAAAACAAACAATACAAACTTCGCATTGTTAGTATCTAAGAACTTTACCAAACCATTTAAAGAGCCAATTCAGTATGGTAAACATATTGCACAGTTAAGTAACATGCTTTGCGATGGTAAGATCTTAGTACAGCGTTTTGGAGATTTCGTAAGAGGAAGAAGAACAACAGAAGAACGTCTGGTTCGAAACAATATTACACCTACTTTAAAAGATGCAGTTCCAGGAGATCTTTCATTGGTATTCCCATATCGAATCATGAAAGATATCGAAGAAATGATCTATGCATTAGATGAAGTAACACCAGGTATGGCAAGTGATGAGACACTTCTTTACGGTGTAGAAGTGAAATTCTATTCTAATAAGATCTTAACAAACAAAGACTTTGAAACAAATATCAAAGGACTTCGTGCGATCGGTGACGGAGCTTCTGTAACAAGAGGATTACAGCAGGCATCTGCCAATGGATTAAGCGTTGCTAAGAGTATCTTAAATAAATAAAATATCAAATAAAAATATTAAAACAAAAATCCCTAACAGGTTTCTAAACCATTAGGGATTTTTCTGTTTGAGAATCCTGCAAAGAATGATTCTTTCTTATAAAAAAATTATTTTTTGAATTTAGGATGTTTTTCATAGAAAGCTTTGTTCGCCTGCTCTCCTGCAAGGATCAATCGATGAAGTCCTTCTTTAGGACATAAGAAACTTCCCAAAGGATAAGGTGTTTTGGTGTATAATCCATGAAAATCTGTTCCACCAGTCATGAAAAGATCATGTTCCTTACAAAGAGATGTAATATGCTCTCTTGTTTTTTCATCATTTCTTGGATGATTTAATTCAATTCCATCAAGCATATGTTCTTCGATCATCATCTCCATCACATTGTCAGCTTTATACTGCCCAGGATGTGCAAGCACGACAACGCCCCCGCAGGAATGAAGAAGATCCGTGACCGTTTTTGCATCCATATAGCGGTATGGAAATTTATGAGGGCCGCCAGCACGGAATAATTCGTTATGTAATTGACCGATCGGAGTTCCAGTATATCCCATCATGGAAAGAACCTGCATGATATGTGTGTAGTATACACCAGTACTTTCTTTGGATACTTCATAAAGCTGATCCATCGTGATCGGATATTCATCCATCAATGACTGATAAGATTTTGTGACAGCATCGGATAATTTCTTTAAGTCTTTGCTTAAAGAATGCTGAAGCCGGTCAGTGTCAATCGGATAATAACATAAAATATGAACATTCGTCTGTGTCTCCTCATGCCATGCGTTTGCCTCGACGGCAGGAATCGCATGAACACCAAGTTCTTTCCCAAGTTTTACAGCTTCTGGAATAGAGTGTGTTGATTCGTGGTCAGAGATTGCAATATAATCAAGGCCGATACGTTTCGCATAAGGAATGATCTGGTCAACACGCATAGCACCATCAGATAAAACGGTGTGACAATGTAAGTCTGCTTTCATATAAAAATACCTCCAAAATATTTATTCCATTTTCTTTAAGATCGTTAAAATATTAGATAATGACTGATGAAATAATTCCTGATCTTCTTTTGACAGTGATTCAAAACGTTTGGAAAGGTATTCTTTGACAAGCGCTTTTTCCTGAAGGATCAGCTGGTTTCCTTTCTCTGTGAGTTTTACATAAACCATTTTTCTGTTTTCATAACTTCTAAAACGTGTGACATACTCATCCTTCACAAGTGGAGAAACGGCTCTTGTAGCCTGTTCCTTAGATGATGCCAGATAAGAAGATAACTGTGACATATTCAATGAACGACCTCCAGACAGTGCAAATAAGATAAGAATCTGTGTTTTGGTAAGATCCATGGAAGGTATGTCGATCGTGTTTAAAAGAAATTTCTGACAGATTGGAAAAATTTCAAAAAGTGCAGAAACATCATTCAATGTAAATCCCTCTCTTTCGATGTTTTTCTAACTAAAAGTATACCACTTTATGAATAAAAATCAATAATCAACAAAAATCAATATTTGACAAAAGTCAAATAAAAAGATAAAATAGGAGAAACACTATAAAATGACCTTGATCAAAGGAGGTAACCTATGAGTGAAACAACAATACAGATGCAGGATTTTCTGACACGCCAGGCGAAAGTCTGCCATGATAATTGTGAGATAGAGAAAGATCTGTACAAAGAGCTGGGAGTGAAACGAGGACTCAGAGATGTCGATGGAGTCGGCGTTCTTGCAGGTCTTACGAATATATCCTGTATTCAATCCAGTGAGATGATCAATGGAGAGAAAGTACCTTGTGAAGGAAAGTTATTTTATAGAGGATATAATATATATGAATTAGTCGATGGCTTTATGAAGAGAGGCGAATTTGGATTTGAAGAAATCACCTATCTTCTACTATTTGGAAAACTGCCGGATGAAAAACAATTGAAAGAATTCAGAGAAATTTTGGCACAGAGTATGACACTTCCAAAGAATTTCACAAGAGATGTTATTTTAAAGGCACCATCGAAAGACATTATGAATACGTTAACAAAGAGCATTTTAACACTGGCATCGTATGATGATAAAGCATCTGATATTTCTATGGAAAATGTATTAAGACAATGTCTGATGTTGATCAGTGTTTTGCCGATGATGGCAGTTTATGGATATCATGGTTACAATCATTACGTCAATGATGACAGCCTGTACATCCATCGTCCAGATCCAAACTGTTCCATGGCAGAAAATATTTTAAGAATGCTGCGTCCAGACAAATCTTATACAGAATTGGAAGCCAGAGTGTTAGATATTGCACTCGTTCTTCATATGGAACATGGAGGAGGAAATAACTCAACATTTACAACCCATGTCGTGACATCTTCAGGATCAGATACATATTCAGTGATCGCAGCTGCACTTTCATCATTGAAAGGTCCCAAACATGGAGGAGCGAATATCAAAGTTGTTGAGATGATGCAGGATTTAAGAAAAAATGTGGATGATATCAGTGATGAAAGTCAGGTAGAAGAATACTTAAGAAAACTGCTGCACAAAGAAGCATTTGACCAAAAAGGACTGATCTATGGAATGGGGCATGCAGTATATAGTATTTCAGATCCAAGAGCGCAGATTTTCAAAGCTTTTGTAAAGAAACTGGCCCTTGCAAAAGGAAGAGAAAAAGATTTCGAACTCTATTCTATGATTGAAACATTGGCACCAAAAGTAATCGCAGATGAACGAAAAATCTACAAAGGGGTCAGTGCAAATGTCGATTTCTACAGTGGATTTGTGTATAGTATGTTAGATATCCCATTGGAATTGTTCACACCGATCTTTGCGATGGCAAGAATCGTTGGATGGAGTGCCCATCGTTTGGAAGAATTAACAAATGTGGATAAGATCATTCGTCCTGCGTATCAGAGTGTACAAGATGAGAAAGAATATATTGAGATGGAAGATCGATAAAAAAGAGGGATTCCCTCTTTTTTTATGCAAAAATATAAGCTTATAAAATGAGGAAAACCGGAGACGAGGAGGGTCTCCGGTATTATGAAAAAGTATGAAAAAAAGTTTTAGCTAAGTAAGTTTGTTTGTTACTTGCTATGGTTTTAGTATACTCAGTAAATGTGAAAGAATTGTGTCTAAAAAATGATGAATTTATGTTTTTTGGTCATATTTTGAGAAATTCAGTGATTCCATATGCAACTCCGTCCTTGTCATGATGTTTTGTGATAAAGGTCGCAGCATCCTTACATTTTGGAGAAGCATTTTCCATGGCAATTCCGATACCAGCTTCTTTTAACAGATCAATGTCATTATCACCATCACCAAAGGCAGCGGTTTCTTCAGGTTTTAGATTCAAATATTCCCGAATAAAACGAAGTCCGGAATGTTTTCCGGCATCTTTATGAGAAATCTCGATCAGCTGCGAAACAGAAGAAGTAATATAGATCTCATCACAATTATATTTAAGTTCATTCCAAATGAGCTGCTTTTGCTGCTCGCCAGAGACAACAATATCCATACTGTCAATATGATCAATATGTTCTCGAATAAAAGAAATAATATCATCAATAGGAATTCTTGTAGATTGGATGTAAGGAATTGCTTGTGGAGTTGTACCATAGGAAACAGGATCTTCCACATAAGCTTTCAGGGCATAAGCTTTGCCATCAATAAAAACTTCAAGGGCAGTCTCATGCTGTTTAGCAATCTGAATTATACATTCAACGGAAGCAGGTGTCATCTTATATTCATGAAGACAGGTGCTTGTAGGAATATGGTAAATGGCAGCACCATTAGAAGTAATTGCATATTCAATTCCAGGCACAGCAAGAACATCTTTAGGCAGCGTATCAAAAGAACGTCCACTTGCGATCACAATGTGAACACCATTTTCAATTGCATGACATAAAGCATTATAATTTCCGTCAGAAAGCCGTCCACTTGCATTTAATGTTGTACGGTCAAGATCAAGTGCAATACATTTTATATTCATAAGAAACCTCCAGATTTCGCATTTGTTATACATAGTCGATATTGTGTAATATATTTTACACATATGAAAATATTGTATCTTTTCTTTGAAACAATTACAATATACGAAAGGAGGAAAAATAAAAATGGGAATGACAACATTATGCTATATAGAAAAAGATAACAAATATCTGATGCTGCATCGCATCAAGAAAGAACATGATATCAATAAAGATAAATGGATCGGAGTCGGTGGTCATTTTGAACATGGAGAAAGCCCGGAAGACTGCATGTTTCGTGAAGTTATGGAGGAAACAGGACTAACCCCATTGTCATATAGATTTTGTGGGATCGTCACATTTTTGTCCGATATGGGAACTGAAAAAGAAGCATGGGAATATATGTGTTTATACCATATCGAAGAATTCAAAGGCGAGATCAAAGAATGTGATGAAGGAGTACTAGAATGGGTAGACAAAGAAAAAATATTAGACCTTGATCTGTGGGAAGGTGACAGGTTATTTCTACGTTATATGCAGGAAAGAAGGCCATTTTTTTCGTTAAAATTGGTATATGAAGAAGGAAATTTAATAGCAGCTGTACTCGATGGAAAACCTTTAGAATTCTTCGACATTCTAGATGAAAAAGGAAACAAAACAGGCAGGATCAAAGAACGATCCTTAGTCCATGAAGATGGAGACATACATGGAACCGTTCATATCTGGATCAGAAGAAAAACAGAAAAAGGGTATGACCTGTTACTCCAAAAACGAAGCAAACAAAAAGACTCCTTCCCAGGCTGCTACGACATCTCATCCGCAGGTCATATCAGCGCAGGCGATGAACCATTAGAAACCGCATTAAGAGAACTAGAAGAAGAACTAGGGATCAAAGCAGAACCAGAACAACTTAAAAAAGTATGTATGCATGAAGGAAGCATGAATGGAAACTTCTATGGAAGAGAATTTAAGAATCATGAGATCAGCACGGTTTATATGTATGAAGAAACAGTGGATATTACAAAACTTAAACTACAGAAAGAAGAAGTCGAAGAGGTTATGTGGATGGATCAAGAAGAACTGATTCAGAAAGTGAGAGATGGTGGGATTCCAAATTGTATATACTTGGATGAAGTAGAGAAGTTTTAAGTTGTAGTTGGCCAACTGTAGATTTTGAGTATATGATAAAAAATAAAGAAGCAACCGACAGCGCAGCGGTGGAATTTTGCTCATATTTTGAACAAATCGCTGATTCGCCCAATTTCCTACGAAAACTCGCTCTGGAGTTTTGTCTAAGACCAAAGTCTTTGAAGCTCAGACATTCGTCCAATTGGGCTGCGAATTTATTCAAAATATGGC
>OLOL01001184.1_pt1 | contig 23743 bp, 15 predicted proteins | sample 1673081 | NCBI WGS metagenome assembly OLOL01 (sample SAMEA3136753, study PRJEB25190) | human gut metagenome
GGCGCGGCAGTCTGCATATATTCTCAGAGCATTTCGGCAAGAGAGTATCGCATCAAGCCGAGCGCCGAAGGCGATCATTCGCCGACAGCCTCATCCTCCGCTTGCTCCTCCTCGAGCTCTGCCTCCTCATGAGCCTCGATCGCTCCCTCGTCAGCCTCGACCTCGACCTTACGGTAGCATTCCATACCGGTACCGGCAGGAATGAGCTTGCCGATTATGACATTCTCCTTGAGTCCGAGCAGATGGTCGACCTTTCCGCGGATAGCCGCCTCGGTAAGGACCTTGGTGGTCTCCTGGAAGGACGCCGCACTGAGCCAAGACTCGGTAAGGATGGATGCCTTGGTGATACCGAGCAGAACGGGAGAGCTCGTTGCGAGCTTGAGCTCTGTCTCGCCCGCATCGATGCGAGCCTGAATGCGTTCGTTCTCCGAATCGAACTCGGTAACGTCAACCATGCTTGCGTCAAGCAGCTCGGTATCGCCGGAGTCGACGACACGAACCTTTCTCGTCATCTGACGTGCAATGACCTCGATATGGCGATCGTTAACGTCAACGTTCTGACGGCGGTATACCGACTGGACCTCACGGATGATGTAGTCATAGGCTGCATCGAGTCCGAGGATCTCGGTAATATCCTGCGGTGCGAGCTGACCCTCGGTGATTGCCTGACCGCGCTCAACGTGATCGCCCTCGGATACGAGCATCTTAAGGCCGTAAGGAATAGGATGCTCCTTATCCTTCTCGTCTGCGGGGATGGGATCGCCTTCGACAGGAACTATACGCGCTATCTTGCGGCGCTTCTCCTCGGGTATCGAGATAATACCGCTGCACTTGGCGATAACAGCCGCCTTCTTCGGCGAGCGAGCCTCGAACAGCTCCTCGACGCGAGGAAGACCCTGCGTGATGTTAGAGCCTGCGACACCGCCCGTATGGAAGGTTCTCATCGTCAGCTGCGTACCGGGCTCGCCGATGGACTGAGCTGCGACGATACCGACCGACTCGCCGATGCTGACCGGCTTGCCCGACGCCATGTCGGAGCCGTAGCAGTGAGCGCAAACGCCGTGCTTGCTCTTACATTTAAGGATAGTTCTTATCTCGACCTTATCAATGCCTGCGTCGATGATCTTCTGTGCCTCGTCGTCGCCCATGAGAGTATTGGCGGGAACGAGCACCTCTCCGGTCTCGGGATTGATAACATCATGGCAGGTATAGCGTCCGACAAGGCGCTCTGCAAACGGCTCGATAATATTGCCGTTTTCGTCAATGATGGCGCTGACAACGATACCGGAATCGGTACCGCAGTCAGACTCGGTGATGATAACATCCTGCGAAACATCGACAAGACGACGGGTAAGGTAACCGGAGTCGGCGGTCTTAAGAGCCGTATCCGACAACGACTTACGCGCGCCGCGCGCTGCGATGAAGTACTCGAGGATATTAAGACCCTCACGGAAGTTCGACTTGATCGGGATCTCCATCGTACGACCGTTTGTTGCGAACATCAGTCCGCGCATTCCGGCGAGCTGACGCATCTGAGTGATGCTGCCTCGAGCTCCCGAATCACTCATCATTTTGATCGGGTTAAAGTCGTCAAAGCCATCCTGAAGAGCGGCAACGACATCCTTTGTCGCCTTATCCCAAAGGGCAACGACATTGTTGTAGCGCTCCTCCTCGGTAAGTTCACCCTCTGCAAAGCAGCGAGCGATCTCCTCGACATCTTCCTCAGCCTTTTTGACTATCTCGTACTTCTTCTTCGGGATGGTGATATCCGCGATGGATATCGACATTGCAGCCCTTGTGGAGTACTTATAGCCCATGCTCTTTATCTCATCGAGCACGCGTGCGGTCTCGGGAATACCGTGTATCTTAATGCAGCGGTCAACAAGCTGACCGAGCTGCTTCTTGCCGCAGCGGAAGGATATCTCAAGGTCGAGCTTCTTTGCGGGATCGCTGCGGTCAACATAACCGAGATCCTGCGGAAGCGAGCGGTTGAAGATCAGCCGTCCGAGCGTAGCGTCGATAATGCCGGTGACCTGCTCGCCGTCAATCTCGCGGGTAACGCGGAGCTTGATGGGGGCATGGAGTCCGAGCAGCTTATTTTCATATGCCATTACAGCCTCGTCGAAGTCACGGAATACGTGTCCCTCGCCGGGCTCGCCGGGCTTATCCATCGTAAGGTAGTAGCAGCCGAGGACCATATCCTGAGACGGTACCGTAACAGCCTTACCGTCTGCGGGCTTAAGCAGGTTGCGCGCGGAGAGCATGAGAAATCTCGCCTCTGCCTGCGCCTCGGAGGACAGCGGTACGTGTACCGGCATCTGGTCGCCGTCGAAGTCGGCGTTGAATGCAGGACATACGAGCGGGTGGAGCTTGATAGCTCTTCCCTCTACGAGGATAGGCTCAAACGCCTGAATGGACAGACGGTGAAGCGTAGGTGCGCGGTTGAGCAGTACGGGGTGCTCCTTGATGACATTCTCGAGTGCGTCCCATACCTCGGGCGCGACCTTCTCTACCTTCTTCTTTGCGTCCTTGATATTTGATGCCTTCTGAGTCTCTACAAGGCGCTTCATAACGAAAGGCTTGAAGAGCTCAAGCGCCATCTCTTTAGGAAGTCCGCACTGATAAATCTTGAGCTCGGGTCCTACGACGATAACCGAACGTCCCGAATAGTCGACACGCTTACCGAGGAGGTTCTGACGGAAGCGTCCCTGCTTACCGCGAAGCATCTCGGAGAGCGACTTGAGCGGACGGTTGCTCGGTCCCGTTACGGGCTTGCCGCGTCTGCCGTTATCTATCAGGGCGTCGACAGCCTCCTGAAGCATTCTTTTCTCGTTGCGGATAATGATATCGGGCGCGCCCATCTGGAGCAGATTCTTCAGACGGTTGTTTCTGCCGATAACGCGGCGGTAAAGATCGTTCAGGTCGGATGCCGCAAAGCGTCCGCCGTCGAGCTGTACCATAGGACGGATATCCGGAGGAATTACCGGGATAACGTCCAGTATCATCCACTCGGGACGGTTGCCGGACTTGCGGAATGCCTCGACTACCTCAAGACGCTTGCTGATGCGCAGCTTCTTCTGTCCCGATGCGCTCGCGAGCTGTGCGCGAAGGTCGGCAGAGAGCTCGTCGAGATTAAGTATAGGCTCGGAGAGCAGCTCCTTGATAGCCTCTGCGCCCATGCCGACGCGAAAAGCGTCCTCGTACTTTTCGTAGTAGGATTTATACTCGCTCTCGGTCAGCAGCTGATTGCGGACAAGAGGGGTATCACCGGGATCTATTACTATATAGGATGCGAAGTAAAGCACCTTTTCGAGTGCGCGAAGCGGTATATCGAGCAGCAGACTCATACGCGAGGGGACCGCTCTGAAATACCAGATGTGCGAGACGGGGGCTGCGAGCTGAATGTGACCCATGCGCTCACGACGGACCTTCTTGCTTGTCACCTCAACGCCGCACTTTTCGCAGACATGAAACTCTTTGTTGCGAACGCGCTTATACTTTCCGCAGGAGCACTCTCCGTCCTTGGTCGGACCGAAGATACGCTCGCAGAAAAGACCGTCGCGCTCGGGCTTGAGAGTTCTGTAATTGATGGTCTCGGGCTTTGTTACCTCTCCGTGAGACCAGTTAAGTATCATCTCAGGAGAAGCAAGACCGATCTGTATAGAATCAAACGTGTTGTGTTCCGTTGACATTCACTGTCCTCCCATTACTCTTCATCACTTGTGAAATCGGAGTACAGCTCATCGCCCATGCCGACGCTGAAGCCGTCATCCTCTGTTTCGGACTCTTCTGCGAAGTCGTCATCATCGTCCGAATCATAAGCATCGCGGTCGTCGCCGATATCGTTAACGACGGATGCGTTCATATATTCATCTCTTTCTTCGTCGCGGTAGGTATTGCCTACGTATACGGGCTGCTCCGGCTCATCCTCTCCGATGGTGGACAGCTCGATCTCCTCGCCGTTCTTATCGAGGACACGGACATCAAGCGCAAGCGCCTGAAGCTCCTTGACAAGTACCTTAAACGACTCGGGAACGCCGGGTGTAGGAATGTTCTGACCCTTGACGATAGCCTCAAACGCCTTTACACGTCCGTTTACATCATCGCTCTTGAAGGTCAGTATCTCCTGAAGCGTGTAGGCAGCGCCGTACGCCTCGAGTGCCCAAACCTCCATCTCTCCGAAGCGCTGACCGCCGAACTGTGCCTTACCGCCGAGAGGCTGCTGCGTCACGAGCGAGTAAGGACCGGTGCTGCGTGCGTGGATCTTATCGTCAACGAGATGGTGGAGCTTGAGGTAGTACATTATACCTACGGTTACGGGGTTGTCGAAAGGCTCGCCCGTTCTTCCGTCATAGAGAGTTGCCTTACCGTCGGGACTGAGTCCCGCCTGCTTGAGCAGCTCGGTGATATCCTCCATGTGCGCGCCGTCGAATACGGGGGTCATGACCTTCCATCCGAGCTTGCGCGCCGCAATGCCGAGGTGGACCTCAAGCACCTGACCGATGTTCATTCGCGAAGGAACTCCCAGAGGGTTAAGCACAATATCAAGAGGCGTACCGTCTGCAAGGAACGGCATATCCTCGGGCGGAAGAATTCTCGAAACGACGCCCTTGTTACCGTGGCGTCCCGCCATCTTATCGCCGACCGAAATTTTTCTCTTCTGAGCGACATAAACACGGACGACCTTGTTAACGCCGGGCATCAGCTCGTCGCCCGCCTCCTTAGTGAATACGCGGACATCGACAATGATACCGCTCTCACCGTGCGGCAGACGCAGCGAGGTGTCGCGGACCTCACGCGCCTTCTCACCGAAGATCGCGCGGAGCAGGCGCTCCTCTGCGGTCAGCTCGGTCTCGCCCTTAGGCGTTACCTTACCGACAAGTATATCGCCGGCTCTTACCTCTGTACCGATACGAATAACGCCGTCGGGAGTAAGATCCTTGAGCGCGTCGTCGCCGACATTCGGTATCTCGCGGGTAATCTCCTCCGGTCCGAGCTTGGTATCGCGAGCCTCATGCTCGTACTTTTCTATATGAATAGATGTATAAACATCGTCACGGACAAGGCGCTCGTTGAGCAGTACCGCGTCCTCGTAGTTGTAGCCCTCCCATGTCATAAAGCCGATGAGAGCATTCTTACCGAGCGAGATCTCGCCGCCGGAGGTCGCGGGACCGTCCGCAATGACATCGCCGGCATTAACAAGCTCGCCGACATCTACTATCGGGCGCTGATTTACACAGGTGCCCTGGTTGGAGCGCTTGAACTTGATAAGGTGGTAAACATCCTTGGTTCCGTCCTCTGCGCGAATAGTGATATCATCAGCGGTAACACGCTCGACGGTACCGTTGCGCTTAGCGCAGACAACAACGCCGGAGTCGACGGCAGCCTTATACTCCATACCGGTTCCGACAATGGGAGAGTCGGTGACCATAAGCGGGACAGCCTGCTTCTGCATGTTGGAGCCCATAAGCGCACGTGAGTTATCGTCGTTTTCAAGGAACGGGATGCACGCCGTAGCGACCGAAACGACCATCTTAGGCGATACGTCCATATAGTCGACCCTGCTCGCGTCGATCTCGATGATTTCGGCGCGATGGCGGGCTGTGACCTTCTTATTGATGAAGTGTCCCTCCTCGTCGAGCGGCTCGTTAGCCTGAGCGACGATATAGTTATCCTCGGTGTCGGCGGTCATATACTCGACCTCGCGGGTAACTATGCCCTTTTCCTTATCCACGCGGCGGTACGGTGCCTCGATGAAGCCGTAGTCATTAATGCTCGCGTAGGTAGAAAGATAGGAGATAAGTCCGATATTAGGTCCCTCGGGGGTCTCGATCGGGCACATACGTCCGTAGTGGGTATAGTGAACATCGCGCACCTCAAACGATGCACGGTCACGAGAGATACCGCCGGGTCCGAGCGCGGAGAGACGACGCTTGTGCGTCAGCTCTGCAAGCGGGTTGTTCTGATCCATGAACTGCGAGAGCGGCGAAGAGCCGAAGAACTCGCGGATGGCGGTAACTACCGGTCGTATATTGATAAGCGCCTCGGGTGTGATGGACTCGCTGTCGTGAACGGTCATACGCTCCTTGACGATCTTATCCATACGTGCGAAGCCGATGCGGAGCTGATTCTGAAGCAGTTCGCCTACGCAGCGCAGACGACGGTTGCCGAGATGGTCGATATCATCCTTTTCACCGACTCCGTGGAACAGACCGATCATGTAGCTGACCGATGCGAGAATATCATCGCGGGTGATGTTCTTAGGAGCAAGCTCGGAGAAGCGCTTCTTAGCCTCAGCCTTTACATCGCCCTCCTCGGTACCCACCGCAGCAATGATCTCGGAGAGAACACTGTAGCGGACCTTGTGGCGCAGTCCGATATCCTCAAGACTGTAACCGAGTATAGCCTCGGGGTATACCATACCGTTGGAGAGCAGCTTGAGCTCTGCACCGTCTATCTGAATATACGCCTCGTTGACCGCGCCCGCGCGGAACTCTGCGAGCATCTCATCGTCGATGATGTCTCCCTCATTACCGATAAGCTCACCGGTGATAAGGTTTACGGCAGGACGGGCAAGAAGCTGTCCGCGCAGACGGGACTCGAGATCCATCTTGCCGTCGTACTTATAGCGTCCGACAGCAGCGAGGTCATAGCGCTTAGGGTCGAAGAAGAGATTGTTGATAAGTACCTGAGCGCTCTCCACAAGCGGCGGATCGCCTGGACGCAGACGCTTATAGATCTCCTTGAGAGATTCGTCTACCGCGCTTGTATTATACTTGAGCGCCTCGCTCTGCATCTCGTCCTTTGCGAGCGTCTCACGCAGGCAGTGGTCGTCGCCGAGAAGCTCGATGATCTCCTCATCTGTCTCGAAGCCGAGCGCACGGATAAAAATGGTCAGAGGCATCTTGCGGTTCTTATCTATGCGGACATACATGATATCGTTCATGTCGGTCTCGTACTCGATCCATGCGCCGCGATACGGGATGACCTGAGCGGAATAAATAAGCTTGCCGCTCTTGTCGAAATCATGGTCATAGTACATTCCGGGCGAGCGGACGATCTGTGAAACGACGACGCGCTCCGCGCCGTTGATAATAAATGTACCGTTCTCGGTCATCAGCGGGAAATCGCCCATGAATATCTGCTTAACGATAGGCGTTCCGGTCGCCTTGTTGAAAAGACGGACGGTAACGCGGAGAGGTGCGGCGTAGTTAACGTCTCTCTCCTTGCACTCCTCTACCGAGTACTTAGGCTCGGGGTCTATTGTGTAATCGATGAACTCGATCTCGAGATTTCCCGAATAATCGGTGATAGGGGAGACATCACGAAGAACTTCCATCAGTCCCTCACGGCGGAACCACTCGTAGGACTTCTTCTGAACATCAATGAGATTCGGCAGATCCAGAGTCTCATCGATCTTGGAAAAGCTCATACGTGTGTTCTTACCGAGCTTCTGGGGCTTTACCATTTAAACAACCACTCCATTCACATAAAAGTCTTGGGGGAAAAACGGAGCTCCCGCATACCGTCCGAGGCATTCGCACAGTCCTCCGTGAGCACCGGGATACGGCGCCCGGAATCATGCGTCCGTGCCTTAACGGCAAAATACGGGAATAAAACCCGCCGAAAGCAGCTCGAAGTCACCCCTACGGCATGCTGGTTACAGCCGAATTATAAGCAGGCTTCGAGTGCCCGGCGGTATTTCATTCCCATATCCGTTATCTGCGGTGGCAGTAAAATTACCGTCCGTTATTAGCTTGTTTCATCGCCGTACAAAGTCGCAGAAAGCGCATTCCGGAGCGGTTTTCACCGCTTTTCGGCTCTCGCGAAAAAGAAAAAAATTCCTTATGGCGAATCAAGAGTATAATACCACAACGCATCCTGCTTGTCAAGGCTTTTTCTGAAAAAAGGCTTATTTTCTTTAATTGTAAATTAAAGTTTTTATTTATTTTACATTTCGTTAATTTGTGTCGCGAACATACCGAATCAAGCCTGAGATCGGGTCGAATCACGACAAATAACAGCCCGATTCCCGTGCAATTCCCTATTGCGGGAGCATAAAAGCCGTGTTCTCCGAGCCATCCGGCACATTTTTTCAAAAAAATGAAAAAAGCTCTTGCAAAACCGTAGGTATAGTGATATAATATAGCGGTAAATGCAATCGGCGCACCGCTGTCCACACGTCCGCGGACATGCAGCGCCGCAATGTACGCTCACCCGTACAAATCTTTAAGGAGGTGAAAAACTTGCCGAACATTAAATCCGCTAAGAAGCGTGTGCTCGTAACCGCAGCCAAGACTCTTCAGAACAAGATGTTCAAATCGGATATGAAGACCACGATCAAAAAGTATGAGGCAGCGATCGCAGCCGGCGATAAGGCAGCAGCAGCCGATACATATAAGGCAGCAGTCAAGATCATTGATAAGGCTGTGGCAAACGGCACTATTCACAAGAATAAAGCCGCAAGAAAGAAGAGCCAGTTCACTCTCGCTCTCAACAAGCTGAACTGATAGGTTCAGACGATTTCGAAATCGGAAAAGCAGACTCGGTCACTCACCCCGGGGCTGCTTTTCTTTTTTTATTTTTTCATTCATCGCGCAGACTCGTGTCTCAGAGCCGCCGCCCGATGAGCAATGCCGCCTGCCGCCGAACATTTTCACTTATCACCGGGGATCACATATCCCATAGGTTATCACCTATTTCATCGGTAATCAAAGCCGACTGCCTAAAAACTGTTTTTTAACAGCTCACTTTTTTGCTGCTCTGTTATAATAAATTATTATAATTATATTGTTGCTTTTTTATTGACAGATTTGCTTTAACATGTTAGACTATTTATATAATGAACAAAGTCGGATGCTGCACTCCATCATCCGCATCGAAAAACGCACTACAAAAAGGAGTAGTCCAAACATGAAAATTACATTTCCGTCAAATGCGATACGAAAGGTCTCCGCACTTGCGCTCGCGCTGCTGACAGCATCGGCATCGCTCACCGTCTTTGCGGAGGGAGAACTGCCGCTCGCACAGATATATGTCTCGACCGAGGGAGACGACAGCGCCGCCGGAACGGAGTCTGCGCCTCTCGCGACCCTCGAGGCGGCAAGAGATGCCGTACGCGCCATCTCGCGCGAGCAGTACTCCGGCGCGCAGGTCATTATACGCGGCGGCGAGTATCGGCGCGACACCACCTTCAAGCTGACAGCTGAGGATGGCGGCAGCGACGGATTTTCGGTCAGCTATGTTGCGTACGAGGACGAAACTCCCGTATTTACCGGAGCGGCGACACTCGACCCCGAGAAATTTACAGAGCCGGACGAGGCATTCCGTTCGCTGCTGCCGGAGGAGTCGAAGGGTAAGGTACTTGCCTACGATCTCGCCGCAGACGGACTCGATTATGCCCGTTACGACCGCACCGGTATCCACAATGCCATACTTCCCGACAACCGCATATATGTCGGCGATGTTCGCTGCACTCAGGCACGTTACCCGAATCTCAACCGTTCCAACAGCATCAGCAACTACGTCTACGCGACAAAGACAAGCAATAATGAGAGCGAGGGTTATTACAGCTTTTACGACGAGTCTGGCAGAGCCGCATCGTGGTCCGAAGAGTCGAGGAAGAATGCTCACATGAACGGCTTCTTCCCTATCGACTGGATACAGTCGAGCGCCGATATAGTCGGCATAGACGAGGAGACCGGCTATGTCGTCTATACGCCCACGAACGGCGACTACGGAAAGGTCATACAGAACTCCCGCTATGCGTTCTACAATGTTCCCGAGGAGCTTGATGCGCCTATGGAATACTACATTAACCGAGATACCGGAATGCTCTATATCTATCTGCCGGACGGCTGGCAGGAGAGCGGTGTGACCATCGGTCAGTCGCTCTGCACGAGAATGCTCGAATCGACCGCATCGAATATCACATTCTCCGGTCTTACTTTCCGCGGAACGATGCTCGACGCAATGAAGCTGACCGGCGACGATATTACCGTATCCGGCTGCCGCATCCTCTGCATCGGCAAAAACGCCGTTGATGCCACGGGCAACAGAATTCTTATCGACGGCTGTGAGGTATACAATGTCGGCGGCAACGGCATCCGCATAGGAGTCGACAAGGAAGTAAGACGCGCTAATATATTCACAGACAGCCAGGTATCCAACTGCAAGATACATGCCTTTGAGGAGCTCGACCGCATCTATAACCCCGGACTGTCGCTTCAGGGGCTCGGCTCGCGCGCACTGAACAACGAGATATACGATGCTCCGCACCTCGGTATGTCCTACGTCGGAACAAATATCGAGATAGCCTACAACATCTTTGAGAACCTCTGCTACGATTCGTCGGATGCCGGTGCGCTGTACATCTACGACGCGACCATCACCTCCGGCGGCACGAAGATACACGACAATATCGTACGTAATATTATTAATGATGAAAACATCTACTTCAACCCGCACGGCATTTACCTCGACGCGGGCAGCGGCGGAATGCAGGTGTATTCAAATATCCTGGAGAATGTTGACGGCTTCGGCATTCTCAGCGGCGGTCCCGACAATGAGCTGTGCGACAACCTCTTTATCAACTCCGTATATCAGTTCCACGGCGGAAATTATTACAAGGTTCAGAACGAGCACACCGGATGGAACGGTCTGCTCGAGGACGGCACCGGCAATATCGGAACCTATCCGAACGGCATGTTCTGGCAGTTCCTGCTCTCCGACAAGGAGAATCCCGGCTACGGCACCGAGCGCTGGGCTTACCTCAACCCGTGGGTAATGCTGCTGAAAACGACCAACTGCTATGATCTGAACGACAACTATGTCGCTTACGCATACGGCGATGCGAGGGTGAGAAACAATGTGTTCTCCTCCTCGAGCAAGTCAAACGATGTTTCCAATGCCGCCGCGCGTCTCATAGTCATACGCGACAACTTTGACCTCACGCTCTCGCAGATAGGTCTGGCAGACCTTGAAAACAGAGACTACCGTCTCACCGACGATACCATGATCTATCAGGTGATTCCCGGCTTCAGATACTGCAACGTCGAGCGTGTCGGTATCGGCAAATAAGATATAAGACAAATAAACAACAGATTATATCGCGAACATCATAACTGAATAAAACAGTTTTATATGTCGATACCTCGCCTATATATAGGCATTGGTAATCTAAGGCGGGGTGAGCCATGCTCCCTCGCCTTTTTGCTTTGACACTGAAATGATACGGCAAAAAATTTTTTAAAATTTTCGGTAAAAAAATGTAGTAATTTCGCGATGTAAATCGTAATAAGTGTTGTAGACAAAAAATGACCTTATAGCGCAGAAATTTGCCTTGCAGCTGTATTGTGCATGGTCTTTACGGCTGTCAGAGGTAAGGCGCACCAGACACTGCGCACGATATTTTTCTCGATCCGAAAATCGAAGGAGGATATTTTTATCAATCGGAGATATAATTTTGTTTCACTGCGATAGACGTCAGTACTTGCAGGCGAGGAAAGGAGACTCTTTAATGCAGCGCATCGCGTGCCGACGAATATCGCCTTAACCGGATATAATTTCAACCACGTCAAACGGGAACACTATCCCGAAGGAGAATACTATGAAAATGTACTCAAAGAGAATTTTAACCTCCGCCATTGCACTCGGTATGTGCATCGGCATGACCGCTTGCGGCGAGGATAAGCTCGCTGACGAAACGACGGCGGAGACGACGGCTGTTACGGCAACGACACCCGAAACCGCCGCCGAGACAACCGTTGAAACCACTGCGTCTGAAACTGAGGAAGAAAAGATAGGTATCAATCAGGACCTTGTATCAGAATACGGACTAACCTTTGCCGAGATAAAAGCTAAGCACGGAAATATCATAGATATTGCAACACCTTACGGCGGTTGGTTCTTTAAATTTGAAACGGGTTATGGGTGGTATTCATTCTACGGTGACTATGACTACGACAATCAAAATTGGGAACCAATAGAAGGTACAGATAAGTCAGCACCGCTTCCGAAAGATAATTATATATGCATTTGGATAGATGGCATAGACATCACCGATTTTTTGGTCGGAGATTTTGATACTATATCCGTTAAAGAACTTGAAAACATCGACGGTATGCATTTGGACAGCAACGGCGAGTCATATATGGATTTTTCGGACAAGTATGTAGCGACCTTCTCATATGACGAATTCAGCCATGAAAAGACCAGTTTTACAGGAGACAAAACAGGTGTATACATAAACCACAAAAAAGAAGATGTGATAGACCACGATTCGTTTGTAAATATTCAGCTTTGGGCATCTTTCGCAGATAAATATTTGGGTACGACAGCAAACGAGAAACAACCGACAGATGCCGGTTAAACGGCTGACATGCACTATTTCGTTTCGCAGCGATAGATATCGGCACTCACGGCAAAGGAAGGGGACTTCCATCACCGTGCACGGCACACCGCCGCCGACGAATATCGCTTTAACAACAATGTACAGAGCTTTGCCCTCGAAGGAGAATACTATGAAAATGCACCAAAAGAGAATTTTAACCTCCGCCCTTGCACTCGGTATGTGTATCGGCATGACCGCCTGCGGCGAGGATAAGATCGCAGACGAAACGACGGCAGAGACGACCGCTGTCACCACAACGACACCCGAAACCACCTCTGAAACAACCGTTGAAACCACTGCGCCCGAGACCGAAGAAGAAAAGGTCGGACTTAATGCCGACCTCATCTCGGAATACGGGCAGACATTTGCCGAGATATCTGCAAAGCACGGAAAGATAATTGAATATCAGATTCTGAAGGGTGGCGCAAGCTATCGCTTTGAAACCGGTTACGGTTGGTATTTCTTTTACAATACCGATTATCTGAATCCATCCGTATGGGGAACCATTGAGGAAACAGGAGAGAGAATACCTCTGCCGGATGATGATTTCAGATGTATTGATCTCGACCATGTCGCTGCATCCGATTTATTTGAGGGAGACTTTGAGTATTATACTTATGACGAGATTGCCGCAATTGACGGTATCACCATAAAATATGATGACGTATCCGGCGGTCTTAACGGTGACGAGGGGTATGAGCTTCATTTTAGGTACGACGGTTTCAGTCACGAAAAACTCGGTTTTACCGATGACCGAGTGGATATAGGTCTTTACACACCTGTCAGGGGAAGAGTTGAACCGGATACTGAGATTGACATCTGGCTCAGTCCGAGAATTGCAAAAAAATACTTAAATCTTGATAAGTAACCGAATATATCAATTTTGATTCATTGCGATAGTCATAGGCACTTACCGGTGAGGAAAGGAGAAATTACGCCGCTGCACACCGCACGTATCGCCGCCGACGATATCGCTTAAACACTACTATAAGGGACACTGTCCCGAAGGAGAACGATATGAAAATGTACTCAAAGAGAATTTTAACCTCCGCACTTGCACTCGGTATGTGCATCGGCATGACCGCTTGCGGCGATAATAAGCTTGCTGACGAAACGACGGCGGAGACGACGGCTGTTACGGCAACGACACCCGAAACCGCCGCCGAAACAACCGTTGAAACCACTGCGCCCGCGACCGAAGAAGAAAAGGTCGGACTTAATGCCGACCTCATCTCGGAATACGGGCAAACCTTTGCCGAGATATCGGCAAAACACGGAAAGGTTATAGACCAGGTCAACGATAAAGGCGGAAAACTTTTCAAATTTGAGACCGGATACGGCTGGTATTTTTTCTACGGCAAATACAGCATAGATACTTCAACATGGGTAGAAATCGGAGATACCGGAAAAAAAGCGCCGTTTCCTAAAGACGATTACAAATGCACAGGTATTGATGCCATTCCCGCATCCGATTTCTTTGACGGAGATTTTGAATATCTGACAACCGACGACCTCGAAAATATTGATGGAATAACCGTGACATACAACGAGGTGGCAGGCGAGCTTTCAACAGTTGATGGGTTTGTGATAAACTTAAAATATGACGGATTCAGTCAAGAAAAGCTTGGCTTTACTGATGATCGGGTAATTATACATTTCTTTACCACCGTCAAAGACAGACTTTACCCGGATACAATGATGAACATTTATCTTCATCCATCGATTTCGGAAAAATACTTATGAAATTTATTACTCTTTAACGTAGAATAATTTTAAATCCAACAATACATGTAAACAAACATCGGACGCAAACATACAAGACATCAAGGAGTACGATATGAAGTATCACAACAAATTATTCAAACACTTAATTATATTTTGCTTTTCTCTTTTGACAATAGCCTTGTTTATTGTTTTTGTCAATGCGAATAGTACCTTAGTAAACGAAAGCACTTCCAAATCCAACGAAACAACCGTAACTACGCCCGACAGTAAAGATAGCTGTATACATAGTGTTTACTATACCTTTAACGAAAAGGATAAAACTATCGACGATGTGTATACAAACTGGAAGGTTGAGGGACTGATTTTCGACGTAAAAACATTTTCTCACGATGGAATCAAGGTATTCTATGAAGGCAACGAAATAACCGAAGGTTATTTCAAGGAAGGAATGCGCGTTCAGATTTTTCACGGAGAAACGCTTTTCGCTGAATATACAGTCGCGTCCCTGCTTGAGCCCGAAGAAAATATAAATGTAAATAATACGGCATCTACACTCAGCAATAGTAACAGCTTTGGCTTACCTATTGATAATATTATACTGAGATCCGATAAAGATAACGGAAACATTAGCGTGTTTTTTAACGAAGTTTCATCGAGCAGTCCTACACCACATCGGGGAATAGATATTGCAAGAGGAGGACATATCGACAATATTGCAGGATATGAAATTAAAGCAATCGAAAGCGGTACAGTAATCCTTTCTCAAACATGGGACGGTGTAACAATAGATCCAAAAACAATGCAATCGTACGGAAACTGTGTCAAAATTCGTCACAGCGACGGCTTTGTATCACTGTATGCACATATGATCAGCCCGCCAACATTGAAAGAAGGCAGCTATATAAATAAAGGGGAAACTGTCGGTTATGTGGGACAAACCGGTTTTGCCCAAGGAGATCATCTTCATCTTGAAATGTCTCTCAACAGTGAACTCGTTGACCCTCTTGATTATCTCGCCGAAGATTCTTCAAAAAACGGTTGGTACAGAGAAAACGGCAACACATACTACTACGAGAACGGTCTGACCAAGCGCGGATGGTGGCATCTCAGATCGAGCAGCTACTATTTTGACCCCGATACCGGTGTTATGGCGACCGGATTTACTAAGATTGATACGCATTATTACTACTTCTATCCCTCCGGCGATTTTGACGGTACGCGCGGGCAGCTGCTGACGGGCTAGCTTGACATTTACGATAACGGTGAATTGAGATACTTTTACCCTGACGGAATGTGGGACGGAACCCGCGGCAGAATGATGTACGGTTTTCAGCCGATAAACGGCAGCACCTACTTCCTTGACCCCGATACCGGTATAATGACAAAGGGTTGGAAAGCATATCCCGACAGCTCGAGCATCTACTTTTTCGGTGACGACGGAGTTATGCGGACGGGCTGGTATCACAGAAGCGGAAGCTCAACATGCCATTACTTCTATCCATCGACCGGAAAAATGGCGCTTGGACTTCAGGAGATAGAGGGACACACATTTTACTTTTACACATCCGGAATGTGGGACGGCACACGCGGGCAAGCAATGCTCGGATGGCAGACAGTCAACGGCGGTCTGAGGTACTTCTACCCCTCCGGCGATTTTGACGGCACGAGAGGGCGAATGCTGCACGGCTTTCAGACGATAAACGGGAATACATATTTCCTCGACCCCGATACCGGCATCCGTACGGTCGGATGGAGAGCTTATCCTAACAGCTCAAGCATCTACTACTTTGACGAGGACGGTATAATGCAGACCGGATGGTGGCATTACACCGGAAAAACCACCCTATATTATTTCTACGACGACGGACAGCTCGCGACCGGCTTTACCAAGCTCGGTAACGGATACTATTACTTTTATCCGGACGGAATGTGGGACGGAACTCGCGGACAGCTGATGATCGGCTGGCAAAAGGTCGACGGCGAATGGAGATACTTCTATGAGAACGGCGAATATGAGGGCGAAAAGGGTATGATGCATACCTATTGGCTGACCCGTGACGGAAAGAAGTATTTCTGCGACCCTACGACCGGAATCCGACAGACCGGACTCTTAAACTATCCGCAAGGCAGCACAGATTATTACTACTTTGATGAAAACGGCGTTATGCAGACCGGATCCGTGAATATTGACGGAAAGCTTTACTATTTTGACAAATCCACCGGACGTCAGGTGAATTACATCTTCGGTTGGCTCGATCTGAATAAGGATGGAAGCGAAATTTATTTCTTCAATGCGGATCATAGCTTGGCAACCGGCTGGATAACAAGCGGCAGCCCGCAAAAGGTCTATTATTACGACCCCGATACCGGTAAAATGGCAACGGGTATGACGACGATAGGCGAATATAAATATCTATTCAAAGCCGACGGAGCGCTTAACGGTACACGCGGACAGATGATAGTTGATTGGTACGAGGACAGCGACGGCGTGCGCTTCTTTTACGGTGCGGGAACGGTAGGTGAAGACTACGGTCATATGGTAGAAGGCTTCTTCTTATATTACGGAAAGCGCTATTATTTCAATTATGATACCGGTCTGAGAGCTTCGGGATGGACAGTATATAAAAACGGCAAATACATATATTGTTCCGAGGACGGCGTTGTTTACACCGGCTGGTATAAAACCGACGACGGCAAGACTTATTACTTTGATATGATATTCGCCTACCTTGCGACCGGATACACAAGGATAGGCAAAGACAGCTATTTCTACTTTAACCCTGACGGAGAGCCGGGCGGAACACTCGGTCAGTTCATGACCGGTTCGATCAAGGTGGAGGACAAGCTGTACTTCTTCGACCGTGAATCCGGACTCCGAGTGAGCACCCCCGGATGGTATGATGTAAACGGAGACGGCAGCGAGGTTTACTACATAAAAGATGATTTCTCGTTGGCGACCGGATGGCTGACCATACCAAACGACAATAATACCTATTACTTTGACCCCGATACCGGCAAAATGGTAAGCGAAAAGACAGTTATCGGCTGATGCAGGTATCTGTTCTGTGACGCGGCGCTGTAAGCAGTACACGCGGGAAGCTAAAAAAATAGGCAAGCGATATAATCAATAACATAAAGCTCATAACGGGACTGTTAAAAGATCATCAACAGTCCCGTTTTAGTATTATTGAAATAAAGACCTATTAAATCTCCGGCGCAGTATACACATAAAGCGATAACATAAAATTTATTCAAAAACGAAAGGATTCCGACCCCATAATCAAAATGCTGATTAAACTAAGCCTTCATCAATTTAAAAATTAAAAACTGTTTTCGTTTTTTCGTTCCTGACGGTTTTGGCCTCCCCATGCACCATTCGATATAATTGCATATACTTTTCTCCAGAACTGCGCCACGAAAAATCCCTCAGCATTATGCGCTGACCGAGAGCGGTAAAAGCTGAGCGGTCACGGCGGAATAGCCGTTCCGCACGTGCCACCGCGCCGAGCAGCGCCTCGCCCGAAAATCCGTCAAAAGCAAAACCGTCGCCCTCTCCCGACTCGGCATCATAGTCACGCACCGTCTCGCGCAGACCGCCGACCGAATGCACGATAGGCACTGTGCCGTAGCGTGAGGCTATCATCTGCGACAGCCCGCACTGCTCACTTCGCGACGGCATGATGAACGCATCCGCGCCTGCATATATCAGGTGAGCAAGCTCGGGGTCAAAGCGCAGCACCGACGCTATCTTTCCGGGAAACCGGCGTGAGGCATCCCGCAGGTCAAGCTCGTATTCTCCGTCGCCTGTGCCCTGCACCGCTATCTGGATATCGCGCTCTACAAGCTCGGGCAGTATGCTGAGCAGCAGCCCTATGCCCTTCTGCTCGGTCAGTCGCGAAACGACCGCGAACAGCGGAACATCGAGTCTGTCGCCGAGTCCGAGCAGCCGCTGCAGCTCCGCCTTACAGCACATCTTACCGCCCATATCCGCCGCAGAATATCGACACGGAAGAACGATGTCGGTAGATGGGTCGAACAGCTCTTCGTCGATACCGTTCGTTATTCCGAACAGCTTGCCCCGGTTCTCGCGCAGCAGACCGCCGAGTCCCGCACCGCCGCCGGGTGCGAGCATATCGTCAAGGCTGCCGCGGCTGACCGTAGTTACTGCATCGGCACACAGCACCGCGCCGCGAGTCAGATTTATCCCGCCGCCGTCAAGAAGCAGCTCCGATGCCTCCTCGAGCCCGAGAATATCACCGAGGGTGCCCTCCGAAAACCTGCCCTGATACTCGATATTGTGTATGGTATGTACGCCGCGAATATTTTCGTACCCCGCACGGCTTCCGCGAAAGCGGCACTCGAGATAAACCTGAGCCGCCGCGCATTGCCAGTCTCCGGTATGCAGCACATCCGGAAAAAATCTCACCTGCTCCATCATCTCAAGCAGCGCAAGCGAGAAAAAGGCAAAGCGCTCCGCATCGTCGTAATAGCCGTACAGCGCGCCCCTGCCGTAGTAATAATCGCAGCGAACGAGATATAGGATATAGCCGTCCATCTCTGCCTCGAGAATCTCGCAGTCCTGCCGCCGCCACGACAGCGAAACGGTGAATTGCGCCGCACTGTGAAGCCTGTCTCCGAGCCGCTCTCGAATACCGCGATAGCACGGCATAACGACCCGAATCCCCGCACCGAGCCTGCCGAGACACGGCGGCAGAGATGCGGAAACATCGCCGAGACCTCCGGTATACGCATACGGCGCAAGCTCGGATGTGGCATACAGTATCTTGATTCTATCCGTTTTCTCCGATACTGCGGGATCCTGCTTTTCTCCCGCCTCGCCGCCTGCCGCTGCTATTTTGTCAAGCTGTTTTTTCATCCCCGTCTGCCGCCTCCCTTCCCGGTGCGGTGCTTTGCTTCGCTGTCAGCCTTTCTTTCATACCCTATGGTCTTATCGTTCTTCCCGGACAATTTGCTCTGCTTTTCGGTTCTATCGCTCTTTCCCGCCATAGCGCTTTTTCCCGCAGGCATTACGCTTTTCTTAACCGAATCGCTCTTATCTGCGGATACCGCACTCTTTTTCGATATTTTTCCCCGATCCGATAAACTGTCGTCTTTTTCGGCACGCTTTTTGCTCCGCGCAGCGGTATTCCCGCGCGCTCCAGCAGCTCCTCCGACCGCATCTCCGTCCCGGCTTGCCCGCCGGCGTTTCTCGGCATATCTGCGTCTTGTCGCCTCTCCGCCGCGCAGATGGCGCTGCGCCTTGTTCCTGCCGAGAAGCTCTGCGACCTCCTCGGCAAGCGCGGGATTTTTATATTTCAGCGCGGTCGTAACATCCTTATGTACCGTGCTCTTACTCATTCCGAAATATCTTGCCGCCTCGCGCACCGTGGTACCGTGACTAACGAGATATTCACCGAATTCCTCGCACCTCGCCTTTTCCTCGCTATGCATACAATCACCGACCTCATTTTGTGTGAATAGTGTTTACGCTACATTCTATTTGCACCGGGCGGCGAATATTCCGTATGCGGAGCCAACGGAATATAAAAACACTTCTGTTGTTATTTAAAATTGTACACTGATATATATAAACAAGAAAATGTACAGCGTCAAGGAGAGGCTGCGAAATACAAAATCCCGACGCTGAGGGAATGCAACAGCATTCGAGCATCGGGATTTATGTTATTATTCTGCGCATCAGGCGCCGCACTTAGCCGTCTGCCGCTAAAAGGAACAAAAATCGGCTTTTGCGATTTTGTCCGCAACGGTATTACCGGAGCAAGAATATCGAAATTACTTCTTTGCGCTATTACTCGGGCAAGAATGAAGGAATTACTTCTTTGCGCCGTGCTTTATATCACAGCAATGCGCAATGCCGTCAAGTATCGCCGAAACGCCCTCTGTATGCGCAAGATCAAAGCCCGCAAGCTGAACCGAGCCGTGCTCGACAAGGTGCACGAAATGCCGCAGCTCATGCGTCATGGTCGGCAGCGGCTGAACCGCGTCGGACGGGGTATGCCCGTCGGCATCGAGCTCTATCGAGGCGAGAGCGGCATCATCAAGGCGCTTGATATCAAAGCGCTCAAGGTCGAGACGGTCGCCGTCATAGCGGCGCACGCCGCCGGAGCGCAGGCGGAGCGTCACGTATCGCGGGCGCGAAACGGAATCGAGCGTTATAACGCCCTCCTCGCCGCATATCTCAGCGCCTCGGGCACCGTCGCATATCTTTGAATAGGTCAGGTCCGCCATCATTCCGTTATACATAAGCGAGGCTGAGCCGAGACCGTCGACTCCGGTCTCGAGGAACATAGCCTCCGCTCCGATACGGTGCGGAGTTCCGAACAGTCCCTCGGCGACTGCGGCGCAGTAAACTCCGAGATCGGTCAGCGCTCCGCCGCCCAGCTCGGGGTTAAAGGCATTTTCTACCTTGCCCTGCTTCAGCGCGTCATAGCGCGACGAATACTGACGGTAAGAGAGCGTCGCGCAGCGAACCGGAGCTATATTGCGTATCAGACGCTTTGCTACCGCAAACGCGGGAGTATACAGGGGCATCATAGCCTCCATGAGTATCTTTCCGTTTCGCTTTGCGGCTGCGGTCATATGTCCGAGCTCCTTAGCCGATACGGCGGCGGGCTTTTCCACAAGCACATGCTTGCCGGACTCGAGCATGGCGACCGCCTGAGCGGCATGTACGGTATTAGGCGTTGCAATATATACCGCGTCGATATCCTCGGCGTGCGCAAGCGCATGAATGCCCACATATCTGTGCGCGGGATCAATACCGTACCGCTCTCCAAACTCGCGTGCGCCCTCCGCACTGCGTGAGCAGATGCCGCACAGTTCAAGCTCCGGCACATGCTTCATAGCCTCTATCATGCTGTCAACGACAAAATTTCTGCCGATTACCGCAAGTCTTATCATACAGCTGTCAACCTCCGAGCTTGGATGTGAATTTTTCTATGCGTTCGAGAGCGGTCTTGATGTGCTTGACCGAGTATGCATAAGAGATGCGGGCAAAGCCCTCTCCGCAGTCGCCGAACGCCGTTCCCGGGACGATAGCAACATGTGTCTCCTTAAGCAGCTGGGCGCAGAAATCCTCGCTCGTCATGCCGAATGCCGTAAGGTTAGGATAGACGTAAAACGCGCCCTCCGGCTCAAAGCACGGCATACCGATGCTGCGCAGTCCGGACACGATGAGCTTTCTGCGGCGGTCGTATTCCGCTGCCATCTCTGCGATATCGCCGTCACCGTTCTTCATTGCCTCGAGTGCCGCGAACTGACTCGTGGTCGGCGCGCACATGATGGCATACTGATGTATCTTGAACATCTGATATGTTATTTCACTCGGTGCTGCGGTATAGCCGAGCCGCCAACCGGTCATGGCATATGCCTTGGAAAAGCCGCTGGCAACGATCGTGCGCTCGCGCATTCCGGGCAGCGACGCTATAGACACATGTCTCCTGCCATAGGTAAGCTCCGCATATATCTCGTCCGAGAGAACAAGTATATCGGTGCCGCGCAGCACCTGTGCGATAGCCTCGAGCTCTTCAGCGGTCATGATAGCGCCGGTGGGGTTGTTAGGATATGGGAGCACGAGCATCTTTGTGCGCGGGGTAATAGCCGCACGGAGCTGCTCGGGAGTTATCTTGAAGCGGTCCTCTTCCTTTGTTTCGAGAAAAACCGGAGTGCCGCCCGCCAGGGTAACGATAGGTCCGTAGCAGACAAAGCTCGGCACGGGAACGATGACCTCATCTCCGTCGTCGACACAGGCACGGATAGCAAGGTCGATAGCCTCGCTGCCGCCGACGGTGACGAGTATCTCGTCGTTTGCATCGTAGTGCAGATCGAAGCGGCGGGCGAGATAACGCGATATCTCTTGACGAAGCTCAGCGGTACCGCTGTTAGAGGTATAATAGGTCTTTCCCTGCTCGAGGCTGTCGATAGCAGCCTCACGTATATGCCAAGGAGTGACGAAATCCGGCTGACCGACGGTCAGCGAGACAACGTCCTCCATCTCGCCGAGAATATCGAAAAATTTTCGTATTCCCGACGGCTGAAGTGACTGTGCCTTTTTCGAGAGCACATTTTCATAACTGTTCAAATTGTGTACCCTCTTTCGTCGTTATCGATTATAGTATAGTTAACTCCCTTGTCCTTGTACTTTTTCAGCACAAAATGCGTCGCGGTAGAAACGATGGAATCGAGCGGTGCGAGCTTCTGCGCGACAAAGAATGCAACCTCCTTCATCGTTCTGCCCTCGATAAATACGGCAAGGTCGAATCCGCCCGACATCAGATAGACGCTCTGAACCTCGGGGAAATTACGGATCTTCTCCGCCATGCGGTCAAAGCCGCGCTCGCGCTGCGGAGATACCTTAAGCTCTATCAGGGCGGTAACATATTCACGGTCGGTCTTATCCCAGTCGATAAGCGTCTTATAGCCGACTATAACACCGTCCTGCTCATACTTCTTTATCATGTCTCTGATATCGCCGACTTCTTTATCACACATTACCGCGAGCTGCTCCGCAGTGAGTGTGCTGTCGTTTTCAAGCAAGCGAAGAATAGCATTATTTTCTTTCATTTTTTGTTACGTCCTTTCACTGCCCGCGCTCGGCGGGGGATATTATTATTTTATTATACATGATTATCCCCGCTTTGTCTATAATTTCGCACAAAATAAATTTTCCATAAATATTAAAGAAAAAACAGCCCGCATCGCGAGCTGTCAGTAAATTCATTGATATGAGCGTACGTAAATACGGCAGCTCAAACAGAATCAGATAAGGCTTGTAACGATACCCGCTATCAGCGCGCCGAGGCAGGAGCCTGCCGCAACGGTAAGCAGTCCGCGCTCAAAGAACGCGAGCACTACGCCGACGATAAAGCCGCAGAGCGACGGGATAAATGCCCCCGTCGACGAGAAAACCGCAGGCACGGTCATAGCCGTAAGCACCGCATACGGCATATAGTGGAGCACCGAACGGATAAAGCGGCTCTCTATCTTGCGGCGGAAGAGCACGAGCGGAAGCATGCGGATAAGATATGTCACTCCCGCCATAACGGCAAGGTAAATGAGAAATGTCGAAAAGTCCTTCATTCTGCCGCCTCCTCCGCTTTTTCGTGTGCGCCATCCCCACCGGATACTATGTCATCGACAGGCATACCGTCCTTATGTTCATCAGCTCTTGCAGTCGCGCAGTAAGCCTCATCGGGCGCACTGCCGTCAGATAATTCTGCCGAGACAGCACCATCCGATAATTCCGCCGCCGAGGCAGCGCCGTCCGCAAGCTCGGCGCCGTCATTTGCATCCGATGCGTCGGATAAATCCGATGTATCCGATGTATCCGATGTATCCGATGTATCCGATGTATCCGATCCGTCTTGTTCGTTCTGTCCGTCTTTTATCGGTGCTATCGCCGCCATTATAACCGCAGAGGCGACACCCGCGATGATAATTACAAAGCCTCCCGAAACGCCGCTGAGCACCGGAATAAACTTAAATGCGCAGGATATCGCAGCTGCAATAACAGCGCAGAAAGCGACCGGGGCGCTCTTTCTTGCGGGCGGGAGCACAATTGCGATGAACATTCCGTAGATAGCTATACCGAGTGCGTTGACTATCATC
>OLOL01001190.1_pt1 | contig 23584 bp, 16 predicted proteins | sample 1673081 | NCBI WGS metagenome assembly OLOL01 (sample SAMEA3136753, study PRJEB25190) | human gut metagenome
TCTTCGGCGAATTCGTAACTTCCCAGCGGGCCGATGTGGGCATCGGCCCCTACAGAGACTGCGCGTATCCCGGACTGCTTTGTAAAAATGGCTGCCATTGTTCTGCCCAAACCCTTCCTCGGAGGTATCCATGCAAAAGAAACTCACGCTGATCCTGATTTTGATTCTGGTGCTGGCGCAGCTGTGCGCCTGCGGCAAGCCGCAGGCAGAACCCTCGCCGGCAGCAGAATCCGAAGCAGCAGCTCCGGCAGAGCTTCCGGAGGAAGAGGCTCCGGACGAACCGGACGAGCCAGCGGGCCGCACGCCGGATCGGGTGCTGACCTCCACAAAGTATACCGCCGAGGTCTATATTGAAACCACCCAGTACGGGCAGTATCAGATCGAGAGTCGGGAATACGCCGTCTCCGACGGCGTCAGCGCGGCCGGTCTTCGCGCCGCGGGCAGGGGCAGCTATATCCGCTTTTTCGACCAGACTGTCACGGAGGCAGGCACGGTCTGGTATTATGACAAGAGCGCCGGAGACTGGCGCTCGCAGGCGCTGGGGGACGGGCTGTATGCCTCGCCGGTCGTCGTCGTGGAGCTGGCCTCCGGACAGACGTATTTTCTTGCGCTGCCGCGCACGTTTGCCCTGCGCGAAAACGGCTCACGGGAGTATTTTCCGGAGCAGGACGGCATTCTGCGCACCACGAAGCTGCGTGACGGCGGCGTCCGCATCACGATGGACGGCTACGGCCTTGCGCCCGACTGCGTAACGGACGCACTGATCCTGACCGCGCCGTCCGGGCTGGACTGGAGCGCGGACAACTGCGCAACAGCGTGGGTCAACTATGTGAAAAACGGCGATTCGCACTGGTGCTTCGACGGCTATTTCCGCAAATCGCCCTCCAATTATATCCCGTCCGGTGAGAATTATTATTACTGCTGCGCCGCGTCCTACTGCATCCGCGGCTATCTTGGCCTGATGCCGCGCTGCAAGGAAGCGCCCGCGCTCATTATCCTGTCGCTCGATACCATGTCGCAGCGGCAGAACCACTACGGCTATGTGCCCACCACACCCGGCAGCGAGTGGCTTCAGGGCGATTACGGGATCGGGCCTGGCTTTTATGACACCCGGTTCAATACCGATCTGCTTGAGCTTTACATCTCGGCCACCCGCAGGCTCGGCAAGGGGATGTTTGAAGAGACGATGAACCGCTATCTCGCCTTTTTCAGTCAGGTTGCGGACATAAGCCACATCACCACGGAAAACGGCGGCTGGCTGATTCCCGACTACTGGCACCCGGACGAGATCACCGCTCCACACACCTCGCTCAACCATCAGGCATCGGAGTGTCTGGCGCTGTACCACGCGGCAGATCTGCTGAACCGGAAGGATCTGCGCACGCTGGCCGACCGGATGCTGCTGGCCATTGTGGACACCGGCTCCGGCTGGGTCATGCCGAACCACAATCTCTATTACAGCATCAAGCCCGACGGCACGTATGTCGAGGGCGATTATCCGTACCTGACGTACAACGATCTGTATGACCTGCGTAAGTATCTGAGCAGCTCAGAGCGGTCGGAGCTTGAGACGCTGACGTATCTGATGGGTGAAAAGCTCCAATGGATGCAGAATAACGGCGTGACCGGTTATGAAAAAGGCTGAAACCCGTTTTTTTACTTGTACTTTCCCGGCAAATCGGTTAGAATGAATTGAATATCCCAGAAGGAGGAATCTTGATGATCCGTATGAATACAGACGCCGGCCAGATCACGGTCGACAGCGCTGTCTATACCAACATCGCGGGCTTTGCTGCGACCAACTGCTTTGGCGTCAAGGGCATGGCCGTGCGATCCATGACGGACGGGCTGGTCCATCTGCTGCGCAAGGAGGCAATGGGCAAGGGTGTCAAGGTCACGTTCAGCCCCGATAATTCCATTTCCATCGACCTGCACATCATGGTCGACAAAAGCGTCAATCTCAGCGCAATCGCGTCCTCCATCATCAGCGAGGTCCGCTATTTCGTCACCAAGTCCACGGGCACCGAGGTGCGTGCCGTGAACGTATTCGTCGACTCCATTTCCGTCGACTGATATCGATTTCAATTCACGCGCGCATACAAGGGCGCTCACGGAGGTAAACCATGATCAAAACCATTGACGGCGCGGCGTTCAGCCGGATGATGCTCTCCGCCGCTGCCGAGATCGACCTGAACAAGCAGAAGGTCAACGAGCTGAACGTCTTCCCCGTCCCGGACGGAGACACCGGCACGAATATGAGCATGACGCTCTCTGCCGCCAGCACAGAGCTGCGCAAGGCGGACGGCATTACACTCACCAAGGCCGCCGACAAGACGGCCTCCGCGCTCCTGCGCGGCGCAAGAGGCAACTCGGGCGTGATCCTGTCCCTGCTGTTCCGCGGCTTTTCCAAGTCTCTCAAGGGCAAGCTCGAGGCCGACGGCAAGGATTTTGCCGCCGCACTCACTGCGGGCGTGGAGGCCGCGTATAAGGCGGTCATGAAGCCCGCCGAGGGCACGATTCTGACCGTCTCCCGCCTCACGGCAGACGCCGCGCGCGATCTGGCCGTGGAAAACAACGAGATCGAGTATGTGCTGCAGCACTGCCTCGACACGGCGCACGCCGCGCTGGACAACACCGTCAACCAGAATCCGGTTCTCAAAAAGGCCGGCGTCGTCGACGCGGGCGGCATGGGCTTCTGCCTCATTCTGCGCGGGATGCTCGAAAGCCTGCGCGGCAACGACATCGTCTGCGAGGATACCGGCGCGGTAAACGAAGAGGCCGATTTCGGCATTTTCGACTCCGAGGATATCTCCTTCGCCTTCGACACGGTCTTCATCGTGCGCAAGCGCGAGGATATCACCTCGCTCGACCCGCTGCGCGAATATCTCGGCAGCATCGGTGACAGTCTCGTCATCGGCGAGGACGACGAGGCGTTCAAGGTCCACGTACATACGAACATTCCGGGCGACGCGCTGAGCGAGGCCCAGAAGTATGGTACGCTGGAACTTGCAAAAATCGAGAACATGCGCCTGCAGCACGACGATCTGACGGCAGGCCGCAAGGCCCGGTCGACCGACGATCTGGAGGCCGTGGAAAAGGAGCTGGAAAACCAGCCCGCGAAGCAGGAAGCTCCGGCGGAGCCTGAAAAGCGCTACGGCAGCGTCGCCGTGTGCGCGGGTGCGGGTCTGGCAGGCGTGTTCCGCGATCTCGGCGTTGACGAGATCATTGAGGGCGGCCAGACGATGAACCCCTCGACGGAGGATATTCTGCACGCGATCGAAAAGACGCCTGCGGAGATCGTCTTCGTCCTGCCCAACAACAAGAACATCATCATGGCTGCGCAGGCGGCGGCGGAACTGGCTTCGCGCGAAGTCGTGGTTATCCCGACCAAGACTGTCCCGCAGGGCATCAGCGCTATGCTCGCGTTCGACGCGTCGATGGAGCCGGAGGAAAACGAAGCGGCCATGACCGACTGCCTCTCCGGCGTTATGACCATGCAGATCACCTATGCCGCGCGCGATTCGGACTTTGACGGCTTCGATATCCACGCGGGCGACTATCTCGGATTGTGCGACGGCGCGCTGGCCGGTACGACGCGCGAGATCACCACGCTTCTCGCCTCTCTTGCGGACAAGGCTGCGGAGGCCGGCAAGGAATTCATCAACATCTTCTACGGCGCGGACATTCAGGAACCCGACGCGGAAGCGGCGCTGGAACTGTTTCGGCAGCACGCCCCCGACGCGGAGGTCAACCTCGTCTCCGGCGGCCAGCCGATCTATTATTACCTCATTTCCGCAGAATAACTTCCCCCACCCATATGTGCATGAACAGCCCCATTCGACCGGAATGGGGCTGTTTTATGTATCCGTCGAGGCCAAACCCAAGCCGCAAACCAGCAAAGCGTTTCCGACGCGTCTCCGACGGCCCCATCTTTTCCGCCTTGCCGGAAAAGATGGGGGAGAAAAGGGGCGCTGGGACGCGTTTGGTGCGTCCTGCGGGTACAGTTCAGGCAGGAACCTGTTTTTATAGTCGTTACGAACACACCAAGTCACCTCACGGGCGCTAAGGTACGCGCCGCCTGTTACGATACACCAAATTTGATAGCAGCTGCCCTTGAATGGCTGCGGTAAAGACGCTCTGCGTTTAAAATTTGCGGGGCAGCACGAATTTGCCGGAGTCATGTAGGGGCCGACGACTCCGTCGGCCCCTTGGGCAGCCGCGGATTTGCCGGAGATTTTCGTAAAAACGGTGCAAACTGCCGGGCCGATGTGTACCGGCAAGCGGCAGACCCACATCCGTAATGCTCCTTCGTCGCGAACGGCTGTGACCAGCATCGACCCCTACTGCACTCGCAGATTTTGAAGAAGAGCCCTGCATTGACAAGTGTATCGTTGCCTGCAAAAAGTCCCGGATCCAGCGAAAAATTTCTGCTTCTCGCCGCTATTGGACGCGGCTGTGTTAGAGGCTTCATCCATTCAGCGGAAAAATCATGTTTTTTCGTTTCTGCTTGCTTTTTCCGACGGAATCCGCTATGATGGGGAAACAGGAACTTCCTGAGACTGATTGTTTCCCGAAACCTGCATATGCTACACGCAGGGAGGATCGCGCTATGACGCTTTCGTCTGAACAATTTCACACACTTTACGATGGAGCAGCACAGCCGGTCATCCTTGTGCGGGACGGCGCCGTCGCGGAGCTGAACTGCCACGCGCAGGAGCTTTTTGCCGTGGGAACGGCGCTCCGCGCCTATTTACCGCAGGACGCGGCACTGCCGGAAATGCTGTACGCACGACCGGCCGTGCTGCCCGTGATGGCCGGCGGCGTCTGCGTCAGCGCCAATACGCAGCCGCTGGACGATGCGCTGCTGCTGTTCCTGCCGCCGCAGGATACGCGCGACGAACTTGCCGCGTTCTGCCGCGCCGCGCAGTCGATCTCCACGCCGCTGACGACGCTGCTGTCCGTATCCGGAACACTTTTCCCGCTTCTTTCCGAAGCAGAGGATCCGGCTGTGCAGCAGAATCTGGCCGTGCTCAACCGCGCCTGCTATCAGCTGCTGCGGGCATCGGAGAATCTGACCGATCTGAGCTATGTGCAGCACGGGCGGCTGCCGCTGTCGCTGGAAAAGACCGACCTGACCGATTTTCTGGACGGTCTGGCCCAGCGCGCGGACGAGCTGTGCCGGCAAATGGGGCTGGCGTTGGAGGCTGATCTGCCGCAGGCTCCCATTTTCGTCTGGATCGACCGCCGACAGGTGCGCCGTGCGCTGCTGGCGCTGCTGTCCAACGCAGTCAAGTTCTCTGCGCCGGGAGGCACGCTGCATCTGACGCTCACGCGGCATGGCAGGCGCGCCGTGATCCGTCTGTCCGACAGCGGCGAGGGCATGGACGCGGAGATCCTATGCAGCGCGTTCCACCGCTACGCAAGGCCGGAGATACCGGAGGATTCGCGCTTCGGCGCGGGCTTCAGCCTGCCTGTCGTGCAGGCGATCATGCAGGCGCACGGCGGCTCGATCCTGCTGCAGTCGCAGCGGGGCGGCGGCACGGACGCGCTGCTGACGCTGCCAGCCGGAGGGCCGACAGACCGGACGCTGCTCAAATCGCCGCGTATCTCGGTCGACCGCAGCGGCGGCTTCGTCCCGGAGCTTGTGGAGCTTTCCGACGTTCTCCCGCCGCAGGTATTTGATGTGCGGAACTTCCTGTAAGACAAAAGCGGAACAAACGCACGCAGTCCCTGCAGCACACCGCAAAATCGCCAGAGGGCGCTGACTGTTTACCGGCAGCGCCCTCCTGTTGTATAGAATGCCATGCTTTTCTTTTGCCAATGGCACAGCATACGCCATTGATTGACATTTTTCGACTGGTCTGGTAGAATAGTTAAGGTTCTTTTTGAACCCCAAGGGCGCCAAAACAGCGACGGGCGGTTTTCCCCGGAATCCTCTGTAAAGGGGGTGTTCCGATGCCGATCACATTGACTTTCCATATCTTTGGATTGACCGTGACGATCCGCATTAACGGGCGAAACCGCCACTCTGGCCAGTGACGGTTTCGAAACGCTATATGTGTTTTCTTTGACTAGCACTTAACCGGGGACAACCGCTTGTCGAGGCGTCCTTGGTTATTTTTATTATAGCAGGTTCTTGCGGTTTGTCAAGGGCGCGGAAACGGCCGCATGGATTGACATTTTTCGATTTGCCTGGTAAAATATATGCGGTTCTATTGAACCCCTGAGGCTCCAACACAGCGATAGGCGGTTTTGTCTCACCTCGTAAAGGAGGTGATAAGATGCCGATTACGATCACATTCCATATCTTTGGATTCACGGTCACCATCCGCATCAAAGGCAGAAACCGCCACTCTGCACAGTGACGGTTTCTTGATCTTTTGATCTAGTTTCCTTCGCAACCCAGAGGCAAAACCGCTTGTCGCGGAGCCTTGGGTTATTTTTATTATAGCAGGTTCTTGCGGTTTGTCAAGTGTACAGAAAAGGGGGCCCCTTGCGGGGCCCCCTCTTTGCTTTGGGGTTTCAGAGAGGAAATCTCAAATTAGTACGGAATGGTCTTGTCGAGGACGTAGATCACCGCGTACGGAGCATTATCCTTGCTGGAAACCTTGGAGTAGATGATGTAGTCGCCCGCAGCGATGCAGGAAGCATCAGCCTTGACAACAGTGCCGTCCGCCAGAACGTTGTAGATCACAACGTCGGTCAGGCCGATGGTCTGCGTGTAGCCGGTGGCATCCTTGACCTTGATGGCGGTCGCATCGTTGCTGTAGGACTCAACAGCTTCGCCCATCCAGTTGCTTGCGTTCTGGTCGATCATGTAGACCTCAGAGTAGGTCACGCCATTGGCATCGACCTGCGTCTTGAAGGTGTACAGGCCCGGACGCAGCGCTACGCCGTTGGCATCAACGTCAGTCACGATGGTTTCGTGCTTGACATTGACCGTGACAGGCTCACCGTCGACGTAGACAGTGATGAGGTCATAGCCATTTGCCCAGTTGAACGGCGTCCACTTCAGGACCCAACCAGTGACATTGTCAGCCGCGAAGACTGCCTTGCCGATGTAGACGATGTCAGCGAAGCCGTCGCCGTCGTTATCGAGATAGTCAACGTAGGAGGCAGTCAGTGCGGGCAGAGCGGTGTAGCCGGTGTAGGACGTGACAGCGCCGCCAGCGCTCTTGACCACGAACTTGGTGGACTCGGACAGGGAGAGATCGTTGCCGCTGTATACCTTATCGTTGGTCTTCATCATGGCTACGCCATTCAGGGAAGAAACCTTGATGAATGCCAGCTTTGCAGTGTGGACGAAGGAGCCTTCCAGACGGCCGAATGCATGGCCGTAAGTGACGTTATTGGCAACATCAGCTGCGGTGGATGCAGCAACTGTGGTAGCCGTAGTCGCATCACCGACCCAAGTCAGGGTGTAAACGTCCTTGTCGTTCTTGGTGTAGGAGTACAGCGCGTTGGTCAGCTTCGAATCGTTGTGCGAGGCAACCATGTAAACGAAGTTGTCATACGGATAGCTGTCGTTGCTGTAATAACCAATATTGTCGTAGCCGTCCTTGGCAGAAGCGAAGGAGCCGGCGATCGCAACAGTCGCACCCTCGATGGCCTTGCCGTCCAGATCGAACATGTCGGCCTTCAGCGCGAACTTGCCGTTCTCATGGACGCCGTAGATACGGTCAAGAACCACATAGCTCTTGGCATCGGTGTTCGCAACACGGCCGATGACGTTGCCGTAAGTGTCGAGGTAGAACGTGAAGACCTTGCCATTGTTCGCAATGTTCATGGCTTTATCCTTGCCAAGAACGAAGCGGCAGTTGGTGGGATACTTGGTGCCGTCGATGGAAACAGTTTCCGGATAGTTTGCATCGGAAGCACCGGTCAGAGCGCCAGTCTTGGCCTCAGCAACAGCGACAATACCAACATTGCCGTTGACATAGTCAGAGTTGTCAAGGTTGACAGTCTCGCTCTTCTTCAGGGAGACCTGAACCAGAACCTTGGTGCCGACAGTGTAGTTCATGTCGGTGGTGGTCATAGCCGTAGTCGTTCTCTCAATGTACTGCGGCTCATCATTCACCATTTCCTGCCAGAACTTGAGTTCCGCAGTCTCGCCGGTGGCGTGGCTGTACTTGTTGTTCTTGTTGAGCTTGGTGATCTCGCCGAGGAAGGTGTGGATGGTGGTGATGACCCAGCCGTCTTCGGTCTTGAAGACCTGCGTCAGATCGCCCTGGCCGCCGAAGACCGGAGACTTCCAGCCATATGCAGCTTCCCACCAAGTCTGGCATTCCTTGGCCTTGTCATGCTGAAGCTCCATGTAAATTCTGTCATTGACATCAACATACTTGTAGCCGTCGACTGCGTAGTAGTTCAGAGCGGTGCCGGCATCGGCGAACATCTGGCCGGTCGTGGTAGCGCCGGCATCGGTGGGCGCTGCGCCCTTGCGGTAGCCATTCAGAACAACCGGCTTGTCAGAGGTCTCGGGAACCTTCATGTCGTTCTTCAGGATGTCGCACATGGTAACAGCGGTGGTGTAGCTGTTGACCGGCGCGTCCATGTAGAACTTGCTCCAAGTGCCATAGCTCCACTTGTAGCCCGGACGGCGGAATGCGTCAGTGGTACGGGTGATGCCGACGCCCATCTTGGCGGCGAGCAGAACACCGGTGGACACAACGGACTCGTTGGCGACGAACGCCTTGGTGAGGAAGTTGCCAGCCGCAACCGTGGGATTGTAGCCCATGATGTTCTGGCCATACTCGACAAGGCTCGTGGTCAGCGCGTTGTAGAGGATCTGAGCAGCTTCGCCGCGCTTGATGTTCTCGATGGCTTTCCAGCCAGTGGGGAGACCAGCAAGCAGGTCAAGCTCATTGGCGCGGTTCAGGACGTTGATGTCCCAGCCGGTGCCGGTGTAGCCTTCCTTGGCGGTGTCGAAGTTCAGGGTGGTGAGCATCAGCTTCAGCCACTGCACGCCGGTCAGTCTGCGCTCGGGAGCGTAGGTGGTCTTGGTCATGCCGTCAGCCAGACCAGTGATGCGGCAGTAGTTGATGAAGGGCAGAGCCCAGGAGTTGTTGCAGTCAACGAACGGGTTCTGTGCGTTGCTGTACAGGCTGGAGATAGCATCCTGACCCTTGATCTTGCCGTTGGTAGCCGCGTTGTGGACGATCGCCACGATCTTGGCTGCCTGAGCACGGGTGAAGTAGCCATCCGGCTGGAAGTTGTACGTCTCACCATTCTTGAAACCATCAAGAATGTTGAGGTTGGACAGGACATCAATTGCTTCGGCGTAATCGCTGTCAGCCTTGATATCCGCGTAGTCCTTTGCGCTGGCGACGGCGACGGTGCCCATGATCATGACAACGGCCAGAACCAGCGCGAGAACCTTTTTCAGATTCTTCATTTGGATTTCCTCCTGTTTAAATTTTACACATCGGAGCAAAGCCCCCTGTGTAATTTGTATCTGCATCTTACCGCACCGCCCCCGTTTCGTCAAGCATTTCGGGGGGTTTGTAATTTAACTGTAACATTGCGCGTAACATAACGAAGCAGGAAATCCATATATGGTAGGTGTAAAGAATGGGAGACACAAGAAGGCGTCCGCTTACCGGGACTGCTGCTCTCCCGCCTCCGTCGACAGCTCGTTGAAGGCCGCCGTGTCGAACGTGACGATCAGATGATACGTCTTTTTTCCGTCCTGCAGCTGCGCTTCGATCTGCCGACGCAGCTGCTCGGCGGTTTGTGCATCCTCCGGCGGGAGCACCATGTCGAAAATGACGTTCACATGATGCTGCCCGGAGACCATGCGGAAATCATGAAGGGACAGGCGCGGGTCAAGCCCGTGCATGATCTGCAGAACGCGTGTGCGCACGGCGGCGACCTCCGGGTCGTCGGTGACGATGGGGTCATAGTGGATGACGAGATCAACATGCAGCTCCCGCTTTGCCTGCCGTTCGATCTCGTCCAGAATCTCATGGGCAACAAGCGGGTCGATGCGGTGGTCGATCTCAGCATGGACGCTGGCAAAGCGGCGGCCCGGCCCGTAATCATGCACCATGAGATCGTGGAAGCCGAGAATGTTCACGTGCGAGGTCATAAGATACGCGATGGCGCGCACAAGCGCTTCATCCGGCTTCGCGCCCAGCAGCGGGTCGACGGTGTCCTTCACTACGCCGACGCCCGACCACAGAATAAACAGCGCCACCAGAAGCCCAGCCCAGCCGTCGATCATCAGCCCCGTCAGCCGCCCGACCACGCAGGCAAGCAGCACCGCGCCGGTCGCGATCACGTCGCTGCGGCTGTCGGCAGCGGCGGCGATCAGCGCGGCAGAGCTGATCTTCCTGCCGAGCTTCCGGTCAAACAGCGCCATCCAGAGCTTCAGCAGAATCGAGCCTGTCAGCACGGCGGCGGTCAGGACGGAAAACTCCACGGCCTCCGGGTGCAGGATCTTCTGAACCGAGCTTTTGACCAGCTCCACGCCGATCACAAGGATCATCACGGCCACGGCAAGGCCGGACAGGTATTCCATCCGCGCGTGGCCGTAGGGGTGTTTCTCGTCGGCAGGCCGGGCCGCCAGCCGGAAGCCAAGCAGCGTCACGAGAGAGCTTGACGCGTCGGAGAGGTTGTTAACAGCGTCCGCCGTGACGGATACGCTGCCGCAGAGCGTCCCGGCCAGAAGCTTGCCCGCGAACAGCAGCACATTGCAGATGATGCCCACGATCCCGGCAAGATTGCCGTATTTTTCGCGCACGGCGGGGTCGGCGGTATTCTGATAATCCGGAATAAAGCGCCGCAGCAGGAAATTTGTCATAGCGTCCGCCTCTTTCAAAGTGTTTAAGGTTTATTATACCGCGCATTCCGGACGGAAGCAAGCGAAAAAACGCCCTCTTTTTTCCGGGAAGGGGATTGGAAACGCGGCGAAAATATGATATGATTAAAAAAATTGCGATTTTCGCCAGAACATTGAATGAGGAAGCGATCTCTATGGAACAGAACTTGACTTTTGCCGACCTTGGCCTGTCGGAGGAGATTTTGCAGGCGCTGGAGAAGAAGGGCTACGGATACCCGACCCGCATCCAGGCCGAGGCCATCCCGGAATTCATGCAGTGGAAGGACGTCATTGCCAAGGCCCCGACCGGCACGGGCAAGACGTTCGCCTTCGGCATCCCCATGATCGAGCATATCGACGCGGAAAGCGAGGACTTACAGGGTCTGATCCTCGCCCCGACGCGTGAGCTTGCCATCCAGATCTGCGACGAGCTGCGCGGGCTGCTTACCTATTATAAGAATATCCGCGTGGCCGTGGTCTACGGCGGCGCGAAGATCGAGGGGCAGATCAAGCAGCTGAAGAATCATCCGCAGATCGTCGTGGCCACGCCGGGACGGCTGATGGACCACTATAAGCGCCATACGCTCTCGTTTGACAAGGTGCAGACCGTCGTGCTGGACGAGGCCGACCGGATGCTCGACATGGGCTTCTTCGACGACGTGACGAAGATCATCGAGAAGGTCAAGAACCGCCGCAATCTCGGTCTGTTCTCCGCGACCATCTCACAGGAGGTCATGACCGTCTCGTGGATGTACCAGCGCGACGAGGTGGAGATCACCGTCCCCGCCGATACGGACAACCGCCCGGACATCACGCAGTATTCCATCACCTGCCCGCCGCTCGAAAAGATTGAGATGACGAGCAGGCTCATCCGCACGCTCCGGCTGGAGCGCACCATCGTCTTCTGCAACACGAAGGTCATGTGCCAGCGTCTGCGCGACGATCTGGTCCGCATGGGCCTCGACGCCGACTGCATCCACGGCGATATCCCGCAGCAGAAGCGCGAGAAGACCATGCGCACGTTCAAGGACGGCAAGCTCCCCATCCTGATCGCGACGGACGTCGCCTCGCGCGGCATCGACGTCGACGATGTGGACTGCGTCATCAACTACGACGTGCCGGAGGAGAACGAGTATTATATCCACCGCATCGGCCGCACGGGCCGTGCCCGGAAAAAGGGCATCGCCGTGTCCATCCTCGGCACGTTCCCGGAGCAGGCGAAGCTGGCGGAGATCGCGAAATATTCCCACTACGCCATACAGCCCGTGAAATTCGCGGAGGACGGCTCCCTCGTCGAGGAGGAGCCGCCGAAGCCCAAAAAGGCGCCGCCGCGCCGCCGCTTCCGTTGACGGCGGCGGAGACGGGTCTGCTGCTTCTGTGCTGCGCGCTGCCGGAGGCGGAGGACAGGCCGCTGACCATGGCGCAGTTTCAGGAACTTGCCAAGCGGGCGCGCGCCCTCGGCCCCGGCGGAGAAAACCCGCTGCGGGAGCTGACGGCGCGTGATCTGGAACGGCTCGGCTATGCGCCGGAGCAGTGCGGGCGCATCGTGCGGCTGTTGTCGCGCGAAACACAGCTGGAGCGCTATCTGCGCGCGGCAGAGCGGAACGGGATCGTGCCCATCACGCGCTTGTCGCCGCGCTACCCCGCACGCCTGCGGCAGACGCTCGGCCAGCGGTGCCCGGCGGTGCTGTTCGCGAAGGGGGATGAAACGCCGCTTTCCATGCGCTGCATTTCCGTCGTCGGCTCGCGGGAGCTGACGGAGGGCGGACGTGCGTTCGCGGAGGCCGCCGGGCGGCTCATTGCGCGTTCTGGGTACGCACTCTGTTCCGGCGGAGCGATGGGTGCGGACCGCGCGTCGCAGGAGGCCTGTTTGACGGCGGGCGGCTCCGCCGTGGTTTTCCCGGCCGGGCGGCTTCTGGACTGCCCGGCGCAGGCGCACGTTTTATATCTGGCCGAGCAGGGCTATGATCTGCCGTTTTCCGCACAGCGGGCGCTGTCGCGGAACCATTTTATCCACGCCATGGGCGAAAAAACGCTCGTCGCGCAGTGCCGCGCCGGAGCAGGCGGCACGTGGGACGGGACGACAGAGAATTTAAGGCGCGGCTGGAGCCCGGTGTTTGTAAGCGACGACGGCTCCGAGGGCGCGCAGGCTTTGATCGCGCGCGGTGCAGTCCCGGTGCGGACGCTGTCCGGACTGGATGATCTGCAGCCCGCGCAGCTGCAGTTTTGAGGTTCTATGCGATATTATTACGGACAACTTTCCCGGCCGCTGCAGGGCGTGTATGACGCGCTTCTGGGCGGCTTTCGCGCGCTTGCGCCCGGCATCCGCATTCCGATGCTGGATGAAAAGCAGCTTGCGGACGTGTATCTGCGGCTGAAGCTCGACGAGCCGCTGCTCTTTTACGTCACCGGCTACCGCTGCCGGTGGATGACCGGCGCGGCGCATATGGAGCTTCTGCCGGAGTATCTGTTTGACAAAGCAAAAATTCGCACGCACCAGCAGGCGGTCAGTGCACGTCTGGCCCGGCTGACGAAGCCGCTCGAAGGGAAGACGGAGGCGGAAAAAGAGCTTGCCGTGCACGATTTCATTCTGGAAAACGTGCGCTACGACAAGCTCAAAAAGCCGTATTCTCATGAAATTCTCGGCCCCATGACGCAGGGCGTCGGCGTGTGCGAGGGCATCGCGAAGACCGTCAAGGCGCTGTGCGACCAGCTCGGCCTGTGGTGCATCGTCGCGCTCAGCGAGGCGGACCCCGCGCGCGGGATCAAATACCGCCACACATGGAATGTCGTGCGCGTCGGCGGGCAGTATTACCACCTCGACGCGACGTTTGACAACTCGCTCCAGCGGGGCGAAAAGCGGTACGATTATTATAACCTCGACGACGGCAGGCTCTTCCGCGACCACACCCCGCTCGTCCTGCCCGTCCCCGCCTGCACGGATGGGAAACGCTTTTACTATCGAAGCGTCTCGTTCACGAAGCCGGAGGAGCTGGAAAAGCGGCTTGCGCAGGCACTGCGCAAAAAGCAGCCCCTGTTCGTGTTCCACTGGCGCGGCGGTGGCCTGAACCGGGACACCCTGCAGCAGCTGCTGGCGCTTGCCGGGCGGCTTGCAGCCGAACGCGGAAAACGCGCGTCCTGCTCGGTCAATTTCCCGCAGGCCGTCATCCAGCTCGAATTCTCCGAAGCCCCGCAGGAAAGCATCACCATCCAGCAGGCAAATGAGGCGGAGGCCCCTGTCAACGAAGCTGATTGAGCGCGCAGCCGGGCGCGGCCACTGGCCGCGCCCGGTGCGTTTCGTTATACCATCCGGCAGCAGGACTCGCAGTCTTCCTTTTTGGGGAATTTGCTGTGGTCGTACTCGATGTGGTTTTTCTCGTAATAGTCCTGAATGGCGGACTTGACAGCCTCCTCGGCCAGAACGGAGCAGTGCAGCTTGTGCGCAGGCAGGCCGCCCAGCGCGTCGACGACCTCCTGATTGGTCAGCGCCAGCGCGTCCTCCAGCGTCCGGCCCTTGATCATCTCCGTCGCGATGGAGCTTGAGGCGATCGCGCTGCCGCAGCCGAACGTCTCAAACTTCACGTCCTCGATTTTGTTGTCCTTGATCTTCAGGTACATCTTCATGATATCGCCGCACTTGGCGTTGCCGACCTCGCCGACGCCGTCCGCGTCTGCGATCTCGCCGACATTTCGCGGGTGCATGAAATGATCCATGACGGTTTCGGTATACAGTGCCATGATAAAGCCCTCCTTACAGCGTAAACTGCCGTTTGCCGCTCATCAGGTCCTTCCAGACCGGCGACATATTCCGCAGATAGTCCACGATCGGCGGAAGCTCGGCAAGGATATAGTCGATTTCCTCTTCGGTGTTGTCCTCGCAGATGGTCAGGCGCAGCGAACCGTGCGCGACCTCGTGCGGCCGTCCGATGGCCAGCAGCACATGGCTGGGGTCGAGCGAGCCGGATGTGCAGGCAGAGCCGGACGACGCGCTGATGCCCTTCGCGTCGAGCAGCAGCAGAAGGCTCTCGCCCTCGATGCCCTCAAAGCAGAAGTTCACATTGCCGGGCAGTCTCGGCTCCCGCGCGCCGTTGAGCGCGCAGTGCGGAATTTTGGAAATGCCGTCAATGAGCTTGTCCCGCAGGGCCGTGACCTTCTTTGTGTTCTCGTCCATATTGGCGCAGGCTTCCGTCAAGGCTGCCGCCATGGCCGCGATGCCGGGGACGTTTTCCGTGCCGCCGCGCTTGCCGCGCTCCTGCGCGCCGCCCTCGATGAGGTTCGTGAGGATGATGCCGCGCCGCGCGTAGAGCATACCCACGCCCTTCGGGCCGTGGAACTTGTGCGCGGACAGGCTCAGCAGATCGATATGCATCGCGTTCACGTCGATCTTCACGTGGCCCGCCGCCTGCACCGCGTCGGTGTGGAACAGCACGCCGCGTTCATGGCAGACCGCGCCGATTGCCTCGATCGGCTGAATGGTGCCGATCTCGTTGTTGGCGAACATGATGGTCACGAGGCAGGTATCATCGCGGATGGCATCCGCGACCTGCTGCGCCGAGACAAGGCCGTCCGCGTGCACGTCCAGAAGCGTTACCTCAAAGCCCTGCTTTTCCAGCCGCTTCAGGGTATGCAGGACGGCGTGATGCTCAAACGTGGTGGAAATGATGTGCTTTTTGCCCTTGCGCGCGCCGAGATAGGCGGCGGAGGTAATGGCCTGATTGTCGGCCTCACTGCCGCCTGAGGTGAAATAGATCTCGCGCGGCTGGGCGCCGAAGCAGGCGGCCATATCGGCCCGCGCCGTCTCCAGCACCTCCTTGGCCTGCTGGCCGATGGTGTAGAGGCTCGACGGGTTGCCGAAGGTGTTGTTCAGGTGATAGGTCATCGTGTCGATGGCCGTCTGGTGCATTCTGGTGGTCGCTGCGTTGTCCGCATAGACTTGCATCAATATCAGCTCCTTTGCAGGGAATTCTTTCTTATGGCTTGAGCATAACATATATTCCCCATAAAGTCAATAGGTTTATAGGCTATACAAATTCAGAAAAAATTAAGGCTTTTTTCTGCCTGATTTGGTTGTTTTTCCGGTAAAATTTGTGTATGATGGGTACACTAAACTCCGGAGGTATTTCCATGGCAAACATTCTGGATTATCTGGACTGGCGCGGCGATCTGACGCTTGCCGAGCGCGGGTTCAACGAGGTCGACAATCTGCTGATGGCGGAGCTTTGCTTTCTGGACTTTTCCGGTATCGTCCCGGCGGACTTTTCCGCGCCCGTTTCTCTGCCGGAGGCCATGCAGAAGTACGACGCGGCAAGGCCGCAGGAGACGATGGGCGTGCTCGTGCCGGAGCAGATCCCGGAGCTGGGGCACAAAATGGCCGCGAGCCGCCGCTTTTCCGATCTGACGCTCTGCGCCTATGTCAGCCGCACCGATGAAGAAACGCAGACGCAGTTTTCCGCGCTGACAGCGCTTCTGCCGGACAAGACGGCCTATATCGCCTTCCGGGGCACGGACGACACCATCGTCGGCTGGAAGGAGGATTTCAATCTGGCCTTTCTGCCGGTCGTCCCGGCGCAGAGGATGGCGGCGGAGTATCTGGCCGCGGCAGCCGCGGCGCTTCCGTCGCACCCGCTTCGCGTGGGCGGGCACTCCAAGGGCGGCAATCTCGCGGTCTACAGCGCGGTGTTCTGCGGCGAAGCCGTGCAGAACCAGCTCATGCGCGTGTACAATAACGACGGCCCCGGCTTCCGCACGTCGCTGCTCGGATTGCCGGAGCACAGGCGCGTCGCGGATAAGATCACGACGATCCTGCCGGAATCGTCCGTCGTCGGAATGCTTCTCGAGCATGAGGAGCGCTATGAGGTCGTGCGCAGCACGCAGAGCGGTCTGTGGCAGCACGACGGCTTCTCGTGGCAGGTGCGCGGGGAGAAATTCGAGCATCTTCCGGATCTCACCGAGGGCGGCAAGCTCGTCGACGAGACGATCCGCACGTTCATCCTCTCCCTGAGCCCGGAGCAGCGCGTGGCCTTTACCGACGCGCTGTTCGACATCCTCACCTGCACCGACGCCGGGACGCTGACCGACCTCAAGGAGGGCGGACTCAAAACGGCGGCGGCCATGCTCAAAAAATACCGGACGCTGGACAAGCCCACGCGCAGCGCGCTGGGCAGCACGCTGCGCCTGTTCATGGCGGCAGGCGCGAAAACGGCGGCCTCCGAGCTCAACCCCGTCAGCCTGCTCCTGCGCCATCTGCCGCTGCAAAAGCTGGCAGACGATCTGGAGAAGCCGTAACAGCTGAATGCAGTCCCGCAAAAAACAGCCCCCTGTGCTGAACAGGAGGCTGTTTTTCAAATCGTCCGCAGGACCGCTTCGCGGTCTGCGAGCTGGCCGATGGGGCGGATCGGCTCCGGCACGCCGTCAAACGAGCCGATGTGCTTTTCGAACCAGACCACATCGCGCCAGCGGCCGTTTTTGTAGCCGGTATTGTGATACGTCCCCAGCAGCCCGAAGCCCAGCTTCCGGTGCAGGGCAGCGCTTGCGTCGTTCGGCATGGTCACAACGCCGTAGGCCGTGCGGACGCCCTGCTCCTTGAGCAGGGCCAGCAGCGCCCGGTAGAGCCTTGTGCCGAGGCCCCTTCCCGCCGCGTTTTTTGAAACGTAGACGGAAAGCTCCGCGTTCCAGTCATAGGCGGCACGCTCCTGCGCGCGGTGGGCGTAGGCGTAGGCGAGAATTTCGCCGTCCTCCTCCGCGATCAGCCACGGGTAGACCGCGCCGTAGCTGCGGATGCGTCCGGCAAACTCGTCTTCGGACGGCAGCGCCGTCTCAAACGTGATAGAAGTGTCGATATACTGTGCGTAAATGGCGAGACAGGCGGCTGCGTCGTGCTCGTCTGCAAAGCGAAGGTTCATACTGCCGCCTCCCTTACGGAACTACGATGTCGATCGCGCGGTGCTCGTTGTGGATCTCGACCTCGGTGACGCTGCCGCCGAATTCGCCGTCGACCGTCCAGGAAACCGGCTCGTCGAACTCAAAGCGCAGCGCGCCGGTCTGCGTGGAAATAAACGAATCGTTGTCAAAATCCAGCCGCAGCGCACGCGTCGCGGCCAGATTGAACTCTGCGAGCGTCTTTGTCGCGCGCACGAGGATCATCTCATACAGCCCGTCGTTGAGCGAGATGCCGAGATCCTTCGTGGCCTTGAAGCCACCGACGGAGGTCGTGCTGGTCACGAGGCCGACGAGCACGTCGGCCTCCTCCTTCCGGTCTTCATAATAGACGCGCACGTGCGTGGGCTTCAGCCGTCCGAGCGCGCCCGCGCCGTTCATGATATACGCAAGCCGGCCCCAGATGCGCTTGTCCTCCTGCGGCGTCTCATACGGCACGTCCGTAAAGATGCCGAAGGCGGCGACATAGGTAAAGTACCGGTCGGGGCCGAACGAGCCGATGTCCAGCGGGTATAATCTGCCCCCCACGATCTCCTGCGCGGCGCGGATGGGGTCCTTGGAAAGGCCCAGCGTGGAGGCCACGTCGTTGACTGTGCCGCCGGGGATGTAGCCCAGCGGGGGCCGCTTTTCATACGGCAGCGCCATGAGGCCGGAGACGGCCTCGTTGAGCGTCCCGTCGCCGCCGGTGCAGACGATCAGGTCATACTGCGTCCCGCGTTCGGCGATCTGCCGCGTGATATCGCGCGGCCCGGTCGTCATGTGTACGGTCGGCTCATAGCCGCCCTTGCAGAAGATCGCCAGCACCTCCATAAGCGAGCTGCGGATCTCGGCGTGGCCCGCGTTCGGGTTGATGAAAAACAGTAAGCGTTTCATGTGCGGACTCCCTCCCGGCAGCTTGTCAGTTCTGCTGCATGATGTCGACGATGGCCGCGTTCTGCTCGGATTCCGTGGCCTCGAACTTTGCCGCGACCTCCTGCAGAACGCTCACGGACAGCTCGTTCAGATAGTCCTCCTCTGCGCGGACGTACCAGTACGCGTGTTCGCCCGTGGAGGAGAAGTACATGATGTGATAGCCGTAGCTGGTCTTGACGATGCCGGTGTCGCCGGGCTGACGGGCGGGATCGAAGCACCAGGCGTCAAACTCGTCGACCATCTTGCCGGGATAGATATCCTCGTACAAACCGCCGTTTTCCACGCTGCCGGGATCCTGCGAGTTTTCCGCGGCCATGAACGCGAAGGAATCCTCGGTGTGCTCGCCGTTCTGCCACTCGGTCAGCAGGTCGTTGGCCTTCTTCTCGGCCTCTGCCCATGCTTCGTCGGTGTAGGTGCCGTCGTCATTCTTGCCTTCGGGCTGGATGAGGATGTGGCGCACGTTCACCATCTTCACATCGGATTTTTCAATGCCGTTTCCGGCGTAGGAATCGGCGTTGTCGTCATAGTATTTGCTGATATCGTCCTCGGTGTAGGGCTTCTCGTCGACGAGCACCTGCAGATAGGCCGAGGCCGTGATCTGCCGCTCGACAAAGGCGTGGTACGACGTCAGCGTGGCTGCCGGGCCATAGGCCATCTGGAGATATTCGTCCGCGCTGCCGTAGCTGTAGCTTGCGGCGGCTACGGTGATCTGGCCGTCAAGCTCGTCGAGGTAGTCCTGATCCTCCTGGCTCAGCTGGAAGCCTGCAAGCCGGGCCTCCTGCCAGATGGCGGTGACGTTTTCATAGTTCGTGATAGCCGCCTGCAGGAAATACTGCTGCCAGGTGCGCGTATCGTCAAACATACACATCTGCTGGTCAAACGGCGTGCTGGTGTCGATAAAATATGAAGCGTAGCTGCCGTAGTTGCTCATGAGCGTATAATACTGCTGCCAGTAGTAATACGGAAGCTCCCGGTTCGTCAGATGGTCGTCGCCGCAGACGGCGATCTCGCGGTTCAGAACGTCCTCGGTCAGTGCGTCCGCTTCCACGGTGTAGCTTATACCGTTGCCTGCGGGCTCGGTTTCCTCGCCGTCCGTCTGTTCGCCGGTCTGGCCGTCCTCTGTGGGGGTCTGATCGTCTGGCTGGGTAGTGTCGGGGGTATCGGCAGGCTCGGAGATCGTCGTGTCGCCGGGCTGCTCTGCATCCGGGCTGACCGTTTTCGGCTTCAGCGTGAGGATCAGCGTGATCGCCGCAGCGATCACAACGGCTGCGCCGCCGATGATCCACGGCAGCGGAGATTTTTTCTTTGCGGGCTGCGCGGCGCTGTCCTGCGCGCCCTGCGTGCGCTCGTCTTCGAGCGGAATGGTACGTGACTCCTGCGCGGCAGCGTCTTCGAGCGGAATGGTATGCGCCTCCTGCGCGGCAGCATCCTCGGTCGGAAGCGTATAAGAGGAATACTCCTCATTGTCCGGCATTCCGGATTGCTCCGGCGCCTGATTGGTCTTATCGTCCATGTGTGTCATTGCCTCCCATATTGTTGGTGTCTCCTAGGGTGTATCTGAAAACTGAAAATGTGCCCGGCAGCGAGGATTTTTCGCGCTGCGCAAGACATTTTTTCGCAGGAATACTGACGTATTTCAAGGAAAAATGGCGCGGCGCAGCGTGAAAAGGCCCGCTGTCCGGGGGCGTTGGGAGTTTTCAGATACACCCTAAGCATACCACATGAGCACGCGGTTTGCAATCGCGGCAGAGGCGTTCAGTTTTAAACATTTTTTGAATTTCTGCCGGGGTTTTTCTTGACAAGGGGACAATAAATGGGTACACTGTAGCTGATATATGCAATGAAAAGGACAAGTACGGGGTTTTGACGCGCAAAGAGAGCTGCCGGTCGGTGTAAGGCAGCGGCAGAAGCCTCCGAAGATCCCCTTGGAGCAGCCGGGCTGAACCGCAAGTAAGCCCGGACGGGACTTCCCGTTACAGAAGGCGAGTGCCCGCGTTTTGATGCGCGGGAATTCAGGTGGTACCGCGGTCATTTATCGCCCTGAGCCAAGGCTCGGGGCGTTTTGTTTTTGCAGGAGGAATTATGGAATACAAACAGACGCTCAACATGAACAAGTCGGGCTTTCCGATGCGCGGCGGGCTTCCGATGCGCGAGCCGGATATGCTGAAGCACTGGCAGGAACTCGACCTTTACAACGAACTGCTCAAAAAGAACGAGGGCAAGCCCCGCTTTGCCCTGCACGACGGCCCTCCGTTCTCCAACGGCGCGCTGCACATGGGCCACGCGCTCAACAAGTGCATCAAGGACTTTATGATCCGCTCGGCGGCCATGCGCGGGTACTACACCCCGTACATCCCCGGCTGGGACAACCACGGTATGCCCATCGAGTCCGCCATCATCAAGAAGAACAAGCTCAACCACAAGGCCATGCCCATCCCGGAGTTCCGCTCCGCCTGCCATGACTTCGCGCAGCATTATATTGACGTGCAGATGGAGGGCTTCAAGCGCCTCGGCGTCGTGGCCGACTGGGAGCACCCGTATAAGACCATGGCCCCCAGCTTTGAGGCCGAGGAGGTCAAGGTCTTCGGCGCGATGTACAAAAAGGGCTACATCTATAAGGGCCTGAAGCCCGTCTACTGGTGCTACCACGATGAGACGGCGCTGGCTGAGGCCGAGATCGAATATCAGGACGATCCCTGCACCACAGTCTATGTCAAGTTCCCCCTGCACGACGATCAGGGCAGGCTCACGGACGAGGAGAAGAAGAACCTCTCGTTCGTCATCTGGACGACCACGATCTGGACGCTGCCCGGCAACCTCGCCATCGCGCTGAACCCGGTCGAAAGCTATGTCATCGTCCGCAATCACCAGAACGGCGAGCAGTATCTCGTCGCCGAGGCGCTCATGGAGAAGGTCATGAAGGTCGGCGGCGTGGAGGACTATACCGTCGTCTCCCGCCACGAGGGCGCGTTCTTTGAAAATATGCTGGCAGACCATCCGTTCCTGCCGAAGACCTCCCGCCTTGTCCTGGCCGATTACGTCACCATGGACTCCGGCACGGGCTGCGTCCATACCGCCCCGGGCTTCGGCGCGGACGACTATCAGACCTGCCGCCGCTACGGCATGGACATGGTCGTTCCCGTGAACGATCAGGGCCGCCACACCGACTACGCGGGCAAATACGCCGGGATGCTGGTTGAGGAATCGAACCCCGTGATCCTGAAGGATATGCAGGAGAGCGGCGCGCTGTTCGCCTCCGAGCAGATCGTCCACTCCTATCCGCACTGCTGGCGCTGCAAGAAGCCCATCATCTTCCGCGCCACCCCGCAGTGGTTCTGCTCCGTCGAATCGTTCAAGGACGCGGCCTGCGCCGCGTGCGACGACGTGCGGTGGCTGCCCGCGTGGGGCATTGACCGCATGAAGGCCATGATCCGCGAACGCGCCGACTGGTGCATCTCCCGTCAGCGCCGCTGGGGTCTGCCGATCCCGGTGTTCTACTGCAAGGACTGCGGCAAGCCCATCTGCACGGATGAAACCATCGCCAAGATCTCGAAGCTGTTCGGCGAATTCGGCTCGAACGTCTGGTTCGAGAAGGACGCGGACGAACTCGTCCCCGAAGGCTTTGCCTGCCCGCACTGCGGCGGCAGGCACTTTGAGAAGGAAACAGATACGCTTGACGGCTGGTTCGACTCCGGCTCGACGCACTTTGCTTCCATGCAGAAGGATCAGGGCTTCTGGCCCGCGACGGTCTACCTTGAGGGCCTTGATCAGTACCGCGGCTGGTTCCAGTCGAGTCTGCTGACCGCTGTCGGCGCGCTTGGGAAGGGCGCTCCCTTTAAAGAGTGCGTCACCCACGGCTGGACCGTCGACGGCGAGGGCAAGGCCATGCACAAGTCCCTCGGCAACGGCGTTGACCCTGCGGACGTGTTCAAGAAATACGGCGCGGACATCTGCCGCCTGTGGGCAGGCTCGGCGGATTATCACGTCGATGTGCGCTGCTCCGATGAGATCTTCAAGCAGCTGAGCCAGAACTACCTCAAGTTCCGCAATACGGCGAAGTTCTGCCTCGACAATCTGACCGATTTCGACCCCAACCAGCTGACCGCGCCCGCCGATATGGAGGCGCTCGACCGCTGGGCCATCACAAAGCTGAACGAGCTGCTGGTCAAGTGCGAGGCGGCGTATCAGAATTATGAATTCCTGACCGTTTCCCACGCCGTCAACGATTTCTGCGTCGTCACGCTTTCGAGCCTCTATCTCGATATCATCAAGGACCGCCTGTACTGCGACGGCGCGGATTCCGCCGCCCGACGCTCGGCACAGAGCGCACTGTGGATCATTCTCGATGCCATGACAAAGGTCTTCGCGCCGATTCTTGCGTTCACCTGCGACGAGATCTGGCTCCAGATGCCGCACCGCAATGGCGACGACGGCCGCAACGTGCTGCTGAACCAGATGTCGAAGCCGTATGCGGACTATGCGCTCTCCGATGCCGAAATGGCCGTCTGGGAGACTGCCCTGCGCGTCCGCTCGGACGTCAACGGCGTTCTGGAAACGGCCCGCGCCGACAAGCGCATCGGCAAGAGCCTCGAAGCGCACGTGGCGCTGATCGCAGGCGACGAGGACGCAAAGGCCGCACTGGATGCGGTCAAGTCCGTCGACCTGCCGGAAATTTTCATCGTCTCCAACGTCAGCACGAACGAGACTGCCCCTGCAGAGGGTGCCGTTGTCGGACAGGGCGTGAACTTCCCCGGCCTGACCATCGCTGTGACCGAGGCGAAGGGAACGAAGTGCCCGCGCTGCTGGATGCACTCCGAAAGCCCCGACGAGCACGACCTGTGCCCGCGCTGCGCCGCCGTCTGCAAGGCCCTCGGCGTTGTGTTTGAATAAGCCATATGAAGAAAAGGATCTATGAGA
>OLOL01001238.1_pt1 | contig 22949 bp, 19 predicted proteins | sample 1673081 | NCBI WGS metagenome assembly OLOL01 (sample SAMEA3136753, study PRJEB25190) | human gut metagenome
GCGCCGCCGTGAACGCATCGTCCTCGCGCGCGCCCACGCCGAGCGCAAAGCGCACGCGCCACGGCGTGTCCGGCGCTGTGTGCACCGGCACGCTCAGCTCCACGCGCCCCGCGCGCAGCCACCCCGGCACCGGCCCCTCGGCCCGCCACGTGCCCGGCCGGTCGCACACGGCGCACAGCCACGCCTCCGGCTTCTCGCCGCGGCCGAGGTGCCGCAGCAGCAGCGCGTCGCGCCGCAGCACGCTCTGAAAGCCCAGCCGCGCGAACGCCGGGTGGTTGACATAATCCTCCCACGGTGCGAGCACGGCCTCGAACACGAACCGCACCGTGCCTTCGATCCCACGCGGGGACGAGAGCGTCAGCGCGCGCACCTCGCCGTTGGCGCGGCCGGGTACGGTCAGCGTCTGCACGGCGGTCACGTCCCCGTGCCGGGCGGTGAACTGCGCTGCGCGCACCGTAAAGCGCCACTGCGCGCCCGCGGCCGTGCCCGGCAGCAGTGGGCCGGAGAAATCGTCCGTCTCCAGCCGCACGACCGGCCCGGCGGCGGGGTCTGCGCGCGTGCCGCGGCGGCAGACGCTCAGCGCGTGCCAGCGCGCGAAGCTCTGCCCGGCCTCCGATACGGCGAGGCAGTACGTGCCGTTGGAGAGCAGCGCGCAGCGCGGGGCTTCGGCGTCGATGCCCGTGCCCTCGGCCGCATAGTCCGGAAGGGCACGGCGGCGCGCCTTTTCGGCCGGCTGTTCTGCGCGCCGCCGCAGCGCCGGCGCGCCCAGCGGCAGCCGCTCGGACAGCAATGTCGCGTGCGCGCGCATGGCGGGGTCGGCGAAAAACCACCGCCGCACCTGATCTCCGCACAGCGCGTTGCACGCCGCCAGCAGGCTCATGCCCTGGTGGTGCGCCATCACGCAGCGCACGATCTGCCCGCCGCCGCCCGTGCGCGCGCGGGTGCAGTCGAGCGCGTCGAAAAATCCGTGCTGCCCCAGCAGCCCGAGCGCCGCGAGTCTGCGCAGGTTGCGCATCGCCGCGCGCGGCTCGACCGCCAGCGCGAGAAAGCTGCTGTACGGCGAGAGCACGAGCTCTTTGTCCATGCCCGGCTGCAGGGCCAGCGCCGCGCAGCCGTGCGCCTTGTAGCGGTAGCTCAGCGCGCTGTCGAGCGCGAAGTACGCGCTCTCCGACACGCCCCACGCCTGCCCCGGGCGCACGCGCCGCCGCTGCACGTACAGGCAGAACTTTGCGCTCTCCCACAGCAGCGAGTCGCGCACCGGCGGCAGAAACAGCTCCGGCATCAGGTACTCGAACATCGACCCCGACCACGACACGCAGCCGCGGTAGTGGTCTTTCTGCACCTGCGCGCGCGACAGGGCGCGCCAGTGCTCGCGCGGCACGTCGCCCCGCGCCACGGCGAAGTAAGACGTCAGCCGTGCCTCGCTCGAGAGCAGATCGTAATAGCTCTCCGACCATTTGCCGCTGCCGGTGTCGATGCCGATGTGCATCAGCCGCCGCTGCGGGTCGTAGAGCGGGCCGAAGTCCATGCCGTCGCAGAGCATCTGCGCCCGCGCCGCGAGCTCGTCCCGCCCCCAGCCGCGCAGGGCGTTTGCCGCCGTGAGCAGGGCGGCGGCGCAGTTGCCGCTGTCCACCGTGGACACATACAGCGGCGGCATCGGCCGCAGCGTGCACGTGTGATACCAGTTGTAAAAGTGCCCGTTCCAGCGGGGTAATTGCTCCATGGTCGTGAGCATCCGCTCCGCCAGCGCCAGCCCCTGCCCGTCGTCGATGCCCAGCGCGTGTGCGCCGAGGGCGGACACGAGCGCGAGCCCCATGTTCGTCGGCGACGTGCGGTGCGCTGTGCCGGTCGGCGGCTGGGACTGCACGTTGTCCGGCGGCAGGTAGTGATCCTCGGCCGTGCAGAACGTCTCGAAATACTGCCACGTCGCCTTCGCCCAGCCCAGCAGCTCCCGCTGCGCCGCGCGCGATAGCGGCGCTGCCCCGGCCGCGTTCGGCGCGCCGAGCGCCGCCAGCACGAAGGGACTGAGCACCCACACGATGCCGGCGGCCAGCCCCGTCGGGCTCGGCGTCAGGACGGCCGTGAGCAGGCCCAGCGCGCTCGCCGGCCAGAGCGCGCGCCAATATGCGCCCAGCCCGTCGCGCCTGCCCGCGCGCTGCGCCGCCGTCTGCCACTGCAGGAGGTTTCGGTGCGACACGGCCATGCGCCACAGCGCCGTCACGATGGCGGAGGTGTTCAAAATTGCCTCCCACGGCAACAAAATCAGCCGCAGCACCGTCTGCGCCACGGCGCTGGCCAGCCCGTGCAGCACGTCGCTGTGGTAGCGCACGCGCGTGTCCGCCGGGTGCACGATCGGCTGGCCGAGCGCGCGGATCAGCCCCTGCGCCAGCGCCAGCAGCGCCGCATACGCCGCCAGCCGCAGCCCCGGCCAGCGCAGCACGCAGCCGAGGAAGATGGAAATCCACGTCGCCGGGGCGACGAGCGACCGCCGCAGGTTGTCCGCCAGCCGGAACCGGTCGATCGGGTGCAGCGCCCGCCCGCGCCGGGAGAAGATCCACGGCGCGTTCTGCCAGTCGCCGCGGATCCACCGGTGCGCCCGCGCGCCCCAGGCCAGCGGGGCGGCGGGGAAGGTGTCCGTCAGCTCCACGTCGCCGAGAAAGCCGCCGTGCAGGGACGCGCCTTCGAGCGCGTCGTGGCTCAGCACGCGCCCTTCGGGGATGACCCCGCCGCCGCAGCAGTCGAGCAGCGCGCGCACGTCGAGAATGCCCTTGCCCGGAAAGCCGCCGCGGTCAAAGCAGTCCATATACAGCTCCCCGCACGCGCCGCCGTAGGGGTCGGCGCCGCCTGGCCCTGCGAACACGCGCGCCCAGTCCGTGGCGTTCGCGCTCTGCAGTTCGGTGGCCATGCGCGGGTGCAGCAGGCCGTAGCCGCGCGTGACCACGCCGCGCTGCGCATCCACCACGGCGCGGTTGAGCGGGTGGAGCATCGCGCCCACGAGCGCGCGCGCCGCGCCGGGCGTCAGGCGCGTGTCGGCGTCGAGCGTCAGCAGGTATACCGTGCCGCTCAGGCCCGCCGCGTCCCCGGCGGCGCACTGCAGCGTGCCCGGCCGGTCGAGCACCAGCCGCGCCAGCTCCAGTAATGCGCCGCGCTTGCGCTCCCTCGCGCTCCATTTCCCGTCGGGGGTCTGTACGCGAGGGCGTGTGAAGAGATAAAACCGGCTGCCCCAGCGCGCGTTGAGCGCGGCGATCTCCGCGCGCGCCGCGCGCAGGATGGCGGGGTCGATGGGCGCGTGCGCCATGTCCGCCTCCGGCAGGTCGGCCAGCAGGCCGAACGTGAGCTGCCCGAGCGCGTCGCGGTTGCAGAGGTAGTATTCCTCCAGCCGCGCGCAGAGCGCGTGCGCATCGTCCGGGGAGGTCAGCAGCGCCGCGATGACGCACAGCGTCCGCCCCTCCGGCGGGATGCCCCGGCGCAGCGCCAGCCGCGGCACGAAGCGCGGCTTCGTCACGCGCAGCAATACCGCATCGAGCAGGCCCTTGACTACCTCCGACACCGGGATCAGCAGCAGCACCGCGCCCGACACGCTCTTTGTCGCAAAGCCCAGCAGCAGCGACAAAAACAGCGTCCCCACCACGACGGCCGCGATGTACCACCCGCCGTCGCGGCGACGTTCCGGCGCGCCGAGCACCTCGCGCAGCAAAAACCAGCCCACGTGCCGCCGCGCGCCCTCGCTGCGCTGCGCGCGCGCGAGCACGTCCTCGGCGATCTCGACCTCCGTCCGGCCCGTCCGCCGCGCCAGCCGCGCTACGCACTGCCGGTAGTGGGCGCGCGTGGCCGCGTCCATCGCGGGGTAGACGCCCACCGGGTCGCGCGCGAGGATGCGCCCCACGCGGTCGCACCGCTCGGCCAGCATGCCCCACGCCGCCGTGCCGAGCGCGCGCAGCGACGTGAAGAGCGCGGGCGCGGCTGCACTGTCCCCGGCATAGCTCTCCGCCAGCGCGCACACCACGGCCGCCTGCAGCCCCGGCACGAGCAGGGCAAGCTCCGCCGTCTCGAGCGGCAGCGCGTCCTGAAACCCCTCCAGATACGCCTCCGCTGCCTTGACCGTCAGCGCCCCCCCGCACGCGCGCAGCAGCCCCGCGCAGCATGCGCCCAGCGCGGTCTGCTCGCCGGATGCGCGCACGCGCGCGTGCCGCAGAGCGGCCACGGCATCGCCCGCCGCAGCGCAGGCAAAGCTCCGGTTGTCGTGCAGCCACTGGCCGTTCGGCGTCTCGGGCGTGACGGCGCGCGCCATGCGCGCGAGCGTTTTTGCCGCCCGGCGGATGCGCCCGGTGTCCGCGCGCCGCCGGCCGGTCACGGTCAGGGCGCGGGCGTCGCGCTCGCCCTGTGCGCGCAGGGCGGCAGTGTTGGTTTCGGCCATGAAGATCCCTCCAGAAACGGTTTGCAATACCGGAATTTTTCCCATCCGGCGCGAGAACTATGCGGTGACAAGAAAAAATACTTGACACCCGCGCGGAATGCGCGTATACTACTTGTGCTGTAAAGGAAAAATGGTTTACAGCGAGGAGGGACCCCACCATGCCGGACGAGACCGTGTGGCGCACGATGCTGTTCGATTTTTACGGCGATCTGCTCACGGACAAGCAGCGGGAGTATTACGACCTCCATTATAATCAGGACCTCTCTCTGGCGGAGATCGCCGCCAGCAGCGGCATTTCGCGTCAGGGCGTGTGGGACAACATCCGCCGCGCGGACGCCGCGCTGCGCGATACGGAGGCCCGGCTCGGCCTGGTGCGGCGCTTCGCCGCGCAGCGTGCAGCCGCGGCCGCGCTGGAGGATACGCTCACGAAGCTGCGCGACACCGTCGGCGGCGACGCTAGGCTGCTGGCCGAGCGGGCGCTGCGGCAGCTTCAGGATCTGAAAGGATAGATACCATGGCATTTGAATCCCTGTCGGACAAGCTGACCGAGGCGTTCAAACGCCTGCGCGGCAAGGGCCGGCTCACGGAGGCCGACGTGAAGGAGGCCATGCGTGAGGTCAAGCTCGCGCTGCTCGAGGCGGACGTGAACTTCAAGGTCGTCAAGGACTTTGTGCGCAAAGTGACCGAGCGCGCCACGGGCGCGGATGTGCTCGAGAGCCTCTCGCCCGCGCAGATGGTCATCAAGATCGTCAACGAAGAGCTCACCGCCCTCATGGGCAGCGAGAACCAGAAGCTGAACATCAGCTCCCAGTCGCCGAGCGTCGTCATGCTCGTCGGCCTGCAGGGCGCGGGCAAGACGACCAACGGCGCCAAGCTCGCCGGCCTCATGCGCAAGCAGGGCAAGCGCCCGCTGCTCGTCGCGTGCGACGTGTACCGTCCCGCGGCCATCCAGCAGCTTGAGACCGTCGGCCGCCAGCTCGACATTCCCGTGTTCCAGATGGGGCAGGGCGACCCGGTCGAGATCGCCAAGGCCGGCATCGAGCACGCGAAAAAGCACGGCAACGACCTCGTCTTTCTCGACACGGCCGGCCGCCTGCACATCGACGAGGCGCTCATGACCGAGCTGCAGAACATCAAGGCCGCCGTCAACCCCGCGGAGATCCTGCTTGTCATCGACGCGATGATCGGCCAGGACGCGGTGGCGACCGCGCAGGCCTTTGACGACGCGCTCGATATCACCGGCGTCATGCTCACGAAGCTCGACGGCGACGCCCGCGGCGGCGCCGCGCTGTCGATCAAGGCGCTGACCGGCAAGCCCATCAAGTTTGCCGGCATCGGCGAGAAGCTCGACCAGATCGAGCCCTTCCACCCCGACCGTATGGCCAGCCGCATCCTCGGCATGGGCGATGTGCTCACGCTCATCGAAAAGGCCGAGCAGAACCTCGACCAGAAAAAGGCCGAGGAAATGGCCGAGCGTCTGCGGCAGAACCGCTTCACGCTCACGGATTATTACGACCAGCTCCAGCAGATCAAGGGCATGGGCTCTCTGCAGGACATCGCCGGCATGATCCCCGGCATGGACGCCAAGGCCCTCTCGGGCGCGAACGTCGATGAGAAGGCCATGGGCCGCATCGAGGCGATTATCCAGTCCATGACCCCCGGCGAGCGCGACAACCCCGCCATCTTAAACTCCAGCCGCAAAAAGCGCATCGCGGCGGGCGCTGGCACGAGCGTGGTCGAGATCAACAAGCTGCTCAAGCAGTTCGAGCTCATGCAGCAGCTCGTGCGCCAGATGTCCGGAAACAGCAAGGCCATGAAGCGCATGAAGCGCGGCGGCCGCGGCGGACTCGGCGGGCTGGGCAATCTGTTCGGCGGCGGCCGTCCGTACGGATTCTGAAACCGATTCCATGCTCCCGCAGGGAGCTGGAGATACAGAGAACTTTGATGGAGGTGAAGATACATGGTCAAGATCAGACTTCGCAGAATGGGCGCCAAGAAGGCCCCGTACTACCGCATCGTGGTGGCGGACTCCCGTTTCGCACGCGACGGCAGATGCATTGAGGAGATCGGCACGTACGATCCGCTGAGCACGGATAAGAAGATCGTCGTCGACGCCGAGCGCGCCAACTACTGGCTCGCCAACGGTGCACAGCCGACGGATACCGTTCGTGTGCTGCTCAAGAAAGCCATCGCAGCGGAATAAGGAGAGACCCCAAAGATGAAAGAGCTTCTGACCTATATTGTGCAGAACCTCGTGGAAAAACCGGACGAGGTCTCTGTGACCGAGCGCGAGGCCAACGGCGAGACCGTGTTTGAAGTGCGCGTCGCCGACGGCGATATGGGCAAGGTCATCGGCCGTCAGGGCCGGATCGTCAAAGAGATCCGCATCCTGATGAAGGCCGTCGCCCAGAGAAAGGGCAAGAAAGTCTCCGTGGAGATCATGGATTGACGCAGGAAACGCGCTGCACCCGTGCAGTGCGTTTTTTGCACCTACACCCAAAAAGGGGGACAACCAACGATGCAAAAACCGTATCTGGAGGCAGGAAAGATCGTCAACACGCACGGCGTGCGCGGCGAGGTGCGCATCCAGCCGTGGGCGGATGACGCGGCGTTCCTGCTCGGCTTCCGGACGTTTTATATCGACGGCGCGCCCGTGCCCGTCGCGCACAGCCGCGTGCACAAGGGCATGCTCGTCGTGAAGTTTCAGGGCGTGGACGATGTCAACGCCGCCATGACGATGAAAAACCGCGTCGTGTCCATCGCGCGCGCGGACGTCACGCTGCCCGACGGGCAGTATTTCCAGCAGGACCTGCTCGGCATCGCCGTCGAGACCGACACGGGCGAGGCCCTCGGCACGCTGCGCGAGATCCTGGACCTGCCGCGCGGCAGCGTCTACGTCGTGCAGGGCGACCGCGAGGTGCTCATCCCCGACCGGCCGGAGTTCGTGCGCAGCATCGACCCCGCCGCCGGGCGCATGGTCGTGCACCTGATCGAAGGGATGTGAGCGCGTGCGCATCGACATTCTCACCCTCTTTCCCGACACGATGCGCGCCATGCTCGGCGAGAGCATCCTCGGCCGGGCGCAGGCGCGCGGCCTGCTCGATATCCGCTGCCACCAGATCCGCGACTATACCGAAAACCGGCAAAAGCAGGTTGACGACTATCCCTACGGCGGCGGCTGGGGGCAGGTCATGATGGCGCAGCCGCTCAAAAGCTGTCTCGACGCCGCGCTCGCGGACAGCACCGTGCCCAAAGCGCGCCGCCGCGTCATTTACCTCTCCCCGCAGGGGGCGACGTTCACGCAGGCGAAGGCCCGCCAGCTCAAGGCCGACTATGACCAGCTCGTGCTCGTCTGCGGCCACTATGAGGGCGTGGATGAGCGCTTCATCGAGGCGTGCGTGGACGAGGAGCTGTCCATCGGCGACTTTGTGCTCACGGGCGGCGAGCTCGGCGCCATGGTCGTCACGGACTGCGTCTGCCGCATGGTGCCGGGCGTCCTGTCGGACACCGAGTGCTACACCGGCGAGAGCCATTGGGCCGGCCGGCTCGAGTACCCGCAGTACACCCGCCCCGAGACGTGGGAGGGCCGCACCGTGCCGGAGGTGCTGCGCGGCGGCAACCACGCGGAAATTGAAGCCTGGCGCACGCGCCAGAGTCTGGAGCGTACGCTCACAAAGCGGCCCGATCTCTTTCAGCAGACGCCCCCGACGCCGGACGAGCAGCGCCTGCTCGATAAGATCCGGCGTGACCGCAGCCGCCCGCAGCTTGTAGAGCCGCCCGTCTGCCGGATAGCAACGGAGGACGACCTCCCGGCCATCCTCGCCATCGTGCAGCAGGCGCGCAATTACCTGTGCCGCCACCGCGTCGACCAGTGGCAGGGCGCGTACCCGAACGAGGAGACCTTCCGCGCCGACATCGCGGCCGGCACGTGCCATGTGCTCACGTATCAGGGTGCGGTCGCCGCCGTGTTCACGCTCACCTTCGCGCCCGAGCCTGCTTATGACGCGCTCACGGACGGGCGCTGGCGCTCGGATCGGGAGCACGCCGCCGTGCTGCACCGCAACGCCGTCAGCGCCAATTGGCGCGGTACGGGCCTGTCCGATTTGCTCATGCAGGAGGTCGAGCGGCTCGCGCGTGAAAGCGGCGCGCACGCCGTCCGCGTGGACACGCACCGGCACAACGGCGCGCAGAAAAAGCTCCTCGAGCGCCACGGCTACCGCTTCTGCGGCAACATCCTCTGCGATGAGCCGGGGCACGACCCGCGCCGTCAGGCGTTTGAAAAGCTGCTGAAGTGAGGGCCTGCGTATGAATCTGACAAATCTCGCGGACATCCGCGCGCTGCTCGCGCGGCACGATTTCCGCTTTTCCAAGTCCCTGGGGCAGAACTTTCTCACCGCCGCGTGGGTGCCGGCCGACATTGCCGACGCCTCCGGCGCGGACGCGCGCACCGGCGTGCTCGAGGTCGGCCCAGGTATCGGCTGCCTGACCGAGCAGCTCGCGCAGCGCGCCGGGAAGGTCGTCTCCGTCGAGCTCGACGAGCGCCTGCGCCCCGTGCTGGCCGAGACGCTTGCGGGGTATGAAAACGTGGAGCTCGTCTTTGGCGACGTGCTCGCGCTCGACCTGCCGCAGCTGGTGACCGAGCGCTTCGCCGGCCTGCGCCCCGTCGTGTGCGCGAACCTGCCGTATAACGTCACGTCGCCGCTGCTCACGGCGTTTCTCACCGCCGGCTGCTTCGACACCGTCACCGTCATGATCCAGCGTGAGGTCGCGCGCCGCCTGTGCGCCCGGCCCGGCACGGCGGATTACGGCGCGCTGACCGTGTTCGTCCAGTGGCACGCCGAGCCGGAGCTGCTCTTCGACGTGCCGCCGCACTGCTTTGTCCCCGCGCCGAAGGTCACGAGCACCGTCGTGCGCCTGCGCGTGCGCAAGTCCCCGCCCGTCGCCGTGCAGGATGAAAAGCTGCTGTTCACCGTCGTGCGCGCGGCGTTCAATCAGCGCCGCAAGACGCTCGTCAACGCGCTCTCGGCCGGCGTGCCCGGCTGCGACAAGGCGCGCGCCGCCGCGGCCGTCGCCGCCTGCGGGCTCGATGCGCGCGTGCGCGGCGAGACGCTCAGCCTGGCCCAGTTCGCCGCTTTGAGCGACGCGCTCGGCAGCGAGCTCGGCAATGACGATAGTTGACATAACGAAACGAAACAGGCCGTTCCTGATATGGAACGGCCTGTTTTCTATGCATTTATGTTGATTTGCAGTTTACATAATGCAGAGCGTCGAACGCACAGCACACAACCGGCAGCAATGTTGGAAAGCGGGGGAGCCTGAGGGGGCAACGCCCGCCTCGGATGAGATCATGCATCGCCTTTGGCGCTGCCTTCTCCTTGCCGAGAGGGTGCTGAGCGCAGCGAAGCGGATGCCGTGGAAAGGTTCTTTCACTGCCGGTGCCGCTGCCCATCCATCCCCGCATACCGCCCGCCATCCCCGCATACGCTGGTAGCAAACCAGAACCGGGAGGGGAGCCTATGCCATACGAGGACAAGAAGGCCGCGCCGCAGCGCCGGCCGCACGCGGTCACGCTCGACGAGCGCAGCCATCTGACCGTCACGGGCGTCGACGAGGTCGTGCGCTTCGACGACACGGAGGTCTCCATGCGCACGTCGCGCGGGATGCTCACCGTGCACGGGGAGGGGCTGCGCGTCGGCCGTCTTGCGATCGACACGGGGGAGCTGGCCATCGACGGCGCGTTTGACGCGCTCGACTACACGGAGGAGACGGCGTCCGGCGGCTTCTGGTCGCGCCTATTCGGCGGATGAGCCTGCACCCGCTCGCCCAGCTCGGGCAGGTGGCGCTGGCGCTGGGGCTCGGCGCGGCGCTCGGGCTGCTGTTCGATGTGCTGCGCGTGCCGCGCCGCCATGCGCGCCGGGCCTTTCTCCGCGCGGTGCTCGACGCCGTGTTCTGCCTGGCGGTGGGGCTGGTCGTGTTCGCCTTCGGCATGGCGGCCGGCTCGGGGCAGGTGCGCCTGTTCATGTTTCTCGCCATCGCGGCCGGCTGGATGGGCTACTTTGCCTGGGTCAGCGGACAGGTTTTGCCGCCGCTGGAGCAATTTTCCCGCCGCTGCGCGCAAAAAACGCGCCAATTTGCCGCCCCCGGACAGAAATTTGCAAAAAAAGTTTGGATTTTTGCAAAAAAACGCTTCCAAAATCGCCGCAGATGTTTTAGAATAGACTGTATTACTGGAAGCAGATACGATCCGGGGGGAGGTTCTGCAGACTGTGAAATTCAAAAAGGCAAGCATCTTTACAACGCTGGTCATCGCGGTGCTGATGGTGTACGCGCTCATCAGCCTGTTTGTGGTGCACCGGCAGACCCGGCAGCTTCAGGATCGCGCGGCGACGCTGCAGCAGCAGGTGTCCGAAATGACCCAGGCCAACGCCGAGTTGCAATATCAGATCGACCACAGCGAGGACGACGACATGATCGAGTCGGTCGCGCGCGAAAAGCTCGGTCTGGTCAAGCCCGGTGAAAAGATTTTTTACGACACGAGTGATTGAGCAAGGAGAAACGAACCGTATGCAGGTGGAAGTCGGAGCAGTTGTGGAGGGTACCGTCACCGGTATCACGAAGTTTGGCGCGTTTGTGAGCCTGCCGGACGGCAGGAGCGGTCTGGTGCACATATCCGAGATCGCCAACACCTACGTCAACGACGTCAACGAGTTTTTGAAGCTGGGTGATAAGGTGAAGGTGCGCGTGCTGGCCGTGACGCCGGATGGGAAGATCAATCTGTCCATCAAGAAGGCAGAGCCCGCGCCCGAGCGTCCGAACAACCGCCCGATGCACGGCGGCCGCCCGGGCGGCAACCGCCCGAATAATAACGGCGGCGCACCGCGCGCCGCGCGACCGAACAACCGTTCGGCCCAGCCGGCGGGACAGGTCAGCGGCCCGAGCGGGGACGCTGCGTTTGAAGACCGGCTCAAGCAGTTCATGCAGGAGTCGGACAGCCGCATGGCCGGCAACCGCCTCTACAGCGACCGCACGCGCGGCCGCCGCCGCGGCAGCGGCCGCGGATAAAACCAAAGACGGCATCAGGCCCCACTGCGTTTGCAGTGGGGCCTTTTTCCGGAGGAAGGAGCCCATCATGCAGGTCTACTTGAGTGAACACATCGCGCCGTCGGCCTATGCCCGGCTCGCGCGCCATTTTGAGATCGTGGACAATTTCGACCACCCCGAGCAGCTCGCCGCCATGATCATCCGCCGCGCGGTCGTGCCGCGCGCGGTCATCGCGCACGCGCCGAACCTGAAGGTCATCGCCATGCACGGCGTCAGCCGCGACACGATCGACACCGCTGCCGCCGCCGAGTACGGCGTGCCCGTGCCGAATGTGCCGGGCCTCGGCGCGCCGGCCGTCGCGGAGCTGGCCGTGGCGGATCTGCTGGCGCTCAACCGGCAGCTGAAATTTGTCAACAACGGCCTGTGTGCCGGCCGCTTCGACCACTTCGGCGCGGAGGAGTTTGTGTGCCACGAGATGACCGGCCGCACGCTCGGCCTCGTCGGCACGGGCAACATCGCCCACCGCGTGGCGGACATCCTGCGCGCGGCGTTCGACGTGCGCGTCCTGTGCTGGAATCCGCGGCGCACGGCCGCCGAGTGCGCCGCCTGGGGCTATGAGCAGGTGGCGACGCTGCCGGAGCTCTTCCATCGTTCGGACTTCGTGAACGTGAGCATCACGCTCTGCGATGCCACGCGCGATCTCATCAACGCGCCGGTGTTTGCCGCCGCGAATCCGGACCTGCTGCTCGTCAATACTTCGCGCGGCGGCATCGTCAACGAGCACGATCTCTATGTCGCCCTCACCACGGGGCAGATCCGCGCCGCGGCGAGCGACGTGTTCGTGCACGAGCCCCCGGCGTGTGACGATCCGCTCATCCACCTGGATAATTTCATCGCCACGTTCCACATCGGCGGCAGCACGTATGAGTCGCTCGAGCGCGTGAGCAACCGCGCCGTGGACTACGTGTTCCAATATACCGGCGTGCCCGAGCAGAAGGAAGTCATAGGATCCTGACGGGGTCTCCCCGGTGTAAGGGCCGCGGCAGAAAGCCCCGGAGCATTGCTGCTCCGGGGCTGCTGCAAACCAGATCAGTCGATCGGCATGGTCAGAGAGTTTGCGATCTCCTGCACGATTTCCTGTGCTTCGTACTCCTTGCAGATGCCGAGAATTTTCGCAGTCAGTTCCAGAGCGCCATACAACATAGTCCGTTTACCCCTTTCGTCAGATTTCCAATGCCGCCGCACACATTCGGCGACACCGGATGGTTGATATTACCGGTTACAAGGCCGCAATACCCGAAAAACAGGAAAAACGCAACGGACAAATAACGAAGAATGTAACGTTTAGCTGAAATTCGCAACCGTTTGTCATTTTTCACGTACCACCGGCGGCTGCAGCCGTTTTCTGTGCGCTTCGATGCTGCGGACTGCGTAGGGCACGCGGGAAGCATCCGTTTTTCTGACAGAAAAACCCCGGAGCCGAAGCTCCGGGGTTTTCATATGTTCGCAAATTACATGGCGAGCCAGTTCGGCAGAGCATCGGAGATCGCATCAACGATCGCCTTCGCCTTGTCCTCACCGCACTTGCCGAGGATATCGGAAGCGATGCCAAGACCAGTCTGAATAAGACCCATGTTACTTTACCCCTTTCGTAAGATTTCCAACGCCGTCCCACACAATAGACGACATCGGATGGTTGGTATTGCCGGTTACAAGTGCATTATATGCAAGAAACGGCCAAAACTCAATGGACACATACCCGCGATGTGTAACAAATTGATTGAATTTGTCATGAACTTTGATGTCAAATTGTTGTCAAATGCAATTGCCGTTCTGCTGCTCGCTTTTTCGACTCCGATATGGATACCTGCGCGCCGGTTGCCGGGTTTCGCGGCCAAAATCGGCGTTATGGAAACCATTTTTCCACATTGCCAACAGACTTTTCAACATAAATGCGGTGCAATTAACGATGTTATGTAAACAAGCCGCCGTTTCCCATGGCCTTTCCCGGCTCTCCGCGGCGGCTCTGCCGGCCGGGCACACCTGTCCGCTGCAGCCGCACATTTTTGCCTGTCCGCGCCGTCCCGCACCGTGCGCTCCGCCCGCGCCGTCTGCCCGCGCCGCCCGCATCGCACCATCCTGCACCGTCCCGCCCTGCACCGCACCGCGCCCCCCGCACCATCCCGCGCCGCGCGCAAAAAGCCCCGGGAGCGTTCGCTCCCGGGGCGGGGTGCTATGGGGCGGCAGTGCCGGCTCACGCGCCGATGAGCTGGCAGTAGCGCATGATGATGGTGGCCGTCTGCGCGCGCGTGGCGCTGCCATTCGGGTCGAGGTAGTCCAGGCCGTTGTCGTGCGCATTGCCCTTGATGAGGCCGTTGCCGACGGCCCAGGACATCGCGGCGTAGGCCCAGTTGGCCACACTGCCGGCATCGGGGAAGGCGCTGATCGGCGCGGCGTTCCCGGTGAATTCCGGCGCGTACTTGACCGTGTACCGGTACAGGAACGTGACCAGCTGCTGGCGCGTGATGGCGGCGTTGGGCGTGAACATAGTCGCGCTCGTGCCGGAAGTGACGTCGTTGCAGTACGCCCAGGCGACGGCGTTGTAGTACCACGCGCCGGGGGCGACGTCGGTGAACGGCAGGTAGTAGTAGCTGTAGTCGGTCTGATTGCCGGAGCGGTTATAGAGAATCTTCACGATCTGTGCGCGCGTGCAGGCCGTGTCCGGCGAGAACGTGCCCGCGCCGACGCCGCTCATCAGCCTGTTGCGCACGCAGTAGTCGATGCCCTTGTGCGCCCAGTAGTCTGGCCCGGCCACATCGTGCAGGCCGTAGCTCGGGCAGCTCGGGCCGCCGGTGCAGGTGCTCGCGCCCGTGGCGGGGATGGCCTCCGTCCGGGTCTGGTCGCAGACGGTGCAGGTGAAGGTGCGCACGCCGGGCGTGGTCTCGGCCGGGGCGGTGGTCACAACGCCGTTGCCCCAGTCGTGCGCGCCGGTGGGCGGGAGCTCTCTGGTCGAGACGACCTCACCGCAGTTGTCACAGATGGTGTCGACGCGGCCGGCCTTGCCGCAGGTGGCGGGCACGGTGCGCTCCGTCGTGCCGTAGTCGGTGTGCGTGCACGCGCCCTTGTCGCTGACGGTGTAGCCCTGCCACTTGCCGTCGGCGTCGAGCGTCCAGTTCATGGCGGGGTTGTAGTGCACGGTGACGGTGGCGGGCTCAAAGCTGTGCGCTTCCGAGTTGCCCGGCTCGACCGCCGGGGCCGCGCCGTAGCAGCGCACGTCCTTAAGCGCGGTGCAGCCGGTGAAGGCGTTGTAGCCGACGTGCGTCACCGTACCGGGCAGTTTCATGTCGGCCAGCGCGGTGCAGCCGCGGAAGCAGTCCTCGGGGATGGTGCTCACGCCCGCGGGGATGGTCACATCCGTCAGCGCGGTGCAGCCGGTGAAGGCGGACGCGCCGATCTCGGTCACCGTCTCGGGGATGGGCGCTGCGGTGAGCGCCTTGCAGCTTTCAAATGCGAGATCGCCGATGGCGGTCACGGTGCCGGCGTATTTGACATTCAGCAGCTTCGTGCAGTCGGCAAAGCACTTGCCGGGCACGGCCGTGATGGCGGCGGGCAGAGTGGTGTTCGTGAGGCTGGCGCAGGAGTCGAACGCGCCGCGGCCGAGGCTCTGCAGCCCGTCGGGCAGCGTGATGGCGGTCAGCCCGTTGCCCGCGAGACCGAAGTCGCCGATCCCGGTCACGCCCTTGGGGATGGACAGACCCGTGAGCTTGGAGCACATGGCGATGCCGTAGCGGCCGATGCTCGTTACGCTGTCCGGCAGCGTGACCTGCGTGGCGGCCGGCAGGAAGAACAGTGCGTAGTTGCTCACGTTCGTGACGCCTTCGCCGATGATGACGGTCTTGAGCTTGCCCTTGATGTCAAAATCAATCTCGGAGAGGGCGTTCATGCCGAGCGCCTCATAGTTCCACCACGGCGCGAGGTTGCCGTTGGGGAAATCAAAGTCGGGCATGGCGCCGCTGCCAGTGATGGTGAGCGTTTTGCTCGTGAACGTGGATGTGACCTTCCAGTGCAGGCAGCTGTTCACACCGAAGTCGCCCTCTGTGGCTGCGGTCGTAAAGCTGCTGATGATGGCCTCCGTGTCGAGATCCGGGATCTCAAACTCCTCCTTGAGCTGCTCGATCTTCTCCTTGATGAGCTTCTCGGCAATCTCCTTTTTCAGATCGTCGAGTCTGCCGGCCGATGCGTTCACGGTCAGGCCGGAGAACAGCCCCACGACCAAAACGAGACACAGCGCCAGCGAGAGCACGCGCTTTTTCATCCTTTGTCCTCCTTTGTTGTGATGCATGTGTACAACCGTAATACCTATCTGTCGAAAATATACCATATGCCTGGGAAAGTGTGCAATGGGGATCGCCGAAAAAACGTTTTGAGTGTTACATTTTGTTGCATTTGTGTAAACAAAATGTGCATTTTTTCGCGCCCATGCGCGCACGACCCGTTGCAAAAGCGGGGTACGTCCTGTATACTGGCCGTGTAGACATTGTTACCGGAATGTCCATTTCGGAGGGAGGAACCATATGAAAAAACGAGTGTTGTCGCTGCTGCTGTGCTTTGTGCTCGCGGCCGGATTGCTGAGCGTGTGCGCCCCGCCGGCGCAGGCGGGCACGATCGCGGGCGTGGTTGAGCAGTTTCTCAACCAGCCGGATCAGATCAAAAAGCTCTTCGGCAAAGAAGTCGCACATGGCGACTGCGGCCCCGCCGGGAACGAGGCCAGCGTACATTATAAAATCTACGAGGTCACGAACCCCACCGTCGTGCAGGACAACCCCGTCCTGCAGCAGATCTGGCGGGAGCACGACTACCGCGAGGACGCGCAGTATTACGGCGTGTACATCTTCGGCGACGGCCCGATGGCGGACTACGCGGTCAAGGGTCAGAAAGCCCCGTGGATGGGCAACGTGGAGGTCACGGAGTATAACGACAAGGGGCAGAAGCTCGGCGCGACCGTCGTGGAAAACCTCGGCGAGGAGTATCTGGCTCTGGCCTATATCGCCGGTGCGACCACCGAGGAGTGGGATGGAAAAAAACAGTCGTTCACCGGCGTCACGAACGTCGGCGACCGCGCCTTCAAGGACTGCCAGTACCTGACGTGCATGTTCCTCGACGACGGCATCGCCACCATCGGCGACCATGCGTTTTATGCGGACGAGTACCTCTCGGCCATCAACATGCCGCGCAAGCTCGAGCTCATCGATCAGTACGCCTTCTACGGCTGCGACACGCTCACCTTCGTGCGCGCGCGCGCCTGCAGCCGCCTCAAGCGCATCGAGGATCATGCGTTTTACAGCTGCACCATGCTTGCCGAGCTGCGCCTGCCGAACTGCCTGACGTATATCGGCCCGTGGGCCTTCGCGTGGGACCGCATCCTTGGTCAGGAGGACACGACGCTCGGCCTGCCATCGAGCCTGCAGACGATCGGCAAGGGCGCGTTCGCGTTCGTCAACCACCACAAGAAGCTCAACATCCCCTCGCAGGTCACGAGCATCGGTGACTACGCGTTCCTGTGCGACTATTATATGGAGGAGCTCACCTTCAGTCCCGGAGACAAGAAGCTCACCATCGGTGTGGCCGCGTTTGCCGGCGATAACCACATGAAGTCCGTCGACCTCTCCAACCGCGTCGCGCAGATCGACCGCTGCGCCTTTGCCGGCTGCGAGCTGCTCGAGGAGGCTTACTTCGGCGACAAGATCGACACGATTCAGGCCCGCGCCTTCACCAGTGTGGACGCCGCGCTGCAGCTCGCCATCAAGGCTGTCCTCAACGGGATTCTCGCCCCGGACGATCCGGATGGGAACGAAGAGCACGCGGATGATATTGCTGCGGGCCTGACCCAGATCGCAAAGATCACGCAGCTCAAGCGCGCCATCTTTAAAAATGCCCCCGCCAAGAGCATCTACGGCGCGGCGGACACCAACAGCTCCTTCCCGCGCGACTGCGTGGTCTATTACCCGCAGGGCAGCTACACCTGGGCCGCCGAGCTCAAGGACGACGGCACGTGGCAGGGCTACAAGACCGGTCTCTGGCACGGCGATCACATCGCCCAGTTCGCCGACACGGTCGTCGACCCCACCTGCACCAAGCAGGGCTACACGCACCACGCCTGCACGGTGAAGGGCTGCACCTATGCCCCTGTGGACGACACCTATGTCGCTGCCACCGACCACACCTGGGTGACGCAGACCTACCCGGCCTCCTGCACCGAGCAGGGTACGGTGTTTTACAAGTGCTCGGCCTGCGGCGCGACCCGCACCGAGAAGATCGCCGCGCTCGGCCATGACCTGAGCCGCTGCGATCTGCTCCCGGACGCCACCTGCACGAAGCCCGGCCGCGTCGTCGGCACGTGCGCGCGCTGCGGCGTGAAGATCGACGAGGTCATCCCCGCCAAGGGCCATGACTACAGCTATGCCGACGTGCACACCGACCCGACCTGCACCGAGCCCGGCCACTACAAGGGCACGTGCCCGCGCTGCGGCAAGGACTATGACGATACCATCCCCGCCCTCGGCCACGACTGGGGCGAGTGGGTCGTCACGCAGGAGCCGACGTACACGACCACCGGCTACCGCTATCACATCTGCGCGCGCTGCAACACGCGCGTGGGCGAGGACATCCCGAAGCTGCGGGACCATACCTGGGATTCCGGCATCGTGACCACGAAACCGGACTGCATTCATGCTGGTGTCCGCACCTATACTTGCACGGACTGCGGCGCGACGAAGACGGAGACAATCCCTGCAACGGGTGAGCATACGTTTGTTGCCAAGGAGATTCCGGCCACTTGCACGACGGGCGGTTATATCCTGTGCACATGTAGTGTCTGCGGCACGACACAGCGATATGACGCTTCAGAACCGCTGGGACACAAATGGAACAGCGGGACAGTGACAACGAAGCCGACAGAAGATATGGCAGGTGTCCGCACCTATACCTGTACTGTGTGCGGGGATACCAAAACGGAGACGATTCCGGCGACCGGTGTACATGTGCATACTTGGCAGCTGACAAAGCGTGCTCCTGCAACTTGCACGGAAGATGGTTATGACCTGTATACATGTGCAAAATGCGGAGCTGTAGAACACCGCAATGAAGTGGCGGCGTTTGGCCATAAGATGAATGCAGGAGAGGTCGTTATTAAGCCGACTGCAACAACATCCGGGGTTCGAGTTTATACTTGTTCCGTCTGTGGAGAGACAAAGGCAGAAACCATTCCTGCTACCGGTTTGCCGTCTGTCTGCCCCGGCGGGCCGACCTGCCCGGGCTACGCCTTCCGCGATATGCCCGCGCCGGACTCCTGGGCGCACGCGGGGCTGGATTACTGCATCTACAGCGGCTATATCAACGGCCTTTCGGCCACGACTGTCGACCCGAGCGGCACGTGCACGCGCGCACAGCTCGTGTGCATCCTCTACCGCATCCAGGGCGAGCCGAAGGTCGTCGAGGGCTATGAGCTGGCCAAGCTCCGCGCCCCGTTTGACGATGTGCCGCGCGGCCAGTGGTATACCAACGCCATCTTGTGGGCGAAGCTCACGGGCATTGTCAACGGCACGAGCGCCACGACGTTTGACCCCAGCGGCCAGATCACGCGCGAGCAGCTCGCCGCCATCCTGTACCGGTACACGGCCAAGTACGCGCCGGACGCCACCGGCAACGCCGCCTCGCTCGCTGCCTACCCCGACGCCGGCAGCGTGTCGGCCTATGCCCGCGACGCGATGGCCTGGGCCGTCGGCAACGGCCTTATCAAGGGCCTTCCGCACGACAAGACGGACTATCTCGAACCCGGCGGCAGCACCACGCGCGCGCAGGTCGCAACCATCCTCATGCGCTATAAGCAGGCCACGGCCTGAGCGCAGACACAGCACGCAAAAGTCCCGGAAGCGAAAACGCTTCCGGGACTTCTTTCCTTCACACGGTTTACATAACTATTTTTCGGCGAAAGGCACGACAGCGACTGATTGCAGCGAAACCGGCGCTAAGTTTACATAACGCTTAACCCTTCCGACCGCGCAGCATGGCCGCGATCGTCACGGCGCTGTAGCCGCTCTGCTCCCAGAGGTCGTTGGGCACGGTGCCGCCGTTGCGCAGGATGAGCGTGATCTGCCGCCGCGCCTCACTGCGCGCGGCCTTGTCCGCTGCTTCCTGCGCGGCCTTTTCCTCCTTGGCCTTCTTGTCGGCAGCGGCCTTGCGGTCGGCCGCGTCTTTGGCCTGCTGCTGCAGCTTGCTGTCCGCGCGGTCGTAGTCCGCGTCGTCCATGTCGAGCAGCGCGGCAATCTGCGCCTTCGTCACGCCATCGCGGCTGTCGGCCGCGTCGAGCATCGCGTCGATCGCGCTCAGGCGCGTCTTGCGTTCGCCGTTGTAGCGCTCGTAGGCGAGCTGCGCCAGCTCCGGCAGCTTGCCCGCGAGCATCGCGCGGTAGTATCCGCCCGCCTGCTGCGCCGCCGCCACGGCCGCCGTCGAGGCCCGTCCGCCCGTCAGCGCGGCCGCCGCGCCGAGGGCGTTGGCCGATGCGAGATCCGCCTGCCGCTCATACTGCTGCCGGTAGGTGGCGTAGAGCTTGTCCGATGCCGGGTCGTAGTCGAATTCCTCGCCGAGCAGCGCGTCGAGCATCTGGTCGATGCGCGCGCGCTGCCCGGTCGTGTCGCGCTCGGTCAGCAGGGACTCTGCCTGGCGGCGGTGCGTGTCGTCGTAGTCCGGCACGTCCTCGAGCGGCAGATACTGCGCGTAGTCGTTCGACTGCGTCACATCGGTCATGCCCTCGCCGCGGATCTTCGCGTTGCGCTGCTGCTCATAGATCGCGGCGGCCGCGTTGTCGCCGCGCTGCGCTGCCCGCTCCATGAGCGCGGCGTAGTCGGTGTCCTTGTCGTATTTGTATTTTGTGGCCATAAGGTCTCCTTTCTTCAGTGCTGCGGTCCGGCGGCGGTCTCCGTGCGCGCGAGCGACAGCAGCCGCCACGCCCCCGTGCCCGTCAGCCGCAGGCGAAAGTGGTCGCACCGGCGCGGCAGCACCGGCAGCGTGACGGAGCGCTTCGCGCCTGCCGCCACGGTCGCCAGCGTGTGCCACACGCCGTCGGAGTCATACTGCACCGCCGCCGTGACACTTGCGCCCGCGTCCGCCTCCAGCCGAAGCTGCACGCGCAGCAGGCGCTTGCAGTCCGGGCTGCCGCTGACGAAATCGCCCGTCTCCAGCATGCTCTCCAGCTGCGCCGTGCTGCCCGTGCCGAAGCGCCAGACGCCGCTCGGATCCTGCGCGTAGAGCGCGCCGTCGTGCCGGGCGAACCCGGATGCGTGAAATGCGTCCTCGCGGCTCCACAGGCCGCTGCGCGTGTCGTATACGAACAGGTGCCAGGCGTTTTGCGGATCGTGCGCCGAGAGATACCAGCGCGTGCCGTCCGTGCCCGCCGCACCGGCCGTGAGCGTGCGCCCGAGCGCGTCGCCGATGCGCACCGGCCGTCCGCCGGAGGTGCGCGCCGGCCCGGCGGGGGAGAGGTAGTAGAGCGTTTCCGCCGCCGTCACGAGCGAGCGGCCGGAGTTTTTCTCCGTGCCGAGCGCCGCCGAGGCGATGAGCTGGAAGTTGTCCGGCTTCGTGCCGTAGAGCCGCCAGAGCCCGTCCGGCTTGAGAAACACCACGCCGCTGCCCGTCGCTGCGCAGCCGGAAAAGTTGCCCGGCGTGCCGACGTCCACGCTCCATGCCGCCGTGGCGACCGTGCCGTTTTCGTCCGCCTCGTACCAGTACCAGCTCAGCGGGTCGCCGAGCTTCGTGCACCAGACGGTGTCCTGCGCGCAGGCCCAGATGCGGTTGGCGTATGTGCATGCGTGCAGCGCCATGGGCATGCGCCGCGTGACCGTGATGTGCTCGACCGCTCCGACGGCAGAGAACGTGTCGGGGTCGAACACGAGCACCGCGCCCGCGATGGCGCGGATGATGTAGGTGCCGTTGTCCTCCGGCGTGGAAAAGCCGCTGAACGTCACGGCGTCGCCCACGCGAAAGGGCGTGTCGATGCCGCTCGCGGCGACGGAATCGGCGCGCGCGCCGCTGCTGTCGTCCGAGCGCTGGAGCGCCACCGTGCCGCTCCAGCTCGGCTCGGCGCTGCCGAACGTGCCCATATCCGGCCGGTACCAGACCTTGTCCGGCCAGATGAGCACCGTGCCGCCGAGCTCGGCGAACACCTTCGGCCCGTTGACGAGCGTGCAGCCGTCGACGGGCGTGCCGTTAAAATACAGCGTCTGGCCCGTGCACCAGAGCAGTCCGCCGTCGACGGCGAACAGTCCGTTCGCGCTGCCGCCGCCGGTCGGATAGGTCAGCGTGCGGCCCGGCCGCGTGGAAAACAGCGGCGCGTCGGCCGTCGAGCCGTTCGTCATCTCGTAGATGCCGCCCTCCGGGCAGCCCGGCCGGTGGTCGTAGCCGCGAAAGTCGGTCTGTACGCGCCGCGTCACGGGCATGGCGCGTGGAAATGTGGGTAGATGCATTGCCTGCCTCCTTACTGGTTCGTGGTCTGCCCGCTGCGCAGCTCGGCGCGCAGCCGTTCGAGCGCGGCGGGATTGAAGTTCTCGCGCCCGAGGTTCGTCAGTGTGTACTGCAGCGCCTCCAGCAGCCGGACGATCGTCTCCTCCAGCGCCGTCACGCGCGCGTCGAGCCCCTCAGCGCCGGTGCGCTCCGGCAGCGGGAAATTCAGCGGGGAAAAGTCCGTCATGCCGCGCCGCCTCCATCCCCGTCTCCGCCGCCGCGGTCGGAAATGCCGGCGCGCAGGGCGGCGATCGCCCGCATGAGAAACTGCGGCATCGGCGCGCCGAGCGCGCCCGCGTTTTCGGCGATGCTGCCCAGCTCCGTCAGCAGATACCACGCCGTCACGAGCGGGCACAGCAGCACGTCGTAGTCGATGCCCAGCCCCGGCACGCTGCCGAGCAGCACGCGCAGGGCAAAGTCCAGCAGCGCCGCCACGAGCACGCCCGCCACGCTGCCCGCCTTGTGCCACAGGCCCTCGCGGGCGGCGCGGCTGCTCCACGTTCCGGCGCGCAGGGCGGCGGCGCTGCCGGTGGCATAGTCGAGCAGCATGGCCAGAAACCATGCCGCCGCCAGCCAGCCCGTCCAGCCCCAGAAGGCCGTCAGCGCTGCGGCCGCCGTGCAGGCGGCCGCTTTGATCGTTGTGAGTCGGTCCATTTATGTCTCCTTTGCCTGATCGACCATCCGCTGGCACACGATCAGCGTGCGCAGCATGTCCGGCGAGAGATCCAGCTCGCCGCGTTCATTGCCCCGCAGTGCGCCGCGGTCGATGAGCCGCTGCGCATCGCTGCGCGCCCACGCGGGCACGTCGTCGATTTTGTTGTATCGTACCATATCTTCTTCCTCCTCTTCGTTCGGGTGCTCCGGCGTCAGCATGGCCAGAAACGCCGCCCACTGCGCCGGGTCATCCACCCACGGCATGGGGCAGCGCTTGCCC
>OLOL01001249.1_pt1 | contig 22831 bp, 19 predicted proteins | sample 1673081 | NCBI WGS metagenome assembly OLOL01 (sample SAMEA3136753, study PRJEB25190) | human gut metagenome
CTGAAAAAGAAAGCGTAGGAAAGAAAAGCAGGCATAAGGGGGATTGCGCCGCGATTCGCTTCGCTCCTATTCGGCGCAGTTTCCCCCTTATATATCCCCCTATGACTGCTCAGCCGATAGCGAGAGTATTTGTTTGTACCCGAAACGGTCGGCAAGCATTAAGCCTCCCGTTTCTAAAAGATTTTTATCACGCCTGCTGCTTTAGTTTTTCCTGCTCGCAGAACGCATACACCCTAAACTATAATTGAGATAAAAGGCTCAATTCTATCTGACTTAAAGTATGCACTTCCCATACCGCAGTAACATAAAAAGCGCCGTTTTTCCGTTGTCGGCAGTTCGCGCACTTCTGTCCGCCTATCAATTCCGTACGTTCTCCGCCGGTGGAATCATCTCGAAAAATAAGACGTCCCATGCCCTCACTCAGATTTAAAGCTTTGAGAGGGGTTCGGGGAGGACTTTCTCGAAAGTCCTCCCTGAGCGCATCCTCAGAGCGCATCCTCAGAGCGCGTCCTCCGAGCACGTCCTCCGAGCACGTCCTCCGAGCGTTTACACGTTCTCCGCGTGCTCACTCCGTGCCCGTGCGCGTTCGCGGCTGAAGTCGAGCACGCAATCGCGCAGTCGGGGCACGCCGCGCGGCATATTCTCACGCAGGTGCATCCCCATTCCAAGCTCGCGGACGATACGCGGCTCAAGCGGCAGGATCTTTACCCCGTCTGTGCGTCCGCGAAGCATCATCTCGGTCATCATAGTGATACCGAGTCCCTTTCCGACCATGCGGATAACCGTCTCATCGTCGACATGCGACGGTCGAATATTCGGCTTGACCCCATTTGCGCGAAACGCTGCACCGACCTCAATATCAAACCGTCCGTAAGGCATAAGAAAATCCTTGCCGTCGAACTCCGATATTGAAAAGCTCTTCCGATCGCCGGTCGGATAGCTCTCGGGAAGCACGGCGTACATAGCATCTTCATACAGCGGGGTCCAATTGCACGCATCGCTCTGCCCCTCCTGCCGTCCTGCAAAGATCACGTCGGTTCGTCCCGCTTCAAGCAGCTCAAACGGCTCGAGCGCGTGGTCGACCATCCGCAGATCGACATTGACCTCCGGACATAGGCGGCGAAAGCGATAGAGTATCTCCGGCATCCAGTGCATCGCGATGCTCGCATATGCGGCAATGCGGATAGTCTCCGTGCGCCGCTCGGTTATCGCGGCAATGCGATTTTCAAGATTGGCATTCGCACGCAGAAACTCGCGTATAGCGGGCATGAGCGCCTCACCATCCTCGGTCAGCGAAATACCGCTGTGGTCGCGGTTGACGAGTGTCAGACCGATATCGCGCTCGAGGCTGTCGACAAGATGCGTCAGCCCGGACTGAGTATAGCCGACCACCTCGGATGCCTTGGAAAAGCTGCCGAGGTCGACTGCGGTCATGAGTATTTCGAGCTTTTTACTATCCATTTTTTCTCCCGGCTGCGCCGAATTAAACGGTGAGCCGCCCTCCCTTTCATATTTTCACCGGCAACGACGGGCATTGCGGGCTATGATGTCGATTCGAGTATAACATAGGTATGACAAATTGTCATATAACTATTATAATAGAGCGTTTCACATTTTTCAAGCCCTATGGTAGAATAGTTGCACAAAGGAGCTGATATTTTTTAATGGAAAATAAAAAATTGACTCTGAAGCAGAAGCTTCTCGTCGCCGGAACGCTGTTCGGCATGTTCTTCGGCGCAGGAAATCTCATATTCCCCGTACACCTCGGTCAGATGGCGGGCAGCAATGTTATTCCCGCAATGATAGGCTTCGTCATAACCGCCGTCGGCATTCCGATCCTCGGAGTCGCCGCTATCGGTGTAACACATTCGGACGGCTTGCAGACGCTTGCCGGCAAGGTCGGCAGAGGATACGGCGTTTTCTTTACCACCATACTGTATCTGACTATAGGTCCGCTCTTCGCCATCCCGAGATGTGCAACCGTTTCGTTCACGACAGGCGTTATCCCGATGCTCGGCGATGGATCGAGAGAGTGGCTCGCGCTGCTCATCTTCTCTGCCGTTTTCTTCGCCCTCGTGCTCTTCTTCTCTCTCCGTCCCGGTAAGATAACGCTGTGGATAGGAAAGATAATCAACCCGATATTTCTCATCTTTCTCGCCGTACTCGTCATAACGGCGCTCATAAATCCGGGAGCAGCGGCCTCCGAAATCGAGCCTACCGAGGCATATATCGGCTCGGGAAAGGCGTTCTTCGCCTCCTTTATCGAAGGCTACGGAACGATGGACGCTATCGCGGGTCTTGCATTCGGCATCGTTGTTATCGACGTTATACGCCGCATGGGCGTGACCGAGGACAATGCCGTTGCCCGCGATGTACTCGGCTCCGGTGTTTTCACCGGGCTTTTGATGGCGCTGATATACGTGCTTACCGTTCTGATGGGTGCACAGTCGAGAGGTCTTTTTGAACTGTCCGAAAACGGCGGCATTGCTCTGACCGAAATATCCTCGCACTATCTCGGCGGCACGGGAAAAATAATACTCGCGGTGACGATTACATTTGCCTGCCTCAAGACCTCGATAGGACTTGTCACCTCGTGCTCAGAGACCTTCGTCAAAATGACAAACGGCAAGATCCCCTATAAGCTCTGGGCGATCACATTCACCCTTTTCTCGTTCGCTATCTCAAATGTCGGTCTGAGCGCTATTATCGATTATTCGATTCCGATGCTCATGCTTATCTATCCTCCTGCGATCGTGCTCATCATTCTTGCCTTTATCGGCAGATCGTTTGATCACGATAAGGCAGTATATATATCGGTAATGGCATTCACATGGGCAGCCGCGATTTTCGACTGCATGAAAGCGCTGCCGAGCTCGGTCAGAACCGCGCTCCGTCTCGACGCACCCATTGCTCTTGCCGATCGTTACCTACCTCTATTTGATATGAATCTCGGCTGGATGCTTCCTGCTCTCGTCGGGCTCGTTATAGGCTTTGTCATTCATCTTTCGCGTCGCAAGACGACAGTGACTGCTCAGGGTGAGGATTCCCTTGAGCAATAAACATATGCCGCGCCGTTGCGCGGTGTTTGAACACATCTTCTGATAATACAAAGCAAAAAAAGCCGCCGCGCTTCGGTCACTTCTCCTCTTCCGAGCAACGCAGGCAATCATAACGACACCGACGGAGCACGCTCCGCCGCTCTCGGGACACCGCAACAGGGTCGTCGAAACTGCACATCGACGACCTGTGCGGTCTTTTTTTCATTACATATATCTTTATTCCGATAATAAAACAACTCTCCCGCATAAAAAAAGCATCAGCTTTATTTCTGCTTCGATCATCGCCTCCTGCATATCTTTCGCTAACATCAATCGTACGTCATCCTACACAGCGATTATCACCCTCGTCCGGACAGGGGGGCTCCGGACGATAATCAAACAGCTCGTCCAGCGAAACCGAGAAACACTCCGCTATTACCGGCAGCAGGCCGATATCCGGCAGCGACCTGCCGCACTCCCATTTGCTCACCGCCTGAAACGACACACCAAGTCCGGCTGCCAGCTGCATCTGCGTTATTCCGCGGCTCTTGCGCAGAGCCTGTATCTTTCCTCCTATATTCATGCCGACCTCCCGTATGTATTGTACTGTAATTCGGCAGCGCCGCCGCATCTGCCGTTCTGTTTCTGTATATATGGTCGGAAAAAGGTGCATTTGGTTTGCAAAAATAAGCAATTTTTTTGAAAAAAATGTTTTTCAATCAAGCAGCATGCGCCAAATACATAGCGCCCATCGAATGAAGAGCGGCACGGATATGCATATCACGCCCCGCAGATGTAATGCAGCACAAGTTTTTCTGCACACGGCGGAGCTTTTAAGCGCGGCATTTTTCGCAAAAAAAGCAATGCGGCAGGCGCCCTGCGACCGACTCCCGGCAGGATATTGCGCCCCAAAATACTTCACCGAAAAAATCTCATATTTTCCTCCGAATATGCTTGACAACGTAACGACGATACGATAGAATATGGTATACAACATTACACTGGAGGTAATCTCATGAGTATTCTCAACGCAAGAATCGGTCAGTCTATCGGCTTCATGGTAGCAGCGATTATACTTGCTATCGCCGCGACCGTGCTCGCATTTATTTTCATCGTACCCGAAAAGAAGCGCGAAAAGCTGAATGCATTCGGAAAGTTTCTGCACGACACATGCAACTTCAAGTATCTTGTAGTTGAAAAGCTGCTGCAGGCAATATACATCTTCCTCACCGCTTACTTTATTCTCCAGGGCTTCTTTATGCTGTTCCAGACATCGTACGGCACATGGCTCGGCGGCGCCGGTCTGGCGATTATGATAATCTCGCCTATCGTTCTGCGTCTCATATACGAGCTGCTCATGATGATGGTCATTCTCGTAAAGAACGTAATTATGATAAACAAGAAGCTGAAGGATCAGAACGGCAACGGCAATATCGAAAATGTATTTGCCGCACCCGATATGAGCGAAATGCGCGAATCCTTCAAGCAGCACAGGGAGGCTCAGGCTCAGAACAACGCAGCCGCAGCTCCCGCCGCAGCGCCTGTGGCAACACCGGTTACGACGACACCCGCGACCTCGACCGATGAGCAGAAGCCGCGCTTCTGCGTAAACTGCGGCTCTCCGCTCGATGAGTCCGGCAACTGCCCTAACTGCAAGTGATTGCAGATACGGCGTGCCGCTAATTTGACATCAAAATATACCATAAAGGGATGTAAGAAAGCCAATTTCTTACATCCCTGTTTTTTATTTTCCCCGCCGCGGCATAATAGCGACAAAGCACCGCGCCGCTGCGCCGAAAGCAGATTTCCCGCGCCGCGCATGTCAAGCAGCAGCGCCGAATCGTAGCCGCCGTACCCGCGGTCGACATACGAAAACGCATCCGACAGATAGACCGCACCGTGCCCCGTTTCCGATTCATTCACCGAGACAGCGCGCAGCCCGCGTGCCGAAATATTCTCCCTGACCTCCCGTAACCGCGCGTCGGTCACAACGGCGTCAATGCCGTAAAAATCACATCGCGCCCGCCTGAACACCGACAAAACCGCATCGTACGCAGCATCGGGCAGCTGCCCGAAACCGACCGCCCGTCTTTCGCGCGAGCCGTCGAAAAGGTCTCCGATACCGATACCGATACCGAGCGCCTCCGATATCTGCGGCAGAAGCGAAATATCGGGATTTGTTACACCGTTCTCCCACTTTGAAACGGCTTGCGCCGTAACACCGATACGCTCGGACAGCATCTCCTGCGTCAGCCCGAGCTTTTTTCTGAAATATGCTATGTTTTCACCGACTGACATCACGGTCACGCTCCTTTCTTCCTCAAAATGATTATAGCATAGGGCAACTGTAAAGTAAAGCAATTGTTCTGCGAGCATAGAACGAAATTCTTCAACCGTAGGTTGTATAGATTTTTGTTTGCGCTGTTGCATTAAACAGAATTGAAACATGCAAAAACACACGGTCATGAATCACTTTAAGTACAAAGCGACTTGAAACGGCGCTTTCCCCTCACTTGCGCAGCGCGTCAAAATCGGGATGCGCGGTCAGCGGGGCAAATTCCGAGCGACCGAGCGCCGTTGCAAATACGGATGTCAGCGTTTCGGTATTCGTCATACGCCAATCGGCGCGGTTCATTCTGAGTCGGTCAAAAAGCGGCGAGGTAAATACATATTCTCCGTCGATAGCGTCATACGCCTCGGCATGTTCTTTTGCTTTCTTCATAGAACGCATCGCGGAATCGACATCTCCGCGCGCGAGCGCACGTCTCGCGTCGTCAAGACTGACGGAAAACAAAAGACTGTGGAAGGTCAGATAGTTCCCGTCTGGAATTATCGCCTCGATTACCACCCGCACGGTATCGGGCGAGAAACGGAGCATGTAGCCGAGCAGGCTCTCGACCTCCGCGAGCAATTGCTCCTGCTCCGCAGCAGCCTTTTCATCCCCGCTCATACATGAGATGAGCAGCCTGCGCCGCTCCTGCTCGCTGAGCGTTACCTGCGGGTAGAGCTGCGCATATTTCATCGCCTCTGTCTGCTGCCCTTTTCCGTTAAGGCATTGCACAATACCGACAACCGCCTGCGCCTTTATCTCCGCCGAATCACACGAATCAATGACATCACGAAACAGCTCTGTCGACCTGTCGCGCTCAACGGCAAACTCAGCTTCATTTTCGAGCGTAACCGCGTTGCACCACACATCCCATGCATAGCGGCAGCGCCATTCCGCGTCGTCGGGATAGTTTCTCAGAGCGGTCTCGCATATCGCAAAGCGCGCATCCGTATCCCCCGTGCGGAAGGTCTCTTGATATCTCTGCTGCAGCTCATCGCGCATCAGCTTTTCGCTCGACTCATTAAAGTCAAACAGCTCATCCGTCGTGACCCCGAAAAGCCTTGCCAGCGGAACTATCTGCGACAGATCGGGGCTCGTGACCCCCGTCTCCCACTTTGATACCGTCTGAAAGCTGACGTATAGCTTTTCAGCCAGCTGCTCCTGCGTCAGTCTTCTTTCGACACGCAGCTGTCTTATCTTTTCACCTAAATTCATATCGCTCTCTCCTTGTAAACAGATATAAGCGCGCACATCCTTCGTCTCCATTATAACATATCCGAGCGTATTGTAAATAGCGCATCTTACGAGATTTTTTCTCCGGATAAGCGAATCGTGTCTAACGGCATACTACCGGCGATAGCTCGACTGCAAGAAAGGCTATGGCAAAGAAATATTATGTACCTGAACTAATGACTATCTAAGTGTTTTCAATTCTTCATGGCGGCTGTTAAACAGTATCATAAACTTTTCGAAGCGACTTTTTTGGAGCACCGTAAACTTTTCGAAGCGACTTTTTCGGGATACCGTCAACTTTTCGGATTAAATCAAAACCGCCGCCCGCAGGGCGGCGATTTTGTTTCGGCCAAATTACTCCTGATAATACTGTGCCTGCGCATTCCACAGCTTACTGTACATCCCGCCGTCATCGGCGAGCAGCTCGCTGTGAGTGCCGCACTGGACTATCTGCCCCTTATCGAACACCGCTATCCTATCGCAGAAGCGGCAGGAGGACAGTCTGTGGCTGATATACACCACCGCCTTGTCCCCCACTATCTCACTGAACCGCGAGTATATCTCATATTCCGCAAGGGGATCAAGCGCCGCGGTCGGCTCGTCGAGGATAACGAACGGCGCATCCTTATACAGTGCGCGTGCGAGCGCTATCTTCTGTGCCTCGCCGCCAGAAACCTCCACACCGTTCTTGTCAAAATCCTTGTACAGCGCGGTGTTTATGCCGTACGGCATGCTCTCGAGACGCTCATCGAAGCCGGACTGCCGAAGAGCCTCGGTTACCCGCTCCGCGTCATAGTCCGCACGCGCAGCGACATTTTCGGCAAGCGAGAACGAGAAGAGCTTATAATCCTGAAAGACCACCGAGAACAGCGCCAGATACTCGTCGTAGTTATAGCTCCGGATATCCACGCCGTTTAACAGTATCTCACCCTCGGTAGGGTCGTACAGACGGCACATCAGTTTGATAAACGTCGTCTTTCCGCTGCCGTTCATACCGACGACCGCGAGGCGCTCGCCGACCGTAAAGCGCATATTTACATGCCTGAGCGCATAGTCCTCCGAGCCGGGATATTTAAAGGAAACATTGCGAAACTCCACGCAGTAACCGTTGTCGCTGCGTCGCTCGACATGCTCCGTACCCTCGTACATTTTCTGCGGGATATCGAAATAGGCAAGATAATCCTCGACAAACGGCGTATTGTACCGTATATCCGAAAACACATTGAAATAGCTCGTAATGCAGCTTATTATAATGCCGACAAAGCCGACATATTTAATAATACTGCCGATGCCGAATACACCGAGCCGCGCGTACACACAGACGAAGATATATATGACCGCCTGCAGCAGAATATTCGACACCGTAAGCGGGATATTTGTCGTATAGCGCTTTTTGCCCATGAGACGGAAAGCCTTCTTATGAATATCGAGGGCATAGCGTTTGATCTTCATAACCAGCTTATCCTGACGGTACAGCCGAACATCCTTGCCCATGTTGTAGCAGTCGATAGCCTCGTCTATGCGGTTTTCGTCTATCATGGTCTGCGAGATATTCTGCGACATCGTGCCGATCCTCTTTTTGCTCTCAAATGTATACCAAACATTAAAGGCAACCAGCGCGGCGAGCAGCCCTATAAACAGAATATTATACAGATCGTGCCCAGATCTAAATACCACCACAAACATCTCGATGCCGAGAAAGAGGTCGAAGCACACGTTGACCGTATTGTCGATAAGTGAGGATACAGACATCAGGAGCAGCTGCTTTCCGTGGTAATTTATCCTCGACGACTCGACTATCTTGCGGCGGAGCTGCCGCACCTCGGTGCTCTCGAGATTCTCGTAATCGAGGGTCAGCGTTTTTCGGTTGTAATATTCCGCCTCCCGCTGCGAGAAAACAGTGTCCTTGTGCCCGGAGATGCGCCCGATTACGGCGCCGAGCACCGCGATAAGAAAATTACCGAGCACCGTGATGAGCACAAGCGTGATCAGCTTATTTTCGTCTCTCGCGCCGGCTATCTCGTTGACGATCGCGGCAGAGAGATAAAGATTGAAATACGGAAACAGCCTCCCGAAAACCGACCGTACGACGATCATCGGAAAATAGGAGGGGCAGAACGAGCGGAACAGCCGCACGGCACGGAGATTAGGATCGTTCTTACGCATCGCTTACATCCTCCTTATAATAATGACTCTGCACCTCGAAGATATGCGCGTACTTTCCGCCGAGCTTCATCAGCTCGTCGTGCGTGCCGCATTCCGCTATCCTGCCGTTTTCAAGGTAAACTATCCTATCGCAGAAGCGGGTGGAGGCAAGGCGATGCGAGATATAGACAGAGGTCTTGTCGGCGGTCAGCTCGTTATATTCCATGTAGAGCGCATTCTCCGCTATCGGGTCAAGCGCGGCGGTAGGCTCATCGAGAACGATGACCGGAGCATCCTTATAGAGCGCACGGGCAAGCATCAGCTTCTGCCTCTCACCGCCGGACATGTCTATCGAGTCGTCGAAAACGCCCTTCATAAGCCTTGAATCAATGCCCTTCGGCAGCGAATTTATCTTTTCCTCAAGTCCTGCCCGTCGGATAGACTCCTTCACCTTTTCGACATCAATATCCGCATCCGAGGAGGAAACGAATTCCGCAATAGTGACCGGCAGCAGATAGATATCCTGAAAAACGGCGGAAAACAGCGAGTAGTAATCCTCGATATTATAATCCGAGACGGCGTGACCGTTCAGCCGCACCTCGCCCTCGGATGGGTAATAAAGCCCGCACAGCAGCTTGACAAGTGTCGTCTTGCCCGCGCCGTTTGCGCCGACTATGGCGAGCTTCTCGCCGCGTGCTATCTTCAGGCTGACATTCCGAACGGCGTATTTTTCTCCGTCCTCCGACGGATATCGGAATGAAACATTTTCAAGCTCGATATCGACCGGTATCTCCTCCGCTGTCGGCAGAGCGCAGCCCTTACCGTGATTGTATTTCTCCTCGATATCAAAATACTCGCGGTAATAGCCTATCCTGATGCTCTTGCCGGTGATATCGTTCACCTTATCGCCGATGCCGCTGAGCCATGCGGAGAATCCGGTTATCGCGCCGAAGTAAAATACGAAATCTCCCGCGCCGATCTCTCCGCGAAGCACCATAGCTATCAGCACGGCATATGCCGCGCCGTCGCGTATCAGCGTCAGAAGCGCGTTGATACAGCTGCCCGCCAGTCCGCGCGCACTGATCTTCTTCGTCCATTCAAAGCGCTCGCTCTGAAAGCGTCTGAGCATAGCTATCAGCCACCCGAGCATGCCGTATATACGGATGTCCTTCGCGTGGTCGAATTTTTCGGAAAAGCTCTGCAGATACTGTATCTTACGGTCGGTATTTACCCACTTGTCCTTGTTCCGCTCGATATAATTCCGCTGCCAACGGCTGACGAGATATGTACAGAACGCGGACAAAAACAGCAGCCCCAGTACAAGCGGGGAGACGCTCGCTATGACCGAGCCGTATGTGAATATTCCGAGCGCGCTGATGAAAAAATTGAACAGCGACATCCATATAAATTCCGGCGAGCACTGCCCGGAGCAGGCGTCGTTATACGCGTGCTGAAACTTCATTATCATCTCCGGGTCGTCGGTATTCGCGTAGTCGGTGCGCATATATTTCTCAGCCAGAGCGTGCTGATAGAGCAGCGAAATCTCATACTGACGCATGCACAGCCTGCTGTCACAGAGGCGATCGAGCAGATTGATTATCAGCAGCATGCCGAAATAGGCACAGATAATGAAAATAATATTTCTTATACTCTTGCCCGACTCGATCGAATCTATAAGCACCTTAGGAAAATATGAGGCGGCAAGCGGCATGAGCACCGCCATGGGAATGGCAGGAATAAAGAAGAGATAGAACTTTTTGTCCCACCGCCAGATATTTTTCAGCGCATAGGAAATGTTAGATATCACTGTATATTTTTTCATTGGTACCCTCTTTGAGGTTTCTTTTGTTAATTGAAAGGATCAAAAGCGCTTCGCAGTGCGCTGCGGCGTTTTTATCCGTCCGATACCATGTAGGTCGTCGGCATTTCGAGCGGATGCCATGCGGTGCTCAGCACGCGCCGATCTATCAGTATGGATGCGGGCATGCACACGGCATTGACGAACTTATCCATAGCGGCGATCCCCGCGACCTGTCCCTGCAGATGTCTCGGCGTATATGCGCCGAGAATGCGCTCGGCGGAGCTGTTCATATCCCGAATTATCCACTGCAGCCCGTCACAAACGAAGCCCGCCGCAAGCGCCGACACGCGCGCATACTGTTCATGGGTATAGACCGGAACCGTCGCGGCAAAGCCGTCCCCGTCCTTGACCGCATAGCCCTTTCTTATCATTTCGGCGACAGCCTCGAGATCATATTCGCCGAGCTGTGCGTTTCTGCCGCTGCAGATGTCGCAGAAGATACTTACATATCGCTCGTTTCCGTAAAAATCGCGGTGATCGCCCTTTCCGCCCCGCTTATAATCGAAGAAATACAGCTCATCGCCGTGACGGCTGCGGACGCTGCTGTAAGAAAAAATATACTTATCGGCATCGAGCGGCTTTTCGATGCACCACAGGTACGCGGACTCGCCCCACGCGGTCCGGGGAGGCGTCGGAGCATCTCCTCCGCTCGGATCCGCAAATGCTATCGCTCTGAAAAGAACGGCGGCGAGCTGCCAGCGCAGGGTGTTCTCCGAAAAATCGCTGCCAACGAAGCCGATGCCTTTAAAATCGTCGATCTTTTCGCTCAAAAAGCGCTCGACCATATCCGCTATCTGCTCATGATATCCGACTGCGGCACGGTCGATCTCATCCTGACACTCGGCGGTTATCACAATGACATTCGCCTTGTAATGTCTGCCGTCGCGGACGAGCATCCCCCGGCTCTCCATCTGTGCGATCTCATCGTCAAGATACGGCAGCGGTATGCCGGTCTCGAGACTGATCTGCTGTGCCGTCAGACTGTCGTTGTAGCAGGCGCTGAGAATATTCTGCCTTATCCTGCTCTGCATAAAGTCCGCGAAGCGGTTTGGTCCTTCTCCGCTGTACAGCGGGATCAGTGTTTTCGGATCGTAGCTCAGTCTGCCGAGATCTCTTTGCATGCTCATTCCCTCTTTCAATACCTTTCTTGATTTGAAGAGCAGATATTTTACAGTACTCTCGGACACGGCGAGCAGCTCGGAAATTTCGGTGCAGGAGCGCCCCTCGATATAGTACAGGACGGTCGCCCTCCGATAGCGCTCGGATAAAAGGGTCAGCTCGCGGCGGAGAAGATATATATCGTCACTTTCTCCCGAAAGCAGCAGCTCGGGCGGCTGCTCCGACGGCAGCGCAGAGAGAATTTCCTCGGTCAGCTCGCAGCAGCTATGCCTCTGCTTTTTTCCGCACCACTGCTTGTATACATTTCCCGCAACGCCCCACATAAAGGCATAAAAGGCTCTTTCGTCTCGCAGACTGCCGACCGATCTTATCAGATTCAGCAGGATATCCTGCGACAGGTCCTCTGCCTCCTCGCGAGTCGAAGTTTTGGCTCGGCAATACGAATATATCGTTTTCGATACCTCCGCTATCCTCGCCTCAAGCTCAGCGCTCTCCACATGCTCACCCCCTCCGCCGGCTGCATCTGCGTTATTCCGCCGCTTATGCGCAGAGCGTGTATTTTACTTTTCGTATTCATACCGATCTCCCGCATGAAGCATATCGCGCTATATCAGCCGCACCGTTATATCTGCGCTCTTCTATACAAATAGTCGAAGAAAAATCCGCTTGGTTTGAAAAAATCGAAAATTTTTTCTCGGGGAATGATTTTCTACATTTCGGCGGCATGCGACATGCAATATGCGGATATAACATTCTTCTGAATCCCCTGCAATAACATCGTGTCGTTTCCGCCGCCGGCTTCAGCTCATGTGCACATAGAACAAGCAGGCAAGGGTAACATCGCATTTATAGTTACATATTAACATATAAAATGTGATTTGTAAAGGCTTATTGTCATTTTATGCGAATTAATGTCGCATAATGGCACAGGCTATTCACAGTATGCGTATTCAGCCGCAGATACATCAAATGTACGAGAAAGAAAAAGGAGCAGTTGCATTAAGACGATCTATCAAATAAGAAAAAAACAACCGGGTGACCCGAAAAAGGTTGCCCGGTTGCTGCTTTCGTAGTATAATTTAATTGCAGAAAAATCATACAGAAAGCCGAAAAATTGTACTATTTTTAGAAGCGGAAGTCAAGTAGTTTTACCGTTAGAAATTGAAAAAATACCCCCGAAAGACAATCCCGGGTTCAAAGAATAATCATCCTGCCGCCTACATAATAACGTCGAAACGATGTCGGCAGTTTATCCGCCCCCCGCAAGGCTCTCGATCAACCGATCGGCTCAAAATCCGCAGCTGTGTGCTTGCACAGCGGACATATGAAATCCTCCGGCAGCTCTTCTCCCTCATATACATATCCGCACACCTTGCAGACATACCCTTTCCTGCCCTCGGTTTGAGGCTTGGGCTTGACATGCTTCTGATAATAGGTATAAGTCATTGTCTCTCTGTCCGAGATGACGCGCGCCTCGGTGATTTCGCAGATAAACATGCCGTGGGTATCAAAGTCAACATATTGCATGACCTTCAGCGACATAAATGAATTTATATATTTTGGCAGAAAAGCCAATCCGTTATCGCTGCGAAAAGGTTCGCAGGATGCAAATTTATCCACCGTTCTGCCGCTTTGGAAGCCGAATGTTTCAAATACAGAAAACGGCGCGTCGGTGCTCAAACAGTTAACATTCATAATGCCTGTCTGTTTTATGATGTGATGAGAGTAGTTTTCTTTGTTGATTGTCACGGCGATACGGTTGGGCATATTTGTGACCTGTGACACTGTGTTGACAATAAGACCGTTGTCCTTTTTGCCGTCGTTAGAGGTAACAACATACAACCCGTAGCCGAGATTGAAAAGCGCCGACAGATCGTTTTTGTTCGCGGTTTCATCCTGCCTTGCCAAATACTCACGGCAAAGCTCCTCTGCGAGAGCGTCAAGCTGCCTGTTGCTGTCTGCATCAGGTGCGGAAAGCAGCTTTACCGTATTTGACGCAAAGGTAATGTCCGCGGAATTTTCAAGCATTCCGCGCATAACCTTTGCTGCAAGCGGCGCCCACGAGCCGTTCTCGATCAGAGCAACCGTGCGCTTCTGATAATTCCGCTCGGTCAGTGCCTCAATAAAATGACGCATCGGCGGAAATATATCGGCATTGTAGGTAGTGGTTGCAAGGACCAGCTTGCCGTAGCGGAAGGCATCGGCAACGGCGGCGGACATATCGCAGCGTGCAAGGTCATATACCGCAATATTCGGACAGCCGTTCGCACGCAGTCCGGAGATAAGCCGTTCAACCGCTCTTTTGGTGTTTCCGTAAACCGAGGTGTATGCAACAACAATACCGTCGGCTTCGACAGCATAAGACGACCATGTGTTGTACAGATTAAGATAATAACCAAGATTCTCATTCAGTACTGGGCCGTGCAGAGGACAGATAATACGCATATCAAGAGCCGCCGCCTTTTTCAAAAGCGCCTGTACCTGCCTGCCGTACTTGCCGACGATACCGATATAGTACCGCCTTGCCTCGTCCGCCCAATCTTCTTTTACATCAAGCGCACCGAACTTGCCGAATGCGTCTGCGGAGAAAAGAATTTTTTCCGTCTCCTCATAGCTTACGATGACCTCCGGCCAATGTACCATCGGAGCCGCGACAAAATGCAGGATGTGCGCTCCAAGCGGCAGCGTGTCTCCGTCAGAGACGACTGTGCGGTTTTCTGTGAAATCCTTTCCGAAAAACTGACGCATCATTGCAAATGCCTTTGATGTCGCCACAATGGCGGTATCGGGATAGTTTTTCTTAAAAACAGCTATGCTTGCCGAATGATCAGGCTCCATATGCTGGATCACCAGATAATCAGGCCTCCTGCCTTTGAGAACCGTTTCCAGATTATCAAGCCACTCGTGCGTAAAGGCTGCATCTACGGTATCCATCACGGCAATCTTTTCATCTGTGATAACATAGGAATTATAGCTCACCCCGTTCGGCACCGTATACTGACTTTCAAAAAGATCGATTCTATGATCGTTTACCCCAATGTAGTGAATATCCTTGGCTATCATACACGCTTCCTCCATCACTCGGTTTCCATGTCAAATTCGTCTTTGCCGACTCCGCAGAGAGGACAGACAAAATCGTCGGGAATATTCTCCCACGCTGTGCCCGGCGCTATTTCCTCCTCGGGACAGCCAATATCCTCGTCATACACGAAACCGCAAATATTACAGATGTACTTCATAGTTTTTCCTGCCCTTAATAGATTTATTCAAGCAGATATTCCACCGTGTGCTGTCATTTTTTGATTTCCTTTTCCTGCTTATCGCAAAGAGCGTTGATGCGGCTTGTAAGAACCGTTAGATCCTTGCTCTTGCAGTCCCTGCTGCGCTCAATGATCCCCATAAGACGCATACCGGCTGTGTACAGCTTATTCCATACGGCAGAGGAGCGTCCCTTCCTTTTGTGAGCGCCGCTCGACACCTTTTTTCGGCTTCCGACGGTAAGCTGAGCACCGTTGACCGGGTCAAAAGCGTCCCCGCTGTACGGAGCTGTTGCCTCGATCCCAAGCCGTTCGGTAACGATTTTTGCAAAGCTGTCGCAGACGCCGTCCGAGCCGTGATTTACATAGACCCTTACCGGCTGTTTTTTTATTGCGGATATCCAATCCACCAGCTGGAGCATGTCGGCATGCGCCGATATTCCCTCAAGATTTTCTATATGTGCCGAAACCCTGACATCCTCTCCGAACAGATTCACATACCGCGCGCCGTCCAAAAGCCGCCTGCCGAGAGTACCCTCCACCTGATAACCCACAAAGAGGACCGTACACTCCGGTCTCCATAAATTATGCTTTAAGTGGTGACGGATACGCCCCGCCTCACACATACCCGAGGCGGAGATGATGACCTTAGGCGTAGGATCCGCATTGATCGTTTTAGAATCGTCACTTGTTACCGTAAGATGCAAGCCGTCAAACCCGACAGGATTTATACCCCTGTCAAGAAGTTCGTTCGTTTCCTCATCAAAGTAACCGCGAAGTGTTTCTTTATAAATATCGGTTGCCTCGATCGCAAGCGGACTGTCAAGATATACCGGAAAGTCGGTAAGAGCAAGCTGTTGCTCCTTGATGCGCCGAAGCATATATAGGAGCTCCTGTGTTCGTCCGACTGCAAAGGACGGAATAACCACATTTCCTCCGCCGGTAATCGTTCGATCGATTATCTCGGCAAGCCGTTGCTCCAGATCCTCCGGCTGCGGCGGGCGCAGACTGTCACCGTAGGTAGACTCAATAACCAGTATATCCGCTTCATCCGGCACATTCGGCGGGCGCAGAAGCGGTCGGCTCGGCGTTCCGACATCACCGGAAAACACGAGATGATGCGTTTCTCCGTTTTCGGTCACCGAAATCTTAATGCTTGATGAGCCAAGCAGGTGACCGGCATCATAAAATACGGCGGAAATGCCGTCGCACGGGTTCACTGCCCTTTTGTAATCGGTCACCCGAAACTGCGGCATAAGTTTTTTAACATCGTTAAGGGTATACATCGGTGTGTATCCCTCCCCGCCGGAGCGCTGTGCCCGGCGGTTCTTCCAGACCGCTTCCGTTTCCTGAATGTGTGCAGCATCGGCAAGCATAATGGCGCATAGGTCGTGCGTTGCCGCCGTTGCATATATATTCCCGCAAAAGCCGTTTTTGATCAACAGCGGAAGCTTTCCGGAATGATCGATATGGGCATGTGTGAGAAATACAAAGTCAATGGCGGCGGGCGGCACGGGAAGTTCACGGTTTTCATAAATATCCGGGCCCTGCTCCATGCCGCAGTCTATCAAAATCTTTTTTCCGCAGGCTTCGAGCAAAGTGCAAGAACCCGTAACCTCGTGCGCCGCACCGAGAAACGTCAGTTTCATAAAATCCTCCGTTCGCGTTTTTCAGTTGTCGGACTCTCTGACTATATATAATCGTCTTGGCCCTGCATTGACTTGATAAACATATACACAGCAGCGGCTACGGCAGCAATCGTAACAATAGCCGATACTGCAAGAATAATCTTTTTCCGTTTTTTCATGTTTTTGTCCCTCCGTTATAAAACGATTTTCAGTCAGGGTGCCGACAGCTTCACACAGTCGGCTCCCGTTTTCGTTCTGCTTACCTATTAGCGTCCGGTGTCCTTGCCCTTTTTCAAAGAAAACGGTCGTTGGTCGATTTCCGGAAATTCATGATGCGGCAGCGGATCTGTTTCCGGATCATGGATCATATCAGGATCAAAAATATCCGGTTCCGCAATACCACGGCAAAAACCACAGTAAACATCGCCCTCCGGTATGACTCTTCCACAGTGTTCACAGTGTTCGTAAGTCGCCATCATATCAGTTTCCTCCTTTAGTTTTTCTGCAATCTCTCGCAGTTAGGAACAATTGAATTTCCATGCATTCGGATGTTCTTCGAGAAAACCATCCGATAACCCCGGCAGTTATGGATTTACATATTGCTTCAGTCAAAAGGGAGCTTCGGATTACCGTTTGACTTCTCCTCCGTCAAACACGGCTCTGTATCCTAAGCGTTCTATTAAAGTCCTCAGTTGTTCAAGCTCCTGTTTTATTTCTCCTCCGTCTGTTTTGCAGTCATGCAGGCTGTATTTATCGCACACCGGCATTGGAGAAAGGTCCACCGTTACCGCATTGGCTCCTGTCTTAATACTGCGTTCTCTTCCGTCCTCGGCAATACTGCCGAGGATCGCAGCGGACGGCAGCAGAAGGGTCGGTTTTATCAGCCGAACCAAAGAAAGCAAATACGCTGTCTGCAGCAGGGATCCCGAAGGAAATGAGGAAAACGGCGTATCCTTATGCGGAACAAACGGTATGATATCGCACATATCCGGCTGAAGCTCTTCAATAAACTTCAGTTCCTTTGCAAGCATATGCGGCGTCTGATACGGACTTCCCACCACAAAGCCGCAGCCGATCCGAAAGCCGATATCCTTCAACTCTCTAAGGCAGCACATTCGGCTGTCAAAGGACATTCCCCTCGGATGCAGCCTTTCAAAATGTTCTTTATCCGCGGTAATATGATGCAAGGAATACCGGCTTGCTCCTGCATAATACATTTGTTCATATTCACTGCGGATATATTCTCCGAGGGAGAGCGTTACGGCACAATCGGGAAAGCTCCGACGAATATCCGATACGATATCGCAAGCCTCATCTGCCGAAAACATCCCATCGTCACTCTGAAGAACAAAGGTGCGAATCCCCCATTTATATCCGTCATCGCAACAGCTGAGTATCTGTTCTTTTGTAAGCGCATATCTTTCGCGGTTTTTATTGGAACGACGTATGTCACAGTAACAACTGTCGCCGAGACAACTGCTGCCTGTTTCAATCAAGCCTTCGATGTATACCTCGTTTCCGTATACTTTTTTTCGGGCTTCCGCGGCGTGCTCGGCAGCGTAGTAAACCAATTCGAGTGCTTTAACCGAGGTCAAGCATTCATATTCTTCAATGGTAAGAGTGTTTTCCCTTTTCAGCTTATCCAAGAGCCACAAGCAACGAGTCTTCTTTTTCCATGACATTTTAAGCCGTCCTTCACTTTGGACAATGCGGAAAATACAGCCGCATTGTCTATATAATCACGTTCTCCTGTTTGGTTTTTTCGTTTCGGCAAAGGCAGGCGTCGGTATCTGAGGTGCCGGTCGAACCGAATAACGAACGAATACCGACTCCGGAAGAGGACGGGGCACTAAGCCTTGGCATTCCGGACACACTCCCTCAAAAAATCAGACGATGCCGAATAATCTTATTGCCTGACTGCTCGGCGATCTCTTCATCCGGATGCGGTTTGTACGGATGCGGCGCATCGCTCGCTTTTTTGCACTTGACGCAGAACATATGATAGTGCAGATCGGTGCGCAGGACGGGCAGACCCCCGATACCTCTGTATCGACCGTAATGTATCCGCCGTTTTCAAAACAGCGGCGGCAACCTGTTCAAGACCATGTTTTTTGTGACAGAAGCAAAGAAACCGTACTTGTTTCCGACCTGCATCTCCCCGGCAAATGCTTCCCATAGGTTTTGCTCGGTCTGTGTTCATGCATACGTGTTTCTGTAATTCATAAGAGCTGTCTTTTTCTTTCGCTATTAGGATAAGCTCCTAATAATATTATAGGTGAAAACCGGAATAAAGTCAATAGGCAGCAACGTAAAAAATGGGAGGTTTTCCTAATTCCCTTTATTTTTTGCTCATCTTTGTGCCGCAAACACATAAGAAAAGACCTCCTGAGGGCATAATGTGCCGAACAGGAGGAATTATTCACGGAGCTGCCGTGATCGTATTATTTGCAGCCGTTACGCTCCGGGCTTCCCGCACGGCGGGTACCGGTTCTTCCCGAACAGCCTCGGCAATAACCTCATTTTGCCGATAACCTCGTTGCGATCCATCTTTTCACGGACGGTGCAGGAAGGCTCTGCCGAAATAAACCGATTTATTTTCCCGCTTTTTTCATTTTCATCATAGATACGGCTCCGCATTATTTTATCGTCTCGCTGTTGTTGATGACCGACGCGGAATAAAAAAACAGCGCATCGTCCGCTTTCGTAAAGTCGATCAGCCTTCCGAGAGCGGAAGGCGCGATATAACGGATATCGACAAGTGTAACTTCGGAATAGCCTGCCGTAAGAAACGGTGCTATACTGCTGCCGAACGAATCTCGGAAAATAATAAGCCGGCGTTCCTTCGCGGCATTCGGATTTGTAAGTGTGATGATCGAGCGCGCGCCGCCGAGGAACATTTCATAAGGGTCTCTGCCTGCGGCAGCGCGGAGGTCATAAACCGGGATATCGGACGAGGTTTCGACGTTATACACTTTAAGGCCTCGTATCACCGCATTATCGAGATAGAAAAAACGCTCCGGTGCGTGCGGGAGGGCTGCCTGGCCGTAATAAACGCCGTAAAAAGAAACGCCCGTGTCATGCTTTTCACACTGTCCTATCCGCTCCGCGCCCATTTTATCCGCAATTTCGTCGGAGACCGTCGGTATTCTTTCCTGCCGCCAGTGAGAATCGGTGTAATAAAAATCATCAGCCGACAGAAGCCCTGAAATATCAATATACTCTGCCTCCGGAAATCCTTTTCCGAGACGTTCGACAAGAGCCTTGTAATCCTTGTCCGGATAACCGTTTGGCGATGCGATAAAAACATTTTTATCGGGTATCACCGAGAGATATGTCTTTGTTCCGCTATTCCGAAGATATGCGTCATACACATACCGAAAGCGCCGAGCGGCATGATCGACAGAGTCGAAGTCCGTCGGAAAATCCAGCTTTGATAGGTGTTCTCCGACGGAATATAGTCCGTTGTTATCCTTTTGCATAAACACCTTTGCATTTGCGGCGGCTTTGAGTGTTCTAAAGCCGTCACGCAGCGGAAACTGATCGAGCATATATTTTTCAAAGCCGTTCATAAAGCTGCCGTTTGCAACGGACGAAAGTGACAGCGCGGGGCATTTCGCCAAATACCGTCTTTCTGTTATAGATTCTTCGGCATCGGGCAAAATCCAAAACCAAACGGCAAAAACCGCAATGAAGCCAAGTGACAAAACCAATGTAAGTATTTGTTGGATTTTCTTCATAATACGCCTCCGGGGAAAAGTATAACGCCGCAGGTCAGAACCGGAAATAAACGAACGGATTGAACGAACCGTCGATCAGATACGCCGTACATACGGCAATTGACGCGGCAGCTGCTGCCGGCGTTAAAACGGTAAGAGCTCTGCTGCCGCCTGTCGTTCCTCCGAGCTTCTCATAGATCCGCTTTGGCAAGGGTGTCGCGCCGACAGCGGCGACGCCAAGCAACACAAGGTTGCTTTTCAGATAATAAAGCGATGCCGTATTTACGGCGGGAATACCGGCAAACCCGAACAGGGATTTAAAGCTCACAAATGCGTCGGCAATGCTTGACGAATCAAAAAGCACAAAACCGAGCGCGACAAACAGCATCGTGTAGATGCGCATAAGCACGGCATGCCGTCTTTTCGGGCGCAGAATGTATTTTTCAAACAGCAAAAGCACTGCATAAAGAAGCCCCCACAGAACAAAATTCCATGATGCTCCGTGCCAAAAACCGGTGGCTGCCCACACGACAAGAATGTTAAAAACATGCCGTACAGGCTTTACGCGGTTTCCTCCGAGAGGAATATAAAGGTAGTCGCGGAACCAGCCGCCGAGGGAGATGTGCCAGCGGCGCCAGAACTCCGTGATGCTTGCGGAGATATACGGATAGTTGAAGTTTTCGGAAAAACGGAAGCCGAAAATGCGTCCGAGTCCTATCGCCATATCGGAATATCCGGAAAAATCGAAATAGATGTGCAGCATATATGCCGCGGCATACAGCCAATAAAACAGCACGGTTTTCTCGCCGTACGCCTTGAATTCGGACACGAGAAGTGCCGCCGAATTTGCAAGAAGTATCTTCTTTGCAAGTCCGACGGAAAAGCGTGTGATCCCCTCCGACGCGTCGGCAAGCGTTGTTTTCCTGTTTTTCAGGCTTCCGGCAATGTCTGAATAGCGGACAATCGGACCGGCTATCAGCTGCGGGAACATCGCCACATACATGGCAAGATCAATATAATTGCGCTGTGCCGGCACGTCGCCGCGATAAACATCTATAACATAGCTCAGGATCTGGAATGTATAAAAGCTGATGCCTACCGGCAGAGCTACCTTCAGAAGCGGGACGGAAAGACCGGTCACCGCATTGAAATTTCCGATAAAAAAGTCCGCATATTTGCAATATGCAAGCAGACCGAGACCGGCGGCTGCCGAAACGGTAAGTGCCGACTTGGCAATTATCGTCCCGCGAAAGCGTTCAATCAAAAGCGCGGCAATATACGACTGCGTTACCGACGCAAGCATAAAAACGAGATATTTCGGCTCCCCCCAACCGTAGAAGAACAGACTTGCCAAAAGAAGCACAAGATTCTTCATACGGTCGGGAACAACAAAATACACGAGCATAACGCACGGCAGGAAGCAGTACAGAAACGTTATACTTGAAAACAGCATAGCTCTATCTTATGCGATAGGCACATCACATAGCTGTTTTGTTAAACTGTATTCGGCGGACAGCTTTGCGGTAAAGGTGTCTGTCAATTCGGCGGCGCCGAAGACTGAAACAATATAATTGCCGACGGACAGAATAACGAGCTTTTCGGGAAATCCGCACATCCATTGGCGTGCAAGAATGTTTTCTTTAATTTTACCTGCAAGTGCTTCGACGTTCGCGGAGTCTTTAACATGGTATACGCCGCAGGAAAAGCTGTTCTGATTCAGCATATGCATAAGCGACGCAGCATCATCTATCTCAGACGCCTGCGCCTTCGGGAAGCCAAGCTCAAAATCAAGAGCCTCCGCATCGGAAACATCGAATTTGCCGGGCATATCTTCCTTCATTTGCTTTTCGGAACCGCCTGTCGCGGGGAATTTTTCGTCGGTTGAATACTTGCTCCAGACCTTTTCAAGAATTTCCAAGGCGCTTTTGGCCTGCTCTTTTGCGGCAGCGGAAGGCGTGGTTGTCCCGTTTTCTCCGTTCTGTTTTGTGCAGGCTGCAAATGAGAGAACCGTAACGGCAGCAAGTGCAATTGCAATGATCTTCTTCATCATGTGATTTCCTTTCGCATTAGGTTTTATTTTCGTAACAGTATCCGTAAACCGATTAACGGCAATAATCATATTGTTTTTCTCAGGGGAAGGCTGATCTCAAACACTGCGCCCCCGTCGTTTGACGCTGTTATTGTGCCTTTGTGCAGTGACACAATTTCTTTTGCGAGCGAAAGCCCGATCCCGGCGCCGCCCTTACGGGTACTGAAAAAGCGGTCGAAAATGTGCGGCAAAAGCTCCGGCGCAATGCCTTCTCCGTCGTCATGGATACGTACAACAGCTTTTCCTCTGTCTGCCTTACATTCGATTTGTATTTCCTCTTTTGCATATCGCAGTGCGTTGGTGATGATATTGGTAAACGCACGGCGGAGCTGAACCTCATCGCAGTTCACCAAAACAGGATCTTCGTCAAAGCATGGGGTGATGCACAGCTTTCTCTGCTCCGTCAGTTGTTCCGT
>OLOL01001263.1_pt1 | contig 22615 bp, 19 predicted proteins | sample 1673081 | NCBI WGS metagenome assembly OLOL01 (sample SAMEA3136753, study PRJEB25190) | human gut metagenome
GGAAAGGCAGTCCCTAAAACACCGGATGGAGGACACAGGGGCATGTGCGGAATTTCCATTTATTTATCAGTCATTTTTTTACATAACCGAAGCCCTGCCAGCAGCAGCAGAGGGAAAATAATGGCGGCGAGCAGTCCGGCCGTCAGCCTTCCGTCAAAGGCATCCGATATCATTCCCACCAGCGTGGGGCCGGAAGAACAGCCCAAATCACCGGCCAGCGCAAAATAGGCAAACATGGCCGTTCCGCCCTTTGGACATTTTTCCGCCGCAAGGCTGAAGGTCCCGGGCCACATAATTCCCACGGACAGGCCGCAGAGGCCGCAGCCAACCAGCGCCAGAACCGGAACCGGGGAAAGGGATGCGAGCAGGTAGCTTACCACGCACAGAGCGCCGCTCCCGGTCATGAATACAATCAAATTTATTTTTTCACTGAACTTGGCGTAAAATGCCCTGGATATTCCCATAAACACTGCAAACATGCATGGCCCCGCCAGATCGCCGACCGTTTTGGACACCTTCAGCCCGGACTCCGCGAAGGCCGATGCCCATTGGCTCATTGCCTGCTCCGATGCCCCCGCGCATACCATGAGAAGGGCAAATATCCAGAACAGCTTGCCGGAAAGCAGCTCTTTTACAGACATGCTGTCCCCGCCTTCGTTCAGGGAACGGACCGGAACAAGACAGAAATATACTGCGTTCAGCAGGGGAACCAACGCCCATATAAAACTGAGGATTCTCCAGTTATGTACTCCGGCCAGGGCGAAAAACAGGGTGGAAATCAGGATAACACCCACATGCCCCCAGCAGTAAAAGGAATGAAGCAGGCTCATTGCCGCCGACTTCTGATCAAAGGGGCAGGCCTCTACAATAGGGCTTATCAGCACCTCGATCAGCCCCCCGCCAATTGCATAGAAGAAAATGGCGACCAGCATCCCCACATAGGGATCCGGCAGAAGATCCGGAAAGATTCCAAGACCTGCCAGGCCCAGGGCGGCAAAGACATGGGCAATGATAATCGAGGTTTTATAACCACTCCGATCCACGAAGCGGGGAGACAGCAGATCCACCACCAGCTGAATACCGAAATTAATGGTGACCAGCAATGTTATTTTTTCAAGGGAAATCCCATAAGAGGCAATAAATGTGGTAAAAAGAAGGGGGACAAAGTTATTTACAATGGCCTGGGTAATATAGCCCAGATAGCTGGCATACAGGGTATGCCGGTAGCTTTTCAATACCGATTTTTTTCCGCTGACAACATAGTTTTCCATGGCTCTAATCTCTCTTTCCAGTCTCTTCTGTCAATATGCTTGTAAAGTGTCCGACAATTTAGTATTATAAAGTCACTGAAAATATAAAAATAGCGTTTTTTAGTCATAGTAAGTGTATATTTTATAATTATCCGGTCATTATGGGGGATTTTCTCAATGAAACCAGTCAATATAGAAATCGGGGCCGATTTACAGGAATTAACAAAGCATGGCTCCAGGGCTTTTCCTTTTCAGGATTATCTGGATGATCTATCCTTATATCCTGCCGGCTATATTCCCTGGCATTGGCACAGGGAATTTGAATTCACCGCGGTAGTTTCCGGCCAGGCATCCTTTCTGACCGCATCGGATTCCTGTCTTTTGAAGGAGGGTGACGGCCTTTTTATCAATTCTGACGTCCTCCACAGCATTGTTCCTGTGGATTGTGAAAACTGTATCATGCATAATTTCGTCTTCGCTCCGGAGCTTCTGCAGTCGTCTCCTGACAGTCTTGTCATGGAAAAATACCTGCTTCCCCTGATGCGGAACAAAAGCTTTTCCAGCTGTATTTTTCATGGAGATATTTCCTGGGAGGCGGAATGTGTCCGCATTATGGAGTCCCTGTATGAAGAATCACAGAAAAAAGGATACGGCTTCGAATTGATGGTTCAAAGCCATATCCTCTCTCTGTTTCATATCCTTGCCGTCCACATGCCTTCTGCCTTCGCACCGATGCAAAGCGGAGGAAGGGATGTGGAGCTCCTGAAGGAAATGCTGCATTTTATCGATCTCCATTATATGGATCCCATTACGCTGAAAGAACTTGCCTCGTCCTATCATATCAGTGAAAGCACCTGCAGCCGCCTGTTCCGGAAACATCTTTCGGTGTCTCCAATCACCTACCTTCTGACCTATCGCATTGAAAAGAGTCTGCCCCTTCTTTCCGATACCCGGCAGACGGTTACGGAAATCGCCTATGCCTGCGGCTTTCACAGCGCCAGCTATTATTGTAAATTTTTCAAACAGGTTAAAGGGATATCTCCGCGCAGCTTCCGCCGGCTGACCTGAAAAAGCGGGAGCGGTATCTGCTGCCGCAATCAGTCAAGTATGATTAACGCCATGAAAACCAGATCGGTATTACCGGTATTCACAAGGCCATGGCCGCAGCCGTCGGGTGTAAAGGTTATATCTCCGGCTTTTACAGGACGTACTGTGCCGTTATCGTCATAATCGCCGGTACCGGACAGAATATAATAGGTTTCACTTTCATTATGGTGCTCATGATAGCCGAGAGTGCAGCCCGGTTCGATTACTACCTCGGCATAGAGCCCGCACTTTCCGTTCAGTTCCTTTTCTCCAAGGATATGTTTAATGATCACATGTCCTTTTCCGCCGCACATATTCTCGATCGTTTCTACTTTCATCATCTGTTGCCTTCCTTTCATGTGTTGTTCAACAGTTTCCTGGTATTTCCCTTTTTGCGGGAAAAAGACAAAGAGAGCTCCTGAATGAACCTCCGCCTTCAGAAACCCTCTTTTATCTTCAAGGGGAAATATATCATATGAGGAAGGAAATGGCAATCGGAAATTTTGTTGGGGTTTGTGTTACACAAAAATTTCTTTTGCCAGTTTCAGCTGTCTTCTGATTTCTGATACTCTTATATTCGCAATTTAATACCATATTCAGTTTAACGATGCAAGCGGCAATCTTTTACAAAGTTTAGCTATATTTTTTGTTTAATTATCCCAAAATTACGAAACAATGCTCATTTTATATTGACAAATGTCACAATACTAACACATTATATAATATAAATTTAGTTTAACGATAAATATAAAATTAAACAGGAATGCGGATCGCCTATTAACAGGCAACTGAACAACAGCAAAATTCAGGGTTGATTCATCCATTGTAAGGGTGTTTGACTTGAAAAATCAAAGAGTACACAGAAAAAGGGGGAGGATTTTACACAAACAAATTGGTTTAACGAACGTTATGGAAAGGGGGAGGATAAGAAAGATGGTGAAACAGATGTCCGGACTTTTTTACAGTGGGCAATCTGTTAGAGCAGACCTTCGAAAATATCTATGATGTATCTGACAGTAATCACACATATCTGAAATGCAGGGAACAATAATTGGAATCCTTTTTCAGACGGTTTACAGTTCAGGGGACCAATATACAATATCCTGCATGACGGCATACTGCCCTTGGAGAGGGGCGTTAATAACTACTACTAATCTTACAAGGAGTGGCGTAAAATGAGTAAATTTTGGAAACGGAGTGCTGCAGTTCTGTTGGCAGGCGTCCTGACAGCAAGTTTAGCTGCATGCGGCAGCACCAGTACAGGCAGTACAGGAAATTCAGATAATGCAAACTCTTCCACGGAAGACAAAAGTGCCGGCAATACCGGCAGCACTGAGAATACAGGTGATATTGTAAAGCTTGTTGTCTGGGGTGTCGGCACTGCCGATACAGAAGATTGTAAAGAAGTTGCCGCTGCCATCAGCGAAATCACCCGGGAGAAAATCGGGGTTGAAATCGAACTGGTTCGCGGTCAGGATGCAGAACAGATCAATCTGGCGCTCACCTCCGGCGAGCCTATCGACCTTCTGAATTACAATAATGTTGCCGGCCAGCTGGCTACTATTGTCCGCAATAACTATGCAACACCTCTGGATGACCTTGTTGAAAAATATGGACAGGGTGCTCTCGGAGTAATCAATCCTGTGGATTTGGATGCCTGTCGGTTCGGCGGCGTACTCTATGCCCTCCCCGACATGAAGGATACTTCCCGTTCTGCCGGTTTCTCCATGCGTAAGGACATCGTGGATGCGCTGGGCATTGAAGTTCCTGAAATGGGCACCTACGATGATATGTACAAAATCCTGACTCAGGTTCATGAAGCTTATCCGGATATGTATCCTCTGGTTCCTACATGGAGCGCCGGCGGTATGCAGGAAACTCTGCCTGTTGATCCCTTGGGCGATAACATGGGTGTTCTGGAGAATGCTTTTGATGACAGCACCACAGTCGTGAATTATTATGCTACGGACAGCTATCGTAACTTCTGTAAAATGATGTACAAATGGAATCAGGAAGGCCTGATCATGCCTGATGCCACCACAACTACAGAGAACAACCTGCTCTCCGGCAATGGTTTCGCCATGTTCGAGAACTGGAAACCCGGCAAGGAGCTGGAAAACTATAAGTCCAACGGTAAAGAAGTTGTATTCATGAAGGTGATCGAGCCCTACAAATATACCGATGTTTCCAACGGCAATTCTCTCATCATTCCTTTCAGTTCCCCTCATCCTGAGAAGGCAATGGAGCTGTGGAACCTGATGTATACCGACCCTGAAATATCCAATCTGTTTATCAATGGTATTGAAGGCAAGCATTGGGAATATACCGATGACACCAAGACCTTTATCACTACTCCTGAAGGTGTTGACCCTAACGCCAGCGGTTATTCTTCCGTTGACTGGGGATGGCCTAATCAGCAGCTCACACCTATCTGGAAGGGCGGCGAGGCTGATTTGTGGGAACAGCTTAACAAGTTCAATGAAAGCGGCGTTGCCAGCCCTGCTCATGGTTTTTCCTGGGACAGCAATCCCGTACTGAATCAGGTTACCGCCTGCAACAATGTAATTTCCGCATATCACACCGCTCTGCGCTGGGGTGCTATGGATCCCGATGAAAACCTTCCCAAGTTTATTGCAGAACTGGAAAGCGCCGGAATCAATGATATCATTGCAGAAAAACAGAAGCAGCTGGATGAATTCCTGGCCAGTAAAAAATAAGCTTTAAAACAGGCATTTATATGAATCATGAAGCAAAAGGAAGGCGGGTATGGGAAGCTCCCAGCCCGCCTCTTCTTTACATAATATCAAATCTACGATGGAGGAATGAATATGAAGAAAGTCGGAAAAACGATGAAGCGTTTCTGGCCCCTTTATTTGATGTTCATGCCCGGCGTTATCTATCTGTTTATCAACTGCTACATTCCCATGTTCGGTATCCAGATCGCTTTCCGGCAGTATAATGCCAGAGACGGCATCTATGGCAGTCCGTGGTGCGGATTTAAAAATTTTGAATTTCTGTTCCGTACAAACGATGCCTTCATCATGATCCGGAACACCCTGCTCTACAATCTGGTGTTTATTACACTGGGGACTGTACTGGCTGTTGCGGTAGCTATTATTCTCAACGAAATCCGCAGCAAAAAAGCCAAGCAGCTGTACCAGACCGTAATCCTGATCCCTTATTTGATTTCCATGGTTATCGTCAGCTATCTGGCATTTGCATTCCTGAGCACCAGTAATGGCTATATCAACAACTCCCTTCTGGCGGCTTTTGGAGCAAAGCCTATCGACTGGTACAACAGCCCGAAATATTGGCCGTTTATTCTGGTGATTGTCAATATCTGGAAGGGCCTGGGATATAACATGATCCTGTATTATGCCACCATCTGCGGCATTGATCATACTTTGTATGAAGCTGCTGTGGTAGACGGCGCCAACCGTTGGCAGCAAATCTGGAACGTCACACTGCCCGGACTGAAATCTACAATTATCATTTTGACTCTGATGGCTATGGGCGGTATCTTCCGCTCCGATTTTGGTCTGTTCTATCAGGTACCCCAGAATTCCGGTCCCCTGATCAGCGTGACCCAGACCATCGACACCTATGTATACCGAGGCCTGATGCAGACCAACAACATCGGTATGTCTTCCGCAGCAGGCGTATATCAGTCCGTTGTAGGATTCATACTGGTAGTAACCGCCAACTTCATTGTCCGCAAGGTGGATAATGAAAGCTCCCTGTTTTAAGAAGGAGGTAGCAGATTATGGTAGAAAATGGAAAAGGGTTTCAAATTTTTGCCCACATCCTGCTGAGTTTTCTCATTATATGCGCGATTGCGCCTTTCATCCTGTTGATTATGTCCTCCTTCACCGAGGAACAGACTCTGATTACGAACGGCTACAGCTTTTTTCCTGCAAAATTCAGCACCTATGCCTATGAGTATCTGTTTACGAAATCCGCCGCCGTGGTCCGCGGCTATGGCATTTCTTTTCTGGTGACTCTGATCGGTACGATATGCAACCTGCTGTTCACCACCTTGTATGCTTATCCGCTCTCCCGTAAGGAGCTGCCGGGCCGGAATATATTTGCCTTCTATCTGTTCTTCACCATGCTGTTTTCCGGCGGCCTGGTACCCTCTTACCTGATGTGGACTCAATCCTTCCATATCCGCAACACTATATTCGCTCTGCTTATCCCCAATCTGCTGATGAGCGCTTTCAACGTCATCATGATGCGGACCTATTTCTCCGCCAACATCCCTGATGCCGTCATTGAGGCGGCCCGGGTAGACGGTGCAAATGAATTTAAAATTCTCTTCGGTATTGTTCTTCCTATGGCCCTGCCTATCATCGCCACAATAGGTCTGCTGGTTGGGCTGGCTTATTGGAATGACTGGATGAACGGTCTGTATTATCTTAACGACGACCGAATGTACAGTATCCAGGTATTGCTGATGAACATCCAGCGAAATCTCGATTCTCTGCGGCAGCAGGCACAGTCGGGCGGCAATATAAACACCGCCGACCTTCCTTCTACCTCGGTCCGCATGGCTCTGACTGTAATGGGTGTTCTGCCGATTATGATTATTTATCCTTTCCTTCAGAAGTATTTCGTCAAAGGCATTGCCATTGGCGCCGTAAAGGGTTAAATATAAACAGTGGCTTAATTAAATATTGTGAAAGGGAAAGTCCAGAACGCATAAAATGCCGGGACTTTCCCTTTTTTTCTTAAGCTTTAATCCTATACATATTTTTTAACTTCGGCTGCTCTATAAAAAAGAAGACTATTCTGTACTGCCGCTATACTTCTGCAAATACACCCCGGCTTCTTCTCTGCTCAAAGAAAACCTCTTCATCAGTTTCTGCAATATCTGCTCTCCCGTCTTATTCTCTTCCAGATTGTCCAGTATGAAAGCTTCAATCCCTTCATTTCTTCCCTCCGAACGGCCCTCTTCACGTTCCTGCACTTTTTCTTCCCATGCCTGCATATATCTCACTCCCATCTCTTCACTGGCTTTTATTTTAGAAATGTGTTCATGTATTTTCCGGACGGCATCACTCCCTGTTTTTAACATGGTTTCTTCATCCGTCTTCTCGGCATATTCCAGAAAACCGGCCAGTTCCGCTCCAACCTCTTCTCTGTTATTGCCCCTTGTATTAAGGAACATACGGACGGCACCATCAGGAAGAATGCAGTCCAAATCCTCATCGCATCTGGCCCGAAAGGTATATTTATACTTCCCCAGTCCGAAAATGTCATATGGTGTTATAACTATTATGTAGGTATCGTTTAATAAATTAAAATGAATGGATCCCGGCTCCAACAGGGAAGCATCCATCAGTGACTGATAAAATCTGCTTCTTTTCGGCAAATCATACTTCAGTTGTTTCTGCATTTCGGAATTGTAGATGATTTTTTCTTCATCCATAGCATATACGTCCATTCGAATCGAACGTAAAAGGGGGCTTGTCCTCAGTTCCTTCTCTGTTTGATTTTTTGTTAAAAGGGCGATATCCCTACCTAAAATTATCTGCAGTATCGTCTTATGGATATCTTCATTTTCCATAACTGTATCAAAAAGGAAACGATCCAACAGTGTCAGTTCACTGAGCGGAATCATTTTTTTACTGTCTGTCATTTAAATTCTCCTTTATTTTATCATATTTACAGGAATTGCTTCAACCATTACAAACAGAAATCAGACATAAGCATCCCTCCTTTTTGCTATAGATATGAGATACGGAATTTTGCGGCAGAACTGCCGTGAATTAAATGAGATTAAAAGATGAACTGATTATAGCACAGTCTGCTGAACAGGCCAATATGGATTCTGATAAATTTATGATTTATTAATGCCGCATTTTTTTCTTGACTTAAAGTTAACTCCAGGGGGTAAACTTTTACTGTCACCGCTATTACTTAAACAAAAAACACCGGCTGATTTTCAGCATCAGTCCGGCAAAGTCAGGAAAGAAGGTTTTGAAATGGAAAAATCAAAGGTTTATTTTACAAAAAATATCACCCCGGAAGCCATGATACAGATGTATGAAGCCCTGGGCCTCCGTCTTCCCGGGAAAGTGGCTGTTAAGGTTCATTCCGGTGAAATGGGCAACCAGAATTTTATCCGCCCGGAATTCATGCAGCCGATCATCCATCATGTAAAGGGAACCGTTGTGGAATGCAACACAGCCTATGAAGGAAAACGCAATACAACGAAGGAGCATTGGGAGACCATGGCGTCCCATGGCTGGACCCGTTTCTTTCAGGTGGATATCATGGATGAGGAAGGAGAAATGGAGCTTCCGGTATCGGGCGGAAAACAGCTTTCTGTAAATTATGTGGGCGATCATTTCAGGAATTATGATTCCGTTCTCGTTCTTTCTCATTTCAAAGGGCATCCCATGGGCGGGTTCGGCGGAGCGCTGAAAAATATTTCTATCGGCATAGCCTCCTCTCATGGCAAGGCTCACATCCACGGAGCCGGGAACCCCGATAAAATCTGGACAGCCGATCATGATTCCTTCCTGGAATCCATGGCCGATGCGGCAAAATCCATTATGGATTATAAAAAAGGCAATATCGCCTTCCTCAATGTGATGTGCAGCATGTCCGTGGACTGTGACTGCTGTGCCGTAGCGGAGGATCCCAAGATGGCCGATATCGGTATCCTTTCTTCTCTCGATCCCGTAGCTCTCGATCAGGCCTGCCTGGATCTCGTCTATGCTTCCCAGGATCCGGGGAAAAAGGATCTGCTTGAACGGATCGAATCCCGCAATGGCGTCCATACGGTAGAAGCCGCTGCCGAGCTCGGCGTGGGAAGGCGGGAATACGAGTTCATCTCTTTGAACAACTGATAACCGGTAAAAAAGTCCGTCCGTATTCTTACTTTGTATAGTTCCTTTGCATAAAGGAACTCACATAATAAGAATAACAGACGGGCTTTTTCATTATTTAACCATTATATAAATGCAATGCTTTCCGTATCCTGCGATTCTTCCAGGCATAAAAAGCTGAGTCCCGGAACAAGGATCCGTGATCCCTCCGGTGCTGCCAGACACCTTTTTGCACAGCTTCCGTCCTCCGTCTCATGAGCCATCCGGCCATTCCCCTGCAGGCCGTCCCGGCATATCCATTTTCCTTCCGGCAGTTCAGTATCGCAGTCATTCCCCGAATGGTTGATGAGATACAGCTGCTTTTTTCCGGTAACGCTCTTCACAGCCAGCGCAAAAAGCTTTTCATCCCCTGTCCTGGCCTCCGCTGCAGTACAGGGCTCGAAAACACGGGCAAACATGGCGAACACCTTGCCCATACAGGACAGATAGCAGGTATCCTTTGTGGCCTCAATAATATTCTGCCCCCAAGTATTGCACATATTGTTGAAATTGGCAAGGGCGAATTCTCCGCCGTAGCTGATATAATCCAGCAGCCTGTGCGCGCCGTTAAGGGCATAATTCCAGCTGATTTGCTGGGTCCCGAAAATATTGGCATAGTCGTTTGTCACCTCTCCATGCCATCTGAAGTCAAGCGGCATCCGGGGATCCTCAAAGGGCTCCGGGCTGTGGCAGGAAGGAAGCCATTCTGTATTTACCAGCTTCAGATTGGTTCCGTTCTTCCGGTTATATTCCCGGATTACAGGCAGTATCTGATGGACGAATTCCGGATTGCCCTGTCTGTATATCACATACTGGATCTCTTTTCCTGCGATTTCCAGCATCATTGGAAGAAGCTCCGGATCGTAGGCATAAGCTGCCAGCATCAGTTCAATTCCGGGATCCGCCAGGCGCATTTCCCTGGCAAATTCCACGCACTTCTGCGCATACTGCCGTGCAGTCCATTTTCTTCCCGGTTCGTTATCCATTTCAAACAGCCTGACCCCATAGGGCTCCGGGTTCCCGTTGAGCATACGCCGCCGTCCCATTCCCACGGTTTCAGGCGCATTCAGGTATTCCACAAGCTGTCTCGCCTTAAAGGGATCGGAGGTCATCATATTAAAACAGATCTGAGGTTCAAAACCAACCAGACGGGACAGGAGCAGGAATTCATCCAGTCCCACATCGTTTTCTTCCAGGCCTCCCCAGTAAAAGCTGGGCTGCGGCTCTCTGGTATCCCGATCCCCGATAGAACTTTCCCAGTTATAAAAGCTGACAAAGCAGCCTCCCGGAAAACGCACCACGCTGGGAGACGCTTCCTTCAGCTTCTCCACCACATCCGCACGCCAGCCGCCCAGGTTATCGTCCGGCATCAGGGAGGCAAAGGTCAGAACCAGCGTTCCCCGGAACGTAAATGTAATCCGGATATCCGTTATCTCATCTTCCCGGGCCTCCCATTCCCATTCATACAGCCGGGGAACCGAGGTAAGGGAAAAACAGGTCTGCTGTTTCCCTATTTTTACTGTCAGCTTTTCCTCTTCCTCCGTATGTATGGTGTCCCCGAATCCATTTAATCCGGCCTCGCTCATATCACCGCGGATTCCTGCAAACAGACGGAAGCGGTACCTCTTTCCTTTTTTCAGATGAAGCCCTTCCTGTTTGAGTCCGCACTCTCCGCCGTCTCTGTTTTCCAGCAACAGGGAGGTTGTTCCCTTATGGGTATGAGTCCCGCAGGTATGAGACCTCTCAGGCGCCCCGATCAGCTGCCAGTCATTTTCCTCATAGCCGCTGTGCCAGAAGGGCGCCTCACTGTTATAATGCTCTTTATCCAGTCCCAGCCATTCCCATGTGGCAATTTTGATTGCGGGCACATCGCGGAACGCGCGGTTGTAAAGCATCTCGCTCCACATCCCGTTTACCTGCCGCCCGAAGCCCGATTCAATAAAGTTCCCGAAAATCCGCCGGTCCACCGGCTTTTGTGTCCAATTCTCTTCCACCTGAATCACTGCCATTATCGTCTCCTCCATCCCTTCCCAATACGGTTATTCTTCTCTTATTCTGTCACATTTTCATCCGTCTGGCAATCATCCTTTCACCGAACCCACCATAACCCCTTTTTCAAAGAATTTCTGGGCAAAGGGATACATGATGATCAGCGGCAGCGCCGACAGCACCATACAGGCCAGTTCAATAGTCTTGTAATTGGCCGAGGAGTTGGATACCGTTGTCAGCACGGAGGCAGCGCCCGCACTCATGGTCTCGCCCAGCTGTGCGGCGGATGCACTGGCCTTGGTGATGGAAAGCATGTAATAGGACAGCGTCTGTATTTCCGAGGATTTGGTATAGTACAGGGTCTGGGTGTAGTCGTTCCAGGTGGCCACTGCCGTAAAAATCCCCAGAGCGCTGATAACCGGTTTGGAAAGGGGGATGACAAGCCTGAAAAATATGGTATATTCGCTGGCCCCGTCGATTTTGGCCGATTCAAACAGAGATTCCGGTATGGCCTTGAAGTTGGTATTGAAAATAATCACGTTATAGAAGCCTCCGAACAGCGCCGGAAGGATATACACCCAGTAGGAATTGTATATATGCATGGCATTGAACAGGATAAAATAGGCGATAACACCGCCGTTTAAGTACATGCTGATAAAGCCGAGCACCGTATAGAATTTTTTCCCCACCAGATTGTCCCTGGAAAAACCGTAGGCAAACATGGCTGTAAAAAGGGTCTGTACCACTGTTACAATCAGGGTTCTGGAAAGAGTGATGCCGAATGCCCGGAATATATCCGTATTCTTCAGCACCGACTTCCAGCTTTCCAGGGAAAACTCACCCGGAAGCAGCATGGCATAGCCGTTTTTTGCAATGTCCTGGGCGCTGTTCAGGGAATTGATCAGGGAATACCATACCGGGTAAACCGTAATCACCATAACGAGCACCATGACTATCGTCAGGAGAACGGAAAAGCGTTTCTCCCTTCTTGATTTGATTTTATTCATAGGAAACCTCCGTTTTCCGCTCAGAACAGCCCGCTGTCTGTCAGCTTGTTGGATACAAAGTTGGCAGTTGTCAGAAGGATGATTGCCAGTATGGATTTGAAAATATTAACTGCTGCCGCCATTCCGAACTGAAGCTGCTGCAGGCCGACCTTATAAATGTAAGTGTCAATGACCTCGCTGCGTTCCAGATTAAAGGAATTCTGCAGTACATAAAGCTGATCAAAGTTGTTGTTCATAATGCCTGCGACAGCAAAAATAACCATAATCACAATCGTTCCCTTGATGCACGGAAGGGTTACAAATCTCATCTTCTGCAGCCTGCCCGCGCCGTCCAGATCCGCGGCCTCATAAAGCTCCTGATCCACGCCGGAAATCGCGGCGGTATAAAGAATCGTGCTCCATCCCAGTTCCTTAACCAGATTGGATATAATCGCTATGGCCCAGAAATATTTCGGCTCCGCCATAAAGACAACAGGCTGGGAAATGACTCCCAGTTTCATCAGGATCTGGTTGAAAAGCCCTCCGTCACCGCTCAGCAGCGTGATAACAATTCCGCCGAATACCACCCAGGATATAAAATGGGGCATATAAGTCACGGTCTGTACAAAGCTTTTAAATTTAGGGCGTGCAATTTCATTGATGAATAAGGCAAAAAGTATTGCCATCACAATATTCACCAGGTTGCCAATCAGGTTTATTCCCAGGGTATTCACCAGCATCCGCTTGAAGTCGAAGTTGCCGAATATCACCTTGAAATTCTGGAAGCCATACCAGGGACTGGTAAAGACTCCCTTGATTCCTTCTATGACACTGTAATTCTTAAAGGCCAGCAGCAGTCCGAACAGCGGCACTATGCTGAACAGCAGCATCAGAACGGTTCCGGGCAGCATGAGCGTATGCAGCTGGAGCTGAGTGGCCCTGTCGTAGCCCAAACGGAACCCTTTCCTTTTTTTCTCTTTCCCTTTCATATGGAACCTCCGTCTTTCTTCAGGCAGATAATACATGCCCTTATGCATAAAGAATGTATGGAAGCTTTCCGGCTCCCATACACTCCTTGAGGCAGGTTTACATGCAGATATTACTTGTACAGATCGGCATTCACATCTTCTATGCTGCTGCCCTTCTTTTCACAATACTCCTGATATACCTTGTTGTATTCCTCGTCTATGGCTGTAATCTCATACTGATTCAGCGTATCAATCATGTTCTGGTATTCCGTTTCGAACGCTTCATCGGAAGCTGCCGTAACAATTTTAGCTTTCTGGGATTCCAGATAAGTCTTTACCTGGGAAAGCTTGATGCCAAGGTCGCTGGAAGGCTCAATTACCGTACTGTTCCTGAAGCCGAGCAGAGACTCGTCATAAATATATGTATCGGCATAATTGCCCAGAGCAGGCATCAGGGCAACTTCAACGCCCCTGTTGCTTGTGGGATCGGGAACAGGCTCCGTATTTCTTTCAAAAGAGGTATTGGCAAACGGCCACATCAGCACATTATTGTCATACTCTTCAGCCAACTTCTTTGTTCCTTCCTCCGTCCTTGTAACAATGCCCTTTTCATCTATTGTATAATCGGTTCCTTCTGTGCCGTAGTAGTTGACAAGCAGCCCTTCCTGGCTGGAAGCCCAACTTAACAGTTTGGCGATCTTTTCAGGGTTCTTACAGTCTTTGGATACAAGCGTCTGAATCCATCCGGTTCCTGCGGACTGATTTACGGGCATAGCCGGCCTGGCTCCGTTGGAGGCGAGAATCGGGCCGAAAGATACCCACGGCATATTTGTCTTGTCCTGCTGCGCCTGGTTTCCGATCCAGCAGAATACTCTCTTCGCGTCAAGATAGGTTTTCAGCGCAGTCTCATCTATGGTCAGGGTATTTACATCCAGATACCCGTCCTGTACCAGATTGTTCAGGAATTTCAGTCCGTTCTTATAGCCGGGGCTCAGCTCCGTATGTCTGTAATTCCCGTTTTCATCTACCGGCACCGCGCCGAAGTTCCATGCCACGATACCGTCCAGACTGCTGTTGATCCAAAGGTTGCACTGCAGGACGACCGGAAGCACACTCTGTCCGTCAACCTGATAGCCCGAGGTTTTCACCTTTTCACAGGCAGCATAGAAGCCATCTTCCGTCTGAACGTCTTCCCGGGTGATTCCCAGAGCATCCATGATTTCCTTATTAAACATGATACACATGTTGCTGCCCTTTTCCACCACATCGATCCAAACCTGATCATCAGGAGGGAATACCTCTCTGTTATCTTTGGATTCCATATGGCTGGGATAAGAATACCAGCCGCCGTAGGTATCCGTCAGAGCCTGCTTGATATCCTCCGGGAAATCCTTCAGAAGATGGGAGTCCGGATCATAGGTTTCCAGGAAAGACTTCATATCCCATACCTTATCAGCCGCCACCAGCTGCTTGTACATGTCCGCATCCGTAATGGACATGACATCCGGCAGTTCCCCTGACGCTATCATCAGCCCCAGCTTGGTGATCGCATCCGTGGGAGGCTGTTCGATTTTCAGCGTAAGGCCGAAATTTTCTTCTATGTACTGTGTTGCGGGAGATTCCTTCACAGACCAGTTTGCTGTTGCCGGTCCCCAGCCGGAAACGTCGGAAAACCAATAAAGCTCGCCTGTCCCCTCCGATGCTGCCGCCGTGCCTGCCTGTGCGGTTTCTCCTGCCGCTTCACTCTGCCCGGACTGCGTCCCTGCCGCTCCGGTCTGGGCGGATGATCCGCAGGCGCTCAGGCTGAACGCCATGATTCCTGCCAGCGCCAAAGCACAAAGGCCCTTCCCGTTCCTTTTCCTTACTTCTTTTCTCATCATAACCATTCCTCTTTCCTTCTGGATTTCCAGGTGCAGTTCAGCCAAACCTGAACCCCGAACAATGCATTGCTTCCTGATTGCTTTATTCTACTATTCCCGTGATTTCGTTTGTATGGATATAATTTTTTATTTTTGTCACATATTTGACTTTTCTCATACAAAAATAACAAGGGCCGCGGCAGCTTTATCCGCGGTCCCTCCATTCTGCACAGTCATTTACAATCATCCCTGATCCCTGTCAGGCGTTTTCACCAATCCCCTTTTCCGCCTACAGCTGTCTCCGGTATGCCGCCGGGCTGATACCGGTTGCCTTCTTATAAACCTTGGTAAAATAAAAATAATCCGGATAACCCACTCTTTCCGCTATCGTCTCTATGCTGTCATTGGTGGTGCGCAGATACTCCTGGGCCTTACGGATCCGTATTTCCATAAGGTGCTCACTGAACCCCTTCCCCGTCCTCTTCTTTATCAGGCTGCTGATATAGCTCTCACTCATTTTAAACTCACCGGACAGCACCTGAAGAGTCAGCGCCTGTGCATAATGCTCCTGTATGTATTTTACCATTGCCTGTACCTGCAGCTTTTCCGACTGATAGCCCTCTTCCTGCTTATCCCCGCCGGCTTTTCCCTCTCCCGCCGCCTTATTTTCATCCAGACGCTGCTTTATCTTCACCAGATACTCCGTCAGCTCCTTCTCTTCCACCGGCTTCACAAGATAACCCGCACAGCCGAACTGCAGCGCTTTTCTGGCATATTCGAAATCCGTATACCCGCTCACCAGCAAAACCTCCGCTCTCAGCCCGCTGTCCCTTATCGTCTGAAGCAGGGCGAGCCCGTCCATCCCCGGCATCCTGATATCGGAAATAATCAGATCCGGAGCCGTCCTGTTGATTCTTGCCAGGGCCTGCTCCCCATCCTCCGCCTCCCCGCTCACGGCAAAGCCATAATCACTCCACTCAATCATATTTTTCAGAGTCATTAAAGCCCACGGCTCATCGTCCGCCAAAAAAACATGATACATACTCATCTGCCTCCCACCGGTAATACCATCCTGATTTCCGTTCCTTCCCCTTCCGTACTCCTCACCGTGAAAACCGCTTCCTGCCCGTAAAAAAGCCTCATCCGCCGGTAAACATTCAAAAATCCGATTCCCTGCCCGCCGTCCGGAATCGTTTCCTCTCTGTCAAAGCACTCCATCGCCCATTTCAGTTCCCTCTGCTTCTCTTCAGATATCCCGCACCCGTCATCCTTTACCCGCACCACAAGCCCCTGCCCTTCCTGCCGGACATCCACACGCACCGTTCCTTCCCCCACCTTCGTCTCCAGCCCATGAAGCACCGCATTTTCCACCAGCGGCTGTATCAGCATTTTAGGAATTTTGATCAGATAAACATCCCTGGACGCATTCACCGCCACCTTATGCTTTCCATTAAAACGATACTGGATAATCTGTGCATACCGCTGCAGATTTTCCAGCGCCTCCCTCACAGTCACCGTTTCCTCTCCCTGCACACTGTACCGGAAAAAGCTGGACAGCGCCATTGTCAGATCCGCGATCTCCTTCTCCCCGTGATACAAAGCCATCCCCCGGATACAGTTAAACGTATTATAAAGAAAATGAGGATTAATCTGGCTCCTGTAAGCAATCATTTCCGTCTGCTTCTTGGCATACTCCATTTCCAGAAATTTCCGGTTCGATTCTATAATCTCCCCATTCAGCTTCTCAATATCATCAAGCATCTGATTCATCTTCCGCGCCAAATCCCCGATTTCATTATCCTCCAGCACCTCGATACGCCGGTGGGTATCCTTCGTAAACCCTTCCATAAACGCTATCTGCCTGGAAATCGGATAAAGAATATGCTTATAAAGCATGGCACACAAAAACACCATCATAGAAACCATTGCAAAAAAAGCAACATACGTAATTTTACGCATCTGTGACGCTCCCGAAAGCAAAGCCTTTTTCGGAATCACATTCACAATCCTCCAGCCGGTTGCCCCCACATACTCCGCATAAACCAGCCTGCTCTTATCCTCCATATCCGCCTCATACTCCCCATAATAATCCTCCCATTTACCCGCCTTCACAATCGCCCTTCCGCTTCCGTCCACAAGCGCGATCGCCGACTCCTCATTCAGCAGCGCCCTGTTCACAATATCCTGAAGATTCCCCACATTAAACAAAAGATAAGCACTCCCCAGCAGAGTATAACCTCCCACATCCTCCTTATAAACAGGCAGCCCCACCTCAAAACAGGCCTGCTTTGACGCATCATCCCACATCCTCCCCGAAAAATTCAGCATCTCATTCAGCTCCAGATCCGGCTTATCCAGAAACACATTCCCCAAAGCAAAAATCAGGTTCCCGCCCTCATCATAAAAAATAATATTCTCCAGGTTCCTGTTAATCCTCCGGTTCATCCCCACCATCCCCTGCACACGCTCCAGCGCCAACAGCCTCTCATAAACATCCGACGCCTCCAAAAAACAAAGCACCGATTCATCCTTAACCACATTCATCTGCATATTAGCAAGATCTTCCTCAAACTGCTCCATCTGCTCCCTGGCCTGCTTATATATAACCCGCGAAGCCCCCCGTGACTGCCCCATAGCCGTAGAATCAGCAATATACCCAATAACAAAAAAAGACAGAAAAAGCACCGTCCCCATAATAAAAAAGATAACAATATAATCATGAAGCAGCTTTTTATGCCTCCCCCTAACCCTTTCCCTTATAAACCGAAGCATCCACCAAGCCCCTTTACCCTAAATATTTTTCCAAAATATTACAATATCCCTTATACCATTATAAACACCCCTCCCCCCATTTTTTATGTCATATAATTTGTATTTTGGTAAAATCTTTAACTCCCTCATCCCATATCCCTTATCCCTTCTCTCTTCTCTCTTCTCTCTTCCCTCTTTCATACCCTACCCCCCGTAAAAAAATCTCCGCCGCAGGCCTCTCCCGCCCGTCCTTGTCTCCGGCCTGTTTCTCTCCCGGGACAGCCGCAGATATGTTTTCGTATCCATGGGAAAAAACGGTGATGTTTCTTAATGTCCCATTTCACCGGAATTCTGCCGTCCTTAGCGGCTTGTCTGACGAGCATAAGCGGCTAAGGCCATTGTGTTTAAAATCGCATGCGAGGAGTTCTGCCGCGTTGGCAGAATTCCGGTGAAATGGGACATTTAGAAACACCCCGTTTTTGAGGTTGGCTTGGAACACACATACACAGCCGCCGCAGGACGGAAAGGGCGGGAGAGCCACGGGCTGGAGGAACAAAAGAAGGGCGTCCGCAGAAAGGCAGGTACGATGGCAGCGGCAAAGGAGGAGAAGGAAGATGAATTATCAGCAGGCGCTGGCTTATGCGGAGGAGTGCGGACAATACGGCTGTGTTCCGGGGCTTGAAAATATGCAGGAATTGCTGGGCAGGCTTGGCAATCCTCAGGAGGAGCTGGCTTTTGTACATATAGCGGGATCGAACGGAAAAGGCTCCGTGATGAATTTTATTTCCACGGTTTTGACGGAGGGCGGATATAAAACGGGCAGGTATATTTCTCCTACCATCTTTGAATATCGGGAGCGTTTTCAGATAAACGGAAAATATATCAGCAAAGCGGAGCTGGGGAAGTTCATGGAACCGGTACGGGATGCGGCGGAGGCTATGGCGGCGGAAGGGAAAAATCACCCCACTGCCTTTGAAATGGAAACCGCTCTGGCCTTTTTATGGTTCCGGGAAAAGAAATGTGATATCGTTGTCCTGGAAACCGGGATGGGGGGCCTGCTGGATGCCACGAATGTGATTCCGGCCCCGCTTCTTTGTGTGCTGACCTCCATCAGTATGGAGCATATGGCTTTCCTGGGTGATACGTTGGAAAAAATAGCGGAGCATAAGGCGGGGATCATTAAGCAGGGCAGCAGGGTGGTGACAGTGAAGCAGCGGCCCGAAATCATGAAGGTGATCGAGGATGCCTGTAAGAGGAAAGAGGCCCCTCTTTCTGTCCTGGATCCGGATAAAATATCCGCTATAAAGTACGGCCTGGAAAAACAGCGCTTCAGCTATGGGAATCACAAAGGGCTGGAAATCACCATGGCCGGAATCTATCAGATAGAAAACTGTGCGCTGGCAGTGGCGGCTCTTGACCGGCTGGGAGAATTGGGCTTCCCGGTGAAGGAAGAAAAACTGCGGCTGGGCCTGCTGCATGCCAAATGGCAGGGAAGATTTGAGGTCATCGGGAAAAAGCCTCTTTTTGTGGCAGACGGTGCTCATAATGAGGATGGCGCGGCTAAACTGGCGGACTCCATACAGTTTTATTTTACAAATAGAAGAATCATATATATAATGGGAATATTGAAGGATAAGGAAACAGAAAAAATGATCCGCAGCACCTGTCCGTATGCGGAGGCCGTCATTACTGTGGCTGCTCCGGGGAATCCCAGGGCTGTTCCCGCATATGAGCTGGCAGGGGAGGTCCGGCGGTATCATGGAAATGTGACAGCTGCGGACAGCCTGGAGGAAGCCGTGGAAATGGCCCGGCTGCTGGCCGGGAAAGATGATGTTATCCTTGCTTTCGGCTCCCTCTCTTTTCTGGGGGATCTGATTAGAATCGCAGAAAATGGTGCAGTCAGGAGAGACACGCATGGTAGATAAGTCTAAAATTGAAGAGGCGGTGAAGCTGCTTCTGGAGGGAATCGGGGAAGATGTGGATCGGGAAGGGCTCAGGGAAACGCCTGTGCGGATCGCCCGGATGTATGAAGAAATTTTCGGAGGGATGGATGAGGATCCGGCTGTCCCTTTGTCCAAGCAGTTCCAGGCGGAAAACGCGGGAATCGTCCTGGAAAAGGATATTACCTTTTATTCCACCTGTGAACATCATCTGATGCCCTTTTTCGGGAAGGCCCATGTTGCCTATCTTCCGGCCGGTAAGGTGGTGGGACTGAGCAAACTGGCAAGAACGGTGGAAATATTTGCCAGAAGGCCGCAGCTTCAGGAAAAGCTGACAGCCCAGGTGGCGGATGCCATGATGGATTATCTTCAGCCCAGGGGCGTAATGATAATGCTGGAGGCGGAGCATATGTGCATGACTATGCGCGGAGTCAAAAAGCCGGGCAGTAAGACCGTGACAGTGGCGGTAAGAGGCGCATTTGAAGAAAACAGCGGGCTGCAGGAAACCTTTTATCACATGCTGGGGAGATAAAGGCCCGGCAGGCGCTGGAAAGATTAAAGATAAAGAAGGATACATATGGACAGAATCAACGGAATAATCAGGAATGCCTGTTATCAGGAATGTCTGCAGAAAAACAGGGCGCATGAGGAAACGCGTATTTTCTGCAGGCATGATATGGCCCATTTCCTGGATGTTGCCCGGCTGGCATGGATTGAGAATCTGGAGCGCGGCAGCGGGATTGACAGGGAGCTTGTTTATGCGGCGGCCCTGCTGCATGACTGCGGGCGTTACCGGCAGTATGAGGATGCCGTTCCCCATGAACAGGCCAGCGGGGAGCTGGCTGCGGGAATTTTGGAGGCCTGCGGCTTTACGCCGGAAGAAAAAGAAGAGATCTTAGCTGCCATACTTCGGCATCGTGATAAGGAAATGGCTGAAGAACGGGGGCTGTCAGGCCTGATCTATCGTGCCGATAAACAGAGCCGGAGCTGTTTTGCCTGCCCTGCCGAGGGGGAATGCGACTGGAGCAGGGAAAAAAAGAACTTGCTGCTGCGGATGTGAATGGAAGAAAGAAGAGGGAAAAGATATGTATATAGGCGGAAAAGAGTTTGCTGACAGAGGAAAGACATATATTATGGGAATCCTGAACGTTACGCCGGATTCCTTTTCTGATGGGGGAAGATACAACCATCTGGATGCTGCGCTGAGGCATGTGGAAACTATGATAAAGGATGGCATGGACATCCTGGATATCGGAGGGGAGTCAACCAGGCCGGGTTATATCAGGATTTCCGATGATGAAGAGGCCGAAAGGGTGGTTCCGGTAATAGAGGCGGTCAAAAGCCGTTTTGATGTCCCGGTTTCTCTGGATACCTATAAATATCAGGTGGCCCGAGCGGGAATACAGGCGGGTGCAGACTTGATTAATGATATATGGGGATTGAAATACGACGGCGGAAAGATGGCGGAAACCATAGCTAAGAGCGGGCTGCCCTGCTGCCTGATGCATAACCGGGCCGAGGCGGACTACACTGATTTTCTGGAGGACATGGCCTCTGATATGGCGGAAACCTTGAGAATAGCGGAAGCGGCGGGAATCAGGGATGACAGGATCATTCTGGATCCGGGCGTGGGTTTTGGCAAGACTTATGAAAATAATCTGGAGATTATCAACAGTCTGGAAAGCCTGCATATTTTTAACTGCCCTCTGCTTCTGGGAACATCCCGCAAATCGGTTATCGGGCTGGCGCTGGATCTGCCTGCCGGAGAACGGATGGAGGGAACTCTGGTTACCAGTGTGTTCGGCGTGATAAAAGGGTGTTCCTTTCTCAGGGTGCATGATGTGAAGGAAAATAAAAGGGCGGTACAGATGGCGGAAGCTATTCTTTCGGGAGGAAAAAGCTGACAGTAACTTTTTGATCTTTAAGTTTGCGTCTGTGCGATAGACAGACAGGAGGGTTGACAGGAGGATAAAGGATGAAAGATCAAATACGGATAACAGGACTTGAGGTATATGCGCATCATGGAGTTTTTCCCGAAGAAAAAGAAAAAGGGCAGCATTTCTTCCTGGACGCGGTTCTTTATACGGATATCAGAAAGGCCGGCCTGACGGATGATTTGGACTGCGCCACCGACTACGGACAGGTATGTAAGCTCATAAACCAGGTGATGACCGGACAGACCTATGATCTGATAGAACGGGCGGCGGAGCGGGTGGCGCAGGAAATTTTACTGACGTTTCCCCTGGTGGAGCGGCTGGAGCTGGAGCTGCATAAGCCGGAAGCCCCTATTCCGTATCCTTTCGGGGATGTGTCGGTAAAGATTGAAAGAGGCTGGCATAAAGTGTATATTGCTTTTGGTTCCAATATGGGAGAGAAGGAATATTATCTGGAAAAAGGGCTGGATGAACTGAAAAGGCATCCATTGTGCAAGTCGGGGAAAATGTCATCCATTTACCGCACCTCACCTTACGGAGGGGTGGAGCAGGAGGATTTCCTTAATGGCGTGCTGGAGCTTTATACCTTGCTGAGCCCTTTTGAACTGCTGGAAAAAATGCAGCAGGTGGAAAACCTGGCAGGACGTGAGCGGAAAGTCCACTGGGGACCGAGGACTCTTGATTTGGATATGCTTCTGTATGATGATCAGATCATTGATTCGGAAAAGCTGACCGTGCCCCATGCGGATATGCAAAACAGGGATTTTGTTCTCGTGCCGTTATGCGAGATAGCGCCTTATGTGAGGCATCCGTCTACGGGGAAAACCATAAAACAGCTGCTGGAAACGCTGCAGATGGGCGGAGAGCGTCATGTGCTGGAATAGGAAATTATTTAAAGTTTATGTAAAATAACATATTATTTTGTTGCATATGGAGAGGGAACAGTTGTACTATAAATGTAACTATCCAGCGCCCTCCCC